>Ga0209745_1000015_pt1 | contig 105730 bp, 85 predicted proteins | sample BarGraNGADG00312_FD_184495 | JGI IMG/M metagenome (GOLD analysis project Ga0209745, IMG submission 184495) | Arctic peat soil microbial communities from Barrow, Alaska - Barrow Graham LP Ref core NGADG0004-312 (SPAdes) (version 2) | ecosystem: Environmental > Terrestrial > Soil > Wetlands >... | reverse complement strand
GATTCTGAATTGAACAACTAAAACATATAAAATTTCAACCATGAAAAACATTTTTATCGAACTTACGGATACAGATGATAAGAAGATTTTGCTTAACATCCTTCATATAGCATGGATTGAACCAGGCAAAAGCGGTACAATTATTAAGTCTAATATGATGCATTATTCCTTATCCACAAAAGTAAAAGAATCATATGATGATATTAAGTCGTTAATCGGATCCCTGAATTCCCCACAATAAGAACCTGAATTAAAGGCATTTACCTTGATAATAAAAAACAAATTAGATAAGACATTTGGACCATTCGGTACTTCTACTGGTTTCTTTATAATGATCGGGGGAATCATTGCAACGTTTTATTCATTCTTAGGGCTGATTATAGCTTTAGTTGGCGCTTTTGCCTGTTTTACCTCAACAAGTACCATTATTGATACCGACAATAAAAGGATAAAACATTCAGACAATTTATTTGGTATCATCCCGGTAGGAAAATGGATTGATATCAAGCCTGATATGAAGATAGGATTGAAGAAATTCCACAGAGGGTATCGTGCCTATATCAGAGGAACACAGAAGGTAGGAATTCACTATAATGACATTAGAATATTTTTGTACGATTCTGCAAATAAACAGCTTGTGCCAATAAACAAGTTTGATTCCTATGAATCTTCAAAAAATGAACTCAATAATTTAAGTTCTCTCCTTGGGTTGGAGAAAAAATGAATGCTTGAATGACTGCTATTAGTTTTTATCTTTAAACTATGAATCAATTTATTCTTTAACAGATGTAAGCAGGAATTATTATTAAATTAAATAACTTCCCAGGATTATTATTAATTAAACCGGATAACTGTGGAAAAACTGGCATTAAAAGAAAAAATCGGATATGCGTTTGGAGACGGGGCAGCAAATATAGCCTGGCGCGGAGTGGCTACTTTCTTATTTATTTTTTACACTGACGTTTTTGGAATAAATCCTGCAACCGTAGGATTACTAATGCTGATTGCCCGGTTCAGTGATGGAATTATCGATATCATAATGGGTATTATCTGCGACAGGACAAATTCCAAATATGGCAAATTTCGTCCCTGGATATTGTGGACAGCCGTTCCTTTAGGAATATCATTGTCGCTGTTGTTTACAACCCCTAATTTAGGTTCGACAGGCAAAATAATATATGCTTATGCCACTTATCTGACATTTTTTATTATTTACACTGCGAATAACATCCCCTATGGTGCATTAATGGCTGTTATGACAGGCGACGATAAAGAACGGACAAGCCTGGGGTCTTATCGTATGGTTGGTGCTTTTACCGGTGGTATGCTGGTTCAGGGAGCTTTGTTGTTTTTGGTTGTTCACTTTGGCAATATCAATCCATCTGTTGATCTGCAAAAACTTGATGCAAATAAATATGAGGTAACGGTATCGGCCAGCAAGGGTGTTAAAAATGTCAATATCAAGACCAAAGATGGAATTGCCATGTTTACCTGGGCCAATTCAGGAATGGCCGACAGTGTTAACGTACCCACTAAAGGCAAAAGCTTTTCAATGGAAGCGCAAAAGAAATACTCTTTTATCGTTTCAGGTGAAGAAAACCTACAGGCTAAGAACATAACTATAATTGACCAGAAGAAGGGCTATAGCCATTCAATTTATCTTTTATCAGTTTTCTTAGCTCTGTTCCTGCTGGTAACTTTTGCTACCACAAAGGAACGTGTGCAGCCTCCTAAGGAACAAAGAACAAGCCTGGTCAAGGACCTGAAAGATCTCATCAGAAACAGACCCTGGATCATCCTGCTTTTCATGGGTTTGCTATTCAATCTTTACAATTCGGTCAAGCAGGGTATTGTGGTAATCTATTTTACCCATTATCTGCACCATCAGTTGCTGGCGGCTTCTTATATGATTGGATTAATGCTGGCTTCCATAGCAGGCGCTATGATAACGTCTCCTCTTGGTAAACGCTTTGGCAAACGGAATTTGTTCATCTATGCCCTGATTTTTTCCGGTGTTGTAAATGCAATGCTCTTTTTCTGCAGTCCGAATAATTTAACAGGCATTTTTACAATCGGTATTATTTCAGAGTTTGGAGCTGCAATAATGCCAACTCTCTTCTTTGCTATGCTTGGTGATGCTGCCGATTACTCGGAATTCAAAAATGGACGAAGGGCAACCGGACTCATTTACTCTGCCGGTTCTTTTGCAACCAAATTCGGAGGTGGTTTAGCCGGTGCAATTATTGGATTTGTACTGGCAGCATTTAATTACAACGGACAGGATGCAGTTGCCATTCAGGGCGCGGTACCGGGTATCATAATGCTTATGAGCTGGATACCGACAATTATTGCCATAATTGCAGCCGTAATGATGTCATTCTACCCGTTAAACCAGAAGAAAATGGATGAAATCACAATTGAATTGAATAACAGAAGAGCCAAAGCTCAGCAAAGTCAGCAATAATCACGACAAAATATAAATCAATTAAATATGAAATACGGTCATTTTGATGATAAAAACCGGGAATATGTAATCACTAACCCGCGTACTCCATGGCCCTGGATTAATTATCTGGGAAGTGAAGACTTTTTCTCCCTCATATCGAACTCAGCAGGTGGTTATTCCTTTTGTAAAGATGCTAAATTCCGCCGTATTACGCGGTACAGGTATAATAATGTTCCAATGGATAGTGGCGGGAAATATTTCTATATTAATGATGGCGAGTTTATCTGGTCGCCAGGATGGAAACCCTGTAAAACGGAACTTGATAGTTATGAGTGCCGGCATGGTATGAACTATACCATTATTAAAGGTGAGAAAAACGGGATCTCTGCCAATGTTCTTTATTTCGTGCCGCTTAAAACATGGGCTGAAGTGCAAAAAGTCACTCTTACCAATAATTCAAAAAAAACTAAAAAGCTCAAGCTTTTTTCATTTGTCGAGTGGTGCCTGTGGAACGCTGCATCCGATATGGAAAACTTCCAGAGGAATTTTTCTACCGGAGAGGTCGAGATACAAGACTCGGTGATATATCATAAAACAGAATATAAGGAAAGACGAGATCACTATGCCTACTACTCTGTCAATATTCCTGTGCAGGGATATGATACTGACCGGGAGTCTTTCTTCGGCTTATATAATGGTTTTGAAGAGCCCCAGGTGGTAACTGAAGGCAAACCACGAAATTCCGAAGCTCATGGCTGGTCACCAATTGCCTCGCACTACATCGAAGTGGAACTCAGACCCGGTGAATCGAAGGACCTGATATTTGTACTTGGCTATGTAGAAAACAAGGAAGATGAAAAATGGGAGTCAAAGAACATTATCAATAAAAAGAAAGCAAAAGAAACCATTGCCAGGTTTGATACGGCTGCTAAGGTTGAGGATGCCCTGACTGAACTTCGAAGTTACTGGGATAACCTGCTGAGCATATATTCTGTAAAATCCGGAGACGATAAGCTGGACCGTATGGTAAACATATGGAACCAGTACCAATGCATGATTACCTTCTGCTTCTCCCGCTCTGCTTCTTTCTTCGAATCAGGAATCGGGCGTGGAATGGGATTCCGGGATTCCAACCAGGATCTAATTGGTTTTGTTCATCAGATTCCAGAGCGTGCCCGTGAAAGAATTATTGATATAGCTTCCACACAATTCCTTGATGGAGGTTGCTACCACCAGTATCAGCCCTTTAACAAACGCGGTAACAATGATATAGGTGGGGGATTTAACGACGACCCACTGTGGCTGATTCTTGGTACTGTAAGCTACATCAAGGAAACCGGGGATTTTGGCATTCTCGACGAATTGGTGCCTTTCGACAATGATATGTCAGTGGCCCGCAGTTTGTTCGACCATCTTACCGTTTCTTTTGATCATGTTACAAATAATCTTGGGCCTCACAAACTGCCTCTTATAGGCCATGCCGACTGGAACGATTGCCTTAATCTGAATTGTTTTTCAAATGATCCTAACGAATCGTTCCAGACTACTGAAAATAAAACTGAAGGGTCCAAAGCCGAATCAGTAATGATTGCTGGCTTATTCGTCTTATATGGCCGCGACTATATCGACCTTTGCATAAAAACAGGCAGAAACACAGAAGCTGACCGTGCCAGGAAGCATGTCGACGCGATGGTTGATGCTGTTAAAAAGTATGGCTGGGATGGAGAATGGTTTATCCGTGCGTATGACTTTTTCGGCCATAAAGTCGGTAGCAACGAAAACGAAGAAGGTAAAATATTTATTGAATCGCAGGGAATGTGCACCATGGCAGGAATAGGCCAGAAAGAAGGCCTTTGCGTTAAAGCACTTGATGCAGTAAAAGAAAGACTTGATTGCCAGCATGGCATTGTTTTAAATAACCCGGCCTTTACAAAATATTATATCGAATATGGTGAAATATCTTCTTATCCTGCAGGTTACAAAGAAAATGCAGGAGTTTTCTGCCATAATAATCCATGGATTATGATTGGAGAAACGGTAGCAGGCAACGGAAACCGTGCATGGGAATATTATCGTAAAATTTGTCCTTCCTATCTTGAGGAAAAAAGCGAATTGCATAAGACTGAACCATATGTTTACGCTCAAATGGTTGCAGGGAAAGATGCATTTAAGCCTGGTGAAGCTAAAAATTCATGGTTAACAGGTACAGCTTCATGGAACTTCTATGCTATCACCCAGTATATACTCGGGATCCGGCCTGATTATGATGGACTTCTTATAGACCCATGCATACCGACTGACTGGAAAAGTTTTGTGGTAACCAGAAAATTCAGAAATGCCACGTACCATATTGAAGTGCTGAACCCTGAAGGTAAATCGAAAGGGATTAAAGAAATACGGGTTGACGGGAAGCTTCAGGCATCGAATATAATTCCGGTATTCGGGGATGGTAAGGTGCATCCGGTGAGAGTTATAATTGGATGATATCATCGCTGATTCTCCCAGACATAGAATTAAAGGACTTATGAAAAAACTTATTACCATGAAAAAACTTACAATACTCATTCTTTTCCTGGCAATTATTTTATCTGGTAATTGCACTTCACCTGCAAAGCAAAAGCTATCAGACAATTCAGTTTCTCCGGATACTCTCGGCCGTATTCTTATAAATCAGGTCGGCTATTTAACGGGTTCAGTTAAAATAGCATTGCTGAGGGTTAAAACAGATAAATTTGAGGTGATTGATATAAAAACAGGGAATACTGTATATAAAGGTAAACCAGGATCTTTTAAATTCTGGGAGTTTTCCGGAGATAGCGTAAGTACTGCTGATTTTTCCGAAGTCAATAAACCTGGTAAATACCAGTTATGCCTGAATAACAAGTCAATATGTTCCTATGTGTTTGAAATAGGCCAAAATGTTTATAATGAAATTGCAAAAGCTTCGTTAAAGGCTTTTTACCTTAATCGCTCCGGAATGAAAATTACGAGTGAATTTGGCGGCAAATGGGCTCGTGCAGAAGGTCATCCCGATACTTCCGTCCTTGTACATGCTTCTGCAGCAACTAAACAAAGACCTGAAGGGACAAAAATATCGTCTCCGGGCGGCTGGTATGATGCAGGTGATTATAATAAATATATAGTAAACAGCGGGATAACTACATATACTTTATTGCTCTTTTACCAGATGTATCCTGAGTATTGCAAAAACTTTACTGATAATATCCCTGAAAGCAATAATGGCATTTCTGATGTTCTTAACGAGTTATTATACAACCTGCGCTGGATGCTGACGATGCAGGATCCGAATGACGGAGGAGTATACAGCAAACTTACCAATAAAGGTTTCGGAGGTTTTATTATGCCCGACAAGGCCACTGATCCAAGGTATGTAGTGATGAAAACTACTGCAGCCTCGCTTGATTTTGCAGCTACAATGGCGATGGCCTCGCGTGTATTCGGGAAATGTGAATCATCAGAACTTAAGAATCTTGGGAAAACTTGCCTTGCAGCAGCTGAAAAAGCCTACAAATGGGCTAAAGCTAATCCGGAAATATACTATAGAAACCCGGATGATATTTCCACCGGGGCTTATGGCGATCTTAAAATCAAAGATGATTTTTTCTGGGCAGGTACAGAGATCGGTTTAACAAAAAACGACGTATCCCTGATCTCTAAAGAAGAGATTGAATCACAGGTTGTAATTGTGCCCTCCTGGGACACACTTGGAATGCTGGGAATCATCTCACTTTCACTCAGTGATAATCCCCAGTTCTCTGAATATAAAGCTGATGCACAAAGGATTTTACTTGGTTATACTGATAAGCTGGTTAAAAAATCAGAAGAATCGCCATATAAAATAAGCCTTGACTTTTTTAAATGGGGAAGTAATTCTGACGTAGCAAATATGGCGCTTCTGAAACTTGTTTCGTACAAAATGACCCTCGATAAGAAATACCTGAAATCTGTTCAGGGTGATGTTGATTATATCCTGGGTCGCAACGCTACCGGCTATTCCTTTGTTACCGGGTTTGGCACGAAACAACCTATGAATATTCATCACCGGCCTTCAGGTTCCGACGGAATTATTGATCCTTACCCGGGCTTTCTGGTAGGAGGTCCCAATACTATAGTATTAAATGATTGTTCTGATTTTACCCGTTCAAGGTACCCTGCAAAATCATATAATGATGCTTTATGCAGCTATTCCACAAACGAGATTGCTATAAACTGGAATGCTCCCCTGTTCTTTGTATTGGGTTCAATGGATGCTTTAAAGAGATAAGGAATAATCTGTCGACGACAGGCCTCATTTTGAAATCCTGGGTAAGAAATATAAAAATGAAGATCCCGGCTCAGAAGAAGAGATATAGATCCCGGTGAAACCTGAATGATTTCTTCCGCGAGAGCAACAGAATGGGGCATATTCTTTTTTTAAGCAATATTGAAGAGGCACTTGCCAGGTTGAAATAACCAATGAAAGTAAAATTCAGACCCATGATCAGCAGCGACTGGAATTCAGTCGCCGCTATTTACAAACAAGGTATCGAAACCGGAAATGCGACATTTGAAAAAGAGATACCTGCCTGGGAAGCGTGGGATTCAGCTCACCTTAAAACCTGCAGGATAGTCGCAACTATTGACAGAATAATAGTCGGTTGGGCTGCTATGAGTCCAGTTTCAGGCCGCTGTGTTTATGGCGGAGTAGCCGAAGTGAGCGTTTATGTTTCGGAGCACTATAAAGACCATAAGATTGGGACGAGGCTCCTTGAGCAACTGGTATCAGAAAGCGAAATTACAGGATTGTGGACATTGCAGGCCAGTATCTTCCCGGAAAACAGAGCAAGTATTATAGTTCATGAGAAGATGGGGTTCAGACAAGTGGGTTATCGGGAAAAAATTGGTAAGATGGACGGTGTCTGGAGGGATACCATTTTACTTGAACGAAGAAGCAAAGTAACCGGTATAGAATAAAACACCAGCTACAGCTATTGTTAATAAAATAACAGTACCGGTATGCTGCTTGGCGCTCATAACATCAAAGGCAGCGGGTTTTCCGGTGCAGTATCAATAGATGCGCCAAAAGTACCTGAACCAATCCAGCCCCCTGCAGAACCATACCAGCTCAGATAATGTCCTGGATTACTTTCTGTCCGGGGAATAGTTAAATTTTAATAAATATCCGGTTTTTGTACATTGCCCATAGAATAAGGTAGAGGACTCCGAATCCACCAAGTGCATGAATGAACCGGTACCACTCCCCGCAATACTGTTTAAGCCCTCCAAGGATAACATCGGAGAACTGACCAAAATCATATAGATGCGCTGCGCAGTATGCGAATATTGCATTCATCCCTATTATTGTGAAAAATGTAAATCCGCGTTTAAGATTCAGACCATCAATAAGCCACAGGAATAGGGCAAGTGAAAAGAGACAAATACCACCTGAGAAGAGCACAAAAGAACTTGTCCAGATATGTTTTACTGATGGGAGCCAGATGTGCCAGATGCTGCCAGAGACAATTAACAAAACCCCTGCAGCTGCAAGATAAACAGCTTTTCTGTTAACCTTTATTTCAGATTGAAGAAGATACCCTGAGAATACTCCCAGCATAGTTGTAGCTCCAAAGTTAAGGCTGCTTATTATCCACGAATATGTGGTTCCATCCTGATGCATTCCAAATACAAGCTTATCGAAGTAGATAGCAAAATTTCCTTCGGGGGTAATTATCCCCGGTCCATATCCAGGTACAGGGACTAGTGCAATGAATACCCAGTAAACCAGCATTAATAAGCCGGTTCCGATAATCTGCCATGGCACCCTGAGGTAGAGAATGAGGATTGAGGATATCAGATAACCGCTGGCTATAGCCTGAAGTGTATTGCTGTAGAACTTGATGTTGCCCCAGTTCAGACCAAGAAGATTGCCCTGGACTGCCATGCCCAGGATCCAGAGAAGTATTACCCTCTTGATTATGTGCGACCATAATGATGAAGAGGAACCTCCTTTTTCAATTCTCTTCTTAAACGAAAAGGGCATTGATACACCAACTATGAACAGGAACAGAGGCATTATCAGGTCATAGAAGTGGAATCCAGTCCATGTCACGTGGGACAATTGAATTGAGATGAATTCTGTTGACGGAGTATGCAATATCCTGTCAAGGCTTTTAAGAATTGCCTCGGCACCGACTATCCAGAAAAGGTCAAACCCTCGCAGGGCATCAACAGCCACAATGCGTGGTGATACATTCTGCCCTGGATTAGTCACCCTGAATCTGTCCAATTGTGAGAAAAACTGAGAATGCATAGGAATCATCTTTTAAAATGAAATGAACGCTTGAAATCAAAGATAAATAATCTATTCTTCAGAGGTTCCTCTTAATGATTCCGCACTACCATATCATTGTCAATCAGTCTTGAATTGTACGACTGAATTACTGCTTTCATTTTCCCGGTCATTATATTAACCAGTTCCGGCTCCTCCCCGATCAGATTTATTTCCAGATATTTGTCGTTCCTGAAATTATAGAGGCCCAGCGGCTGGTTATCCATCATTTCAAGAATATGATCCCTCATATAGAAATGATAACTGCTGCCGTTCGTATTAAATGCGAAAGATTCATGGGAGTCGTCAAGAAGGTCATTGCCGAATGCAATATAATCGCTGTCGTAATTCAGGTAATTCAGGATTGTCGGCATTATATCAATCTGTTGTGCAATTCTTTTCTTCATGCCCTTAAGATCGCTGCCTGGCCTGTAAAAAACTATTGGAATGCTGTAAGAACCGAAGTTATTCTGGAATTCCTTGTGAATCGACTCATTCGTATGATCAGCAGTTATGACAAATAAGGTATTTCTGAACCATGGTTTATCAGAGATTTCGGTGAAGAACTCCTTTAATGCAAAATCAGTGTACCCAATAACTTCAACAATCGGTGCAGGCCCTTTCCTGAATTTATCCTTATATTTTTCAGGAACCTTAAAGGGATGATGGGATGAAATTGAGAATATTGAAGCAAGAAACGGCTGTTGGAAGCTATTTAGCTTTTCTGCAAAAAAATGAAAGAATGGCTCATCCCATATTCCCCACATACCGTCAAAATCATTTTTGTCAGGGTACTGATCGAGACCGAAATAGGTATCAAATCCTGCTATTCTGGCAAATGAATCAAAACCCATGGATCCGTTTGCGGCACCATGAAAAAATGCCGAATAGTACCCTTTTGTCTTTAATAAAGAAGCAAGCCCGTTAATCTGGTTGTTGGCATAGTGTGAAATGATGTACGGAGTCTCAAGAGAGGGAACGGATGCAAGAATTGAAGGCATGGCATCTATTGATTTCTTACCGTTTGCAATGGAAACGTCAAATGTCAGGCTCACTTTTATCAACGAATCTATGAACGGTGTATACCCCTTATAAGTTCCTCCCTCGAGCTCAGGGCAAAGAGATCCGATATATTCCCTGGCAAAACTCTCCAGTATTATAATGACAACATTAACTTTTGTGAATGGCCTTGAGCTATCAGTAATATAATGCGGATTATAAATCTCATCAAGCTTTTCCTTCTCAAAAAAGTTATATTTCACCAATGGTTTCTTACCTGACGTTCTGAGAAGGCTGAAAGGGGTATTGAGGACAATAGGAACGTCGTGCGGCGATTTTACATATCGTGCTGCATTACTAATGGTTATTGGACGCGTTGAATGTTTGTAACCACCCCTGGCACCTCCAATTACAAGAGCCAGAACAACAGGAATAAAAAGGACATTAATGATATAATAAGCGATCTTGTTTTTTGGTTCCGGCTTTACCGGCTTAACTTTATTGTAAAGGTAAACCATAAGGAACAGGATGAATAAACCGGTAATGGTTGCCGGCCAGTAATCAGCCATGTACTTAAAAAACACTTTTAACATATGCGTTTCGTTTTCAAATGTCTTGAAAACGTCAGCCGTGGCTCTCTTAAACACAAAACGATAATAAATATAATCAGCGCAGTTTGCTGCTATAGCGATTCCATTCGTTACAAAGAAAAGTATTCTGACAACCTTTTCGTAGATTGCGTTGTATCTGAAGTCAAATGGAACGATTTCGAGCAATATGAAAATCATATTCAGATATACCACTGCTGATATATCGAAAATAAGGCCTCCCTTCATCATTATCAGGAATTGACCGACAGAAATATCGGGAAACATTCTGTGGTTGAAGAGATAAAATCCGATGCGGCAAAGTGAGAACAGGAACAGAATAAGCAATACCCTATAGATCAGAACAGTAAGAATGTTATTGGTAAAATTCCTGTTTCGCATCAGCAACTAATAGTAATTATACTCTCCTTCTCCATTCGCGAAGAAATGTCATTAAAGAGCGGGACTAAAGTATAAAAACTATCTCTCCGATGCAAACTGAATATTTTTAAACCAGACAATCACTGGTGAAGTTGAAGTTGCCCCCATACCTCCTCCTCCATATCTGCCGCCACCTCCTCCATATCTGCCCATACCTCCACCTGATCTACCCATTCCTCCGCCGGGTCTGCCCATACCTCTGCCACCTCCGCCTGATCTGCTCATACCTCCGCCTTCATCCATGCCTCCACTGTAATCTCCGGTACCGCTTCCAGGGCCTCCTCCCATTCTCCGGGTCATTATTCCAGGGTAACTAAAACCGAGTATAAATGAGTTGTCATCTTTTTTCTTTCCCGGAGATCTGGCAGGTATTTTGGACATCGGTATAATGAGTTCGTACCACATATTACCTTCCTTGTCAAATCTCATGGAACCCCTGAAATTATTTATTTCATCAGATGAGATATAAGAATGATCCGATCCCGCCAGACCAATCAGTTCAATCCTGGATGCCATAGGTATTTGCATGTTCCTGCCTCCGGAGGGAAGACCATCACCTTGCACCACATTTCGCTGGCCCTGTATGGCCTGTATATTTTCCTGTCTCTGTATATTCTGAAGAGCTTTCTGTTTCTGCATTTCTGCCATATCAGGTCTCCCCTGTCCTTGCATTCTTGCAGGATATCTCAAACCTGTTTTTCTTGCCTTCTTCCCATCCATATTTATCCAGACACTAAGTCCTGAAGCAAGAATCTGCCTCTGAATTTCCTTTTCAAAGACTCTCAGGTCGATGTAGATATTCTCCTTATCGTTGGAAAAAAAATAGTAGAATTTTCCTTTTTCAGAGTACTTAAGATCTGATGGCTGCAGGATATGGTTCCCATTGGAATTGTCATGCCAGTGTAAATGAATGTATTTATCCTTCTGGGCATAAGTGGTCAGGTTGACTGCCAATGTAAGAATTGTTACGAATGTTCTCATTCGGACAGAATTTTAGGATTAATAATACATCTGACATCTGAAGCACTGCAAATATTCCCACACAATAAACAAAGAATCCATAAGAAGAACAAAAAATAAAAAAACCAGGCTCCGATTTAGAGCCTGGCATCAATTATATTACAGGTAAAATTTAATTCTTCTGCATATTTTCCATCATCTCCTTCAGGTCCGTATCCATTCTACCTACTCTCTTCCTAGCTCCTATTCCGACCAGCAGGAAGATAACAAGGAGAGCAATAAAAACATACATGACAATTTTTGTCGTAGCTGGATTGGCTTTCAGGGCTTCAACCAGTCCGTGATATAGGAGATAAAGGCCATAGAGGTTTACAGCCAGTCCGATAATTAACCCTGCTATCGGGCTGAATCCCGAAATGAATCCAAGCAGCGCGGTTATAGGCATGATAACCATGAAAGAAGCCGTAACTCTTGCACAGGCTTCAAAATCAGTGCTGCCCTTGCAGATGGCAGAAATAACAAGGATCACCACTGCTCCTAAAAACAATCCTATCACAGACCAGATTATTGTCCAGATAAGGATCATAATACCGACTCCACCGCCAAACATTCCTCCTCCAAGGTGAAGAAGGCTCCATAGAAATGAAATGATCCCAGCAACAACTCCATAGATTAGAGCTTTTATGATAGGTTCACCCAAACCTCCCGTTGTCTTCATCGTTGCGAAGTAAGACTTCGGGGTTACAAGGACATCTTTAGATTCCTTAATGAAAGCATTAATGTCGAAAGAAGATTCACTCATAGTCTTAACATTTAAAGGGTTATAGTTAATCAATAATCAATAATCAATAATCAATAGCCAATTATTCAGAAATCCAAATTAGAAAAAAAAATGACTTATTGGATTAAAATGACTGATAATTAATCAACCAATGATCATCATAAGAAAAAACGTATTTGAATGCCTGTCTGTAAATGTCAGCAAAGTCTCATATTTTCCTACTCAAGGTAAGTATAACCATAAAGTCCTGACCGGTAATTTGATAGGAACTCTTTCCCCTCCTCCAGGGAGATGATTCCTGCCTTTACAGAGGAGGTAACCCATGTTTCGACAGTACGGACAAGCTTTTTCGAATTGTACTGGACATAATCAAGAACCTCGGCAACTGTTTCACCATCAATTACCTGATCAATTTTATAACCATCCTCATTAACTGAAACGTGTACGGCATTGGTGTCACCAAAAAGATTGTGCAGGTCGCCAAGTATTTCCTGGTATGCTCCGACAAGGAATACTCCCAGGTAATAACGGTCATGGCCTTTAAGAGGATGGACAGGAAGATGATGAGATGAGTTTCGTGTTGAAATAAAATTATCGATTTTCCCGTCCGAGTCACAGGTCATATCCTGAATTGTTGCTGATATTGTCGGTTCTTCATTAAGCCTGTGGATTGGCATAATCGGGAATATCTGGTCAATTGCCCATGCATCCGGAATTGACTGGAAAAGGGAAAAATTGCAGAAATATTTGTCGGAAAGTATTCTTGAGACCTGCCTCAGTTCATCAGGAACATGCCTTGAGTTGTTTGCTACCTGGTAAACCTTTCTTGCCACTGACCAGAATAATCTTTCTATCTGGGCCCTTGTTTTAAGGTCGATCAGCCCAAGGCTGAACCTGTCGAGCGCCTCCTCCCTTATCTGCTGCGCATCATGCCATGTCTCGAGCATCCTCGGCTGATTGAAATTATCCCATAAGGTGTAAAGCTCCTTTAAAAGCTCATGATCGTGCTCATTGATTTCCTCATCAGAGTCCCATGATGGGAGCGTTGTCGTTTCCAGAACTTCAAAAATAAGCACGGAATGATGTGCGGTAAGTGATCGTCCCGATTCAGTTATAACATTAGGATGAGGAATATTATTCTTATTGCTTGCATCCACAAAGGTGCTTACAGAGTCGTTCACATATTCCTGGAGAGTATAGTTAACGCTGCTTTCGCTGTTTGATGAACCTGTACCGTCATAATCGACTCCCAACCCCCCTCCGATATCAACAAATTCCAGATTAAAGCCTAGTTTGCGAAGCTCCACATAAAACTGTGATGCCTCACGAAGCGCAGTTTTTATACGGCGTATCTTAGTCACCTGGCTGCCAATATGAAAATGAATAAGCTTTATGCAATCGCGCATTTTGTTCTTCTCGATGAAATCAATAGCCTCAAGCAATTCACTTGATGTAAGTCCGAATTTGCTTATATCGCCTCCTGAATCTTCCCATTTGCCGCTTCCGACACTTGCCAGTTTTATACGTATGCCCAGGTTAGGTTTTACTTTTAACCGCTTGGAAACAGTAGTAATAAGTTTGAGCTCATTAAGCTTTTCAACTACAAGAAAGATACGCTTCCCCATCTTTTGGGCCAGAAGTGCAAGCTCAATATAATCTTCATCCTTATACCCGTTGCAAATAATCAGAGATTCAGGATCGGTGTTAATTGCCAGGACCGCATGCAGTTCAGGTTTCGAACCTGCCTCAAGTCCGATGTTGAATTTCTTGCCATGACTGACAATCTCTTCAACAACCGGTCTCATCTGGTTCACCTTGATGGGATAGATAATAAAATTCTGAGCTTTGTAATCATACTCCTCTGAAGCTTTCTTAAAGCACTTCGAAATACTTTTTATACGATCGTCAAGGATATCGGGGAACCTTATAAGAACCGGAGCTGACACATCTGAAAGCATCAGCTCATCAAGCAAATCCTTCAGATCAATCGAAATGCCATTCCTCTGTGGAGTGACAGTAACATTTCCCCTTTCATTTATCGAAAAGTAATCAGCACCCCAGCCGTTGATATTATACAACTCTACAGAATCTTCTACGCGCCACTTTCTCATGATCAGTTATTTGAACCGTTTAAAGAATAATAAAGATTAGAAAAATAAAAAATTTTTGCAATGTTATTAAATTAACACGAATTTGGGGCATAAACAGGAAGAAATTTGTCTTGCAGTCTTGAAGTCTATAAGATTGAAGTTCAAAGACAATTTAGTAATTTTGATATAAAATATTAAGCATATGAAAATAAACAATATCACTTCAGGCAAGATTTTTCAGTATGTATGCCTTTCCCTGACATTTATTTGTTTACAGGTAAAGTTGAACGGTCAGGAATATGCCATCGGGGCTGATCTCTCTTTCCTGAAAAGCGCAGAGGACAGAGGTTTCCAGTTTAAGGAAAATGATATTGTCAAGCCAGGCCTCCAGATATTCAAGGATCATGGTTACAACTGGATCAGGCTCCGTCTTTTTCATACTCCGAAAGAGTTGCCGAACAACCTGGAATATACGATTACGCTTGCAAAAAGCGCCAGGGCAATGGGCTATAAATTTCTGCTGGATCTTCATTATTCCGACACATGGGCCGATCCGGGAAAACAATTCCTGCCAAAAGCATGGGAAGGAAAGTCGCACCAGGAGCTTTTAAAAGCAGTTTTGGATTATACAACCTCTGTAATAAAGAGTTTCAGTCAGGCAGGGGTGCTTCCTGAAATGGTGCAGATCGGCAATGAAGTGATTAACGGTATGATGTGGCCCGACGGCAAACTTCCTGAAAACTGGAATAATTTTGCAGACCTGATCATTGCCGGTATCAATGGTGTTTATGCTGCCTGCGATATTACTGATCTGCCTAAAATTATGATCCATATAGACCAGGGCGGAAATATGGTTAAAACAAAGTACTTCTTCGATAAGCTGCTTTCATATGGAATTAAGTTCGACTATATAGGGCAATCTTATTATCCCTGGTGGCATGGGAGCCTGTTTGACTTACGCGACAACATGTATTTCATGGCAAAAGAGTATAAAAAGCCGATAATTGTCGTCGAAGCCGCTTATTGTGCAACTCCTACTGAATATAAATCCAAACCGGCTCCTTTTCCCGAGACCCCTGAGGGACAGAGAGATTTCCTCGACGAGGTAAATAAAATCGTCATGAGTACACCTGACAACCTGGGTGCCGGAGTGTTTTGGTGGGAACCTGCAACTTATGGCGGAGGGTCAACAAGGGATTTCTTTGACGAGAAGGGAAATGTACTGCCCGTTATTACGGTTTTCGATAAATATACCAGGCACTGATTGTAGAGGCGGATCTGTGATCCGCCTCTATTGTTGATATTAAAAAACTGATTGCGTTTTTAATTCCGTTTTGTCAATTACTTTGTACACGGGAAACGGATTATATCCCGCTCCCCATTGAGGTACAAGATACCTGTCAAGATAATTCCATGTAAGGAGTCCGTCATTTGACTGGGGTTCAAGAAGGTAAGCAGCAAGGTTCGCAAGAGGTTGTGAAGCTCTGACTACAATCGTTCCGGCCGGAAAATCAGTCGCCTCATTGATATATCTTCCTTTAATTGTATTGAGATAATGTCCCTGGTTTAAATTCTGAGCGGCCTGAAGATTGTTTATCTCAAACCTTTCAGCATTGCATCTTACTGGCTCTGTGATTTTTTCAATCTTTATTCCGTGCAGCTTAAGCAGATCCTGAACTTCCTTATCATTGATAGTAATAAACCATGCAAAAGGAAATCTGACGCTTTTAACAGGATAATAATCGATATAATAAGGAACGTTTACCGTCACCTGTCTGTCTGTTTTTTTGAACGGGGGCCATATATTCGGTTCCGATGAAGACTCTGCTTCATAAGTCTTGATAGTGACTTTTTCTGCCAATGGCCTTACTTTATACTCTATTGCAAATGAATCTTTCACGGTTGGATTCAGACCCCGCTGAATCGTCTCAAGGTCCGCAGCTTTAACCATCTTCTTTATTTCCGTGTGGTGGGCATAAGCATAATCGGCTAGCGATTTTATAAGGGAATAGCATCCCTCAACCCTCGATTTAAAATCGGCATGCACATAATTCTCGTCCAGGATGCTCAGCCTGTTCCTGAGACCGTAATAATTTGTCATGTAACGCGGTTCCGCAGTATCATACAGCCATCCTTTTTCCGGATTCAGGAGATCAAAAAACTCGCCATAATAGCAATTTTCGGTCTTGTATTTATTAAGCAAAGTCAATGACATTTCCGGCATCATCTTCAAACGCATGTATTGAATGAGCGGGTTGCTGCCATTAGGATTCACCATCCAGACGAAGGTTACTGGTTCAACGTGAAATGAGCCGTCAGTGGTGTGGCAATCCATGAAAACTGAAGGATCCCATCCATTGAAAACTTTTTTGATCACACCCTGCACTTCTGGCGATTCAGCCTTCATGGCATCCCGGTTAAGGTCGAGCATCTGACCGTTATACCTCACTCCCACTCCGTTTACAGGTCCATTTTGATTGGTTCTGTTAAGAGGACTTATTTTTTCATTTCCGTCGGGGTTGAACAGAGGGCAGATCAGGAAAACGACATGTTTCAGAAGTTCAGGGTTCTTTTCCGATAGCATATCCCTTGCAAACATCAGAGTAGCCTCTTTTCCTTCGACTTCCCCGGCATGGATGTTTGCCTGGATATATATAACTATCCTGTCGTCGTCAATCATCCGGTCTGGTGATTTGGGAAGCGGATTGCCAATTATTAACAACGGCACTGCCCTGCCCTCAGCAGACTGGGCAATGGATTCTACCCTGATGAATTTTGATGATTTTTTCAACTTATCGATACAGGTCATCACATCATTATAAACAGATGTTGACTTAAAACCTGATTTCTCTGCTGTTGTCTGGAATACGGATTGGCTTCTTACCTGAAGACCAATCAGGAGAATGTTTATTGCGAAAATCAATATCTTTTTCATTGTGGGTTATTTTCTTATTATGAAATAATAAAAGTAAAAATATTCTCAAGGCATTAAATATTTTTACATTTTGTTAGATTTTATTAAAAATAATACGTAATTTAGCGCACTAAATTTTAAAAACAGAATACAATGAACAAAGGAACAGTAAAATTTTTTAATGTATCAAAAGGATTCGGATTCATTAAAGACGCAGATTCAGAAAATGAGTATTTCGTACACGTTTCTGGACTCATCGACAAGATTAAAGAAAACGATGAGGTAACTTTTGAACTCGCAGAAGGTAAGAAAGGAATTAATGCAGTAAACGTAAAACTGGCTTAATTTACTATACGAGAGAATAAAAGGCCGTCAGCAATGACGGCCTTTTTATTTTATACCCCCTGAATACCTTTCAGTCCACCGGATTCTCATTAAATGCATGGGTTGGCTGCAAAGGTAAAAAGCCGGTTATCTTTAAATCTCCCCTATTTATTCTTCTCGGCTTTTTTTGCTTTCTTTTCCAGACGTTTTTCTTTCAGGCTCTTGGTTGCCTGTTTCTTGACTTTTGACTGTTCTTTTGCTTTTTCGTGTGACATCACTTTAAGATTTAAATTCAACTATTAATCAAAAATAAATAAATCAATTAAATCATTTTTTCAAGTTTTTAACAAATAAGACTCTCTTTGATCAATTCCCCTGCCTTTTCATCAAGTAACCAGGCAATACTTCCATGTAAAGGATCAATAGATGAAGCAGGATAGTTCATATATTGAGCCTTCTTTTTATAAATCTCCTCAATTATCCGGGCTTTATTCTGACCTGTTGCCAGGAATGTAATAAAATCAGCATTGTTGATAACTTTTCCCGTCAGGGTGATGCGTTTCTGTCCAGATACTGGATGAACTGCCACCTCGCAGATCTTTTCAGAGTCAATCAGGTTAAGGTTGCCAGGGAATATCGATGCCGTATGCCCGTCATCGCCCATGCCAAGGATAACCTGGCTAAAAACTGGAAGCATATCTTTTTTCCGGACATTCATAAGGATTTCATGTGAATATCTGCCGGCCTCCCTGTCCGGATCATCCTCGCCTCTCATACGGTGAACATTGTTTTCAGGGATATTAATTTTGTCGAGCAGAATCTGTTTCGTCATCCCATAATTGCTTTCAGGATCATCTGGCGGGACGCATCGCTCATCGACCCAGAAGAAGTGGACATTGCCCCAGTTTATGGATGCGCGATATTTCTCAGCCAGTATCGAGAACAACAGCCTTGGAGTATTACCGCCTGAAACCACAAGCGTGAATGGCAATCCTGATTTTCCTGCACTATTGATCCTGCCGGCCAGATCTTCCGCAAAAGCTTTTGCTAGCTCTGATGCAGTTTTAAATATCCTAAATAATGCTTTCAACTTATGTAATCCGGTATTAAATTCTTTGCTAAATTCCTGTCACTACAAACTTACAACTCACAATACAACCCGTCATCGGACAGATTCTTGCATGGGTACCTCCACGTAAGACCGCATCCTTCAATAATGTCGTTAGAAACCGATGGTCCCCATGTTCCTGCCGGATAACCATAGATCTTTATATTTTTATTTGTCTCCCAGGCTGTCTGTATCGGCTGAATGAATTTCCAGGCTGTTTCAACTTCATCATCGCGCGAGAAAAGAGTAGAATCCCCTAACATAACATCATACAGCAATCTTTCATAAGCCGATGGAACTCTTATATTCGCCAGGTCAGTGTAATGAAAGTCCATATTCACATTTTTTATGTTAAATCCTGATCCTGGTTCTTTCATATCAAATTTAAGCAGTATCCCTTCATCAGGCTGTATCCTGATTATCATCTGGTTAGAAGACAGGGTCGTGTTCTCTCTCTGGAAGAGGTGATGGGGAGTCCTTTTGAAGTGGATCACAATTTCGGTTACCCGTGTCGGAAGGCGCTTGCCTGTCCTGATATAAAAGGGGACGCCGCCCCATCGCCAGTTATTGATAAAAAATTTGATCGCGACGAATGTCTCTGTCTTTGAATCAAGGTCTACTCCCTTTTCATTTCTGTAACCGGAAACAGAAGTACCTCGAATCGTTGAGCCTGTATACTGACCCCTGATAACCTGCTTCGGGACATCAGCCTCCCTTATTGGCTGAAGGGACTGGAATACCTTCAGGATTTCATTCCGGATCGAATCAGGCGCAAGAGATGAAGGGGGTTCCATGGCTGTCATACCCGCCATCTGGAGCAGATGATTCTGCACCATATCCCTGAGTGCTCCCGCTGAATCATAATAACCACCTCGTTCTTCCACTCCAATGCTTTCTGCAGAAGTTATTTCAACCCGATGAATGTAGTTCCTGTTCCATAATGGCTCAAATATTCCGTTTGCAAACCTGGTTACAAGAACATTCTGCACAGTCTCCTTCCCGAGATAATGATCAATCCTGTAAATCTGTTCCTCAGAAACCATTTCATGCAACCTCCTGTTAAGCTCCCTTCCTGAAATCAGATCATACCCGAATGGCTTTTCAATAATCAGCCTCCGGAATCCGGCCGACTGATCAGTTAGACCCGCTTTGGTCAGATTCCCTGCAATAACGTCGTACATTACAGGAGGCGTAGCCATGTAAAAAATATAATTTCCTGAGGTATGAAGCTTACTGTCAATATCTTCAAGTCTCGATTTAAGGCCAGCATAATCTCCAGTATTTGCATTGTCCATCGACCTGTAAAAGACAGATTCGGTAAAATCATCAATAAGTTTTTCATCAGGATTCTTCTCTTCAGAAAATGCAAGAATGCTCTTCTTCATCTTTTTGCGAAAGTCAATATCTGAAAAGAGGGTACGTCCTACTCCAAGAACGGCAAATTTTTCAGGAAGCAGTTTCTGTACCTTTAATGAGAAGATGGCAGGGATCAGTTTTCTCGAGGTAAGGTCACCTGAAGCTCCGAAAATTACAAGCACAAGATTTTTGGGATTTTCCATTCATATTAAGGAGTTAAATATTTAAACGTTCTCTTTATCCAGAAATCTGAGTTGACATATATAAAATTTCATAGTCAAGTTAACAATTTAAATCAATCCTTTGTTTCAGATTCAAACTTAATTCACCGTTACAAAAAACAGGGTGTTAATTAAAAGGTTTATAACTTTTAATGCATTGTATTACTTTTATTAATCTTTTTAAGCATTTTTGCATCATATTGTAAGATAAATAATATATTTGCAATGGAATTTTAAAAGATGAACAAGCTAAAATCTATATTATCATTATTTCTTATTTTTAGGCTTACCTGAAAGTAATGAGAATGGAATATGGTTTAGGATTAGGGATGACCGTTCTCGTGAAATACAGGGAACGGTTTTTTTTTGAAAGAGTAGAAAGAACATAAAAAATGAGAACAGAAAGGCCATTAAACCACGGTTTATACAGGCAGGAATTTGAGCATGAGAATTGCGGGATTGGATTTGTCGCCCATCTCAAAGGCAGGAAATCACATTCAATAGTCAGCCAGGGGCTCGACATCCTCAGGAATATGACTCACAGGGGAGCGGAGGGCGCCGACAAGAAGACCGGTGATGGCGCAGGTGTTCTGATCCAGATCCCCAGAGATTTCTACCTTATCCAGGGGTATGCCCTGCCTCCCGAAGGTCAGTTTGGAACGGGACTGATATTTCTTCCCCAAGACGCATCCGATGCTGCAAAATGCGAAGAGATACTTTTAAACATCATCAGTGAGGAGGAGGTTAGCTTTATCGGTTTCCGCGATGTTCCGCGTAATAATTCGGTGCTGGGTGAAATATCACATGCTGCAGAGCCTTTCATTAAACAAATCCTGCTAGGAGCTGAGACGGAGCAGGAAATACTTGAGCGAAAATTATATATAATAAGAAAACGGGCCGAAGTAGCCATCAGAAACTCAGACATAAGGCAGAAAAATTTCTTTTACCTGCCGTCACTTTCTACCAAAGTCCTGGTTTATAAGGGCATGCTCACTTCACTTCAACTCGGTGATTATTTCACCGACCTGAGCGATGAGAGACTCAAGAGCGCAATAGCTCTTGTTCATTCCCGTTTCAGCACTAATACTTTCCCGAGTTGGGATCTTGCTCAACCATTCAGGGTTCTCGGACATAATGGCGAGATAAATACCATCCGCGGCAACAGAATGTGGATGGAGGCCAGGGAGTCAATCCTGAAATCTGATAAACTAGGCGATCTTTCCAGAATATACCCTATTATTGAACCCGGAAAAAGCGACTCGGCATCACTCGATAACGTTCTTGAATTCCTGCTCATGAGTGGCAAATCTCTGCCCTATGCGATGTCAATACTGATCCCGGAATCCATAAACGCAAAGAACCCGATCTCAAACGAATTAAGGGCTTTCTATCATTATCATTCAACTTTCATGGAGCCATGGGACGGACCTGCTTCGCTGATTTTTTCCGACGGAAGATATATTGGAGGCATGCTCGACAGGAACGGTTTGAGGCCATCAAGATATGTCATAACTACCAACGACCATATTGTAATGGGTTCGGAAACCGGTGTACAAACTTTCAAGCCTGAAGAAATAAGGGAGAAAGGCAGGTTAAAACCAGGTAAAATGCTCCTTGTCGATACCGAAGCCGGGAGGATATATTATGATAATGAGTTGAAAGCTACCCTTGCCGGTGAATATCCTTATGGCGACTGGATACATCAGAACATGGTCAATCTTGAGGAGATAGAAACCGGTCAGGTTATCACACCGGAACTGGGCCCATGCTATAATAAATATATTACCTCCTTTAATTACTCAATGGAGGATATCGAGAAGATCATCAAGGAGATGGCTGCCACAGGCAAGGAGCCTACCGGCTCCATGGGGAACGATGTGCCTCTTGCCGTCCTCTCAAAAAAACCTTACAGACTCTTCAATTATTTCAAGCAGCTTTTTGCACAGGTCACCAATCCTCCTATCGATCCTATCAGGGAAGAACTTGTAATGACACTATCGGGTTACCTCGGTTCTCTTCAGCAGAACCTGTTGGAGACATCTCCTGACCATGTTAAAATGGTCCGTTTCAGGAACCCAGTCATTTCAAACACTTACTTCCAGGTAGTTAAAAACTTAAGGTACAAGGGATTTTCAGCAGCCAACCTTACTATGCTGTTTGATGCCTCTAAAGAAGCCGAGGGACTGCAGAGCGCGGTTGATAAGCTATGCGCCGATGCCGAAAAAGCTGTCGATGAAGGCAAAAATTATATTATTCTCTCCGACCGTGGCATCGATAAGAACCTTGCACCGATACCCTCATTAATGGCAGTCTCGGCAGTTCATCATTATCTTATCAGCAAGCGGAAAAGGATGCAGATAGATATTGTTGTCGAAAGTGCCGAACCGCGCGAGGTAATGCATTTTGCACTTCTTTTCGGATATGGGGCAAGCATTATCAATCCTTACATGAGTTTTGCAATTATCGATAAACTTGTGAAGGAGAAGGCAATACAGCTTGACTACCAGAATGCGGAAGCCAATTACATTAACGCAATTAACAAAGGGCTGCTGAAGATAATGTCAAAAATGGGGATCAGCACTCTCAGAAGTTACCGATCCTCCCAGATATTTGAAGCAGTGGGAATTCATTCCGATGTGATAGACAAATATTTTGCAGGGACTATTTCACGGATAGGCGGAATAGGTATGGCTGAAATTGCCGAAGAGGTACTGGTGCCTCTCCGTAAAGCCTTCATAGAGGAACAGCAACCGGAAATACTCACCGAAGGTGTCTACTCTTACAGGAAGCACGGAGAGCATCATGCATGGAACCCTGAAACCATTGCGCTCCTTCAATGGAGTACGAGAACCCGAGACCGTGAGAAATTCAGGCTATACAGCAATCTTGTAAACAAGGATACTGCCCATCCAGGATTCATAAGGGGATTGCTCAGGATAAAAAAGAACCCTATTCCCCTTGCCGAGGTTGAGCCGGCTGAAAATATAATGAAACGTTTTGTTACCGGAGCAATGTCGTATGGTTCAATAAGCCGCGAGGCTCATGAGACTATGGCTATCGCAATGAATCGTATCGGGGGAAGAAGCAATACCGGCGAGGGAGGCGAAGACCCGGAAAGATTTAAGCCCCGTGCTGATGGCGAGAGTACCAGGAGCGCCATCAAACAGGTTGCAAGCGGACGCTTCGGTGTAACAGCTGAATACCTTGTTAATGCCGATGAGATCCAGATCAAGATAGCTCAGGGGGCTAAACCCGGAGAAGGTGGTCAGCTGCCGGGCCATAAAGTAGACAAGATAATAGCAAAAACCAGGTACTCAATACCTGGCATTACCCTGATCTCACCTCCTCCGCATCATGATATATATTCAATCGAAGATTTGTCACAGCTTATCTTCGATCTTAAAAACATAAATCCTAAAGCCAGGATAAGTGTTAAACTGGTGTCAGAGAGCGGAGTAGGTACCATTGCAGCCGGTGTGACAAAAGCCGGTGCCGACCTTATTACCATCAGCGGATACGAGGGGGGCACGGGCGCAAGTCCTTCATCTTCAATAAAACATGCTGGTCTTCCTCTTGAACTGGGACTGGCGGAGACACAGCAGACACTGGTAATGAATAACCTTAGGCGTAAGGTGATGCTGCAGGCTGACGGAGAGATTAAAACAGCCCTTGATATAGTAATGATCGCCATGCTTGGTGCCGAGGAATTCGGCTTCGCGACAAGCGCTCTGGTGGTATTGGGTTGTGTAATGATGAGAAAATGCCATCTGAATACATGCCCGGTGGGTGTTGCGACCCAGAACCCGGAACTTAGGAAGCGTTTCACTGGAAAAGCCGATTACCTGGTAAACTTTTTCAGGATGCTGGCCGAGGACGTGCGAGAATACCTTGCCGAGATCGGATGCAGAAGCATGGATGAGATTATCGGAAGGTTCGACCTGCTGGAAAGAAACCCGGAAGTCGACCACTGGAAGATTAAAAACCTCGATCTGACAGCTATGCTTGCAATGCCTGAGGAATCTAAAACCAATGCAATGCGTTGCATTGAAAAGCAGGAATCCAAAATTGACAATATCCTTGATCTGGAACTGATCAGGGAAGCAGATAAAGCGCTGTCAGAAAAACAGCCTGTAGAAATTACCAGGACTATTAGGAATACTGACAGGACTATCGGGGCAATGCTCTCCGGTAAGATTGCCACTTTATACGGATCAGCTGGTTTACCGGACGGTACTATCAAATGCAGATTCACCGGATCGGCAGGACAAAGCTTCGGAGCATTCCTTGCACCTGGCATCGAGCTCTATCTCGAAGGCGATGCAAATGATTATCTTGGAAAAGGACTCTCAGGCGGAAGGATAATAGTTGTTCCTCCCGAAGGTTCTGCTTTTGAACCTGATAAAAATATAATTATCGGCAATACAGTCTTGTACGGCGCCACACGAGGTGAAATTTACATCTCAGGTGTTACCGGTGAGAGATTTGCAGTCAGGAACAGCGGCGCAAATGCTGTTGTTGAGGGAGTTGGCAACCACTGCTGTGAATATATGACCGGAGGAAGAGTGGTTGTTCTGGGCAAGACCGGAAGCAATTTTGCAGCCGGTATGAGCGGAGGAATTGCATATGTCTTCAATGATTCTGGCAACTTCGATTATTACTGCAACATGGGCATGGTGGAGCTCTCTCTCGTAGAGGAATTAAGTGAGATTTCAGAGCTTACGGAATTTATTAACCGGCATTACATGTTCACTCAAAGCAAAAAAGCCAGGATGATCCTTGATGATCTCGACAAATATATTCCGATGTTTATCAAGGTAGTGCCGTATGATTATAAAAAAGTTCTTCAGGAACAGGAGCTTGAGGAGCTGAGGAAGAAGATTGCAGACGTGGAGATGGATGTGGAATACGATCCAAAATCCTGACGAAGTATTACATTAATAAATTATCAATCAGATCATTATGGCTGACGCAACCGGATTTTTAAAGATAAAGAGGAAAGAGGCAGGGAACAGGCCGCTGCATGAAAGGATATGCGATTTCAGTGAAGTGGAGCAGGTGCTGAACAGTGAAGACAGGATGCTCCAGGCATCGAGATGCATGGATTGCGGAATCCCGTTCTGCCACTGGAGCTGCCCTGTTGACAACCTTATCCCTGAATGGAATGATCTTCTTTATAAAGGCGACTGGAGAGGAGCCTACGAAAGATTGAATGCCACAAATAATTTCCCTGAATTTACAGGGAGGATATGTCCGGCCAGTTGCGAGCATGCTTGTGTGCTTAACATAGGCCAGGAACCCGTTACCATTCGCGAGAACGAGGTTGCCATTGTGGAAAAGGCATTTACTGAAGGTTACATAAAACCTGTCCCCCCAAAGAAAAGGACAGGTAAAAAAGTTGCTATCATAGGAAGCGGCCCATCCGGCATGGCAGCAGCCGATCTTCTTAACAAAGCCGGTCATTATGTTACACTGTTCGAAAAGGATGAAAAAGCGGGCGGCCTTTTAAGATATGGAATCCCGGATTTCAAGTTAAGCAAAGCTACCATCGACAGGAGGTTAAATCTCATGGAAAAGGAAGGTCTGGTTATCCGTACCAGCACTATTATAGGTAAAGATATTTCAGGAAAGGAGCTGATCGATAATTTCGATGCTGTATGTATTGCAATTGGAGCAGGCTATCCACGCAAACTGCCAGTTGAAGGCAGTGAATTCGAAGGGATATATTTTGCAGTGGATTTTCTTACAGCGCAGAACAGGTTCAATGCCGGACAATTATCTGCAACCGACAATCGCATTAATGCTGAGGGGAAAAGAGTCCTGGTAATCGGTGGCGGAGATACAGGTTCAGACTGCGTCGGAACAGCAATCCGCCAGAAAGCAGCCAGTGTGACCCAGATTGAGATACTGCCTAAACTTCCGCTTGCCAGAGCGATTGACAATCCCTGGCCTTTTTATGCAAAAATCCTTAAGACAACCACTTCTCACGAGGAGGGCTGCGAAAGGTTGTGGAACCTGTCTACATTAAGGTTTGTCGGTGACGGAAAGATTACCAGGGGTGCGGAAGTAGAAGAAGTCAGGTGGGAATATTCTGATAATAAGTATATAATGACACCTCTTCCCGAAACCCGAAGAGTAATAGAGACAGACCTTGTTTTGCTTGCCCTTGGTTTTGTACACCCTGTGCTTGATGGGTTGCTGACGGAGCTTGGAGTGGAACTAGATGCAAGAAAAAATGTAAAGGTTGATAAGCATCAATCTACCAGTCAGAAGAAAGTATTTGCAGCAGGCGATACCGTGAGCGGTACAAGTCTTGTAGTCAATGCAATTGCATCAGGACGAAAGGCTGCAAAGTATATTGACAGGTACCTCAGGTCGCTGGAATAAGAGACATCACAGCTGATTTATTTCTGATGATAATCCCGGAGAGGCAAACCTGCTTTTTCCCATTAATCGATTTTAAAGGAGAATAAGGCAAACTGGCAGATAAATAATGCTAATTTGTATATTGGTTTTGCTTATCAATTCACAGGAAGATACATTTGTTTCATAAAGATTTTAACTGTATAACATGAAAACAACATTATCAACCAGACTTAACGCAGCTACATGGATAGTGGCCTGCATTTTGACACTTCAGCCTCTCATCACCGGACAACCCATCAGTCATTTTATCACCACGGTTGTTGCGACTCTTTTCTGGATGGCAGTATATTATCTGTTCTTCCTTTATATTGCCCCGGAATTCCTGATGAAAAAGAAACTGGTACTTTTTTTTGCAGTTTCTATCGGGATACTGATTCTCCTTCCGTTCCTGGGCTACTCGCTTCTCTTTCTTGTAAGAGCAATAGCAGACGGGAAATTTAACGAATTCTATAAAGGATATTCAGTAATAATGCACATCAGCGGTTTTAAAGCACTTGCACTTGCAGCAGTATATGGGTCTTTCTTCAGACTGATAACAGACCATTTCAAAGAATCCTGAAAGATTCAAATCTCCTATTCATTAACACCAATAATTATATCGTGTCCCGGTTAGTGCCGGGACACTTAATTAATGTTTATGATAATGAATCTTTATGCTATTTTTGATTCAATAATGACCGAATGTCAAAAAGAAAAATAATATCTATCCATTTTTTCATCTGGCTCTTTGCGATCTTCGCTAACCTGCCATATTCAAACATTGGCCGGAATATGCTTCCTCAGCAGATAGTCGCTTATGTAATTGCTTTCCTCTATCTGATGGTCATTTTCTACCTTTTTTACCTGGTGATAGTGCCTCAATTTCTTGAAAAGAAAAATATGAGATCGTTTTTTCTCGTATCATTTTTCGTAGTACTCATCATGCCATTTTTCGGGTATACCATATTATTCTTAAGCAGGGCTTTCTATGATCACAATTTTCATGATTTCTACAGGGGCTATTCTCTTAAAATGCACATGAGCGGATATTTCCCTGTCCTTACAGCTGCAGTCTTTGGATCCTTCTTCAGAGTCATAATAAACTGGTTCATTACAATGAATCAGAAGGCAGAGCTTGACAAGCAGAAACTTGCCATGGAGCTCGAATTGATCAGGAATAAAATGAATCCTCACTTTCTTTTCAATACACTTAATAATATAGATTCGCTGATACAAACAGACCAGGCTGAAGCCTCCGCCATGCTGATAAGGCTCTCGGATATAATGCGATATATGACATACGATACCGGCTCCGATCTGGTAGAGATGAGCAGGGAAGCTGATTATCTGAGAAATCTTATCGAGCTGAACAGGCTGCGCATAAGTAATCCTGACGAGATATATTTTGAGGTTAGCGGCGATATGAAAACAAAAATTGCTCCTGCATTGTTTGCACCTCTGATAGAAAACGCGTTCAAATTTGCCAGCTTCAGAAATAAGAAGCCTTCAATTGACATTCGGCTTATATCATCTGAAGGAATTATAACTTTTAGCGCTTCAAATTATTTCGAAAGTGCTCCATCTGAGACCGTCAAAGAATATTCAGGATCAGGGATTGTCAACGTCAGGAGAAGACTGGACCTGACCTATCCTGATCACTACCATATGGATATTAATAATGCAGAACCTCTTTATAGCGTTAAATTAACAATTGATACAAATGCTGATACACTGCATAGCAATTGAGGATGAACCTCCGGCATTAAAGAAAATTGAGGGTTTTATCGGCAGGATCGCTGAACTTAAGCTCGAAAAAAGCTTCAATAACGCTGTTGATGCTATAGGCTGGCTTAAGGAAAACCATATCGACCTGATCTTCCTTGATGTCCAGATGGATATGCTTACCGGGATTGAGTTCCTTGAATCAGCAGTCAGCAGCGCAAGAATTATCATAACATCGGCTTATGACCAGTACGCTGTAAAAGGATTTGAACTGAATGTTACTGATTATCTGCTAAAGCCATATTCATTTCAGAGATTTGTCCAGGCAGTGAATAAAGTGCTCGATTTCTTTTCAGCTAAAAAAGAGGAAGCCTCATTGACTGATGAGAGCACCCGCTATATTTTTATCAAAACCGAATACAGGCATGAAAGGGTAGATTTTGATGATATATTGTACATTGAAGGAATGAAGGACTATCTTCGGATTGTCTGCAAAGAGAGGAAAATTATGACTCTTATGAGTTTCGCAAAGATGGAGGATTCGCTTCCTTCAGCGGAATTCTGCAGGGTCCACAAATCATACCTGGTAGCTTTAAAGAAAATTAAATCTGTTGAAAGGGGTATTATAATTATTGCTGACCAGAGAATCCCGGTCAGCAATACTTATAAGGACAATTTCTACTCAAAAATCAAGCTCTGAAACTGTATATCTCCCGCAGATTTAGCAGATCTGTGCAGATCATGACCGATCAGCGTAAATCAGCTTGATCTGCGGGAGACTAATAAACTATTTATCTGCCAGGACTCTCATGCTTTTCACAGTCTCAATAAGCCTGATGAGTTCACTGCGGGAGCCATCTTCATCTTCGCCTCTTCCTGATTTTGCCAGTTTAGCAGCACTCTCAAGGTTTGAGCTGCCTTTAAACTCTGACTCACGAAGTATCATTCCGAATTCTGCAACAGCAGCGGCAAACCTAAGGTTATCGGAAGCTTCTTCAATATCGTCATTCGTCCCTTTAACAGGTTTCTCAAGAAGCATGCTGGTTTTACCGTCTGGTTTTTTATACCTGACCTTTATTGTCAGCAATTCATCCGAATAATTTTCTTCATGTCTGATTTTTGAAGCCTGATATTTCAAAGGATCAATTGATGGCAAGCTTTCACCAGATCCGTTCGGCACGAGTTCATAAAGTGCAGTCACCATATGCCCGGACCCCATTTCACCTGCATCCTTTGTGTCATCGTTGAAATCCTCATCGTTCAGCAACCTGTTTTCATACCCGATAAGTCTGTAAGATTCGACCATAGCAGGATTGAATTCAAGCTGGAATTTCACGTCCTTTGCAATGGTAAAGAGTGTACCGCCGAACTCGCGGACCAGAACTTTTCTTGCCTCCTGAAGATTATCGATATATGCATAGTTTCCATTTCCCTTGTCGGCAATAATCTCCATTTTATCATCCTTGTAGTTTCCCATTCCAAAACCGAGAACTGTGATGAAGACTCCCTGCTCGCCCTTTTCCTCGACAAGCCTCTCCATCCCGCCGTTGCTGGATTCACCGACATTGAAATCACCATCGGTTGCAAGGATTATCCTGTTGTTTCCACCTATGACGAAATTTTTCTCAGCTTCCCTGTAAGCCAGTTTCAAACCAGCACCGCCGGCTGTTGATCCGCCTGCCTCAAGGTTATCTATTGCACTCATTATCGTCTCTTTCCTGTTTCCGGGTGTTGACTCAAGTACCAGTCCTGCGGCACCTGCATATACTACTATGGCAACATGATCCTGAGCGCGAAGCTCATTTACAAGCAGACCGAATGCCGACTTGAGAAGAGGGAGTTTATTGGGATCATCCATAGAACCTGATACATCGATCAGAAATACAAGATTTGAGGGAGGAAGCGTTGATTTGTCGATGCTTTTTCCGCGAAGTCCAACCTGCAGAAGCCTGTGATTCCTGTTCCACGGGCAGATTGCCAGTTCCGTATAAACCGAGAATGGATGCTCCCCTTTTGGCTCAGGATAATTGAACTTGAAGTAGTTGATCATCTCTTCTATCCTTACTGCATCGGCAGGAGGCAGATATCCGCTGTTTATAAATCTGCGGATATTGGAATATGAAGCATTATCCACATCAATGGAGAATGTTGAGAGCGGATTATTCTTAACGTTTTTAAATCCGTTTTCGTTAATTGATGCATACCCTTCGGTATTAAAATTATTATTGTACCGCTGGAAGGAAGCCCTGTCATAAGCTATCGAAGCCGAGGGAGCAGACATTGACACTTTCTCTTTTTTGGCGCCATAACCTGCTATTTCCATCTCATCAAGAGCATCATAAACTTCAAAATTAAGTTTTACATTGATCGTGCTTCTGCTTTCAATTTTCTCTTCAGCGGCAACATAACCAGCTAAGGAAAAAACCAGCGCTTTATCCTGCTGCTCAACAGATATAGTGTATTTACCTTTAATATCAGTAACGGTACCTGCAGAGGCGCCTTTTACTATAACACTTACACCTGAAAGGGGCTTTCCCTGGGGATCTGTCACCAGGCCTGTAATGGTCCTCGATTCAGTGAATGAGATTGTTACTGCTACAAGGATCACCATTGCGAAAATTATTAAACTGTTTTTCATGACTCTATTATTTTGGTTAAACGTTTCTTACAGGATGCAGAGATTTCCATAATTCCATAAAAGAGATCACAGTTTTTTATTTTGAGCTATCTTTAAAATAATTTATTGTTGGGTGAAAAGACCCCCGTCATCCTCCAAATGGCGGATGACTGCCCCCTAAAGGGGGCTTAATGCTCAGGTCTCCAGAGACATACTGCATATCTGAGAATTAGCCCCCCTTCTTCGCCTTCGCGTAGCCGCTTCGGCGGAGCAAGGCAGGGGGGAATGGGGGGCCGATTGAGGGGTGAAGTAGATGTAAAAGTGTTAAAGGATATGATTTTTAAGTTCCCGGGGAAAATATTGAAAAAGGAAACCGATGAAGAATTGATAAATAAATTCAGTTCTTCAGGTAATCTTGAAGTTCTTGGGGAACTCTATTCAAGGTATATGCACCTGGTTTACGGGGTATGCCTCAAGTACCTTAAAGAGAGAGAGGGATCGATGGATGCGGTGATGCAGATCTTCGAAAAACTGGTTACTGATATTCCAAAACAAAAAATTGAAAATTTCAGAAGCTGGCTTCATGTTGTTACCAAAAATTATTGCCTCATGAAGCTCAGATCACAGAAATCGCTGGACGAAAAACATAACGAATGGGTACTTGATTCTGAAAACTTTATGGAAGACAACTATTATCTGCATCCTATTGATACGCAGGAACCGGATATGGAAAAAGTTCTTGCAGATTGTATTGAAAGGCTGAAGGATGACCAGAAAAAGTGTATCGTCCAGTTTTACTACGAAGACAAGTGCTATAATGAGATCGCAAAAAATCTCGGTGTTGATGAAAAAAAAGTTAAGAGTCATCTTCAGAATGGTAAAAGAAATCTGAAACTTTGTATTGAAGAGAAAAATGAAAGAAAAAAACAAAAACAGTAATGACACACTCTCTGAATTTCTTCGCTATACCAGGGGAGAAATGACAAAGAGAGAGGAGAATGCTTTCCAGAAGAAACTCCAGAAAGATCCTTTTGCCGCAGAAGCTGCTGAAGGGTTTTCTGAAATTTCACCCCGGGAGGCAGCTGACGGTATGGATCACCTTGGAAAGCAATTGAAGAACAGGATCAAGCCCGGACAAAGAGTAGTTTATTATCGTATTGCTGCTTCAGTAGCAGTGCTGATGCTTATCTCTTCAGTGTATTTAATTGTGGAAAGAAATAAACCTGCCACACAGCTCACTAAAGCCATTGTAAAATCTGCTGCACCTGAAGAAGTAACTGATTCCAACCTGCTAACCGGACCGATTGCCGCGGATTCAAAAAATTTAATTACCACCCCTGTGACGGAAGCTGAACAGCAAATTACAAATGATAAAATAGGAGCAGCCTTAACCGCTAAAATAGAAAATCCTTCAATTACAGAGAAAACAGAAGTACCTGCCATGATCGAAAAGAAGGACACTAACTTATATATTGCTGAATTGAATGAACCTGCGAAAAAATCGGATATGGCTTTATCGGCTACTGATGAAGCTGCTGCCATCGGGTATGGTGCAGCCAAAAGTTCAAGAGCGGCAGCCGGTGCAGTCTTCGAAGCTGAAAAAGAAAAGACTTCTTATTATCCTCCACAACCTTTTAACGGGAAGGAGAGTTTCGATAACTATATCCGCGAAAACATTCAAAAACCGGCAATATCAGACTCCTTACAAAATGCGATTGTAATTGCAACTTTTATTGTCAGGAGCACAGGGAGTGTAGACAGCATCAAAGTCGTCAGTAGCCCGGGTATCGAGTTTTCGCAGGAAGCAATAAGGCTGATAAAAGATGGACCCTCCTGGAAACCTGCAGAAAGAAATGGTGAAAAAATTGATGATGAAGTAAGAGTGAGGCTTATTTTTAAGTAATAAAACCTTTTTGCTCTTATTGTTAAAATCGCTTTAAGAGCATGAAGGATCGCATAAAAAATATATAAATTGTAAAATACCTGATGATTAAAAGGTTACTATTTTTTGTTTTTCTGATTATTCCGATCACCCAAAAATCAAATTCACAGCAAATTGATTCTTCTTCATTCAGAATAAATACAAGACTCAGCTTTTATTCTTTTGAGAAGAGCGGAGAATTACTGCTGCACATACCTCATAACCTTGTTTATACTAATCTTGAAGTCACATTAAGAATAAACAAAACTCCTGCCGGATCCTGGAGAGGAAGGTCGGGTAATAAACTGGTCAGAATTCCCTTTACAATTGATCAACAGCCTGCGCGTTACAAAATAGTTGCTGATATTTCTGTTCCCGGCAGCAGAATGAAGTACACAGCTGATGTTGACCTTATTATCCTTAACTATAAACCAAATGAAGTAAAGATTGACAGGTTCACGGGGGGACTCATAGTGAACAAACGACAATTTTTCCCTTTCGGATTTTACTGTTATTCACCTGTATTCCCTTCCCTTCCGGAAGAGGAAGTTGTAAAAGGATTCAACGTGATTTCTCCTTATCAGAAAATCCTGCCCGAAACATTTAAAGAGAGAAAAGCTTATATGGATCGATGCGCAGAACTGGGTATGAAGGTACACTATAATCTGCTATCGGTCTCCGGAGGCGGAGGTGTAAGTTCAAAAATTGAGGGCATTACCGGAATTCAGAAGAAGGAACGGCTCATTAATGAGATAAATGCGTTTAAGGACCATCCTGCCCTCCTCGCCTGGTATATTGCAGATGAACCTACCGGGAACAATATACCTCCTGATTCACTGGTAAAAATATATAAGCTGATTAAGGAAATTGACCCCTGGCATCCTGTTTCGATAGTTTTCATGGCGCCATTCCTTTCTTCAGTCAGGTATGTTGATGCTATGGATATTGTAATGGCCGATCCTTATCCTGTACCTGATCTGCCGGTAACAATTGTCGGCAATGTTGCTGCCCAGCTCGCTAAAGAATTTGAAGGACTAAAGCCTGTATGGATAGTACCACAGGCTTTCGGAGGTGGTGAGATATGGAGACGCGAGCCTACCTTGCAGGAGATAAGATCTATGACTTACCAGGCAATCATTAATGGGGCGCGGGGGATCCAGTATTTTGTAAGGCAGGGTCTTAACCTTTTTCCAAAGTCTACAGGCACATGGAACGAATGCGGACGTATGGCAGTGGAAATAGCTGAACTGACCCCATGGCTGCTTTCAGTCGAGGAGAGTGGACCGGTCTTTTCAGGATCACCCGATATTATTGCAAAATCTTATACTCATGAAGGCCGGCTGCTGATCCTGGGAGTTAATAAAACCAATGCCCCGGTAAAAGCCAGTTTCTCCATTCCACAATCCTTCCAGGGAAAAATAAAAGTCATCTTTGAAAACCGTCTTGTTACAATGAACGGAGGGTCATTTTCGGATATGCTCTCATCGTATGGGTCACAGGCATACATGATCGACCTTAAACCAATCAAAGAAATCCTGAAACCCTGGCCTGGCAACCTCCTGTCAGATCCCGGCTTCGAGGAAATTTCAAGTCCGGGCGTCCCTTCTGCCTGCTATGCCCGGGGCAACGGTGAAAGAGGTGCTACATATTTTCTCGATTCACGCGAACATATCGAAGGTACTCATGCTGTCAGGCTGATCACGCCAACCGATAAAGGCAGTGCAAAACTCAGATTCTTCCCTGTCCTGGTCAGGCCCGGGGCGACCTATCTGATTTCAGTCTGGGCAAAAACCGATAAAGAACAGGGCCTAAACATTAATACTGGCAAACCACATTATTTTGAGATTTCGCTTGGAGACTATGGAAATTCAAGGTTTAAGCTTGAAAGTGACTGGCACCAATTTGTAACATTTGTTACAATTCCATATTTCAGTAACCTCCCTCCGAAATCTAATGTTATATTGCAAATGCCATCGGCTGGAGTCGCCTGGTTCGATATGGTTCAGGTTGTTGAATGTGTTGATATCGGAAAATGCATCAATCCGGAATTTAGTCTGCCCGGAAGAATATATTAATTTTAACCACGGATTTTTACGGTGTTTCACTGCTGAGTAACACGGAGGTTTTCAAACTCTGAGTGACTCCGTGTCACTCCGTGGTAAAAAAGAAATCTTTATGTATATTTCAGCTATTAAAAAATATCGAAATGACTAAGAATCTCTTGTCAATGGTTGCTGTTATCATTGTAATCATTTCAGGTTGTTCTGAGAAGAAAGCAAACATCAACTATAATGGCAATCCTGAACCATTAAAGCAGAATGCATATATCATGCTGCCTCTCGGCTCAGTGAAACCTGCCGGCTGGCTAAAGTCTCAGCTTGAGGCACAGGCTAACGGACTTACAGGCAATGTCGATGATTTCTGGCCCGATCTGCAGAACTCAATGTGGCGCGGCGGCACAGGCGATGCGTGGGAAAGAGGTCCCTATTTTCTCGACGGTCTTGTACCCCTTGCTTATCTTCTTAACGATGAAAAACTGAAGGAGAAGGTAAAGACATGGATAGAGCCCATTCTTTCAAGTAGCAGGGATTCAGGATGGTATGGCCCTTTAAAAAACATGGACAGATGGCCGCTTGCAATAGCAAACAAGGTTCTTATGCAATATTTTGAAGCAACTTCAGACAAAAGAGCCCTGGATGTTATCAGAAAATATTTCAGATATATTCACGACACTCCTCCCGACTGGCCCGATAAAGAATGGAGAGGGGTAAGAGCAATGGAAAATGCTGTAACAGGCTACTGGTTGTACCGCCAGACTAAAGAGCCGTGGGTACTGGAAACCATTGAATCGATACAAAAGAACAGTACCGACTGGACAACATATTATGAAAAATTCCCATGGGATTCTGCAGCAGTGGCTGATAAAAAGATACAGCTTGCTTGGAGGGTTGACGGTACAGCACATGGTGTAAACAATGCTATGGCAATCAAGTACCCGGGACTTTGGTATCAGCAGTCGGGTGACGTCAGGTTTAAGAATGCTGTCTTTTCGGGAATTAGAAAATATGACAGGAATCACGGACAGGCCGGAGGAAGGTTTTCATGCGATGAACACCTTTCAGGGAATTCGCCTGACAGGGGAACTGAACTCTGTTCTGTAGTGGAATATATGTTCTCTCTTGAGGAACTTTATGAGATTTTTGGTTACAACAGCCTTGCCGACCGTCTTGAACTCCTTACATTCAATGCATTGCCAGGTACTACCACTCCCGATATGTGGGCACATCAGTATGATCAGCAATCAAACCAGGTGCTCGTATCCGTAGCGAAAAGGAACTGGATATCCAATGGTGACTATTCAAATATCTATGGTCTTATGCCTAATTTTGCATGCTGCCTGGCAAACATGCATCAGGGATGGCCGAAATTTGCTGCTAATCTCTGGATGGCAACAAACGATAATGGCCTTGCAGCAGTAGCATACAGCCCTTCCATTGTCAATGCCAGGGTTGGAAAGGGTCATGATGTCACGATCAGAGAGGAGACCAATTATCCTTTCGATGGAAAAATAATTTTAAGGATCGCAACCTCAGCAACTGTTAAGTTTCCTCTGATTCTGAGGGTTCCGGGCTGGGCTGATTCAGTAACGTTCAGTTACAAGGGCAAGACTAAAACCGGTAAGGCCGGATCATCCATGAGGCTTGAGGAGAGATGGAAAGATGGTGACATTGTGACTTTTAATATCCCAATGAAGGTGAGGTTCGAAACGAGGTACAATAATTCCCTCTCGCTCATGCGCGGTCCGTTGTACTTTTCTCTCAGGATCGACAAGGAATACAAAAACGTAAAGATCAATTATGATAATTACAGCTATAAAGGGAGTGCCGACTGGGAGATATATCCAAAAAGCCCCTGGAATTTCGGCCTGGCATATGATATAATGAATCCTGCAAGAGGTTTTGAGGTCGTCGAAAATCAGATAGGGAAATATCCGTTTGCTGATAAAGGCGACATGATCTGGTCAGCAGATTCAGGAAAGTATATTGTGTGTAGAAGTGATGCTGCAGTTCTGATAAAAGCAAGAGGAATCAGGATACCGGAGTGGACGATGAAAGATAATTCTGCAGCCCTGCCTCCTGTTAGTCCCGTTAAACCTGAGGGGTACCCTGAAGTGATCCAGCTGGTTCCATATGGAAGCGCAAGGCTGAGGATAACCGAGTTCCCATTTATAGATGTCGGCAAGATTGAAGATGTAATTAAATAGCTTCGGTTTTTTCTTTCAGCCAGATTTTCTCATCAGCAGTAAGATGAGGGCTTAACTTATCATAAACCTCTGAATGATAAGAATTGAGCCAGTTTATCTCTTGTTGATTTAGTAAAATTTTATCAATCAGCATTTTATCAATATAGCATAAGGAGGCAGTATCAAACTTCAGGAATTTTCCGAATTCCGTCTCCTCGTCTTCATAGCAAATCACCAGGTTTTCTGTGCGGATGCCATACTCCCCCTCCCTGTATATTGCCGGCTCATCTGACATCAGCATTCCGGCTTCTAAAATGGTTTTATTCATTGCCGGGCTTATACTATGAGGCCCTTCATGCACGTTGAGGCAATAACCTACGCCATGGCCGGTACCATGACCATAATTGAGTCCAGCCTGCCAGAGGGCTTCCCGGGCCAGGATATCGATCTGATACCCCCTTGTTCCATACGGGAACTTGACAGTTGCCAGCCTTATCAATCCCTTCAGCACCAGGGTGAAATCCCTTCTCTGTCGCGGTGTGGGGACACCAAGGGCAATAGTCCTTGTTATATCAGTTGTCCCTCCGGGGTATTGTCCCCCTGAATCTACGAGCAGGATGCCCTTATCACCCAGTTCGGCATCCGTAACAGGTGTAGGGGAATAGTGAGGTAACGCTGCATGTCCGTTGAATGCAATTATTGTGGCAAATGATGGACCCAGAAAATCTTTATTCTGGATTTTGAATTCGTGGAGCCTCATTACAAGAGATCTCTCCGTCATTGGCACAATGCCAAGGTCACTTTCAATCCAGCAAAAGAATTTTGTAAGCGCAACTCCATCCTTTACCATCACCTTGCCAATATTCTCAATCTCCGTTTTATTCTTTATGGCTTTGAGCCTTGAGGGAATGCTTATATCTTCAACTATTCTGAACCTTCCTGGTATTGAATTAAAAAGTGATACTGATGTCTTTGAAGGTGAATGGAGAATTGTATTTCCATCGATAAGTGATGAAATCATACCTGCCGTCTCTTCATAGGGAAGCATGATTATTCCAAGTCTATCGAATTCCAGCGCCAGTTCGCGAGAGAACCTCTCCTGGTCAGCAAATAAAAGGCTCTGCTCCCCGCCTATTATGGCAAATGAAAAAATCAACGGGGAATATGGCAGGTCATTTCCTCTTATATTCAGCAGCCACATTATATCATCGGGTGATGTAAGCAGCTGGTAATCCACACCACTTTTCTTCATCTGCTCTCGCACTTCAGAGATCTTTTTTGATCTTTCCTTTCCTGAGAATTCAGTTGAATGGTCCCAGGCAGCTGAGGAAGGCAAAGGAGGACGGTCAATCCAGATATCTGAAACCAAGTCGGAATCGAAATCAAATGTAATTTTCTTTTCCTTAAGGCGCTCCTTCAGCTTTATTGCCTGGTCAACCGGGAAGATATTCCCGTCGAGTGCAATCCTGCTTTCTTCATACACGTTTTCAGCAAGCCAGTCACTGTATCCTGAATTTATAGAGCCTTCAGGTTTTACAAGCTTAAAACCCGATGCGACCAATTCATTTTCGGCCTGGATATAGTACCTGGAATCTGTCCACAGTCCTGCAAATGAATCAGTTATCACCACTGTAGCAGCCGATCCTGTAAAACCTGTAAGCCAGGTGATTATATTCCAGTGATCGGGGATGTATTCTCCGATGTGGGGATCAGATAAGGGGATAATATAAGCATTGATGCCATTCTGTTTCATAGCAGCCCGAAGGGATTCAAGTCTGAGATAAGATGGACTCATTTCATTTCTTGTCAAATACCCCCATCCGAACCTTCTCCAGGGGGGAAGGAGTTCTTCAGCTTTCCCCCCGTGGGGGAAACGGGAAAGGGGGTAAAAGCTTTGAGGAAGTAGAGGTTTATCTATAAGCTTTTTACTTCATTAACAAGGTTCTGCAGAGTGCTCTTGGCATCGCCAAAGAGCATTCTTGTCTTATCATTGAAGAAGAGCATATTTTCGATAGCGGCATAACCTTTCCCCATTCCTCGTTTCATGACGATGATATTTTTTGCGTCACGCGCTTTAACAATCGGCATTCCATAGATCGGGCTAGATGGATCATCCTCGGCAGCGGGGTTTACTACATCATTAGCACCAATTACAACCACCACATCAGTATTCGGAAGGTCGGGATTTATCACATCACTCTCAATAAGCTGCTCATATGGAACATCTGCCTCGGCAAGCAAAACGTTCATGTGCCCGGGCATACGGCCGGCAACAGGATGAATGGCATACTTCACCTCAACTCCCTTTTCTTCGAGGAGTTTATCAAGCTCATGACATATATGCTGAGCCTGAGCAACGGCAAGACCATAACCCGGTACTATCACAACTTTCTTTGAATAGCTGAGAAGCACTGCAGCATCGGAAAGAGTGATCTCTTTGATTATTCCTCCTTCCAGGACATTTGAGGCTCCTCCACCTCCAAATACCCCCACGATTACATTAAGAAGCGACCTGTTCATTGCTTTGCACATCAGGACAGTAAGGATTGTACCTGCAGAACCGACAAGGATACCACCCGTAAGCATTGCCTGGTTATTGTAAAGAAAGCCGCCCATAGCAGCCGCCACACCTGTAAACGAGTTCAGCAATGAGATTACAACCGGCATGTCAGCACCCCCGATCGGCATTACAAACAGGACACCATAGATGACTGACACAGCAAACATTATATAAATGTAGGGCAAAAGCTCTGTACTGGCCTGAACATGACGCGTCATTATGAAAACAATGAAGCCTATCAGCACTGCCAGTATTGTAAGATTCACGTATTTCAGTGCCTTGATCCGCAGGTCTCCGATCCTTCCATCCAGTTTTCCGAATGCTATCATGCTTCCGGCCCAGGATATGGTACCTATCATCAGTCCCAGAAGTATGGCAAGTACATGGCCGTTAGCCATGCCATGTTCTGCAATCAGTTCAGGTCTGATATGCGGAAACTCCATCATAGAAATCAGGGCAGCCGCTGCGCCTCCCATTCCATTGAAAAATGAAACAAGCTGAGGCATGGCTGTCATCTTTACTTTTTTGGCAATTATCCAGCCGATTATCGTACCTATTACGATTGCGCCCAGGATCCATGGAATATTGCCTATCGGCTGTCCATCCTTTCTGTGAAAAAGAATAGTAGCAACGATTGCAAATACCATTCCGAATGCTGCAAGGATATTTCCTCTCCTGGCCGTAAGCGGGTGACTAAGCATTTTCAAACCAAGAATGAAAAGTACAGATGCTATTACATAAGTAATTTCCAGTATGGATATTCCTGTTAAGTGGGATAATTGATCCATTATATTGTCCTTTAGCGATTTACACCCTGATTAATTACTTCTTCTTTTTGAACATCTCAAGCATCCTGTCAGTGACCACGAATCCGCCCACTACGTTCAGGGTACCGAGAACAACTGCCAGGAATCCGAGGATCATCGATCCTGTTGTATCGGCATGTCCCATCACGATGATTGCCCCGATTATCACGACTCCGTGAATGGCATTGGCCCCCGACATCAGAGGCGTATGAAGAATCGCCGGAACATGGCTGATCACTTCAATCCCGAGAAAAATTGAGAGGATTACAATAAAGATTGCCTCCCTGTGCTCCAAGAAAAAACTTAAGATCTTCTCCATATCCTGACCTATTTAATATTTATCATTTGTTTAACTCTCTGGCTTATATATTCCCTGGCATGAACTGCCGTTGTTCCGCTTATAATATCGTCTTGTAAGCTGAGTACAAGATTTCCCTGCTTGTCAATCATTATTTTCAGGAGGTTATTGATATTGCAGCCGAACATCTTGCTTGCATCTGTCGACATGTCGGAAGGATAGTCTGACTTTCCTATTATGGTCACTCCATTTACTACAACAGTTTTTCCATTTTCCGTCAGTTCACAATTACCGCCTGTCGATGCAGCAAGGTCAATTATTACCGATCCCGGTTTCATTGAGTTAACGGTTGTCTTAAGCAGGAGCACCGGCGCCTTTTTGCCGGGTATCTGCGCAGTTGCTAATACCACATCAGCTGCAATTGCCCGCTGCTGTATAAGATCCTGCTGTTTTTTCTTAAACTCTTCTGTCTGCTCTACGGCATAACCACCAGCAGTTGCATCCTCCCTTGCTCCCTCAACCTCAATAAATTTTCCTCCGAGACTCTTTACCTCCTCTTTTACGGCGGATCTGACGTCGAATACTTCGACAACAGCTCCAAGTTTTCTTGCAATTGCAATTGCCTGCAAACCGGCAACGCCTGCACCAAGGATCAATACCCTTGAAGGCTTGATTGTTCCGGCTGCCGACATAAACATAGGGAAAAACCTTGGCAACAATGAGGCAGCATGAAGTACTGCTTTATACCCGGAAACAGTCGCCATTGATGAGAGTATATCCATCGACTGGGCACGGGTTGTCCTTGGAATCAGATCGAGAGCCAAAACAGTGAGACCCTGTAATCTGGCGGCTTCCAACCATTTGGCATTTTCCACAGGAGCAACCACACAGCATAAAACCTGTCCTTCCCTGCACGATTTCAGGTCGTTTTCAGGAATCGGGTTAACTGAGAGAATAAGCCCGGCTTTTGAAAAGACATCATTTCGTGGAACGACAACAATACCTGCTGATTTATAATCCTTGTCCGATGCGAAAGCAGAATCACCTGCACCGTTTTCAGCCATCACATCAACTCCAAGTTTTTTTAAGCCTGCAGCCTCACATGGGAGCATTGCCACCCTGTTTTCGGAACCGCAATCTTTAAGTATCCCTATTACCATAAAGTAAAGTTTTATTTATGCTCCAATATAGTAAAGAAAACAGAAGTAATAAATGATCTTTTTAAATAGAGATTAAAGTCTATTTATTGCCAAAAAAATTCTCAAGCCAGAACTTGTTTGCCTCATTGCGTGCGTGAATAGCCTTTGCACCTCCCCAACCATGACGTCCACCAGGGTAAATCATGAACTGGAACGATTTGCCTTCATCCTCAAGCCTGGAAATCAGGTAAATCAAGTTCTGCATGTGAACGTTGTCGTCCATATCACCGTGCGTCAGATATAATTTCCCATTGAGCTTTTTAGCAAAGGTAAGTGCAGAACCATCTTTATAACCGTCTGGATTATCCTGCGGCGTATCCATATAACGTTCTGTATAAATATCATCATATAACCTCCAGTCGGTAACCGACAAACCAGCAAATCCGTGTGTCCAGAAATCTGCCCCTTTGGTAAGTGCAAGACAGGTCATATAACCTCCATAAGAGCTTCCCGTGATCCCCATCCTCGAACCATCGACAAAAGGTTTTGTAAGAAGCCATTTGACTCCGTCTTCATAATCAAGTATTTCCCATTTTCCAAGGCAGCGGTAAACGTAATCGAGGCCTCTCCTGCCGAATTGCCCGGAACCGCGGTGATCGATGGTGAAGGTTATGATCCCGTTCTGTGCGTACCATGAAGGGCTGTTACCCATCCACATATTGCTGACATTCTTGGAATCAGGACCTCCGTAAATCGTAAATACAACCGGGTATTTTTTCGAAGGGTCAAAATTAAGTGGGTAAGTAATGATTGCCGGCATATAGAAGAGGCCGTCAGATGTCATGATCTTAATGAATTCTGCTCTTGAATTCTTTGCAGGATCAAAAGCCGGCTGATCGAATTTATAAATCTCCTTAAGCTGTTTCCCCTTCTTGTTAAAAGCGATGATTGAACCGGGGTTGGTAATGCTGCTCCAGGTATCAATTAAATAGCTTCCTTTGGGTGAAACGCTTACGCTGTGTGTCCCGCCTCCTCTGGTGATCTGGATCAGGTTCTTGCCATCCAGTCCTACCCTGAAGGCATGGTCATCAGTCGATTCCGTTCCAGTTGCAGAAAAATAGACAAGTTTCATATCCTCATCAACCCTGTCGAGGGAATTAACCCTGAAATCGAGATTGGTGAGCTGTGCGATCTGTTTGCCGTCCCATCCCTGGTAATAAAGGTTCTCCCACCCGTTTTTAGAGGAGCGGATAATAAACCCGGTATTATTTTTCATTACATAAATATCTTCATGAATTTCAAACCAGGTCTTGTTTGTCTCCTCGTAGATTTTTATAAAGTCGCCGGATAAAGGATCGCAAAGCAAAATCTGAAGATCATTCTGGTCACGGTTAAGAACCTGAACAGCAAGTTTTTTACTGTCGGGTGTCCAGAATGGCCATGCAATATACTGGTCTGCAGAATAATCTGTCCTGACCCAGGTTGTTTTTCCGGAATTGATATCTGCAATTCCCATTTTTACCTTTGGATTCGGATCGCCTGGTTTCGGATATGGAACCACTTCAAGAGTGCCATGTATGCCATCGGTTTCATCAAGCCTGTTCAGAGTAAAAACAGGCACTTCGGTTTCGTCCGTTCTCAGGTAAGCAATCTTTGATCCGTCGGGCGCCCACCAGAAAGCAGCATAACGGCTTGATCTCTCAAGAATTTCTTCCATGTAAACCCATGAGGAATAACCATTGTAAATCTTCCCTGATGCATCTGTTGTAAGCCTTATCTCCCTGCTGTTTAAAAGATCATAAACGTATAAATCTTTATTCTTTGTATATGCAATCTTATGACCATCAGGTGAAAAGCGTGCATTAACCTCAGGGGTCTTGTCGTTTGTAAGTCGCCTGAGATCCTTCTCTCCCATAACGAAATAATAAAGATCATTCTCCTTATTTATAACGGCACTCTTCATATCAGGAGCAATAATGTCATTCATACCTATCGATACTCCAGAAGGGAGAGATTCTTTAAGAAGCTCTCTGTTTGTCTTCGTTGCGCTTACGATTTTGCCTTTTCCGGATTTAATATCGACACTGAAGGTCACCAGGTTCTTTTCCGAATCATAATTCCGGATCAGGTAGTGGGTGTCATCACTCCAGCCGAGAATTGAAACACGGTCAAAATTGCGCATCGGCATCTGTGCAAGAAGATGATTTCTGTTGAACAAAAGAATCAACAGGAGGAAGGAACCTGGTAAAAGGAATCTGATCTTTTTCATATAAAGAGTTTCTATGATGTGATTTAAAGAGTGCTGTTGACAAAAATAAGAATTTTAATATAAGAAACAGTCAGTCATATCATATCATCAATCCTGTTTTGTAACAAACATTTTATAATTTTACACTGGTTTAACGGAAGGGAAAGAAAATCGACGCAACAGATATTCAAAAGAAAAACTGGATTAGCCTCGACAATGCAGCGAAGCTCTATCCGGCTATAACTACTGGCGAGCTGACATCAGTATTCAGACTGACTGCGATTCTTAAAAGGCCTGTAAATTATCAGGCCATTAAAGAGGCAGTTGAAATCACCTCGCGGAGGTTCCCCTATTTCAGCGTTTCTCTGGGAAGCGGATTTTTCTGGCACTATCTAGAGTTCAATAATAAACCGCCAAGGATCCAGCCCGAGGAAGAAATACCGTGTACTGCCTTCGCTCTTAATAGAAAAAACGAACCTCTGTACAGAGTCATAATCCGGGGGAACAGGATATCTGTGGAGTTCATTCATATTCTCACTGATGGTTCAGGCGCAATGGAGTATCTGAAATCATTGCTTTATACTTACTTAAGGCTGATGGGGAATTCTATCGGATCCTCGGAGGGAATAATCCTGCCTGATTCTCCGATTTCCGAAGATGAGGTCGAAGACAGTTACAACAGATTTTTCCGCAAACTACCTCCACCCGGAGGAATATCAAAAGCGTGGCATCTTCCATTCAGGCTTAATGAAAAGCCCAGGTTAAGGGTCCTCCTTGCTGAAATGAAGGTCAATGAGATACTGGAATTATCCAGGAATAATAAAGTATCTTTAACCGAATACCTCGTTGCTGTATATCTTTTTTCACTTCAGAAAATATACCTCGTTGAAAAAGGAAAAGGGATAAGACAAAAGTTCAATATTCTGCGGATTGAACTGCCTGTTAATATGAGAAATAAATTACCAAGCAGGACTATGCGTAATTTCTCACTGTTTGTTACTCCTGAAATTGATTTAAGGCTGGGTATTTACACTTTTGAGGAAATCCTTAAAAATGTCCGCAATTATATACAAGCCAGCTCTGATATCAAGCAAATCGCAAGGTTCATGTCATCCAATGTAAGCCATGAGAAACTGCTGTTTATAAGAGTCCTGCCATTGTTCATTAAACGGCTGGCTATTGCAGCTTTTTACAGGGGACTAGGGTCAAAGAAGTGTTCAGGAATAATCACTAATCTGGGAGTCGTCAGACTTCCGGAAGAGATGGAAAAAATGGTTGATTCTATTCATATAGTGCCGCCGCCTCCCAATACACGGGTCAAAGTAAGCTGCGCAATAGTCTCATTTAAGGATAAGGTAAAGATGTGCTTCTGCAACATGACTGAGTCAAATGAACTTGAGCAATCTATTCTTAAGCATCTTTCAGATTCCGGAATACATATTAAAATATTGAATAACAACTAAATAAGTAAATCATGAATTTATGTATCAATTGCGGTGTGGAACTTGAGGAGGGTCTGAAGCAATGTCCTCTGTGCGGGAAGAATCAGGGTGATCCGGCAGACGGGAAAGTTGAGACCAGCAATTATCCTTCCGATATAATTCATCTTCATAAAATTGAGACACGGAAGCATATCTGGGAATTAACCGGTATAATTGCCTTCTCCGGTATTGTCGTCTGTACAATTGTCGACCTGGTTATTGGAAAAGGGATTAAATGGTCTCTCTTTGCCGATGTATCAATAATTTCAGCATGGTCAATCCTCACATTTATTCTGCTTAAAATCCGGAAACCATGGATACTAATAACCGGACTATCTGCTACTGTCCTTCTTATGTTGCTCATGTTTGATCTTATCTCCCCAAAATCTGACTGGTTTGTCCCTGTCGGACTGCCCATTACGCTGGCAGCATTATTTTTTGTGTGCCTGGTTGTTATATTGTATCAATATACCCGTTTTAAAGGTTTTAATATTTTAGCGATCATCTTCCTGTCTGTCGCCGGGTTTTGCATACTTACTGAAGTTATACTGGATAAGTATGTTAAGGGCCTGATTGATGTACGCTGGTCCCTTCTTGCAGCAGTCTCAATATTACCGATTGCGCTGGTTCTGTTTTACGTGCACTACAGGATGAAAAAAGGGAATAAGCTCGACAGCTTTTTCCATATATAAAAGTCATCTTCTCTTGCTCAGAATTGCATACCTTTTATTCTGTCGTATCTTAAAATATATTATTACAAATCTTTTCCTGTAAATCAGGATTTCGTAAATTGTACTGAGAAATTGAGAATCTAATGTTTTTCACTTTACAGAACGGCTAAATCCTTTAACATTTAAACCCTTATTTAGAAATATTTTAAATTTGTGTTATTTTATTAACATTGTTATTTTATTCACACTAAATATTATATCTTTGTGTCTGTTAAGCATGACGGCACTATTAATCTATGTCCTTAAAATTAAAGAGAAAACAATAAATAAATTACTATCAAAGTGATATTAATAAACTTTAGAAATAATTAATAAGTAAAAAATCATGTCACAAATCAAATCACTCGCAGATCTGAAAAAGAAACGGGAAGAGTTAAAGACAGGACTAATCAACGCAATTGAATCAAAAAATCAGGTTCGGGTTAAAGTTGCAATGGCAACTTGCGGAATTGCTTCCGGTGCAAAGCCCATCATGGAGTTTCTCACGGAACAGCTTGAAAAAAGGAATATTCCGGCAGTTGTAACCCAGACAGGATGCATGGGGTATTGTTACGCTGAACCTACAGTTGAAGTCAAGCTCCCGGATCAGGATCCGGTTGTATATGGGTTTGTTGATCTGAAAAGAGCCGATCAGATTATCGAAAAGTATATCAAGACAGGTGAACTGGTTGATGGTATCATACCGGTGAATTACCTAACTATAGATTCTAAAGAGTAGGAGGATAAATTATGTCAAAATACAGCATGCATCTCCTGGTTTGCGGCGGTACCAGCTGCCACTCTGCTGAAAGCGATGTCGTAGTTTGCAATCTAAGGGACGAAATAGAGGCAAAAGGACTCTCCGATAAAGTGCAGGTTATTACAACAGGCTGTTTTGGGTTTTGTGGAAAAGGCCCGATCATAAAAGTAATGCCCGATAACATTATCTACGTTCAGGTAAAACCTGAAGATGCCCAGACAATTATTGAAGAACATGTCGTTAAAGGAAGAAAAGTTGAAAGACTGCTGTATCGGGATCCAAAAAGCAATGAAATAATAGGGGACTCAAAACATATGAGTGTCTTCAAAAAACAACTCAGGATTGTTCTCCGAAACTGCGGTGTAATAAATCCCGAGAATATTGATGAGTATATAGCAAGGGACGGATACCAGGCCCTCGGAAAAGTATTAACTGAAATGACACCCGAGCAGGTCATCAAGGTAGTTAAAGATTCCGGACAGAGAGGTCGTGGTGGTGCAGGCTTCCCGACAGGATTAAAATGGGAAATCGCCAGCAAGAACAAGGCAGACCAGAAATATGTTGTCTGCAATGCTGATGAGGGCGACCCGGGAGCATTTATGGACCGTTCGGTACTTGAAGGCGACCCGCATTCCGTACTCGAAGCAATGGCAATCTGCGGCTACAGTATTGGAGCATCGGAAGGTCTTATATATGTCCGTGCCGAATATCCCATGGCTATACACAGGTTGAAAATTGCTATAAACCAAGCCCATGAATATAGCCTGCTAGGCAAGGATATTTTCGGAACAGGTTTCAACTTTGATATTACACTCCGCTATGGTGCCGGTGCATTCGTCTGCGGAGAAGAGACAGCTCTTATCCATTCAATGGAAGGCCTCCGTGGAGAACCTACTATCAAACCACCATTCCCGGCACAGTCAGGATATCTCGGCAAACCTACCAATGTCAATAATGTGGAAACGTTTGCTGCTATACCTGTGATAATCCTTAAAGGAGCAGAGTGGTTCAGCAAAATAGGGACTGAGAAATCAAAGGGAACAAAAGTTTTTGCTCTTGCCGGTAAAATAAACAATGTAGGCCTTATCGAAGTTCCCATGGGTATAACCCTCAGGGAAATAATTTTTCAGATAGGAGGCGGAATTAGAAACGGAAAGAAATTCAAAGCTGTGCAGACGGGAGGTCCATCAGGAGGCTGTCTGACAGAAAAACACCTGGATATGCCAATTGATTTTGATAACCTTATTGCAGCAGGTTCCATGATGGGATCAGGAGGCATGATAGTGATGGATGAAGATAACTGTATGGTTTCTGTCGCAAAATTCTTCCTTGATTTTACGGTTGATGAATCTTGCGGGAAATGTGCTCCATGTCGTATCGGTAATAAACGCCTGCACGAACTTCTGTCCAGAATATGCGACGGAAAAGGAATTCCGGAAGACCTTGACAGACTCAGGAATATGAGTCAGGTTATTAAAGACACGGCACTTTGCGGCCTTGGACAATCCTCACCTAACCCTGTGCTTTCAACACTCGATAACTTCATGAACGAGTATGAGGCGCACGTGAAAGACAAGAAATGTCCGGCTGGTGAGTGCAAAAACCTGATGGAATATGTTATTAATGCAGAAAACTGCGTAGGATGTACCGCCTGCGCAAGGGTTTGTCCCGTAAACGCAATATCAGGACAGAGAAAAGAAGTTCATCATATTGATCCGACCATCTGCATAAAATGTGGCGCATGCAAGGAGAAATGTAAGTTTGATGCAATATTTATCAGATAATCAAGGAAATAATGGAAACAATAAAGCTTACTATCGATAATAAAGAAGTTGAAGTACCTAAGGGTACGACAATAAATAAGGCTGCCAAAATGCTGGGAATTGATATCCCGACATTATGCTACATGGAATTGAAGGATATGAACATTGAGAATAAACCCGGTGGTTGCCGTATCTGTGTCGTTGAAGTTCAGAAACGCCGTAATCTTGCTCCCTCCTGCTCAACCAATTGTGAAGAGGGTATGGTAGTATTGACTCACACACCCAGGGTACTTAATGCCCGTCGAACTGTAATGGAATTCATACTTTCAGATCATCCCAAAGATTGCCTCGTTTGTGCCAAATCGGGCAATTGCGAGCTTCAAAGCATGGCTCACCGGCTGGGAATAAGGGATATACCAGGACTGGAGTATGCTGCAATGTCGACTTATCGCAAGGATTTTTCTCCTTCGATAATAAGGGATCTGGATAAGTGCATAATGTGTCGACGTTGTGAGACAATGTGCAACACCGTCCAGACTGTTGGTGCATTATCTGCTGTCAACCGCGGGTTCATGGCTGCTGTGGCTCCTGCATTTGAACAGAATCTCGAATTTTCAACATGCACCTATTGTGGTCAGTGCGTAGCTGTCTGTCCGACAGGGGCTCTTACAGAAGTAAATCATGTTCCAAATGTGCTGAGGGCGCTTGCTGACCCGACAAAGACTGTTATAGTGCAAACTGCTCCTGCCGTTCGTGCAGCGCTCGGTGAAATGTTTGGCATGAAACCCGGAACCCTCGTAACAGGGAAAATGGTAACCGCTCTCAGGTCACTCGGATTTGATTATATTTTTGATACCGACTTTGCTGCCGACCTTACAATTATGGAAGAAGGCACAGAACTGCTCGATCGTCTTAACAGGCATCTTAAGGGAGATAAAACAGCAAGAATGCCTATTCTTACCTCGTGCTGCCCCGGCTGGGTAAACTTCTTTGAAGAGTATTTTCCGGATCTTAAAGAAGTTCCTTCAACTGCCAAGTCTCCTCAGCAGATGTTCGGAGCAATTGCAAAAACATATTTTGCCGACAAGATAAAAGTAGACAGAAAAGACCTGGTCGTTGTTTCTATCATGCCATGTCTTGCCAAGAAATATGAGTGCCAGCGGGAAGAGTTTTCGACAGACGGGAACAGGGATGTTGACTTCTCGATTTCTACCAGGGAACTTGGTGAATTCATCAAGCAGGCAAATATCGACCTGAATAATCTTGAAGAAGGAGAGTTTGATGCTCCTCTTGGAGAATCAACCGGCGCAGGTGTGATCTTTGGTACAACCGGCGGAGTAATCGAAGCAGCTGTTCGAACAGCTTATGAACTCCAGACTGGCAAGAAACTGGAGAGGCTTGATTTTACTGAACTAAGAGGATTTGAGGGTGTCCGCTCAGCAACAATTGATTTCAACGGACTTCCAATAAATATAGGTATTGCTCATGGACTTGGAAATGCAAGAATACTGCTTGATGATGTAAGATCAGGAAAGTCGCAGTTCCACGCTATCGAAGTTATGGCTTGCCCGGGCGGTTGTATCGGTGGTGGCGGACAGCCGCTGCACCATGGAAACTCCGAAATAATAAAGGCAAGAGCAGCAGCAATTTATGCAGAAGACAGGAGCAAGCCGATCAGAAAGTCGCATGAAAATCCTTTTATAATAAAGCTTTATAAGGAGTTTCTCGGTAAACCCAACAGTGAAAAAACTCATCATCTTCTTCACACTAAATATTTTGATAAAAAGAAAAAAATAATAGTAAAGCAATAATAATGTACCGGTTGGTCAAAAATAAAATTCAAGGCTATGTCAACTATTAAAATAGAATTGAGAAACGAAGATGTCGCAAAGATTAAAGAGATTTGCACATCGTTTAAAAATGATCCCCAGGAACTGATTAATGTGTTACATAGTTGCCAGGAACACTTTGGTTATCTTCCTGCAGAAGTACAGGAGGTTATATCTGCTGATTTGGGAGTTCCTGTGGCAAAAGTTTATGGAGTTGTAACGTTTTATTCTTTCTTTACAATGACTCCAAAGGGAAAGCATCCGATCAGCATCTGCCTGGGAACAGCCTGCTATGTACGTGGTGCTGAGAAAGTTCTTGATGAATTCAAAAAAGAGCTTGGATTGAATGTTGGTCAGGTTACAAAAGACAATAAGTTCTCATTATCGAGCCTGAGGTGTGTCGGAGCCTGCGGACTTGCCCCTGTGGTACTGGTAGGCGACAAGACATACGGGCGCGTTGCACCTGATGATGTCAGAAATATTTTAAAGGAATACGAATAGAGTTTTTCTTAAAACTGGTTTTTAGGTTTATATGGAAGCCGGGGTTTATTAACTCCGGTTTTCTTTTTTCCTGAGTGTTTTGCTTCTTGCTTCTGGTGACCGGCAACCGGTGACCGGTGACCGGTCTCATACCAAAAGAAATAATCTTTCTGCCGCCTCTTCTCTTCAATATTTCGTGCTACGTATACCTTCTTTCCCGTGTAGGGATCAAAGCCTGTGTAATATATCAGTGTCGATAAAGTCATTGGTGTAGGCGTAAAATCCTGTACCTGTTCAGGCTTTATTCCCAAACTTCTCACCTCGTCTGCAAGCTCCTGCATATCCTTGTCAGTGCATCCCGGATGGGATGAAATGAAATATGGAATAATCTCATAATTCAATCCTTCGCGCTTTGTGATTATGTCGAACCTGGATTTAAGCTTCCTGAAAAACTCAAAAGGTGCTTTCCTCATCAGGTGCAGTACAAAATGATTAGTATGCTCAGGCGCAACCTTAAGCCTGCCCGAAACATGATTTTTAATAAGTTCATCCAGGTAATCGCTTTCAGCTTTGCCAGCTTTTTTGTTCCATTCCGGAAACAGCAGGTCGTACCTGATGCCGCTGCCGATAAAGGCTTTTTTAATGCCATTCATCGCATTTACCTTTTTATATAGCTCAGTCAGTTCGCGGTGACTGGTATTGAGGTTCGGGCATACTCTAGGCCAGATGCAGGATGGTCTTGAACATTTATGGCACATCTCTATATTCTTCCCCTTCATCCTGAACATATTTGCCGATGGGCCTCCCAGGTCGGAAAGGTAGCCTTTAAAACCTGGCAGTTGAGTAATCTTTTCTATTTCATTCAGAATGGAATTTTCAGAACGGCTTACAATCTGTTTCCCCTGGTGCGCTGCAATAGCGCAGAAACTGCATCCACCAAAACAACCCCTGTGGATGTTCACAGAGAATTTTATCATTTCATAAGCAGGAATGGCTCCTTTTTTATTATACCTCGGGTGAGGCATGTACATATATGGAAGGTCATAGGATCTGTCAGCATCCTTCTCATCCATTGGTGGAAATGGCGGGTTAATGATCACCCTGAAGTCACCTGAGGTTTCGATAAGTCTTGCTGCCTCTGTCTTGTTTGATTCCTTCTCAAAAATCACAAAATTTGCAGTAAAGAGTTTCTTGTCGCCCAGGCACTTTTCGTAGGAATTAAGAATCTCGTCCTTCCACGATTTCTGAAGAGGTAAATGATCTTCCGTTCTTATGGCTATAGCCGTCTGGGGAACAGTTTTCAGAGAGGAAAACGGAACTCCTTTAGCCAGAAGACGCATAATTTCCCGTATCGGCTGCTCACCCATGCCGTAAATCAACATATCGGCACCGCTGCTGATAAGGATTGATGGCTCCAGGGCATCTTTCCAGTAATCGTAATGAGTAAGCCGGCGCATGGACGCCTCAATGCCGCCTAAAACGACCGGGACATCCGGGAACAACTGCTTGAGCGTTTTTGTATAAACAATTGAAGGGTAATCGGGACGAAACCCGGCCACGCCTCCCGGGGTATATGCATCATCGGAACGAAGACGCCTGGCAGCTGTGTAATGATTCACCATCGAATCCATGTTGCCTGCTGTGACGCCAAAGAAATATTTTGGCTTGCCGAGCTTCTTAAAATCTCTCAGATCGTCCTTCCAGTTTGGCTGCGGCACGATTGCAACCCTGAAACCTTCATTCTCAATTACCCTTCCTATTACTGCCGGTCCGAATGAAGGATGGTCAACATACGCGTCACCGCTGAAAATTATTACATCAGGCTGATCCCACTCCAGATCTTCCACCTCTTTTTTTGAAGCTGGAAGAAACCCTTTCCTGATTTCTGATTCCGTTTTCATTTTATAAAAATACTGAAAATTACTATCTTGCTGTTTCGTCTCAATTATCATTATGGTTAACAGAGGCACACCGGCTTTAAATATTTCAGACTTTTTCATCAGTCTGTTATTGAAATCCTTCGTTACAGGATTTTGTTTGTTGCTTCCTTTATCAGGTGCAGTGGCCCAGGTTTCTCAGAACAGACCAAAGGTAGGTCTTGTCCTTAGCGGCGGCGGGTCTCACGGGATTGCTCATATTGGAGTCCTGAAAGTTATGGAGGAAGCTGGCTTAAGACCAGATTTCATTACCGGAACAAGTATGGGCAGCATAATCGGAGGGTACTATGCACTGGGGTATAGTGCTGACTCTCTCATAAAGATATTAAAAACAATGAATTGGAATATTCTGCTTTCAAACAAGATTCCGCAGAACATAATAAAGTTTTCTGAAAAGAGGTATTTTGATAATAGTATTATGTCGCTGCCCGTCTCATCCAGGAAGGTCAGGCTTCCATCGGGGTTAATTTCAGGGCAGCTTATAGAGAATTCGCTAAGTTTTTACGCATGGCCTGCTGCTGATATTAAAGAGTTTTCAAAGTTGCCTATCCCCTTTATGTGTGTCGGTGCTGATCTGATTACTGTCAGAAAGGTAGACCTGAAAACTGGTTACCTTGCTGATGCCATGCGTGCCAGTTCAGCCATTCCGACTGTATTCGCACCAATTAAAATTGATACCGCATTACTGACTGATGGAGGCCTGATCAGCAATTTTCCTGCCGTCGAAGCAAAAGAAATGGGTGCCGATTTTATTATCGGATCGTTTGTCGGATTTCATCAATTCGATGAAAATGAGCTTCAGAATCTCACTGGCATAATTAAGCAGATAGGTTTCTCGAGGAGCTTTGAGGACTATGGAAATCAAAAGAAACTGGTCAATATTATGATTTTACCTGTTATCAAAAACATCTCAGTTTTGGATTTTAGTCCCGTGGACTCTATTGTTGAGATAGGATACAAAGCGGCACTTCCCTTCAAGGAGTGTTTTAAAAAGCTGGCCGATTCCCTTAACAGATATGGAAAACAGGAACCATTGCCATTTATTCTTGATAAGAAGGATTATGCCTTCGACAGGATTGAAATACACGGCAACAAGATAATTCCTGACTGGCAAATACTTGGAGTACTTGATATCTCTGCTGGCGAAAAAGTCGATAAATACAAGCTATATAATAAAATAGAATTATTGTATGGCATGAACAGCTTCGAAAAAGTCAAGTACCGAATTGAACCGCGGGGTGATTCACTTATCCTGGTTATTGACTGTACCGAAAAACCAAAAACTTTGTTCTACGGATCGGTCCATTATGATAATGCCCTGGAGTCAGGGATACTGTTAGCTGTCTCGGTTAAGAACCTCCTGACAAAAGGGTCAGAATTTAGTATGGATTCATTTCTCGGACAGTATTACAGGGTCAGGTCTTCATTTTATCAATTGCTTGGCAGGAATCAGAATTTTGGCTTATCTGCTGACTTTTCTGCCGATAACACACTCATCCCTATTTTAACTTTGAAAGGCGAAACAGGCGACTGGGAAAACCTGAATTTATCCTCAGGGCTTAGCATTGATCGAGTATTCGGTCTTAATCATAAGCTGAGTCTTTCCTTCAATTTTGAAAATCGTTACATGATGCCCCGTTATGTATCTGCTATCGATATTAAACATTTATCATATAATTACCTGACTTCAATTTTAGATTACCAGGTTAATACGCTCGATAATAGGCACTTTCCTGAAAAAGGAACATTGCTGGATCTTTCTGCAGGTATATCGGATCTTTACTCCGGAAGCATTAAAATCGGAGCGGTCAGGAAAGAAATGGATAATGATGAACCTGGAGAGTTTAAGATTGGGAGTTTTTATACTTTAAAAGGAGACTGGAAACAATATTTTCCCTCAGGCAAACGGTTGACAATATGTTTGAGTGCAGATGTTCTCTATATTAACCATTGCGACTCGATAACCTCTCAGAACAATTTTCTGATGCTGGGAGGAATTACTTCCGTAAATGACAGATCGATAGCAATGTACGGGTTTCATCCGAATGAAATCCCTGTTAAACAGCTGGCCGGTCTTGGAATCGAGTTCGATTGGAGATTATTGAAGGACCTTCATCTGAATCTTGGGGGGAATATCTTTGAAGCAAAGGAAGCAGACAGGGCCGGAGGATATTCTCTGCTTGCCGGATATGGAGCCGGGCTTGGTTATATGTCAATTATCGGACCTGTAAGAGCCGGAATAATGCATGGATTCTACAGGCATGAAAAGTACTTCAGCAAGATCAAGGGTTACATCAGCGTTGGTTTTCAGTTCTGAATAATCAATCCGGAGTGATTCCCGGGAGGCATATTTACATGAAATCATGAATACAAATTTGTCATACTGATTCTCACGGCCTGATTGTTGCAGATATAAGAGTGGTACTATTTTTTAACTAATTTTTACCACTTATTTTTTTTGGATATACCAAATGACAGATATTAATAAAACCATACAGCAGTATAAACAGCTTTGCAATCTGGTTTCTGAGAAGAAAATCAAGCAAAGTCTTGACATTCTGTCTGATATGATAAAAAACGTTACGGCAGGCGACTTTCATGATGAGTACAACAACCTGGTTATGACCTACAGAAATATGCTCACCTATACTATTGATGGCATCATTGATCCTGAAAGAAGCAAGGTTTACATTAAACTGATCCAGTCAATGCTGGAACTCTCCGATAAGGTAAGACAGGACATATTGTCACATTATTCAGGCTGGAATACCTACTGGGTTAAACAGCAGGCTGAAAAGGAACAAAAACTTACAGGAAAGACACTGGTCGAGACAGTTGATGATCTTATTTTCAAATCTGAATTGGATGAATTACTGAACCATAGCAGTGAGATTAATAACGATCCCGAATCAGAGATCGCAAAGAAACATAAACAGCTTATCAGAAATATTTTCAATCATCTCTGGCTGACAGATTATTATGGAGAAGCCGAAGATAGCCTGATTGAAATCATTCTGCATTCCGGCAAGTTCAGGTGGTATGAGTCAAGCATATTTGTAACTGCAATAACGCTGAGCTCATTTCGAGTATGGCAACCAGAAAAACTGCTACATCTCATCAGAATTTATGAATCGGGAGAGGAACAAGTAATGGAAAGAGCCTTGTCAGGTCTAATACTTAATCTTCATTACTATAACGGCAGGGTTATGCTTTATCCTGATATAAGTTCAAGGATAAGCAAGCTATCAAAAAGACCAGCTTTTAAAGAGCATTGCAGGATAATTGTATTGCAGACAATCAGGTCGAGAGAAACTGAAAAACTTGGCAGGAAGATGCATGATGAGATTCTTCCGCAGGTGGCAAAACTTCAGCCCAGGATTGAGGAGAAGCTCGACCTCGATAATATCCTTCCAAAGGATATAAATGAAGAAAAGAATCCTGACTGGTCCGAAATGTTCAGCGACTCCGAAGAGATCTTCAAGACAATGGAAGAGCTTACCAGGCTCCAGATGGAAGGAGCTGATGTTTACATGTCAGCCTTCGCTAACCTGAAGCATTTTGATTTTTTCAAAGATTTTCAGAACTGGTTTGTTCCATTTTATCCCGACCATGAAGCTGTTGACGAGATATTCAGGGATGAGATCCTTGGTCCGGGAACTAATGAGATGGCGGAAGCCATGTACAAGACACCATTTATCTGCAATTCGGATAAATACTCTCTTATCCTGAACTTGAAATATCTTCCTTCAGCTCAAAAAACCATGATGCTTAAAGTATTCCGTATGGAGCTTGAGGGTTTGCAGCAACTTGAGGAAGACGATCTGGTTACCGATCCCAATAAAAAATTCAGGACCAATGTAACCCAGTATCTCCAGGATATATACAGATTTTTCAAACTTTCGCCATATAGAAAAGAGTTCGAGGATATTTTCCTTGGCAAACTTGACATATATAATTCAGAATTTTTCAGGCTCACCTGCAATGCCGCTGAAGCGGAGGCTGGGCTTGCTGACTACTTCTTCAGCAAGGACTTTTATGATGATGCTCTTGATCTTTTTATGAAGCAACTGAAGGAAAAAACCGATGATGCCCAGCTATATGAAAAAATAGGTTACTGCCTCCAGCAGAATTCCGATTTCGAAGAGGCGCTTAAATATTACAAGCTTGCTGAACTGATAGACAGGAAGTTATGGACAATAAAAAAAATAGGCTTTTGTCTCCGCCGGCTTGGAAGGAATGATGAGGCCCTTGAGTATTACCTGCAAGCCGGGAACATTGAACCCGACAACATGCATACGGCAATAATCACAGGGCACTGTTATCTTGATCTAAAAGAGTACGAGCTTGCTCTCAAGCACTACTTCAGGATAGAATATAATGATCCGGGCAATCTTAAGATATTGAGACCGATTGCCTATTGCTATTTTGCTCTTGGCCGGTTTGATGAATCGGAAAAATATTATGAACAGTTGTCGGCAGGCAAACTTAATGCTCACGACCTGATCAATATGGGTCACCTGGCGCTATGCCGCGGAAGGAAGAAAGAGGCGATCGGTTATTACAGGCAGAGCATAATGACAGGCGAAATTACGTGTGATAAGTTCATGGCGATATTCGCCGGAGACCGTAATCTTCTGCTCTCATTAGGAGTAAATAATGATGATTTGCCGATCCTGCTCGACTACCTGCTTTTTATTACCGGTTAACCTTTAAGGTATCGCTGGGTGGAAACGGGGGCCTGTCAGGGGGCGGCATCGGACCTCTATCCTGGAAGCGGTGGTCTTGTGGTCCATCAGGTCTGTTGTGCTGATTAACTGAATCGTTACGGTTTCTCCTGTTTTGCCTGATCATTTCCTGACGACGTTCGTCCATCTCCTTAAGCCTTAGGAGCTGATCTTTTGTAAGCTTTGAGTCTAGCTCCTTACGCATTTCCCTGATATTTGAATCGAGCTCTCTGCGCACATCTGTCTGCAGGTTGCTGTTTAGTTTTGCATATTTATCGAGAATCTCCACGATCTCGGCTTTCTGTTTTTCATCAGGTTGAATAGCATCAAAAAAACCCTCCCTGAACCTCTCCTCGGAGAAGTACATGCGTACCGGCTTTAGTTTGTGAAACCTCACCTGGGCTGAGGTAAGCATCCCCAAAAAGAATCCTATAACGAGGGTTATTATTACGAGTAATACAGGTTTTGCTTTCATTTGTCTGATTATTATTTACCGGTTAGCATGCATATAATGCTTTCATCATAGCTGTTTCCCAGACCTAAAATTGAATTCAGCGAGAACGATCCTTCCATTAAGAAAATAGATATCATCAGGATTACTATGGCTGCGATCCCGGTAAGGGCGATCCGGTTGAAAACATAGCTCATGCTACTTACGAATTCCACCTCGCGGTTCACCGAGAGCGATGCGAAAAATATTTTCTCTATCACCTTGTCGCCAAATCCCCTGCTGAAATCATATGATACTCCGGCATTTTCGAGCTTACCTGCCATCTCCTGAGGAGATGAGTCGGCGTCAAGCGACTTCATGATTAAATTCTTTACCTCTTCTGTTTTCATATTCTTTTATAATTTTCCAATAACTTCCTTTAGTTGTTCCTGTGCTCTGGATAACCTTGAAAGTACGGTTCCGATCGGTAGATTCAGTATTTCAGCTGTCTCTTTTGTAGAGTAGCCCTGAAGCATCCTCATCGAGACTATTATCCTGAACTTCGGTTCCAGGCTCATCAGGGCTCTGTTTACAATTTCTGTTGCTTCCCTCTTCTCCTGGTTATCAACATCAGCAACTTCAAATTCATACATTTCATTGTTACCCTTTTGTGAAAACATGGAAAAGAACCTCTTTCTTCTTTTAATCTCGTTCAGGGTAAGGTTTATGGATATCTTCTGAATATATGTAGATAATTTTGCCTCTCCCCTGAATTCCGGCAGTGAATGATAAAGCTTTATAAAAACCTCCTGCCCTATATCCTCTGCAAAAACCGAATCTCCAAGCATCCCTTTGACTGTCCTTGCCACCAGCTTCCGGTAACGATCCATAATTTCGCTGAATGCGAGCTTGTCTCCGTTGATTGAAGCTGTGATAAGTTCATTTTCGTCAGTCTGCCTGTACGATTCCTTCATTATTCAATTAATAGACAACAACAATAATCTAAATATTCCCTGATTGTTAATTTTTATTAACACAAATTATCCGGTGAGCTCCGTTACAATATTTCAGACGTTATTTACTTGCCCGGCAAATCTTCTAAAGAAAGCTTTACTTCATATTCTTTAGTATACCTCATGGGGTACAATTTTTGATTTTCAAACCCGTCATTAAGACTGTCCCTTCTGAAATCAAATTCAGTCTGAAGCAGTTTTGGGTTGTGCATTTCAGGATGAGCAATAAAGTCGTTTCCATGTATTGCCAGCCCGCTCAGAAAATAATATGTGATGTCATATCCGAGCCAGGCATAACTCATCTCATTTGGTTCAATAAGGAATTTATTCCTGAAATCCGCATTGAACTGCTTCACATCCCTCGCATTGTAATCAATCCAGAAGGGAGAATACATCAGGATATCGAGATCAAAAAAGTAACGGGGATCAAGATTATCTATTCCTCTCATGCCAGGATAACCAAATACTTTCAAAACATATTTCTTCGAAAGACCCTGGAGATCCTGGAGCGTTTCACTTATCACGGGAGCTTCATCAGAAGCAATGATCACAACATTATCAGTTATATTTGAAAGCGCATGTCCCAGCCTGTTAATTGAATCATTATTAAATGCCGATCTGCTATAAAAAATGAATTCCTTGAATTTTATCTCCTCATAAGGGAGACGGTTGCTTAATTCCTGTACTATTTTTTCCTTGAAATTTTTAACATCAGGGTCAACGCCTGCAGTATCAGTATGAATAAAAACAAAATTCTTGTCGTAGTATTCGCTTACTTTCTTTGTAATAGTATTTTGTGCAACTTCGAGCGAGGCATTAGCCATAAACAGATTCGGGTTATTTGTAAGCACCGAATTATTAAAGAGAGAGACAGGCGATACAACTGGAATTCCCAGTTTACCTGCATATGAAGCCAGCTTCGCCAGGTTAGAAGAATTAACCGGACCGATTATCAGATCCATGCCATCAAGAAGACCATTCCTGATAAGTCTGGTCAGTTCTATCGTATCACTCTTTATATCAAATGCATGAATAGTAATATCAAGACCTAAAGAACGCAGCGTGTCGCAGGCCATGAGAATCCCCTCGTACATCTCCACAAATCCAAGGCTTCTTGGGTATATCCATTCATCCGATCTATTTATGACTTTGAATATCTTCCTGCCTTTAACCATCGTAGAATCAAAATCTTTTCTCACAGCGTTCTCCCTTAAATAGAATGGAAGCAGAACTGCTATATCATATGAGCCTTTCAGGTTCCTGACAGGAGTATATCCGACCGGCCTGGCAACTTCAATTACTGGTTGTTCGATAACGACTTTCACACTATCCTTCTCTGTTACTGCTGAAACCGGGTTCGCTTCCGCAACTTTTGTAACCGGAACTCTAATGTAATCTCCGACCTGTGGGAATCGTATATTCCTGTTCTCTTTTCTTAGCTCCCTGACTGTAAGGCCGTACTGGCTGGCAATGGAAGAAAGCGATTCTCCTTTTTCAACCTTATGGAAAAGGTAATTTGGTTCCTGCGTCGCAAATTCCTGCCTTTCAGTCATAAAATCCTTTCTAGGGACAGCAATCTCGGAGCCTACCGGAAGCCTTGAGATTTCAATACCGGGATTACTTGAAATAATTTCATTATCCGAAACGCCGTATGCTTTGGAAAGGGAGTAAATTGTTTCTCCTGGCTGAAGCTTATGATAAATGAATTTTGCCTCATCATGTTTTAGCTTAGGCTGTTCTGTCACCTCCGGAGCCTTGTCAGTGACCTCTCTGACAGGGATCCTTAATGCCTGTCCTTCATTTATGCCATATACTGCCGGGGGATTCTCTTTTGTCAGCTCTTCAACCATAACTCCGTAAGCTTTTGATATTGAATAAACTGTCTCTCCTTTCTTAACCTGGTGAATGTAATATGGCGTGCCTGAAATAATTACCTTATCCTTTGACCTCTCAACTGCAACCTGTGCGTTTAGAGGACAGAGAATGGACAGCATTATAATTACCTGCAGACAAGCCTTACATGATCTGTTTATGTTCATCACAAACTTGTTTACAACGTAGCAAGGAAAGTCTTGCAATTTTTCTCTATTCTTTCGTCCACATCTGATATATCAGCTTTAATGAATTTTTCGCCTGTAATGTTTTCATAAAGTTCGATATACCGTTCCGATATCTCATTTACAAACTTATCAGTCATCTCCGGAATCTTTTGTCCGGTCTGTCCCTGGAAGCCATTCGCCATCAGCCACTCCCTCACGAACTCTTTTGACAACTGTTTCTGAGGAAGATCTTTATCGAATCTCTCCTGGTATCCGTCAGCGTAAAAATAGCGCGAAGAATCAGGCGTATTGATCTCATCTATAAGGTACACCTTCCCATCCCTGTTGCCAAATTCATATTTTGTATCAACAAGAATCAGGTCATGTTCGGCAGCAATTTCAGAACCTCTCATGAAGACCCCCATCGTGTATTTTTCGATCAGATCGTACTCATGTTCAGGGATCAGGCCCCGGCTGATTATCTCTTCACGTGAAATATCTTCATCATGTTTTCCATGTTCGGCTTTTGTAGTAGGAGTTATTATGGGCTTTTCAAACCGCTGGTGTTCCTTCATCCCGTCAGGCAGGCGGATCCCGCATATTTCTCTTGTACCCGATTTATATGTCCGCCAGGAACTGCCTGTCAGATAAGCTCTTACAATCATCTCGACCGGGTAGGGTTTGCAAATATGACCTATTGTCACTGTAGGGTCCGGAGTAGCTATTTTCCAGTTTGGAACTATATCGCTGGTTGCATCAAGAAATTTTGCAGCTATCTGATTTAGCACCTGACCTTTATAAGGAATTCCTTTGGGGAGGACTACATCAAACGCCGATATCCTGTCGGAGACAATCATCAGCAGGTACTTGTCGTTAATGTTATATACATCGCGGACCTTTCCCTTATAGATACTCTTTTGTCCAGGAAACTTAAAATCTGATCTTAAAATTGTCTTGTCCATAATAATATTTTTTATTTTTTCTCTGTGTAACTCTGTGCCTTCTCAGTGGAACTCTGTGTAAGTTCTTTTTGTTACACAGAGAAACACAGAGCTTTCACAGAGAGCCACAGAGTTAGTCATTAAAATTATTTCTCAGTTCCGTTTTCTTCATTCTCATAAGCCCTTACGATTCTCTTCACAAGCTTATGCCTTACGATATCGCGTTCATCGAATCTTATAATTGAGACTCCTTCTATACCAGCAAGTATTCGCATAGCCTGGAGAAGCCCTGAATCGTTCTTTTTTGGCAGATCTATCTGTGTTGAATCGCCTGTCATTATGAATTTGGAGGAGACACCCATTCTTGTAAGGAACATTTTTATCTGGCCGACAGTCGCGTTCTGCGCTTCATCGAGGATTACGAATGCATTTTCAAGTGTCCTGCCACGCATAAAGGCAAGCGGTGCAATCTGAATGGTCCCGTCCTCAAGCCATGTCTCCAGTTTCTTGAATGGCAGCATATCATGCAGCGCGTCATAGAGAGGCTGAAGATAAGGATCAAGTTTGTCCTTCATATCGCCCGGGAGAAAGCCAAGCCTTTCTCCTGCTTCAACCGCAGGCCTTGTGAGGATTATCTTTTTCATTTCCCTTTCCTTCAGTGCCCTTACTGCCAGGGCTATTGATGTATATGTCTTGCCGGTGCCGGCTGGTCCTTCGGCAATAATCAGATCATTGATCTTATAATCATTTACAAGTAAAAGCTGATTCACTGTTCTTGCCCTGACAGGTTTCCCGCTTGTGCCGAATACCAGAACCTGTTCAAACTCACCGTTTGATGCGGATTTCATGTGGTCGTCATCAAAAAAATATTTCTCGATGTCCTGTTCATCAAGCCGGTGATATTTCTGGTAATATTCAAGAAGTCCGTTGAATTTCTCGGCAAACGCAGTTATCTCAGCTTCCTCTCCCTTGCATTTTATTTCATTGCCGCGGGAATGAATCTTTATTTTCGGGAAAAAGCTGCGGATTTTATCAAGCAATAAATTGTTTGTGCCGAAGAATACGACAGGGTCAACATCCTCAAGAAAAATAACTATCTCTGTCATTAATCATTAACCTTTCTGACGCGGTAAGTTCCCTTCATTATCGACCTTTAAAAAATAAAAGTTTAAAAAAATGACTCAGGGATTTGTACAAAGTAAGCTTATTTTTCTTTAGAAGATTATCTTTGTCTTAAGTTTTTTCCAAATGCCGGTTATTACTCTGACTACTGAATGGAAGCCCGATGACATTTACCACGGGATCATAAAAGGCAAGCTCTGCAGGCTTTGCCCTGGCGTCACAATAATTGACAATGCGTATAATATTCCGGCTTTTAATATATCGCATGCTTCATTTGTAATCAGGAATACCTACAGCAATTACCCCGCAGGAACGATTCATATAATCTGCGTCCATTCTGAGGCGGTAAAAGGGCAGGATTATCTCATAGTCAGGGCAAAAGATCACTACTTCATTGGAACTGATAACGGCATCTTTAATCTTATTCTAAATGCCGATCCGGATGAAGTCGTTAAAATCAAACATGGTACAGGCACCGATGAGCTTGAAATATTTGCAAAAGCTGCTTCGGACCTTATCTCCGGGAAAAAACCTGCAGAGATTGGCACTCCTTTCAGTAACATAAGTGAGAGAATTCCTCTCAGGGCAACTATCGACAAGGATGTTATAATCGGGAGCATTATTTTCATCGATTCTTATGGAAACGCCATTTCAAATATTACCAGGGAGGTGTTTTACAGGGTCTTTGAAGGAAGGGAATACCGGATTCTCATACAAAGCAATAAGAATTATACTGACAATATTCTGGAAAAATACAGCGACGTCGCGGTAGGTGAAATGCTTGCAAGATTCAATTCCCTCGATCTTCTTGAAATTGCCATTAACGGCGCCAATGTCTCCGAACTGCTAAGCCTGTCGATTGGATCTGTGGTTCGTATTGACCTGTCTTCCAAGCCTGTTGCGCCCAACCACTTGTTCTAAACCTATTTACTTATGAACGATAAAGAAAGAAGCAAGGAGGAGTTCGAAAAACTCCTTAATATTATTGATAAACTACGTACAACCTGCCCCTGGGATATGAAGCAGACCAACGATAGTCTGCGTAAACTGACTATAGAGGAGACATACGAACTTGCTGAAGCAATTTTCTCAAAGGATGATGACGGGATAAGAAATGAGCTTGGCGATCTGATGCTTCACATCGTATTTTATGCAAAAATTGGATCGGAGAAGGGTAAATTCACAATGACAGATGTCCTGAAAGGAATAAATGAGAAGCTCGTTTACAGGCATCCTCATGTATTTGGTGATGTCATTGTTTCGGGTGCTTCAGAAGTCGAAAAGAACTGGGAACATCTGAAAATAAAGGAAAACAACGGATATAAGCCTGTGCTTTCAGGCGTGCCATCATCGCTGCCTGCAACCATTAAAGCCAACAGGATACAGGAGAAAGTCAGGGGTGTGGGATTTGATTGGGAAAAACGGGAACAAATCTGGGATAAAGTTGCCGAGGAGATGGGTGAACTTAAAAATGAGGTAGAGAACAGCAACCAGGAGAATATTGAATCAGAGTTTGGTGATGTCTTCTTTTCTATAATAAACGCCTGCAGGCTTTATGGCATCGATCCCGAAGCCGCGCTTGAGAAAACCAACAGGAAATTCATCAGGCGTTTCAACTACCTCGAGAATCAGACGATGAGGAAAGGCAAATCACTTCATGATATGAGTCTCGATGAGATGAATGTGATCTGGGAAGAGGCGAAGAGAGAAGACCCCTCTGCTCCGCAAGCGGAGCATCTCCCCTAAAGGGGAGATTTTTATTGCAAAGTATTAGCCCCCCTTCAGGGGGATTGGGGGGCGTTCATTAAATACGTAGCTAAGCAATTGATAAATCACTTTGGCTGCAACAAAATCGGGGAATTTATTGGCAGGTGAAGGGCAAAGCTCAACAACATCGAAACCAAGAACATTTCTCTCCTTTGCAACATCCCTTAGGAAATGCATAATTTCAAAATAATCCGGACCACCCGGTTCTGGTGTCCCTGTCGATGGCATTAATGAGGGATCAAAAACATCCAGGTCGATAGTTATATAGACATTTTCCGAAAGCTTGTCGATGGCGCTCCTGTACAATTGCTTGTTATAATAGAGATCATGTGAGTAAAATATTCGCTCATTATCAGCAAATTCCAGTTCCTCTGCCGACATGCTTCGAATGCCAACCTGGACCAGAGGTGCATATTCTCTTGCACGGGCCATGGCGCAGGCATGATTGAACCTTGATCCTTCATATTCCTGCCTGAGGTCGGAATGAGCATCAAGCTGAAGGATTGTAAGATTCTCAAATTTTTCAGAAAAGGCTTTTATCGATCCAATGCTTACAGAATGGTTCCCTCCTACTATCACCGGGAATTTTTTGTCAGACAGGAGATGAAGTGCTTTTTCATATACTGCTTTTACAAGTTCTTCAGGGGAGCGATTCTCAATTATTGGATCAATGGTATGGATGCCCTTCTTGTGAGCTTCGGTGCCTGTTTCAACATCATAGAATTCAAGGTTTACCGATGCATCCATGATTGCATCAGGCCCCTTATCGGAACCTTTCATCCAGGTACTGGTCGCATCATAGGGCACGGGAACAATGATAATGCCGGATCCGGCATAATCATAAACTACTTCAGCGCCTCCGAAATTCATTTCAGATAGTGCTGGTTTATTTGGTCTTAGGTTTAGAAGGCTTCCTGGGGGCTGCCTGCCCATCTTTTAAAGCAGATGGTTCCTTCTTTGGCTTTTTCTCTTGCTTTTTCTCAGATACAGGTGCAGCTTCTTTTTCAGGTTCATCCTTCACCAGAAGATTAAGCTCATGCAGAATATTGTACCAGTGCGCAATTTTCTTTATGTCGCTTGTATATACCTTATCCTTGTCGTATTCCGGAAGGACTTCAGTGAACCATTCTTTTAGCTTTCCGGGATCTGATTTATAATCAATGGCGGGACCGCCGTTATTCTTCTCGGAAATAAGGTCGAATATTTTTCCCAGAGGTATATCTTCCTTTTCAGTATATACCGTAATCTCCTCAAGGGAGCTTACCTTGGCTGAACCGAATGCGCTGCTTCGTCTTTTCGTTTCAAGATGTTCTACAATCATTGCATTTTTGCCCTGGGCGATAAATTTGAAAAGCCCCGGTTCACCCGATATCGAAAGTATGTCCTTTAAAATCATAGTATTTATTTTGTTGCAAATTTAACTCTTGAATTCAAATGTCAGATTCAATAATGCAAAATTTATAAGGTATCAGGGCATATTTCTCTCTTTTTTGATCTTTTCATATGCCTCATTGACTTTTTTGAACTTCTCCTCAGCTGTTTTTCTATAATCTTCACCAAGGTTGCTGACCTTATCAGGATGATATTTCATGGCCATTTTCCTGAAGGCTTTCTTTACTTTTTCATCAGAAGCAGACCGCTCAATTTCGAGAATTTTAAATGCTGAATCAGTCTCGGGAACAAACATATTCTTAATCGAGGTAAAATCAGTATCGGATATCCCCAGGTAACCAGAAATTCTTTCAATAATATTCTGTTCGGAAGGTTGAATGCTTCCGTCTGCAAGTGATATGTTGAATAGCAGGTGGAGCAGCTGAAGCCGTGATGAATAATCCATATTCCTTCCAATCTGCTGGCATACATCCATCAGCGGAATATCCTTTTTAAGAAGGTCGCGCAGCGTTATTGAAGCCTCAGCAGCAGATTCGGGGTCGAATTGCCTAATAAAGAATTGCTTTACATAATCAAGCTCCGATTTCACAACTTTACCATCAGCCTTCATGACTGCAGCTATGAGCACCAGAAGGCTCACGCCAAAGTCGCCCTGCGTTGTCCTGACCTGTCCGGGTGAATATGATGATGTTTGAACTGTGGTGCTATCAACCATCGAACCAACCAGGAACCCCAGAAGTCCGCCAATAGGCCCTCCCATCACGAATCCGAGGCCTCCTCCGAGCCATTTTCCAAACTTTCCCATCGATCAGGAATATAAATGTTCTAAAATATCTTCGTGAATCTTAAGAATTGCTGGTATAATCATTTCATTTTCGGAATTATTGATAACATAATCCGACCTTTTAATTCTTTCTGAATCACTGATCTGGTTATTAATTCTCCCTATTACCTGTTCCCTCGAAAGAGTGTTCCTCTGAGTTACCCGCGAAATTCTCTCCTCAACAGGAGCAATTACAGTTGCAATCCTGTCGACCAGTTCTGATGCGCCGCTCTCGAAAAGTATAGCAGCCTCCATGATCACATATCGAGTGTTCTGAAGCGCCGTCCAGCGTTTAAAATTTTCAAAGACGACCGGATGCACCAGGGAATTGACTTTTTTAAGAAGATCCTGATCATTAAAAATCAGGGATGCTAGTTTCCGCCTGTCCAGCGTTCCCTCCGTATAAAGATCATCACCAGCAATCTTATTAATCTCCCCGATTATATTCTCATCGCTGTTCATCACCAGGTTTGCTTCAGGATCAGCATAGAATACAGGGATACCAAGCACGCTGAATACCTTGCACACTGATGTCTTCCCGCTGCCAATACCACCGGTAACACCAAGCTTCATGATTTTTTTTGTCTCCTGCTTCATCTTTCCCTGATACTACCCTAAAAAACTGAAATGACAACGCATATTCAAACCTATGCATATTTTCAAATATGCAAAGATAATTTATTATTTGGCAGCTGGCCTGAATGAGAAAAAGAGGGTATCGGGTTTTACCGAAGTTATCGTGCAGGCGCTTTTCAGCTGTGAATTAAAATTTTGAAGTAGGGCAGAAGTCAGAATATAATAATCAGCTGATTTATTGCTTTGCGCATGCCTGTAGCTGACCTTTGAAAAGTCAATTGCCAATGGCGAAGAGTTCCCTGAAATCTTAAGCTTAAGTATTGAATAGCCTGGCCCCTTCATGAGAATATTCAATCGTGAAGGCATTTCTGGTGTCAGACTCTTCTTTGACGGGATATTGATGTATTTTACCGGGTATCTGATATCAGCTTTAATTTCTTTTCCAAGGGAATTAAGATACCAGAAGATGAATGAGAAAAAAAGGAAGAAAGCAAAAACAATAATATTCTTATTGATTGAGCTGACTCCCTTTTTTATCAGGGTTTCCGGTTCTTTTCCATCCTTCGTATCCAACGGATGTAAAATTAAAAGGATATTAGCTTTGCTCCTCAGTCGACGGATCCTTTATTACAGCGTTCTTGTCAACCTTGAGCTTAACATCCCCGCCTGCGTCGATCATAACGTAGTTATCCTTAACTTCATTTATCCTTCCGTATATTCCGCCGGTTGTGATCACTTTATCACCTCTCTTGAGAGAACTTCTATAATTGGTCATCTCTTTCTGTTTCTTCATCTGCGGTCTAATCATGAAAAAATAAAAAACAACAAAGACAAGGACCAGAGGAAGCAAAGTCACAAGTGCATTACCCTGGCCAGGTGCTGTACCTGCAGCCAGAACTGATAAAGATAAAAAAGCAAAATTGGTCATCGTAAAAATTATTAATTATTATTAGTGTTTATTACTTCTGTTGTTATTTTAAGAATCACTACTGGTGTTGTTGCATTTGACCTGACTGTAATGGTTTTAGTCTGAATACCGCTGCGTCCCTCTGTATCAAATAATACCTCAATGTTGCCTGTTTTACCGGGGGACACTGGTTTACCTGAATACTTTGGCACAGTGCATCCGCAACTGGCAACTGCTGAATTTACAACCAGGTCGGCAGTTCCGGTGTTACTGAAGGTAAATATGCATGCTACTTTTCCACCCTCCTTAACCTTGCCAAAATTATGCTCGTATTCTGTGAAATCTATAACAGCCTTTCCTGTAACACTCACGGATAGCTGGTTACCATTGCCCTTATGGGTTCCGGTGCCGCATCCGGCAACTAATATTAGAAATATGATAAGGCTGTAAGCAAAATTTCTTTTCATCAATATCTCATATAAGTTTAGTCTGTTTTTTTCAGGCTCTCACCCAGCAATCCTCTTCCGTATTTATTGATAAGCCCCTTCTCACGGGTCTCCTTGATAATATTATCAAGAATTCCATTGACAAATGTACTGCTTTTTGAAGTACAATAGTATTTAGCCATTTCGATGTACTCATTAAGAGTCACTTTGACCGGAATCTCCGGGAATTCAATTACTTCGTTTATAGCGAGTTGCATGACAAGGATATCCATAAGAGCAATACGCTCCACTTCCCAGTTTGTAGTATTGCTATTTATCAGTTCAGAGGTTTTCTTAGAATTCATAATCGTTTTTCTGAACAGGATTTTTACAAACTCCTTATCCTCTTCATTCTTGAACAGGGGCATAAGGGGTGTATCCTCACCGGAATCAGCTTTCATCTTCTTGATCGTTTTTTCGATCATTACTATAACGAACTCCATGTCGTCATTCCAGTAAATGCTCTGCTCCTCAAGACATGCAAGAAGGTCTTCGGAAACGGATAAAAACTCGGTAAAAAGCCTGGTTATGAATTTCTTATCGATCTGATAGTTCCCGGTGCCTGATTTCATATACTCCTCATAGACTTCCCAACCAATCATCTTATTGTAAAGGAGCCTGGGGATATGGGAATAATTCACCCATGAAAGTTTACTGGAGAAAATATGCTTTTTGAATGCCGTGTTGTTTCTTAACTGCGAGATTAATAAATTATCAATGAAACGCCTGTTGGGGTTTAGATCCTCCGGAGTCGGGATCTTCTTCATCAAAGCCTGATCTATCTTCTCAGAAGCAATATCAGCTATATCGATGAGCAGAAGCAAAAGATAATGGTAAAGGTCATAAGTCTTTCCAATACTGAACATCAACTCCTTCTCAGCCCTGGGGAGATCATCATCCTCCCTCCGGTTAAAAGCGTAAAGTACCGTCAGGGCTTTAATACGTAATAATCTTCTGCTAATCATCTGTAAAGAACCTCAAATTTTAACGCTGCAAAAATACTCTTTTTCTGTTACCCTCAAAACAACCTTTCAAAATTTAGGGACATTTAATTGCACCGATTTTGATTTGACAAAATTATTGTTACATTTGACATTATTAATCAAAACCCTAACATTAACCTGATTAGCAATGGAAGAAGAAACCGGAATTACTGATGTTCCAAACGGGAGTGAAGAAAAAAACCAGAAAGAGGAGATTTTCACTAAAGTTGTGCGTGCCGGGAAAAGAACCTATTTTTTCGATGTAAAAGCCACCAGGAAAGATGATTACTATCTTACAATTACTGAAAGCAAAAAACGTATGGGAAAAGAGGGAAAAGTATTTTATGAAAAACATAAAATCTTCCTTTACAAGGAAGACTTCGAGAAATTTTCAGAAGGGTTGAAAGATGCTGTTACTTATATAAATAATGAAAATGGCGGCCCACACATCGCCACGCCATTTATTGAAAAGAGCGCAATAAAGGATAAGGAGCCCATTAATACAGAAGAGTTTACCAACATTGAGTTTGATGATCTCGGGAAAAAGTAATAATGTCTGATTATATACTCCTGATATTGGGCATTATTTTAATGCTGATTGGTATAATAGGATGCCTGGTTCCGGTGCTGCCAGGACCACCGCTCAGTTTTCTTGGAATAATCCTGCTTCATTTCTCCCGTTTCGGTGAGTTTACCCGTGGTGCCCTTATAGTTTTCGCAGCTATTACCATCGTTGTTTCAATACTCGACTATATTGTTCCGATATGGGGGACAAAGCGTTTCGGAGGTTCAAAATACGGGACACGCGGCGCTACCGTCGGCCTGATCATTGGAATATTTCTTGGCCCCGCAGGTATCATTATCGGTCCCTTTGTGGGGGCTGTTGTCGGAGAGTTGTTATTCAAGGATGATATGAAGTATGCCTTTAAGGCAGGCTTCGGAAGCCTGCTTGGATTTATGACCGGTATAGGGCTGAAGCTTGCTGCCTCATTTGTAATGACATACTTCTTTGTAAAGGAGTGGATAGCATAATTTTCTCGGTAACCGATAACCGGTCACCAATCCCCAAACTCTGACTCCGGATTCTAACTTACCAAAGTTGCAACCATCACCGCCTTTATTGTATGAAGCCTATTCTCGGCCTCATCAAAAACAATTGAATGTTGCGATTCGAATACATCTTCAGTGACTTCCAGCCCGTCAAGACCAAACTTTTTGTAGATATCCTCTCCCATTTTTGTCCCACGGTTATGAAATGCCGGAAGGCAATGCAGGAATTTTACACCGGGGTTTCCGGTTTTCTGAATTACCGACATATTAACCTGGTATGGCTTAAGAAGCCTGATTCTTTCTTCCCAGACCGATTCAGGTTCGCCCATTGATACCCAGACGTCAGTATAAAGAAAGTCTGCATCCCTGACGGCTTCATCTACATTCTCAGTAATTGTTATTTTAGCACCTGTCTCCTTTGCAATTTCGCGGCATTTTGCGACAAGTTCCTGTGCAGGCTGACATGCAGCCGGAGCAGCAATCCTGAAATCAATGCCCATTTTTGCTGAACCCACCATAAGAGAATTGCCCATATTAAACCTTGCATCCCCGAGGTAACAGAATACCATCCTGTTAAGCGGCTTATCTGAATGCTCCAACATTGTAAGAAAATCGGCCAGTATCTGGGTAGGATGAAATTCATTTGTAAGTCCATTCCATACCGGCACACCTGCATTTTCAGCAAGCTCTTCAACTATATTCTGTCCGAACCCCCTGTATTCGATGCCATCATACATTCTTCCCAGTACTCTTGCAGTGTCTCGCATAGATTCCTTCTGGCCGATCTGTGAACCGCTGGGCCCGAGGTAAGTGACACGAGCTCCCTGGTCGTATGCTGCAACTTCAAACGCACACCTTGTCCTTGTAGACGATTTTTCAAATATCAGGGCAATATTCTTACCCTTGAGAAGCTGTTTCTCCTTTCCAGCCTTTTTCGCTTTTTTAAGTTCAGCTGCAAGTTCCAGAAAGTAGTTGATTTCTTCCGGGGTGAAGTCTAACAATTTGAGGAAGTGTCTGTTGTGGAGATCTATTTTCATTTCTTATTTTATATATAACACAAGCTGCAAAAATAATAAATATAATTACTCTGCATTAGGTTATTTAACCACGGAGTTACACGAAGTTTTCACCGAGTTGCACTGTTTCATCTCCCCCTTGCCCCATCTCGCTCTCTCACCCTCCTTTTTTCTTCTGAGCACCTTTTAGTCATCGCCGGTCGTCTTCATATTCCATTGTAATCTTTGAACCATATTTGGTGTCGGCCAGCTTGAATGCCTCAGTGATGACGCTTTTTTTACCTCCCTGGCGGATAAAGTTAAGGCAAGCCTGGATTTTCGGAGCCATGCTTCCTTTGGTAAACTGACCATCATTCAGGTATTTAAGAGCATCGGCATAATTCAGGAATTCCTTTATCTGCTGATCAGGTTTCTTATAGTTAATATAGATATAAGGGACATCTGTCAGAATGTAAAATTCATCTGCCCCGATCAGGGAAGCCAGAAGGGAAGATGCAAGATCTTTGTCAATTACCGCTTCGGCCGGCCTCATATCATTCTTTTCATCAAGATAAACCGGAACCCCTCCGCCGCCGGCAGCAATAACTATATTGCCCTGTCTGGCAAGTTCTCGGATGATTGACTGATTCATTACGTCTTTAGGAACAGGAGAAGGGACCACACGCCTGAAGCCGCCTGCATTTTTAATCTCCTCCCTGAAAATCCATCCTTTTTTTGAAGCAAGCTCATCAGCCTGTTCTTTTGTATAAATCTTGCCAATCCTTTTCTGAGGATCGCTGAAGGCAGGATCATTAATATCAGTAACAACAGAGGTTACAACGCAAACGACATTTTTATCAATACCATGTTTATTAAGCACATTCCTGAACATCCTTTCAATCATATATCCGATGCCGCCCTGCGAATCTGCAACACAAATATCAACGGGCATCTGGGCTATGTTGTAAATCTGCTCGCCTGCATCATTGCGCATCAGGATATTACCCACCTGTGGCCCGTTGCCATGGGTAACTACCAGGTCATAACCTTCCCTGACCAGGAAAACAAGGTTCTCCAGCGTTTCAGTGGTGTTCTTCTCCTGTTCATCTATTGTACCAGCCTGATCACCCCTTAACAAGGCATTTCCTCCAAGTGCCACAACTGCCAGTTTCTTCTCCATCATTATGAAACTTTTCTTTAATTAAACAATAGTAAACGAACACAGAAACACAAAGCTATTAAAATCCACTGATCTGCCGAAAATCAGTTAATCCAAAGAATAATAACAAAGAAAGAAACGACATGTTAAGTCCGGTCCAACTGTATAATTATCTGCCTTCAGAACTGAAATTAAAAAAAAACGCTACATTTGATTTTCAAAAAAAAAGATCAGTGAGATTCAGATCCGGATTGATTATTGCCTGCATCGTTACTTTTTCAGGGTATTCCTGCAGGGATAAGGTTGATAAAAACATTAATCAGGGTGAAATCCATTATTCGATTGAATATCTGGGCAATGTTGGCATAATGCCTAGGGAGGTAATGCCCAGGAATCTTATTGTTTCATTTAAAAATAACAATATTCTTTTTGATATATCAGCTCCATTTGGAAATTCAGGAATAATGAACCTTGCCAACCCTGAGAAAGGAATATTTGATACGTATATCAGTCTTCTGACCTGGAGATATTTCTATTCTGCCAACCCGGGAGAACCGCCACCCGGATTTGACGCAATGAAAAACATGGTAGTCAGAAAGACCTCAAAAACCTCTGTGATCTGTGGGTTCAATTGCAAAAACGCTGAAGTTATCCTTGCCGGGAATAAAGACAGAGTCCACCAGATATGGTATACCAATGAGATAAACATCAAGAATCCCAATGCCGCTAATCCATACCGTGAAATAGATGGTGTCCTTATGGATTTCTTCTTCCAGATAGGAATAGCGGAAATGCATTTCACAGCCGAAACTGTCTATAAAAAAGAGATCCCTGACAGGGTATTCGAAAGAAGGGAGAAATACATGAGGATCTCAAGGGATGAGATCGATAAGTTTATGAACAAAATGATCAGCTTGTAAAACCGGTTACCGGTTACCGGTTGCCGGCAGCCGGAGATGTGTTCGTTTTTTACTCCTTCTGTTCATAAAAACTAAAATCTACCAATTGTGCCATCTTCAGAATTATTACCTTTGCGTTGCATTTTTTTAAGCTTGTCATGAATAAGGAAAAGGAAGAGAGTCCTAAGAAAACCCTTAAAAATATCAAGGCGCCTGCTAAATCAAAACCCTTCTTTACGGATGAAAGGATAAAATTTATTTTTGGCATTCTTATAACAGGATTTGCAGTATACCTCCTTCTTGCATGCGTAGCTTACCTATTCTGGTGGAAAACGGATCAGAGCCTTCCCAACTCAGATATTGTATCTGGTCCTGATGTCCAGGTAAAGAACTGGGGTGGAAAGGGCGGTCACTTCCTTGCAAAAATGATTATTGGTTATGGATTTGGCTTCGGCGCTTTCTTCATTCCAATGATCTTTGGCGCCATTGGCCTTTACCTTCTGAACTTTCCTAAAATCAGGCCATGGAGCCTGGTTGCAAAATTCACCTTTGCCGCAATCATTTTGTCACTTATTCTGGGTTTTGTTTTCGGTGAAGGAGGAGGTTACCTGATGAGCGGTCCGGGCGGAGCACAGGGTTACACTATAACACGCTGGCTGAACGCCTTTATGGGAAAACCAGGAACAGGAATTCTGCTGTTATTTATAACCATTTCATATCTCATCTTTGCATTAAAATTTCACCCTTCAAAATTCAACATTAAGGTACCTCCCGGGTTATTCAAACGCAAAAAAGAAGCAGAAGCGACGGATGTGCCTGCCGGAGAGGATATTGTAACTACCGTCCTTCATGATGGGAAAATTGAAGGTGATGACGAAAGCAGTGCCGGCGATATAGAGTTCCTGATCAAAAACAGGCCTCAGACAACAGATCATCTGATTGAGAACGTTGATGCTGATCATGGTGCAGCTCTTGAAACTGCAGCTGCTGCTACCACCGGATCACTGATCCGTGACCTCGATAATGACAGCAAGATTATTCCTGAACCTGCAAAGGATAAAGTCGAAATGGATGTGACAAAGCCTGAAGCGAAGGATATCCTGAGTGATGAGGAGGTAAACCATCTGATGGAAAATTATGATCCGCGCCTTGATCTTTCCAGGTACAAATTCCCCCCAGTTTCAATACTTAAGGAACATAAGTCGGAAAGTTCATTTGACAATAACGAAGTTTTTGAGAATAAGGAAAATATTATAAAGACCCTTAGCGAATATAAGGTAAGCATCAGGCAGATTTCCGCCACAGTGGGGCCCACAGTCACACTTTATGAGATAGTTCCGGAAAGGGGTGTAAGACTTGCTCGGATAAAATCGCTTGAAGATGATATTGCCCTGAGCCTGTCTGCTCTGGGTATCAGGATCATTGCCCCTATTCCAGGAAGAGGAACAGTAGGTATCGAGGTGCCTAACAAGAAACCAGAAATTGTTTCAATGCGGTCACTTATCACCTCAAAGGCCTTCCAGGAGACAAAATTCGATATTCCGCTTGCCCTCGGGCGCACTATAACAAATGATCCATTTATTGTTGACCTTACCAAGATGCCACATCTCCTGGTTGCCGGAGCTACAGGTCAGGGCAAATCAGTCGGTATAAATGCCATTATTACCTCAATACTCTATAAGAAGCATCCGTCCGAGATCAAATTTGTGCTTATTGACCCCAAAAGAGTTGAACTGCCGCTCTATGCAAAAATTGAACGTCATTTCCTTGCGAAACTACCGGGTGAGGAAGATGCAATAATCACTGATACCCAAAAGGTTATCAATACTCTGAATTCCCTGTGCATCGAGATGGACAACAGGCTGGAACTTCTGAAGGGAGCCCAGTCAAGGAATATTAAAGAGTATAATGAAAAATTCATATCCAGGAAACTTAATCCGGAAAAAGGTCATAAGTATCTCCCGTACATTGTACTGATTATTGATGAATTTGCAGACCTCATCATGACTGCAGGACGTGAGATTGAAGGCCCTATCGGAAGGCTTGCACAGCTGGCAAGGGCAATTGGCATTCATCTCATCATTTCAACGCAGCGGCCATCAACAAATATTATCACGGGGTTCATTAAAGCCAATTTCCCTACAAGGATCGCATTCCGTGTCTTCTCTTCGATCGACTCGCGTACAATCCTTGATGCCACCGGCGCTGACAGGCTGGTCGGGCGAGGTGATATGCTTGTTTCATCAGGTAATGAACCGGTTAGGGTTCAGTGCGCCTTTATTGATACTCCTGAAATTGAGGAACTGACTGAATTCATAGGATCGCAGCAGGGTTATCCCGATGCAATGCATCTGCCGGAGTTTATTGACGACAGTGAGAGCGGTGTGCTGGATGTGGATCTTAAGAAGCGTGACCCGATGTTTGATGATGCTGCAAGACTTGTTATTCAGCATCAGCAGGGATCAACATCATTGATCCAGAGAAAACTCTCTATCGGATATAACAGGGCAGGAAGGATTATTGATCAGCTTGAGGCTGCAGGAATCGTTGGCCCGTTTGAAGGGAGTAAAGCCAGAGACGTTCTTTGCTCCGATATGATAGCTTTGGAACAGATTTTGAAGAGCCTTGAATAAAACAAGTGAGATGAAAAAGCTTATACTTTTTGGTTTTATTTCTATACTTCTGACAATTAACGCATTGGGCCAAAACGACCCTAAAGCAATCACCGTCCTTGACAAGTTCTCCTCGGTCGCTTCATCTGCTCCTTCAGTATCGATGAAATTCCTGCTGATTACTGTCGACCTGATTGAAAAAACGAAGGACACGCTTGCCGGCTCGGTTATTCTCTGTAAAGACAGCTATAAGCTTGATCTTCCCGATAACATTTTGTGGTTCAACGGGGAGACCTCCTGGAGTTATCTGCCGGCTGAGCAGGAGGTTACCATCACAAAACCCAGCAAGAAGGATAATTCATTCCAGAGTCAGCCTTCACTTATATTCTCGATGTACAAAAAAGGATATAAAACAAGGCTGATTGAAGAAAAACAGGATTCATACATGATTGATCTTTACCCGGTTGATATTAAGAATGATATAATCAGGGTAAGACTTCTTCTTGAAAAGCCATCACTGGTGCTGAAGAGCTTTGAATACAAGAAAAGGGACGGAATTATTATTACCCTCCTGGTAAATGATTATAATTTAAAAGAGGTGCCTGATCAGGGAATATTCACTTTCCCGCAGGGAAAATACAAGGATGCTGATATTGTCGACATGCGCTAGACCCTCTCAGGATAAGCGATCCTTGCATGGTATATATTTGACAACCTCTTTTTAAAGACAGCCTTTATATCCGAAATATCTTTAAATGTAAGCGGTACATCCGAGAACTGTCCATCCTGCTCCTGTATATACAAAATCCGTTCAACAATCTCACTGATACCCTCTTCGGTATACTTTCCAAGGCTTCTTGATGAAGCTTCCACTGCATCAGCCATCATTACCACGGCAGTCTCTTTCGAAAACGGCTTTGGCCCGGGATATTCAAAATCCTTCTCCATTTCCGTTTTCCCGGGATTTTCATCGAGAAATTTCTTGTAGAAATAATATGCAATAGTTGTCCCGTGATGAGTTCGGATAAAGTCAATTATCTGGACCGGCAACTTATAATTCTTTGCAAGAATCACACCATTTGTCACATGGTTGATAATCACTTTTGCACTCTCCTTGGGGCTTAGTCCTTCATGAGGGCTAACCCCGTCTGCCAGGTTTTCAATATAGTAAAAGGGATTTGCAATTTTGCCGATATCATGATAAAGCGCTCCTGCTCTTACCAGCAGAAGATGGGCACCAATGGCCCTTGCAGCCTCTTCCGCCAGGTTTGCCACCTGGAGCGAATGCTGGAATGATCCGGGAGCCTCCTCGGCTAATTTTCTCAGGAGCGGCTGATTTGTATCTGACAATTCCAGCAATGTAGTTTCGGAAATCAGGAGAAACCTCTGCTCAAAAAGAATTATTAGTGGATAACTCAGCAGAACCAGTACTCCGTTTCCGCAAAACATGATCAGATCTGATAATAGAAACTTATGAAGATTACCATTGTGCATAAGGCAGATCCCAAGATATAGTCCTGATAAGCTGATTATTACAGAAGCTGAAGTAAAAAACAGTCTTGTACGCTTGTAAATATTTGTCAATGTAAAAATCGCAACCATGCCTGAGATAAAGCTCATGAGAATGAATTCAAAAGCTTGAACAACCACCAGACCTGAGAGCATAACTGTGATGAGCAAAATGAAAAGGGCCAGGCGAGAATCATAAAATGTCCTGATAATAACCGGAATAATGGCAAACGGAACAATAAAAATCAAGTCATTCCCAAATTTGCCTGTTACAAATTTTGTAAGGAGAACAAATACAAAAATGATCAGCAGTATGAACAGTATTTTCCTTGATACATTGAGTATTTCGCGGCGGAACTGAAGAAGAAACAGAAATAAAATCAGGTAACAGAATGCAACAACTATCAGTGTACCTGTAGTTTCGAGCATTGTCACCTTTGCATTATGCAATATAATGGCAGTAACACCGGTAATGCTGGCACAGAAAAGAACCAGGTTTATTATTCCCTTTTTTGTGAAAGACATTTTTTTCATTTGCGGGATAATCTCTGACATTGCTGAAATATGAATGCTGGATCAAAAATAGAGGAATTTTCTGAAAGAGAGGCTTGTCCATTCTGGAACAGTTTAAAACTTTTGATTAATTTTGAGGTGCAACAATCAAGCGAGATGGAAAAATATATTTGTGAAAACGTGTTCGTTCCTTTAAGATCAGGTCCGTCGCATAGGTCGGAAATGCTTAGTGAGGTGCTTTTTGGTGAAAAATATTTGATAATTGACCAGGTCGGTCACTGGATAAAAGTCGAGACTGATTTCGATAATTACCAGGGGTGGATTGACATAGATCATATTCAGAATTCAGTTGTACAGGACGATAGTTCTGGTTATGTCCTGAATAAAAACCTGCTCTGTTACAAAAGCGACAAGACAAAACTTGTTCTTGAACCGGGATGCGAAATATATTCTCCTGATTTTGAGGAGAAGACATTTTTTGCCGGAAATAATATTTTTACAGCGGGCAAGGAATTCAAAAATAGCTTTATTACCACCAGCGATTCGCTTCCTGACACCGCAATGAAATTCATCAACAGCCCTTACATATGGGGAGGCCGTATTCCTTCAGGCATTGATTGTTCAGGACTTACTCAGCTTGTGTGCAAGATCCATGGAATCAAAATCAGGCGAAACAGCTGGCAGCAGGCAGAATCAGGAACAGAGATCAGTTTTATAGATGAGACGATGCCCGGCGACCTTGTTTTCTTTGATGATGATCGCGGGAGGATATCTCATGTAGGAATGATAGTGTCGCGGGGCCTTGTAATTCATGCATCTGGAAGGGTCAGGATCGATTCCATCGACCATCAGGGAATATACCGGCAGGAATCAGGCAAATATAGTCATCATCTCAGGATGATAAAACGTCTAATTCCGTGATTGCCTGGCTATTTCAGCTTCAACTATTATAAGGATTGCCGTTTCTTCAAGGATTGCCGTTTCTTCAATAACGGAACCCTTATTTATTATATCCTCAGTAAACTTCCTGTCATCAAGACTTGCTGCATTTATTTTCACGTTCAGGAAGGCTCCCCTGATGCACGACCGGATGGCAAGTGCTCCTACCCCGGCATCTGTAACTGAGTTTGGGTTTCCTTTTTCCACCATCTCTCTTATAAGTGGAAATCCCGAAGATGCCGTTTCCATTACTTTCAGCGGAATCATTATTGCATCCTTGGTGGCTTCCTGGACTGCTTTCTTTCTCAGTTGCTTCTCTTCCTCAGTCTTTTTTGGAAGTCCGAATGCATCCATGATCCTGTTAAAGGCTTCAGTATCTTCATCCACAAGTTCAAGAAGCCTGTTCTGAATCTCCTTGCCTCTGACAGCCCAGCCGGAGAACTCCTTCCATCTGTCGTCCCACCCTTTTTTATGAGACGATAAATTAGCGACCATAGTGCCCAGGGCAACTCCTAGCGCTCCAAGATAAGCCGAGATTGATCCGCCTCCGGGTGCAGGTGATTCGGATGCAGTCTCATCCACGAAGGATCTAAGACTCATATCAACCAGTTTTCTTTTCCCTTTTTCAGCCATGACATATTCAATTATTTTTTCTTCGGGAATGAAAGGATGGATATCATTCAATCCCATCGATTTAACTGCAATTTTAATAAGTTCGGAATCTGATACTCCAGCCGATCTCTGCTGTTTTTCAAGGAAGAATATTCCAGCATCAAGAATAGCTTTAAGAGGGATAAGGCCCACCAGCTCTGCGCCTGTAACTCTTACACCGCGTGCATCTGCTTTGCGGCATACCTCGTCAAAAGCTATATGAACCGGAGTTATGGAAATGTTTGTGAGGTTCATTGATATCTGCGCAATTCCATATTCTTCAATATACCAGCCGATTGCCTTGACACTTTTAAGTGTACCGGGTACACTTATTTCTTTGCCTTTTTCATTTTTAACCTTTCTGCCCTTTTCCCTGACGTCAAATGCAATTGCGTTTGCCCGGCGGGTTGATGTAGTATTCAGATTTACATTGAATGCAACCAGAAAGTCCCTCGCTCCTACTGCTGTAGCACCTGAAAATTTATTGAAAACAGCGGGACCAAAATCGGGCTTCCATGCCGGATCATCAAGTTTCTTTTTTAGTCCTTCATACTCCCCTGCCCTGCAGCTTGCAAGGTTTCTTCTCTTATCTTCAATGGCTGCATTTTCATAGCAATACACCGGTATCTTTAGTTCATTGCCAATCCTTTCAGCCACTATCCTGGCATACTTTGCAGTCTCCTCCATTGTAATCCCTGATACCGGTATAAACGGGCACACATCGGTAGCACCCATGCGAGGGTGAGCTCCATGATGCTTTGACATGTCAATTATCTCTGATGCTTTTTTAACTGCTCTGAAAGCTGCCTCGGATACAGCCTCAGGATTACCGACAAATGTAACTACCGTCCGGTTTGTATCTTTCCCGGGATCCACATCAAGCAGCTTAACTCCATCCACTGACTCAATTACATCTGTAATCTGCTTAATTACAGACATATCCCTTCCCTCACTGAAATTCGGAACGCATTCTATTATTCTCTTCTTATCCATAATTAATTTGTTTCTCCTTAGACTCGCCCCCCTGGCCCCCTAAAGGGGGGTTGATTCAGTTATCCATTTTAGGGGACTGTCTAAAAAGCCCCTTTTTTATGTACTGCCACTCAATCCCCTGAAGGATAAATTATGATAATCAACACATTAACAATCCCCCTTTAGGGGGCAAGGGGGCAAAACAAAGCTTTTTAGACAGCCCCGTTGGGGGGCTTTTTATAAGTTTCCCTCTAAGGATTACAGTTTCAATCAGGCTACTGCCAAAAGCATAAGGCAGGAACTCATATGATGGTATCTCCTTTGTTATAAACACATTAGCAACTTTGCCTCTCGCAATTGATCCGTGCGTCTCCGATAATCCCATTGCATAAGCCGAATTTATCGTAACTGCATTTATCACCTCCTCTGGCAGCATCTTCAACTTGATGCAGCCCATTGACATCACGAGGTTCATGTTGCCTGAAGGCGATGACCCGGGGTTATAGTCCGATGCCAGAGCAAGCGGCAGGTCGGCATCGATCATTTTTCTTGCCGGAGCATCAGGCAAACCCAGAAAGAAAGCTGAGCCAGGGAGCAGCGTAGGCATGGTTCCCGATCCTTTAAGTGCTTCAATCTCATCATCTCCAGATCGCTCGAGATGGTCAGCCGAAAGGGCATTGTATTTTACCGCAACCTGCACACCACCTGAAAAAGCAAGCTCATTTGCATGTATCTTTCCCGTAAGACCGTACTTAAGGCCTGCCATAAGTATCCTTTCAGTATCTACTGTCGTAAAAAAGCCTTCATCGCAGAAAACATCGATGTAATCTGCAAGCTGCTCAGATGCAACAACGGGTATCATTTCATTAATAACAAGATCGACATAATCCGCCCTTCTGCCCATATATTCAAGAGGTACAGCATGCGCGCCAAGGAAAGTAGCCTTAACTTCCAGAGGGGATCTCTCCTTTATTTTCCGGATTACTCTAAGCATTTTAAGCTCTGCTTCAAGAGAGAGCCCATATCCGCTTTTTATCTCAACAGCTCCTGTTCCCTTGCTTATTATTTCATCGATACGAACCATCGATTGCCTGAATAATTCATCCTCAGATGTTTCCTTCAATTTTAATGCAGAATTCAGTATCCCGCCACCCCTTAGCGCTATCTCTTCATAAGTCAGCCCCCTGATCTTATCAGTAAATTCACCTTCACGGCTTCCAGCATAAACAAGATGTGTATGAGAATCGCAGAATGAGGGAAAAACAAATTTCCCGGATGCATCAATTATCGTATTTCCTGAGGGATCAGATAATCGCTGATTGCCGTTCAGTAAACTCATTGAGCCGAAATCAGAAATAAGGCCTCCTTCAAGATAAAGATAAGCATCTGAGATAGTGCCAATTAATGACATCTCCTTTCCGCATACTTTCAGCTTTGGATCATCTTCAACCTGGATCAGCTCTTTAATATTCTTTATAAGCAGGCCCATATAAGTATTAAGTCGTAAAAATTATTGCCTAAGGTAGCAATTATTAAAAAAAGTGGTGTTCAATTCCATTTTTCTTTATCTTTAACATTGTCAACCAAAACTATACTTATGAAAAAGATTTTTCCAGTTATTCTTATGGCTTTAGTGGCACTTTCAGTATCGGGACAGGAGAAGAAGGTGAAGACCGGATGGAAATTCGGTGGAGCCCTTCCTGCAACCACTTATGATTCCAACCTTGGTTTTCAGTATGGAGCCCTGGTGGAATTTTACAATTATGGTGACGGCAGCACTTATCCCGATTTTTTTGATCATACTTACACTGAAGTTTCTCATTTCACGAAAGGTAGTGGGATATACAGAATGATGTATGAGTCAAATCACCTTATCCCTGGCGTGCATATGACAAGCGACTTGAGTTACCTTCCTGATGCGGCTACTGATTTTTATGGTTTCAATGGATATGAATCTGTTTATAATTCCAACTGGATGAAATATGACAAGGCGACAGGGCCAGTCGATCCATACAGGAGCGCTGATTTTTACCGTTTTAAGAGAAACGAGTTCAGGTTTAAAAATGATTTCCAGGGAAGATTGTCCGGAGAACATATTAAATGGAGCGCCGGGTTCGCAATCCAGGATTTTCTGATCGATACGGTCAATATTCCAAAACTAAACAAAGGCAGGAAAGATAAGCTCCCATACAATACTGTAATGCCGGGATTATATAAGATGTACCAGACACTTGGACTGATCTCCCCTAATGAGGCCGATGGCGGTTGGGTAAACACAATAAAGGTAGGTATCACATGGGATAGCCGCGATAACAGACCTAACCCCATGAAGGGTATATGGACGGAAATGGGCGTGGAGATTGCTCCAAAGTTCATCGGAAATGACTGGGGTTTCACTCGGTTCTACATAACCCACCGTCAGTACTTTACCCTTGTCGAAAAAAATCTTGCACTGGTTTACAGGCTGGGTTATCAAACCACTATTTCCGGAAAAGTTCCATTCTTTTACCAGTCTCAGTTCATCACTTCCATGCTTACGGGTGCGACCAGTGAGGGGCTTGGAGGATCAAGCACGCTCAGGGGTGTTCTCAGAAACAGGGTTATTGGCGACGGGTTCTTTATGGGAAACGTGGAACTTCGCTGGAAGCCGATTTATTTTAAATTCCTGAAGCAGGATTGCTATCTCGGACTTAATGCCTTTTATGATTTCGGCATAGTGACTAAGGATATTGAACTCCCTTCCCAATCAAATCTTACTGCCGGCCTCGCCGTAATTGCTCCCACAGATCAGTATTCTGATTACTTCCATGGTGGAAAGGATAAGCTTCACCAGGATGTCGGCATAAGCATCTTGCCTGTCATGAACCAGAACTTCGTAATTGCCGTTGACATTGGAAAAGCTTTAAATGCACAGGATGGCAATATCGGGTTCTCAATAGGACTGAATTATCTGTTCTAGATCTTGCCCAGCCACATACTAAAGGCTACACCAATATAGTTGCCAATAATCCAGCCGATAATACCGGTTGCCAGGCCTGTAAGAATGACGTCCTTATTCTTAAGGGCTGCTGCTACCATAGGCACAAACGGGGGAGAATAGACAAACCCTGTGGTGGTTATGAGGAAATCATCAGCATCAACCCTGAATATCCATGAAAGTATGAGATGCAGGATAAGTGATCCGAAATATGCATAGGTAACGAAAAGAAGAATGTTAATGTATTTAACCTGAAAGAACACGCTTAGATCACACCTTGAAGCAATTACAAATGAAAAAGCAGTAATAAAGTACATTCCAAGCTGGAAAGTCTTTTTGATCTTCCTCACCTTCGGGATAAATGATGCGGCTACGCCAAGAGTAGTAATAGTCAGTATAACTGAGATAAGCAGGGGAACTTTTGGCAGGAGCATACTAACGCCAAACCCTGCTGCAAAAATGAGTACTGCAAGTCCGAGGGCTCCAATAAGTGGCCATATTGTATCCTTTCTAAATATTCCTGAATAGTCATCAAACTCCTCAGCCATCTCTTTCTCCATACTGTTAAAATCGATATTCTCATTGTTTTGTACCGTATGGCTTTTAAAAGGCGGAAGAAAAAACCTGAAGACAGCCGGTCCCACCGTGATAAAGAATAGTATTGTCAGCCCGCCTATGATCATGTCATAGGTATTTGTCATTATAAAAGTATATGGCTGAACTTTAAGAGCTACAGCTAACGCTGCCATATTTATAGATCCTCCGGTATAGCATCCTATCAGCATCCCCGCTACCTTATTTCCCTCGGGGATTTTATCCCCGAATATCAGGTAACCGGTAGCCACAATAACACTGACAGATATCAGTGCAAGGATCATTGAAAGAAATCCTTTGCCCGAAAACTTAAGCCATCTTCTGACACTAAGGGAGAAAAGAATTAATGGTAAAGCAAGCGGGATTAACGCAGACTGAACACTATCCTGAATAGTAGCTACATTGTTTGCCCTAAGATCCTTTTCCGTCAGTGTACCGGCAGCAAGCATTTCAGCAGCCTCTGTCTTGGGTATATATGGTCTCTCCTTTGCTACCGTTTCTTTAAGGAATGCTTCGCTTGCTTTTGGTAGAATGCCAATGTTTGCAATAATGATACCCAGAGCATATGCGAGAACTACCGCTCCAAGTTTTTTACAGAAGGCAAACTTTGTTGTCAGCCAGATCAAAATCACCGGTAAGGTGATGTACAACATAATGAGAATGATCAGATTCAGCATTGCTGTAAGTTTTGGTGCAATCAAAAATAAACAAATCACCCTGCACGGTCAGCAGGGTGACTTAAAAAGAGGTATTTATACTAAAGACAGTAAGTAATTTTACTTATCATGGACAATCCTCAAAGCTTTTTTTATACTGTTCAATAGCTTTCAGGCTCATACCCATGCTTGAAAATCCACCATCGTGAAAAAGGTTCTGCATGGTTACTTTTCTTGTAAGGTCAGAAAAGAGTGCAACACAATAATCGGCACACTCTTCTGCCGTTGCATTGCCGAGGGGCGACATTCTTTCAGAAAAGTCGATAAGTGAATCAAAACCATGAATGCCGCTTCCGGCAGTCGTTGAAGTTGGCGATTGCGAAATAGTATTGATGCGGACTCTCCTGTCGCGTCCGTAAATATATCCGAAGCTGCGTGCAATAGATTCGAGGAGCGCTTTTGCATCACCCATATCATTATAACCGGAAAGAGTTCTCTGAGCTGCCACGTATGACAGGGCCACGACTGAACCCCATTCCCTTATTGCATCAAACTTGTAAGCAGTCTGCAGAATCCTGTGAAAACTAAGCGCGGAGATATCGAATGTCTTCAGCATGTTATCATAGCTTGTCTGCTCGTACGGGATATCTTTTCTCACGTTCGGAGACATGCCAATTGAATGAAGAATAAAATCAAACTGCCCACCGAATATCTTCATGCTTTCTGTAAGCAGAGCATCAATATCTTCCATCTTTGTTGCGTCGGCAGTAATGATCTTACTCCCTGTAATCTCCGCAAGCTCATTTATAGAACCCATCCTTACCGCAACCGGTGAATTCGTAAGAACAAGCTGCGCTCCGTGCTGCCACGATTTCAAAGTTACCTGCCAGGCAATGGACTTTTCATTCAGCGCGCCGAAGATTATTCCTTTCTTACCTTTTAAAAGTGTTCCTTCCATCTTGATAAATAAAATTTATAATCAGAAATTCTTATCCCAAAATTTACCCCTAACCCAACCTTCCCCCTTGGGGAAGGAGTAAAAATCACTTTATCATTTCCCCCTTGGGGGAAACAGGAAAGCGGGTTTTCTGTCTTAGTTACGGGCAGATTTCAGCAATTCCTTCGCATTCTTAACAGCTGTCTCAGTAACCTCACTTCCGCTCAGCAGCCTTGCAACCTCAATAACCCGTTCACTCTCTGTTAACAATTTAATACGGGTAATTGTTGAATCGCCTGAATCATCTTTATAAACATGGTAGTGTTTCGTTCCCCGTGAGGCCACCTGAGGCAGGTGGGTAATATTCACCACCTGCATATATTTTCCCATTCCTGCAAGTATCTGTCCAACCTTATCAGCCACTTCCCCAGAGACACCTGCATCGATCTCATCAAAAATAATTGTAGGGAGGTTATTGTTTTTTGTAAGAAGCGACTTCAGGCTGAGCATCACCCGTGACAATTCACCGCCGGAAGCAATCTTAGCAAGGTTTTCAGGCTCAACCTGCTTGTTTGCAGAAAAGAGAAAGTCAGCATGGTCTGTGCCTGAAGAAGTAAAATCCTGGAGCTTTGTCAATGAAACCCGGAACTTTGCATTGGGCATTCCGAGCTGCTTCAGCAAATCGATAATTTTCTTTTCGACATCAGCCACAATATTTTTCCTCTTAACAGAAATACCTTCAGAAAGGCTTTTCAAAACAGCAGTCTCTTTCTTCAGGGCGGCCTCAACCTGAGACATCCGCTCATCACTGGTCACAATTGATTTTAGCTGTTTCCTGATATCTTCCCTTTTTGCAATAAGCTCATTAAGTCCGGTCACGCGATGCTTCTGGTTCAATGAGTATAAAGTGTCGAGCCTGTCATTAACCTGGGCGAGACGATGCGGATCAGCATCAATTGTTGCCGCAAGCTTTTCAATCTCACCGGCAAGGTCATTCAGCTCAATAAACGAAGATTCACTCCTTCTGAGAATATCTTCACCATTCGGAAGGAATTCTGCTATTTTTGAAAGAGCTGCTTTTGCTTCCCTCAATAACATCAGGACCGAGGAAGTATCAGATGAGAAAAGGTTCGAAGCATTGCTTAGTCCGAGTTTAATCTCTTCGGCATGGCTCAGCAGTTCCTGTTCCTTTTCAAGTTCTTCCTGCTCTCCTTCCCGGAGCTTCGCCTCCTCGAGCTGGTTAAGCTGGAACTGTAAATATTCGAGGTCTGCTTTGTTCCGGTCAGCCTTTTCCGCTAACTCATCAAACTCCCTCGACAGCATGCGGTAATTTTTGTAAACAAGCTTGTACTCATCTTTCAGCTTTGATGTTCCGGCGAAAGAATCGATCACGCTCAGCTGGAAAGAATTATCATGAAGCATAAGGGTCTGGTGCTGGGAATGGATATCAATAAGACGGTCTCCCAGCTCTTTCAACAGGTTAATGGTAACCGGGGTGTCATTTATAAATGCCCTTGATTTTCCGGCTGGGTTAATCTCTCTTCTTAAAATTGTGACAGGCTCATAATCCAGTTCATTAGATGCGAAGAATTCAGACAGGTCATAATTCTCGATCCTGAAAGTACCCTCAACCACGCATTTTTCGTTCTTTTTGAGCAATACTGATGAATCGGCCCTGGTTCCGAGTATCAGAGAGAGGGCTCCAAGAAGGATAGACTTGCCCGCACCTGTCTCGCCGGTAATAATTGTCAGTCCGTCTTCAAGTTCAACGTCCAGATCCTTAATAAGCGCATAATTTTGAACGTAAAGTTTTACCAGCATACACTGAAATTATTTTCAATTTGCCGAACTGATCTTCTCATATTTTGTCTTGTTAGAAGGATCTATTTCGGTAAGTATCTGTATAACCCTGCTTTTTTCTTCAGGAAATGATTCTGTGAAAATATTGACAAGCTCATCGTTTTTGGCGTCCATTAAAATCTGGACAATATACATGAATGGATCAGGTTTTCTTCTGTAGACGTCCTGTACAAGCTTCAGGCTTTCCACGATGCTGTTCCTGGCTTCAGATATTTTTGATTCCATTTTATCGAGCCCGTTAATATAGTATTCATAAAGAAACTGTCTGACTCCTTCATATTCCTTATCGAGCGTGTTTTTGACCAGCCAGTACCTGTTCCTGTTCCTGGATCCGTCGTAAGGCTTCCATCCGGCTTCAGGAGCATTCTGCGCATTATTGACGATCTTCTCTGCCATCTGAAAGTACTCTGTACCTCCCTCCGGGGAAAATGTATCGGCATCAAAACCAAGAATCATGTAAGTATAATAGGCAAGAACGGATACGAGGCTCGATCGGTATGTAGTAGGATCAAATTCAAGCGGCTGAAATTCAACATACCTGAATCTGAAGCTGTTATCAATAAAATTCAATACCGTGGAATTATAGGTGGTGTTAAAAACAGGTCGCTTCAGCTGAACCTGAATGGTCCCCGTGAATTCATCTGCTGATAACTGGTCGGTCAGGTTGATAAGAATGGAGCATTCTATCCTTTCAGAATAAGTGAATACATGGTTGGTCCAGACCGTATTATTCATGAACTCATAAATGTCGCGCTGCATATTTTCAAAGACTTCCCGGTTTGAACCCTGGATCTTCTGGGCTGAAATCTGGACATTGCAGTTGAGTTCCTGGGAAAAGGCAATGCCCGGGATCATAAAAAGGATTGACAGCACTATATCTTTAAGAAGGCGGATTTTTACCATCCGTATAAATTATTTGATCATTGAAACAATTTTGTCGAGAATATCCCTGGCAGCTTCTTCTTTTGATTTCAACTCAAATTTATCAATATTATTGTACTTGTCAATTATGGTTATCCTGTTTGTAGAATGCTCAAAACCTGCGCCAGGCTCCTTCAATGAATTCAGTACTATAAGATCCAGGTTTTTCCTCTTCAGCTTTGCCGTAGCGTTTTTTATTTCATTATTCGTCTCAAGGGCAAAGCCGGCGAGCAGTTGTGATGCCTTTTTTATTTTTCCCAGGGATGCTGCAATATCGACCGTAGGCTTAAGCGTGAGAGTAATTGAATCAGCGCCCTTTTTCATCTTTTCTTTTTCAACCTTTACGGCTGTATAGTCGGCTACAGCAGCCGACAAGATGGCAATATCGCATTTGGGAAACCTAGCTATGCATTCTGATGCCATTGATTCTGCTGTAGTTACCCTGGTAACCCTTACAGAGCTGTTTTCCGGGACAATGCTTACCGGACCCATGATCAGTTCGACATCTGCGCCGTAAGCGGCAGCCGCATCGGCAAGTGCAATGCCCATTCTTCCTGAGGAATAGTTACTTATAAAACGAACAGGGTCGAGTGGTTCGCGGGTAGGTCCTGCATTTATCAGGAGCCTTTTCCCCATCAATGGCTTATTGATTTTTTTTTTTGAGAGGAGCTTTACAATTTCCTTTACGATAACTTCTGGCTCAGCCATTCTGCCTTTTCCAGTCAATCCGCTGGCAAGTTCGCCGCTGGCAGGCTCCATTATTATGTTTCCAAATGCTTTTATCGTTTCAATGTTGATTCTGGTAGCGGGATGGTTCAACATATCGGCATCCATTGACGGAGCGACCATTATCGGACATTTTGCTGAAAGATAAGCTGTTAAAAGGAGGTTGTCGGCTATGCCTCCGGCCATTTTCGCAATGGAATTTGCAGTTGCCGGTGCAATCAGAAAAAGGTCGGCCCATAATCCGAGATCGACATGACTGTTCCAGTCGCCGTTATCCGGATTATAAAACTCTGTAAGTACAGGGTTTTTTGATAAAGTTGAAAGGGTCAGAGGTGTAATAAATTCTTTGGCATGGGCACTCATCACGACTTTCACCTCAGCTCCCTCTTTAACAAGCAACCGGATGATAGTTGCAGTTTTATAAGCTGCAATACCCCCGGTTATTCCCACAAGTATGTTTTTGCCTTTCAGCATATTCAGGCGGTTTATTATTTCTGCCTGTTCTGTAATTCAGGATTCCTGTAAAAAATCTTAGCTTCCTCCCACTCCTGTAATGCAATAAGGGTCGGCTTTGGAAGTCTCTCATAGAATTTAGATATCTCTATCTGCTCGCGGTTTTCAAAAACCTCTTCCAGGTTGTCACTGTATGAAGCGAACTCTTCAAGTTTCTTGTTAAGTTCCTGCTTCATTTCAACAGAGATCTGGTTGGATCTTCTTGAAACAATTATTACTGTTTCATAAATATTTCCCGTTTCCTTGGTCATCATTTCAAGGTTGCGGGTAACTGTTGTTACGGGTGCTGCTGATTTTCTGTAATCCATAATTATTTATTGAATATTAGCCACATCTCCGGGAGCCTGAATTTTAAGTACTCTGGCAGTCTCCTGGTATATTTTCTTAACATCTTTTGCATATTTGCTCTTCGGGAATTCTTCCATGAAGGAGTAATATTCATCCAGAGTAGCCTGATACCTTTCTTTCTGTTTCACAGCCAGACTTTTAACAGCATAATAGTAAAGGGAGTTAAGCTTTAAAAACATCATTTCCTCACGGTATTTCGTTTCCGAATACTCTTTAAGAGAATTTGACAGGGCAACTACTGCTGCCTTGTACTGATTCATATCATAATAAAGCTTTGCACTGATATACGATTTCTCAACCAGCCTTTCATGAAGATCATTAATAAGTTTCTTGCACTCCTCAACCCTTGAACTGTTAGGATACCTTGAAATGAAAATAGTAAATCCTTCTATTGCTGTTTTCGTATTATCCTGGTCAAGTTCTGCCCGCGGTGAAATATTATAATCGCACATTGCCGACATGTAATAGGCCTCTTCGATATATTTTCCGTAACCATATTGTTCCATGTAGGATTTGAATACCGAACCTGCCATATCATATTGTTTCATGCCATAATAGCCCTGAGCATCCATCCAGATAAGATCCTCAGCCTCTTCAGTTGCCCTGTAGCGGGGAATGATCTGTTCAAGGAGCTCTGTTGATTTGACATATTTACCAGCATCAAAGTACTCTTTGGCTCTGGTTTTTTTCAGATCATAATCCGTACTCTTCAGGATCTTCTGATACTCTCCGCATGAAGTTACCAGCATTAATGCCAGCAATAATATATATGTCCTTGACCTCATAAAAAATGTTGCGCAAAATTACAATAAATATTTCATATCTGACAGATAAACGTAAATAATATCCATTTATTCTTTTACAGGCTGCCGGGACATAAAAAACCCTCTTTCCAGCCCCCGCCGATGCGGGGCAGGCTTTCCCCCACGAGGGAAAATGAAAGGGGGTAACATATATCAGAGACAGAAATCCAAATTAGGTATAAATAGGTATAACATGGAAGCTCCTATTATATACTTTTGTGGAAATTTTTATATAATCAGATATGGATATTTTCGAAAAGATTAAAGCAAATAAAGGCGATCTGGGGCAATATTCTGATATGGCACATGGGTATTTCGCCTTCCCGAAGCTTGAGGGTGAAATAGGTCCCAGGATGAAGTTCAGGGGAAAGGAAGTTCTCACCTGGAGCTTAAATAATTATTTGGGACTGGCTAATAATCCTGAAGTAAGGAAAGCCGATGCTGAATACACTGAAAAATACGGTCTTGCTTACCCGATGGGTGCCAGAATGATGTCGGGCCAAAGCACTAACCATGAAAGATTTGAAAGGATGGCTGCTGATTTCGAACATAAGGAGGATGCATACCTTTTGAACTTTGGGTACCAGGGAATGGTATCGATAATCGACGCCCTGGTTAACAGGCATGATGTTATAGTTTATGATTCTGAATCACATGCCTGTATAATGGACGGGCTCAGGCTTCATATCGGAAAAAGATTCGCTTTTCATCATAATGATATTGAAAATTTTGAAAAACAGCTTCAGCGCGCAACAAAACTCACAGAAGTGTCCGGAGGAGGTATACTGGTAATCACTGAAGGCGTCTTCGGAATGGCAGGCGACCTTGGCAAACTCGACAAGATCGCTGCTCTTAAAAAGAAATACAATTTCCGTTTCCTTGTTGACGATGCACATGGCTTTGGAACTATGGGCGCAACCGGCCGCGGAACCAGTGAACATTTTGGCGTGATGGACGAGATTGACATTTACTTTGCCACATTCGCCAAATCAATGGCAGGCATCGGAGGCTTTGTTGCCAGTACAAAGGGAGTAATTGATTATCTCAGGTATAATCTCCGTTCACAGATTTACGCAAAATCTCTGCCTATGGCAATGACACTTGGTGCGATAAAACGCCTTGAAATTATCCAGGCTCATCCGGAATACCGTGAAAAACTATGGACCAATGTCAGAGCCCTGCAGAAAGGCCTGAAGGATGCCGGTCTTAACCTTGGCAATACCGAATCACCCGTTACGCCTGTGTTCATGAAAGGCGGAGTCACTCAGTCAACCCAGCTGATCTATGATCTCAGGGAACACTTTAATGTTTTCTGTTCTGTTGTGATTTACCCTGTCGTGCCGAAGGATGTTGTAATGCTTCGCCTCATCCCGACTGCAGCACATTCACTTGAAGATGTGGATTATACAGTAAAAGCCTTCAGGGAGATAAAGAGGAAGGTCGACAATGATGAATACCCGCATGAGATGGCGGATTTTACAAAATAACTCCTGAATAATCAGGATTACAGGGCTCTCAGCATGAGAGCCCTTTTTATTTCGAACAAATTCTTCTGTTGTTCGTTATACATCTATTAAAACTAACATAAAAACCTGATTATTTTTATCATAGCCTCGTAAACTTTTTATGGAACATGACCGGAAAAATCTCCTGAAGGGATATAATATGCTGCTCTATTTTGCAGGAAGTATGATAATGAGTGAACCCACCGATGAATGTGTAATTGATTTCTGGACCAGCGGAACGCTTAGAAGACTTCCGGTGTTAAGTTCAAATCCAAGGTTTCTGAAGGCCGCATCTATTCTCAGGGACACATGTGCAGATAAGGAGATATGCAGGCAAATGCTTTCCGAAGACTATTTCACCCTTTTTGCTGAAAACGGATTGCCCCTTGCACCTGCCCGCGCCTCAGTTTATCTTGCTGACAAAAATAAGGGAGTAGCCGTTGAGAGGGAGATATCTGAATTTTATAATTCATACGGCTGGCAGCCAATAAAACCAGGAAAACCTTCCGATCATCTTGGCATTGAGCTTCTTTTTCTTATGATACTTATCGAAAAATACCTATTGCTCGATGATGAACCCTGCTGCTGCGAGATGAAAAAAGAGATTTGCCGGTTTATCGGCAACTATATTCTTCCCTGGATTCCATCCTGGGATGAGGATGTACAGGAACATGCCCACACCCAAAGCTATAAAGGCATATGCACTCTCATTTACGCATGTACAGAGGATCTTTATGGGCTATTTTCTACCGGTGTAACCCGTTGAAATAATTGACTGCTCCTCTCACCCGGCAAAGAGGCGTATAACTTTTCTTTATAAAGTGCTTCCTAAAAATTAGGATTGAAAAAATTTATTATTGCTCCCATATAATATTCTCTCCATCCCTCCGCGATATCAGAAAAATCATCATCCGGGATATTTGTCTGCTCAACTGTCACAACAGAATCTTCATGGTCAGGAACAATAGTTATCGTGACAATTGATTTCTCCTCACGGGGGCCAAAGTACCACTCCTGGACTATCTTCCTGTCCTGCACAAACTCCAGGTTTTTTCCGGTAATGTCACCTTCCCACAATGAAAAATCTGATCCGGGCTTTTCCGGCATAATTGCCGGATATCCTGACCAGAGCTCAATTGTATAAGGATTTGTAATCGCTGAATATACATCAGATGGTTCAGCATTAATTTTAAAGGTCTTCTTAAAAATCTTCATACTTCGGTCTCATGTAATTTGTTGAAATATGCCTGATTCAATTTATCCCAAACGCCTTGGGTGATATCTCTATAAATCTGACAAATACCTCTCAGCATCGATCGCTGCCATACAGCCTGATCCCGCTGCCGTTACTGCCTGCCTGTAATAAGGGTCCTGAACATCTCCCGCAGCAAATACACCTGGAACATTGGTTTTGGTTGTCCCGGGAACTGTTTTAATATAGCCGGTTGCATCCGTTTCAATAAACTTTTTGAAGACATCAGAATTTGGGGTATGCCCTATAGCCAGGAAGAATCCGTCAATTTTAATTTTAACCGTTTCTTCCTGCGGAGTTCCTTTTTTCTTAACCAGCAAGGCACCCTCAACGCCGTTCTCACCAAAGAGGTCAACTGGCTGATGTTCCCAGAGGATTTCTATGTTTGATGTTCTCATTACTTTGTCCTGCATTGTTTTGGAAGCTCTCAGGACATTTCTCCTAACGATAAGATAAACCTTTTTGCATAATCCTGCCAGATATGTTGCTTCTTCCGCAGCCGTATCTCCGCCTCCTACAACTGCCACGTCTTTCTTCCTGTAAAAGAAGCCATCGCATGTAGCACAGGCTGAGACTCCCTGTCCTGCATATTTCTTTTCAGCATCAAGACCAAGGTATTTTGCAGTTGCCCCGGTTGCAATAATGACAGCGTCGGCTTCAACAACTTTATTTTCGTCGATCACAACTTTATGTGTCCGGCCAGAGAAATCGGCATCAGTTGCAATCCCAAAACGGATATCAGCGCCAAATCTTTCAGCCTGCTTTTTCAGATCTTCCATCATTTCGGGGCCTTTAATGCCTTCAGGGTAACCAGGGAAATTATCAACTTCGGTAGTAAGGGTAAGCTGTCCTCCCATCTGAATACCGGTATAGAGTACTGGTTTGAGATTTGCCCTTGAAGCATAGATTGCTGCAGTGTATCCTGCAGGTCCTGAGCCGATTATAAGACACTTTACCTTCTCTACATGTCCTTCTTCAGCTTTTGCAGGTTGCGAATTGACATCCAATGGCTTAAACAATTCCATTTTTGTTTTCAGTTTTAATTCCAGGTAAAATTATAAAAATCCATGACTAAAATTACAGGGTAAATAGATTATCCATGGATTATATTGCTTTTCCTGATGAGGGACGTTTGGCAGAGGAAATACTATTTAAAAAATAAAGACGCAATCATCTATATATATGACGATTGCGTCCTACTTAAGTCGGGGTGATCCGACTTGAACGGACGACCCCTTGCACCCCATGCAAGTGCGCTAGCCAACTGCGCCACACCCCGAAATAATCCTGCGCAAAAATAGTCAACATTTCCGATTCTGCAAAAAAGCATTCATTAGTGATAAAGTAGGTATTAATTGGAAAAGCCAGTGACCTTGACCATAGTTTGCCAGAATAAATTGACCATCTCTTGCCGGCGTTAAGTGCTTATTGTTTAGTTATATATGTAAAGCGAAATTTGACCGGCCAAATGTGGTCAATAAGTCCGGCTTTTGCACTAACGACCGATTGTCATCTAAAATAAATTAGGGTCGAGATTTTATAAATTGTTGAATTAAAGGGATATATTTGTATTAATCTAATAAAAAAGAGTTTCCTTGGACTTAATTCCCGGAGATATTGAATTGGTTGAGAGACTACAAAAAGGCGACGTCGAGGCATTCGACTTGATTTATAACAAATATTCACGGAAACTTTACGCCTTCGGTTTAAAATACCTCAGATCGACTGCTGAGACCGAGGAACTAGTCCAGTCGGTTTTTCTGAAAATATGGGAAAACTATAAAAATCTGAAAAAAGAATCATCTTTCAAATCATATCTTTTTACTATAGCATACAACGATATATGTAAACTTTTTCGAAAGAGAAATTATCTGCAAAAATTCGTCAGCGACACCTTGTACGAAAATACTCAATCTTCTTCTGAAACAGAAGACGGAATCGACTACCAGTTTGTTCTGGAACGTGTGCAACAAATCGTTGAAAAACTCCCTGAAAAGCAAAAAAACATCTTCCTGAAAAGCCGGCAGGATGGCAAATCAACTAAAGAGATAGCCGAAGAAGTTGGACTCTCGCCAGGAACTGTTGATAATTATATATCAGAATCCCTTAAATTTATTCGTAGCCGGTTGCAGAATGAAAACTTACCAGTACTTCTGCTTTTTTCCTTATTTTTCCTTTGAACCAATAGAATCAATTTTCATCCTAAAAATAACGCTGTCTGAAATAATTCTGCAATATGCTTTAAAACAGTGTGTTATAAACTTATTGTGATAATGCAGCCAAAGAATAAAATCGGCCGGTTAAAAAAAGTACATTTTTCTTATGAGATTCATTTTACTTGCGGGTATTATATAAACCAAGGTGAGAAATGTAAAGATTGAGGTAACTATTTAAAAGGATACAATAATTAGTAATATATAAAACAAGATTATAATAATTAGGTTAGTTAGGTTAGTTAGGTTAGGGGGTTTTTAGGTGTACTGGCAGGTACTTGCAGGTCGTAAAAATAGTTCTATTTCTGCAATACCTGTCAGTTTTTGTTTTAATGATTATTTGACACTACTTATCTACGAGAATGGGTAAAACAAATTGTTGATTTTTCTCCATTACTTTACGTATCAAAACCAGTAAACCACCAAATATCAATTACAACACATTTCACCATTAAAAATCAACAATCGATAATTCTTCTTTAATAGATTTTAATCAGAGTATAACATGCTCTTTAAGATAATTCGATAGAAATAAATGATCATACTATAAAAAATGCATTTTTAACATGAGATTCACCTTACTTACGGGTATAATATAAATTATGGGAAAATTACATTTCCCGGGTAATAATTAAAAATGACAATGCTGAAACAAGAAGAAATAGAAAAGATAGAACGATATATTATCGGGCTGGCGGACGATAAGGAAAAAACCTTTGTTGAATCTCTGTTTTCAAATGGGGAATATAATAGTCTATTACGTCATCACCTTGAAAAAGATTGGGATTTAATGCTCAGGGAATCCTCACCAGTTGATTTTAACCTCGACCACCTCCTTGATTATGTTCACCATATAATTCGAAAAAACGAGACTATAGAAAGGCGGAAACCTCTGCAAAAATTTATACGGGTCTACATGAAGGCTGCCGCCATTTTACTCATACCATTACTGATTACAGGAGGTCTTGTTTACAGTTATCTGGGCTTTCCTGGTATAATATCAACCGACCGGCAGGTCAGCTCAACGATCTATGCTCCTCTGGGTGCAAGGGTCTCCTTCAATCTACCTGATGGCACCTCCGGTATGCTTAACAGCGGTTCCAAACTAACCTATACCCTGCCATTTAACAATAACCGTTACATAAACCTTGAAGGCGAGGCATGGTTTGAAGTGAACCACGATGAAAATCACCCATTTGAAATCAGAGCCGGTAATTCAACAGTGAAGGTACTGGGCACCAGTTTTAACCTGAGTGCTTATCAGGCAGAAAATTATATTGAGGTAGTACTTCAGAAGGGCAAAGTGGAGTTTCATGATAAAAAAGGTGATAAAGATGTAACATTGCTCCCATCGGAGAGGTTGGTTTTTCAGGACGGGAATATCAGCAAATCAGTTATCGATCCAGCAAAGTATTATGCATGGACCGAAGGCAAGCTGGTTTTCAGAGGTGACCTTATGGACGAAGTAGCCCGACGTATTGAACGATGGTATAATGTAAAGATCGAATTAGCCGACAGGAAGCTCGAAAAATATTCTTTCCGAGCAACTTTCGAGGATGACAAGCTTGAGGATGTACTTCGCTACTTAAGCATGACCTCTCCCATCAAATATAAGATTACTCCTCGAGAGATGATGTCTGACGGAACTTACAAAAAAGAAGTAGTTACTATTTATCTAAACAAATGATTTCTTAAACCCTAAAACCAAGAACTATGAAAACAACCAATGGACCTTAAAGAAGTAGGACAAAAAAAAAGGAAATCGCGTCAACGATCTCCCTAAAAACATCATTCTGATATTTTTTAACTTAAAAAACATTACAAATCTATGAAAAAAAACAATCCTTTTGGGGAATTGTATTTATGTTCTCTGAAAAAAACTCTAAAAATTATGCGTAATGCTTTAATTCTATTATATATAGGAGTCCTGCAAGCAAACGCAATTGACACCTATTCGCAGAAAACGAGGCTTTCCTTAAATTTTACAGATACGGAACTAACTAAAGTTCTCGACAAGATTGAAGTAGAAAGCCAATTTTTCTTTCTGTACAATGAAAAACTGCTTGACACTGAGCGTAAAGTCAATGTCAATGAAAATGACCAGCTAATTACTGTGATCCTGGATGATTTATTTAAAGACACCAATGTCAGGTATTCAATCGTTGACCGCAAGATCATTCTTGCTCCAGATTACCTGACTTCAGAATCAGAACAACAACAGCAGAAGAAAATAACTGGAACAGTTATAGACAAGAACAAGGCTCCTCTTTATGGTGTAAATATTGTTGTTACAGGAACAATTCTGGGTACAATGACCAATGCTTCCGGCAAATACAGTATTGAGGTTCCTCCGGGATCAAAAAGTCTTTCATTCTCATTTATCGGGATGGAATCCCAGGAAATCAATATCGGGATATTAACTCAGATCGACGTAATTATGGCTGAGACATCAAATGAACTGGAAGAGGTCGTTGTTGTTGGTTATGGTACTCAAAAAACACGGAACATAACGGGTGCCATAAGCCAAATTAAAGAAGGGGAATTGGCAGACATACCTGTTTCAAGTATTAGTCAGAAATTGCAAGGAAAGATGGCCGGTGTGCAAATTTACCAAACATCGGGTGAACCTGACAACAGAGGACTATCAATCCGCATACGAGGACAAGCTTCAATAACTGCTGGTAACATGCCCTTGGTTGTAATTGACGGATTCCCTGCTGTAAGTGGTATGAAGGATTTGAGCCCTGATGAAATAGAGTCTATTTCTATTTTAAAAGATGCCTCAGCAGCATCCCTATATGGTTCCCGTGGCGCTAACGGAGTTATTCTTATCACCACTAAATCGGCAAAATCCGGAGTACAAGAAATTGAGTTCAACAGCTACGTCGGCTATCAAAAAGTATCGAAGCGAGGTAGACCAGATGTAATGAATGCCCAGGAATTTGCGCAGTTTAAAAAAGAATTTTACGAAGATGCAGCCATCTACGAAGGTTATACAGGTGGTGTACCGGTACAGTATCAACATCCCGAGCAAGTGAAAGGTGGAACTGATTGGTATAATCTTTTACTACAAAATGGGATGACGGAAAATTACAATTTGGGAATCTCAACAGGAGTAGCCAAACTAAAATCGGCAAGCAACTTTAATTACAACAAACAGGAAGGTGTAACAATAGATACTTATGCCGAAAGAATGACCGCAAGATCTAATAATTTGTATGTAGCATCTGATAAGCTAACATTCGGATTAAATCTGTCAGGAATTTATCGCAAAAGTAATATTATACCTAACCTAGGCGGCTATCAAAGAACACTAGCCTTGGCTTTTTTAATGGATCCAGCACTAAATTATAAAAATGATGACGGCACTTATCCAGTTTCTTATCAAGCACCAGGAATGTTTAAAACGCCAAACTACTATTTGGTGCTGAAAGACAGAAAATACATTGTCAGAAATGCAAGTGGGATGATTAATAGTTTTGCAGAAATGGAAATTATTAAAGGGTTCAAATATAAATTCAGTGCAAATGTTGAATTAGGCAATTTAATAGCTACAGATTGGGTACCATCGACAGCTAATCAGGGAAATGTTCCTACTGGTAGTTATGGAACACAAAATTATATGACATGGTTGATTGAAAACTTATTAACGTATTCCAAAACGTTTAATGAAAAGCATAATTTTGATGCCTTAATTGGATATTCTGCTCAAAAAGGCAGTAACGAAACCACAGGTATTACCGCTAGAACTTTTCCTGATGACGAGGTTTCTTGGTTTAATGCAGCAACATCAAAAACTGGTACTGGTAGTTTATCAACATGGTCTATGCTCTCATATATCGGAAGGTTGAACTACAACTATAACAAAAAATACCTTATATCCTTGGCTTTTCGTAGAGACGGTAGTTCACGTTTCGGATCTAATGCCAGATGGGCAAACTTTCCTTCTGTTTCTTTAGGCTGGATCGTTACTGATGAGAGTTTTATGAAAAACATTAATAAGCTTAGCTATTTAAAACTCAGGACAAGTTATGGACTTGTCGGGAATAATAATATTGGGGATTACACCCAGTATTCTTCGGTAGCGGTTTATCCCTATGTAATTAATGGGGCAACCACACCTGGCAAAGCTCTTTCCACTTTAGGCAATAGTAATTTAACATGGGAAACCACTAAACAGTTTGATATTGGGCTTGATTTGGGGTTATTCAAAGATCGTATCTATTTCACATATGATTACTATCATAAGAGGACCGATGGACTACTGTATGCAATAGATATTCCCCAACAATCCGGATATTCGTCTGTTCAAGCCAATATTGGCGAGTTCAAGTTTTGGGGACATGAATTTGGATTAGAAACAAAAAATTTCGTTGGTGACTTTAGTTGGAATACCAATTTTACTTTGTCTATTGATCGAAACGAAGCGATAAAACTTGGCACCAATAACGTCCCTATAGGTGGATACGATTGGTGTGGAGATATAAATAGAACCCAGGTAGGTCATCCTATAGGACAATTTATGGGTTTCATTTTCGATGGAGTATATATGACCCAGGAAGAGTATGACACACAGCCTAAAAATGAAACCTCAATGGTTGGAACAGCAAGGATGAAAGATATTAGCGGCCCTAACGGAAAGCCTGATGGTGTAATTGATGGTTATGATAGAACAATTATAGGCGATCCGAATCCTGATTTTCTCTTTGGGATAACCAATGTATTTTCTTATAAAAATTTCGATGCCAGTATTGTTATGGCAGGATCCGTGGGTGGAGACATTTGTTATGACATATATGAGTGGGATGAGAATCTTGATGGTGTTTTCAATGTAACAAAAGAGGTGGCTCAGCGATGGAGATCACTTGAAAATCCAGGGAATGGAGATATGCCACGTACAAGAGCTGGTACGACTGCAATGATACAATATAACAATACCCGATGGATAAAAGACGGTTCCTTTTTGGCCGTAAAAAATTTAACATTGGGATACAATCTGCCTATAAAAGCTAATCCTTATATTAAAAGTGCAAGGTTTTATATTAGCGGACAAAATGTTTTAATGTTCACGAAATATGTTGGTATGAATCCAGAGGTCAGTTACTACACTTCCGCAATAGGAGGTCTAAATGGGTTAACTCAAGGAATTGATGCTAATCCTTACCCAATTTCAATTATCTACACTATTGGCGTCAATGTCAAGTTTTAAAATAGTTAATATTAATTCAAAATATTATGAAACGGAAATTGTTATATATCATTTTGTTAGGGTCTATCGGGATAGGTTCCTGCAAGAAAGATTTCTTGAACTTATATCCGGAGACAGTAGTTAATTCAGCCTCTTTTTATAAAACAGCAAAAAACTTTGATCAGGCAACCATTGCAGCTTATATAGGGCTGCGGACAATGGCCCGGAGTGGAGTATTTATGGATGAAATGCGTTCAGATAATACCTTTTATACTAGATACTCTTCTAATAACGCTCCTTACTTAACCACTGAAGTTATTTCTCTATTTTTGAATGCTGCAAACACAGGCAGCGGAGAAACCAGCTGGGCTTGGATAAATAATAGATATGCGGGTGACTATACATGCATATCCAGAGTAAATGCCATTATTGCCCGAATTGATGGAGCAGAAATTACCCAAGACCAAAAAAACTCAGTGTTAGCAGAAGCCTTGTTCCTAAGAGCTTTTTATTATTTCGATCTGGTGCAGCATTGGGGTCCGGTTCCTTTAATGCTCAACGAAGTCACCAGCGATGCTGAAGCTTTTGAGCCAAATTCAACCGTCGAAGCTATTTATTCACAAATAATCAAAGATGTAAGTGAGGCTATTCAACTCGGATTACCGGTTCCACAAACTTTTCCCCAATCTGGAAGAGCAACTTTGGGAGCAGCAAAAATGTTACTGGCTTATGCATATATGTCAAAACCAACAAGGGAATATGCAAAAGCTGAAACTGCATTGATTGACATAACTAAAATGAATTATGGTCTCTTAGACAATTATGCTGATGTATTTAGACCGGAAAACAAAAATAGTAAAGAATCAATATTTGAAGTCCAGTATAAAGAAGGTACAGACGGACAAAATAGCGATTTTTGCTTTTTAATGATGCCCAAATGTACCAATCCCCAACTTATTGTGGGAATAGGTACTACTTATAGTGTCTTAAGCGGATGGAGTGTTCCAACCCAGGAAATGATCGATTCTTATGAAAGTGGGGATAAACGGTTGCATGCATCCGTTGCTGTTGCAGAAGGAACTGTACAATACGAACTATTAACTGTAGAAGCAGTGAAGGACATTGTAGGTTATACACCAACAATTGGAAAGGATTATTTTTACTTCGTTACTAAATATTGCCATCCGCCATACATCTTAGATTTCAATTCAGGAGATAATTTTCCTATTTATCGTTATTCCGGCGCATTGTTGCTATTAGCAGAATGTCTTGTTAATGAGAATAAAGCTGTTGAAGCACTTCCTTACTTAAATCTGGTAAGATCCAGAGCTGGACTTGCCCCACTGACAGCGGCAACGGAAAAAAATGTTGCAGATGAAATGCGTCATGAATTAGCATTTGAAAATCATCGATGGACAGATCTTATCCGCACAGGGAAAGCCGTTGAGGTGATGACACAGCATGGAGTAGAGATTAAAACCCTTTATCCATGGATATTGCCAATAGCATTCAATGTAAATGAGAACAAATTAATATACCCGTTCCCCGAAAGAGAAATTGCTGTAAATAAGTATCTCACGCAAAATCCAGGATACTAATAGATTTAGTTTGAAAAAGGCTATAAAAAAATAGCCTTTTTCTTTCATAGGTGTTTTACACTTTGGTGTTTACAAAGGTTAGAAATAAATTAGAAATAAAATAGAGTATTATTATGTCAAATAGATTAACTATTCTTCTTTTTGCTACAATATTGTGGTTACCTTTAAAGCAATATTTAGAACTTCCTTTCTTCCTTGTGAGTTGCATTCCCAACAATGAAGTGCCCCATGCCCAAGGCCTTTTACCAATCCCTGATAAGCTCGTTGTTCTGACATTTGATGACGGGTGCAAATCAGATGTCGAGTTTGTTATGCCGCTTTTGAAGAAATATGGTTTCGGAGCTACTTTCTTTTACACCCCTGCCTTCGCGCAAGATAATAGATTGAAAGATGGAAATTATATGACATGGGAGGACGTTCTCAAGATTCACAATTCCGGCTTTGAAATTGGCAACCATACCCGCAATCATCCTAGTGTTGTCGGGCTATCTGAATTGAAGCTTAAGGCAGAACTGGAATACATTGAAAATCGCTGTAAGGAATATGGTATCGCAGCGCCAGTTTCATTTTGTTACCCAGGTTTTTTATTTGATCAAAATGCCGTACAAGTTCTCAGGGAAAAAGGTTATCTTTTTGCCAGAAGGGGTGTTTCCCCGGAGTTTCAAGATAACGATAAAGGCGCAAGGGGTCCGGTCTATGATCCTACCGAAGATGATCCACTTCTGATACCTTGCACAGGTTATTCGGGACCCGACTGGGGATTTGAGGATTTTCTCTGGGCACTCAAACAAGGTGGAAAAGGCAAAATACCAGTCCTGGCTTTTCATGGTATCCCCGATCTTGACCACCCCTGGGTGAATACAGATACAACAGTCTTTAGGAAATATATGGATTACCTGCGTGACAACGACTATACGGTTATTGCGATGCGAGATCTGGTTAAATATGTCGATCCTTCGAAGTATCCTGCTGATCCATTTGCGCCGATAAATCGTCGTATCAGTCGTCTCAGGATAATTGTATCTCAGCTCAGGTGTGAATACACCAACAACCCCCTGGGATTGGATACGGAACAGCCAAGATTTAGCTGGACTCTGATATCTTCCCGACGGGGGCAGATTCAGGCAGCGTATCAAATCCTGGTTGCAAGCAGTTTGGAGAAGCTCACAAAGGAAAGGGGTGACAAGTGGGACAGCGGAAAGCTGGATTCCGACCAGTCGGTCAATGTGGTCTACCAGGGCAAGGAATTGGCAAGCGGTGAAAGATGCTGGTGGAAGGTCCGCGTTTGGGACAAGAATGGCAAGGTAAGCGCCTTCAGCGAGCCGGCTACATTTGAAATGGGTCTCCTGAAACAAAGCGATTGGCAGGGACAATGGATTGAAGCTGCTCAGCATATTTCCGCTCCTCTTTTCCGCAGGGAGTTTGCAATCTCAGGCGATATCAAGCGTGCCAGAGCATATATTTCAGGCCTTGGCTGGAACGAGTTTTATATTAACGGGGAAAAGGTAAGCGACCATGTGCTGGATCCAGCGACAACCTACTACAATAATGACCAGCCATTTGAGTTAGGCTCCCGGGTTTTATATGCAACCCACGATGTGACAGAATATTTGCATAACGGTCAAAACGCAATGGGTGTTATGCTGGGAAACGGCTGGTATAGCAAT
>Ga0209745_1000014_pt1 | contig 113157 bp, 95 predicted proteins | sample BarGraNGADG00312_FD_184495 | JGI IMG/M metagenome (GOLD analysis project Ga0209745, IMG submission 184495) | Arctic peat soil microbial communities from Barrow, Alaska - Barrow Graham LP Ref core NGADG0004-312 (SPAdes) (version 2) | ecosystem: Environmental > Terrestrial > Soil > Wetlands >... | reverse complement strand
CTCTTACAGGTCAAAGGATCTTAAATGGCTATGCACTTGAAATTTTACACCAGTGGAAAACCAAAAACTTTACACAAAATGGAGTTGAGATAACAGGCTATGATCCTGTAAAAAAAAGATGTATGACACATATTTTTTATGATGATGGAACTTGGTTAAACTCAACACCAACATTTACAGATAGGAGAATTTGCATAGAAGATGGAGCAACCTATTATCCAAATGGGAAGGTTGAAGTTTCACGATGGACATGGAATTTTAGTGATGACTGGATGTCCTTTATTGTAAAAGGTGAAAATTTGAAGGATAATGTTTGGTGGAAAGCATTTGAAGGGAAAGGAACTAAAAGTAAATAAAGTAATTAAAACGTCAAATGGATAGTTCTAATATGTTAAGATACAAATAATTAACTATTTAATAATCTCATCAACATATAAAAAGCAGGTGAAAAATGAAAACATCACAATTAAAATTCGTTAATACCATTTTTTTAGCTTCATCGCTTTTCGTCGTTATTAGTTGCCAGAATCAGGCTGAAAAAGCCGAGTTAGATAAGTTTAAAGCAACGGCCCAAATGCAAGAACAAAATAAAGAAATTGTTCGTGAAGTAATCAATGCTATTGACAGCGGGGATCTCGACAAACTAGGAAATCTTTTATCTCATAATATTTGTTTCCATTATTTCTCTTAACCATTAATTCCCGCATCTATGTTTATCAGATGATGCTCTTGTAGGGGAGTAATATTTCCAACTCATTTTTCAGCTAGGGGTCTCCCATTTTCGTTCAAAACCTGGCACCAAACTGGCACCAAATAAAAAACCAACCACTAAAAAAGTATCTAAGTGATTGGTTCCCAAGGTGGGCACTGGATCGAACCAGCGACCCCCTGATTATGAGTGTTATTATCTGGTTTCCACCAGTTTACATAGATTTGTTTTTGTGTTCAGCATCAAGGAAATTTGTTTTGAAGATATCCATTAATTAATACTGGTTTTCAAAATATCTAGCTTAAAATCTGGCCCCTTTTTCATTTGGATTGAAGCATAATGATCTTTGAATTTTTAATGTCTGACAGATAAAACATTACGCTTTTAAGGTCAGAATCCGAGTAGACATTAAATATTTGACATTTTAATGTGTGGCTAGTAAAACATCATGCTTTTAAGGTCAGAATTCGAGTAAACATTAAATATTCGATATATTAATGTCTGCCAAGTAAAATAATCGTATTTTTGGGGTAGAATGTAAAAGCCGGACTAAGTGACCACATTTGGCCTGTCAATTGATATTAATTATATTTATCTAAGCATCAAATTTTTAACTCCGGCTTTCGGTGGCCAATTTGCTCCGGCTAAAAGTGGCCAAGGTCACTGGCTATACCACTCATGACCAGACAAGAGTGCTCAGTATCCCCGGAATTTGCAAAGAGTATACCAGCCCTTTCTACAATAGGCAGTCAAAGATCAAACTAGAAAACTTGACGGTACATCCCTGAGCCGGACAATATCCCGAATCTTCTCTGATACCTTCCATCCATTCTGGCATACAACATGGCACGAAGAACAATCATCACAAACATTATGAGGAAGCTTCAGAGATGTCAACAGGCAGTGAGCGAGAGCTGGTTGTCGATAACCATATACATACATATATGCCCTCATCAAATCAGGAATCGGCAGTTCGGCATTGCAGTACTGAAGACACTGGCCGCAGCCCTGGCAGAATAAGCCAGAGTAAGAATCCTCTCTTTTCAAGTCGTCCATTTCAGCATCGGTAAGGCTTAGATCTTCCATAACCGAAAGGTCGATATTCATCTCTTCAAAGCTGCTGAAGCCGGGTACTGTTGCATGTACATTCGTATCTTGAAGGACCCATTTCAATGACGCACCTGGATTTATTGGTTCCTGTCCTTTTTCAATATCTCCCCTTATCACCTTAATAGCAACGACTCCCAGTCCTGCTTCGGCTGCATTGGCAATAGCTTCTTTGACCTGAAGCCTATTTAATTGTCTGGGGTTGTATGAAGCCATAATAACCTCATAAAATTTCGAATCAACAGCCGCATGAACTGCTTCTGGTACATTGCTATGGCTGGTTATACCCAAGAATCGGGCTTTCCCAGCTTTTTTTGCCTTTTCCATGGCTTTCATGACAGGTTCATAGAAGGCCGATTCTTTCCGAGAGACCATATGGTGATACAGGATATCCACATAGTCCATTTGTAAACTCTTCAGGGCTGCATCAAGTTGCTTGGTAAATTCTTTCTCAGTCGCCGTTTTTTCATAGAGACCCGTCTTGTAATCTTGGGGAAGGTGGATCTTAGTGCCATAGATAACTGATTCCCGAGGCCGTCCCTTGAGAACCTTTCCAATCATTTCCTCATTCCGCATCTGCTGAGGCTGGGCGGCGGTGGAGTCGAAGTGAGTTATTCCGGCATCAAGTGCAGCATTTATCAAAGCAGGGCTGCCAGAAGATAAAATTCCCATTCCGATCACGGGTACTCTAATGCCGGTCTTTCCAAGTGTACGGTAAACTAATTTTTTTGGGAATTCATTTTTCTGATTCTTAACAGTAGTTACTAGACCCTTGTTTCCAAATAATCCGACTCCCAGAACTCCAATTGAAGTATTTCTAAGAAACCGTCTGCGGTTTAGTTTCTTATTCATTATGGTTAGGTTTTGCTGTTAATTACAGCAAGTTACGAGCTGGGAAAGTAAAAGTCAAATAAAAGGAGCTTTTTCACGAAAATCAATTGTTATCGCTTTGCCATTTTTGTAAACATAAACCATAAATCCACTTCCGCCAATATTACCAGCCGCAGGCCAGGTTGCAGACAATGCAAAATCCGTCCTTCTTTAGCCACTTCAAAATCCGGTCAGATTACACTTAACACACATAACTAAACAAAAAGCAAATAACTCCGGATTTTGGTGGTCAATTTAATTCGACCACAAGTGGCCAAGACCGCTGGCTTTCCCAGTTAAAACGCCAGCAGTGACCTCGGTCTTAACCAGAATCCCGATAATTCATAAGTTGTGCAGAAATACTGGAAATAAGGGGATCAAAAGAAAAATCATGTTTTTCTGCTTTTAATGTTTATTAATTTGGTTTTTATTCTTTTTATCCAATCTCTTACATGCCATTGTTGGTGTCGTATTCTCCTATATTTCTTTGAGAAGCGGATACCAATAAAAAGCATTAAAAGTAATATAACTATGGCAGTTATCATAAAGTGCAAATTTTGTTATTGCAGTGAGACCAGTAAATGTACATGAAATCTTTCAAATAAAAGATTTACCAAAGAATGAAATTGCCTTTTTCAAAGAGGCAATAAAACGTCCTGAATTTAAAGAAGGATATTCAATAGTATATTGTAAAAAGTGTAAAAGGGATTCTATTGTATCAACTGTTCCGCTAGAGTTGAAAAAATAATTGTCTTTCTCTTAATCAAGTTGTAAATTTGAAATAGTGAGATACTTAGAATATTAGACATGCTATAACAGAACTTAAAATCCCACTTATCAAAATAGTTTAAATAAATTATTATGATTGATTTTATATCAAATAATTACGAATAAAATACAAGAAAGTTCATTATTAGAAAAGTCCAAAGGGAATGATGTAATAATTGATATTGATCCAACTACAATCAAAAAGGAAATAAGCAATGCTCATGCATTTCAACAAGATGATATTGGAAATAATTATATAGGAATTAAAATAAGATGGAATTTAGAGCTTTATTCTATACATAAGGGTAATGGTCAAATTTATAGCATTAGTTTTTACCCAATTAAACAAACAGGTCCAATAATTACAGTTGAAGCTGATATAGAAAAATATCCATTTTTAAAATTCGCAAAAATGGATACCTTGTTTGAGGTTGAAGGAAAGATAATAACTTGTTCTTCGTTCTCTATTAAGATTGAATCTAGCTTTATTAAACCTGTCCAAGTTATTAATTTAACTGAATCTGAATAAAGATAATGCTATATATGTCCCTCGTACTGTCCCCTAAAAAATCAAAAACCCCCTAATCGGTTGAATTAGAGGGTTTTTTGTTTGTGATCTGTGGGCCCAGCTGGCATCGAACCAGCGACCCCCTGATTATGAGTCAGGTGCTCTAACCATCTGAGCTATGGGCCCCTCCGTAAAAACGGACTGCAATATTATATATTTACAACTAATTATGCAAGGACCGGACGAAAAGTTTCCTCATTACTTTTCTTTCCTGAGATACGACATGAGTACATTTACGGCCTCATCCATATCATGACCAAAGGCAAGGATCCCCGCCCTGTCTCCTGCCATTACAATAATTCTCTTTTCAATAACATCCGAGTCGCTGAATAACCTGAAAATATCCTTTGCCAGTCCCGTTGTGCCATAATCCATCGCAGGGTTGGTGGTCGGGACTTTATAGATCAGCTCATTCCAGAGATCAATGCTGTGAACATGAATAACAGCATTTGCTCCAGGGTCGGCCAGGTAAATTGCCGCATGGGTAAGCGATTCCGATGATGCTTTCAGCGGACCTACGCATTGAACAGCATTATCGTCAATGTTAAAGGAATTGACCTTTACATAATGACCCGGTTCAAGTTCGGGGATTTCGCCGGTAGCAGAACCTGTGATGACAAACTGGTTACCCCCAATGATGCGCATGCTGATGTTTCCAAAAGCAACGCCGTTTTCATACGCCCCGATCAGGTCCATGTTGTAGAGAACCTCCCGCCAGTAATTGATTATTTCATACTGTTCATCTGAGATGACCGGACCCGACTGGTTCCAGTGGCAATTGAATTTTACTACCCCTTCCATTTTAAATTAATTTATCTGAAAACATTTCTTTAATATCTTTCTCAAAAGGAGAACAAATACCCCTCTCCGTTATGAGTCCGGTAATATATTTTGCCGGGGTGACATCAAACGCGAAGTTGGCTGCCGGGCTCTTTTCCGGGCAAATGCGGACGCTTGTCATCCTGCTTCCCGATATTCCTGAAACGGTCGTTACCTCTTCCGGATCCCTTTCTTCTACCGGGATCTCCTTTACGCCATTGCTTATTTCAAAGTCGAATGATGATGAGGGGAACGCAGAATAAAAAGGTATTTTATTGTCGCGGGCAGCAAGAGCCTTCAGGTATGTTCCTATTTTATTGGCGACATCGCCGCTCCTTGTAGCCCTGTCACATCCCACAATAACAAGGTCAACCATTCCATGCTGCATAAGATGCCCTCCGGCATTATCAGTAATAAGTGTATATGGTACACTTGCATTTTCCAGCTCCCAGGCTGTGAGCCTGGCTCCCTGGTTTCGGGGCCTTGTCTCATCAACCCAGACATGAACCGGAATACCTGCATCATGTGCAAAGTAAACTGAAGACAAAACAGTCCCGTAATCAATGCATGCGAGCCAGCCGGCATTGCAATGAGTAAGGATATTTACCGTAGCGCCCTTCTTTCTATTGCTGACCGCTTTAATAAGAGGTAAACCGTAATTCCCTATCCGGCGGCAGTTTTCCTTTTCAATTTCACATATTTTAAGGGCAGCTTTTAAAGCCTTTTCCTGCAACGATTTTCCCTTTCCTTTGAGATTGTCCAAAGTATAGTTTACAGCCCAGGCAAGATTGACGGCAGTAGGCCTGCATGAAATAAGATGCCTGGCTGCATTTTCAATATGAGGAAGCGGATCAGTGTATCTGACTGAATCCAGCGCTGCAAGGTAAACCCCGAAGGCACCGGCAGCGCCGATAAGCGGAGCCCCTCTTACCGTCATATCTTTGATTGAATTATAGATGTCGTCGACGGAACATAATCTTTTGATCTCAAAAATAAATGGCAGCTTTTGCTGATCAATTACGTTGACGACCATCGGATTTTTTTCATCAACCCAGATGCTCTGATAATTTTTACCATCAACAAGCATTAGTCCGGCCCTTCTGAAAATGGAATTTAGTTAAAATCAAAAGTACAAAAATTAAGGAGATTAATTCTTGAAAATGAACGGCTGAATGGTTGCTTAAAAAGTTAAGCAGACATCGATTCGAATTGTCGACCGGATTATTCGAAAATTTTGAATTGAAATTTTAATATAATAACTTTGCGTCCTGGAATATGTAGTATCGCAAATACTGATTATATGATTAATAAAGAAGAATTTAGAAAGAAAATAATCATAACGGCAGGACAGATTTTCAGTCATTATGGCTTTAAAAAAACCACAATGGATGAAATTGCAAAAGCCCTTAAAATGGGTAAAAGTTCTATTTATTACTATTTCCAGAGCAAGGAAGAGATATTTGAAGCAGTTCTATTGTACGAAGCCAATATCCTTAGAAATGAGCTGACTACAACAATCAAATCGGTTGAATCGCCTGTCGAAAAGATGAGAAATTATGTTTTTGTCAGGATGAAAGCGTTCGAAAAACTTTCAAATTATTACAATGCAATTTTTGACAAGAACCTCGATCATTTTAATTTTGTTGAGAACATACGTTCAAAATATGACAGGGAAGAGCTGGCAATACTGAGGCTCATTTTATATCACGGGGCCAGGAAGAAGGTCTTCAACGTAGTCAACAGCGAATACACGGCCCTGGCGGTTCAGACTACACTTAAAGGACTGGAAGTTCCTCTCTTCTGGAAGAAAAAAGAAGACAAAATTGAATTAAGGCTGAATGCTGTCCTTGATATCCTTTTTAACGGGATCCTGGTAAAATAATTTACTGCTTTATTACTGCCCTTCTTTTAATAATAAGGCTTGCTATCAGCCCCAGAATGCCAACCAAAATAAAAGGGAGACTTAGCAATTGTCCCATATTAAGTCCAATATCAGATTTCAGGACTTTTTCAAATGCAACCTGATCCTCTTTCAGGAATTCAATAAAAAAGCGGGCAATAAAAATAAGTATAACGGCAAGGCTTAAAAGACTACCCTCTATCTGTTTCCCCTTCTTTTTCCAATATATGCCAAAGAGCAGGAAAAAGATAAATAAGTAAGCTAGTGCCTCATATATCTGTGTAGGATGTTTTGGCGCTGTTTCCCCGTTTCGAAGGAATACAAAGCCCCAGGGAACAGTTGTTTCAACACCGTAAATTTCCGAATTCATAAGATTTCCCATCCTGATGAAAAAGCCCGATAATGCCACAACTATAGCGATTCGATCGAGAGTCCAGAAGTACCCTTTCTTTTCTTTATAGGCAAAAATTCCCACAGCTATTAAAATTCCTATTGCTGCTCCATGGCTTGCAAGTCCGCCGTGCCAGATCTTGAGTATTTCAACAGGATGGGAGAGATAGTAACCCGGCTCATAAAAAAGGCAATGCCCCAGCCTGGCTCCTATAATGGTCCCGAGCGCCATATAGATTGTAAGTTTATCAAGAAGCGCCTCGCTGAGATTTTCATTTTTAAAGATCCTCAGCATTATAATATATCCGAAAAGAAAAGATGATGCGAATAATAAGCCATACCATCTCACTGCAAAAGAGCCTATCCGGAAAATCTCGGGATTAACATCCCATGGAATAACAAGTAAATGCATACAAATCGGTTTCTTATAATCGCCAAAGGTAAAAAATATATTATTAGAAGTTGTTAAAACTGCTGAAGAGAAAAGCGCTTTTAACTCTATTGCAGAAATTCATTAAAAAATGATGTAAGTTTGTAAATCACTAATGAAATAAGACTGATGTCAAGGAGTCTGTATAAGCATAAAATTCCCGGAATAATTCTCCTTATAATTATTGCGGGTTGTGCTAAAGTCAGCGCTCCTTCCGGCGGACCCAGGGACAGGGTACCGCCAGTGGTAATAAAAAGCGTTCCGGTAAGCGGAGCCAAGAATTTTAGGGGCGACGAAGTGACGATAACTTTCAACGAATTTGTAACCCTTGATAAAATCAATGAGAAATTCATGGCCTCTCCCCCTATGAAAAAAAAGCCAAAGATATTTCTTCGGGGCAAAAGCGTTATCGTTCAGTATGAAGATGCTCTTAGCGACAGCACGACATACACTTTTAATTTCCAGGATGCGATCCGCGACCTCAATGAAAATAATGTTCTGAACAATTACCAGTTTGTTTTTTCGACAGGGCCGGTCATTGATTCCCTTTCGGTTACCGGGAATGTTTATACTGCCCTAAAACTTAACCCACCTGAAGAAACGCTGGTCCTCCTGTATAATGAGCTTTACGATTCAGCAGCAGTAAAGCATCTTCCCGCATATATTTCAAGAGTTAACAAAAACGGATATTTTCGCATTGATAATGTCAAAGCAGGTAAATACAGGCTTTATGCCCTGAAGGATGCCGACAACAGTAAAAATTTCAATTTGCCCGATGAGCAGTTTGCATTTTTGAATGACACTCTTGAGGTCAATTCGTTAAAAAATTATCTGCCGGTCATTAAGGATACATTAAAAACAAAAATCCCTTCCGATAAAACTGCCGACACTATTATTATGAAGGGAGAATATAAACTTATACTTTTTCAGCCTGCCAAAACCGCACATTATCTTACATCTTCTTCCAGAAGCCAGCCCTACAAGCTGGAATATTCCCTTTCCCTGCCTCCCGATTCAGCAGGCTTCAGTTTTTCAATCCCGCGAACACAGCCGGGCTCATATTATATTGAAAGAAGCAGGAATAATGATTCAATACTGGTATGGCTTACAGACAGTTCACTTTATGAGCAGAATGAAATCACAACACTTGTCAGGTATCCTTTTACTGATTCTACAAAGAATGTCATTCAGAAACAGGATTCAATACACATGCGATTCATGACGCCCAAATCAATCAGGTCAAGAATAAAAAAGCCGCCATTTTCAGTTACTTCCAGCTTATTCACCGGATCTCTCAGACCCGGGCAGCAGATCATTATGCAATCGCGGACCCCGTTAGGCACCCCCGACACATCAAAAATCAGACTCTATGAGGGAAGCGGAACAACAAGGGTGAAAATCCCCTTCACGTTTTTGCCAGACACGGCCAATTCTTGCAAAATGCTCATGATAACACGTCTGGTACAAGGAAAGAATTATACATTCATTGCTGATTCTGGTGCATTTCGCAATATATATGGCGACGTCTCTGATTCCTCAGGTTACAAGACGACAATAAGGAATAACGAGACATTCGGCAAGCTTACAATCAACGTTAAAAACTATGAAGGCGCCCGGATAATACAACTTTTAACCAGAGAAGAGAAGCTTGTAAGGGAAACCAAAATGACGAAAGACGGGAAGGTTGAATTTCCATATCTTGACCAGGGGAAATACCGGCTCAGGGTTATTTATGATCTTAACGGCGATGGTAAATGGACTACGGGCGATTTTAATAAAGGCCTTCAGCCCGAACCGGCATCATATTACTTTCAGGAAATAAATATGAAAGAGAATTGGTACGATACCGAGGACTGGGATATTGGAGAACAGAATGTCAAAAAACTTAAAACCACGACTTCAAAAAGTCAGGACAGGTAATAAAATATTAATAACTTTGAAGGGCCCCTTATAATCATGCTGCTGACAGGCAAAAAGCAAATTGCAAGGAGCTAAATAAAAACACTTGAAATTTTACTCCGGGAAGATCCGGTCATATGATAAAAACTAAAAAACTGATGAATATGAAGAAAGTAGTAGCAGGAGTTGACATTGGCGGAACCAATACAGTATTTGGTCTTGTAGATAAGACTGGCAAGGTGCTGGCCGAAGGCAGGCTTAAGACAACTGATTATCCAAAGATCAATAATTTTGTCCAGGCGCTGACCACCGCAATCAAGAAATTATTATCATCCAAAAAAGATTTTACTCTTATTGGTATCGGAATAGGTGCTCCTGATGCAAATTATCACCGGGGCACTATTGAACATGCTCCCAACCTTGCATGGAAAGGGATCGTTCCTCTTGCCGCCCTGATTAAAAGTAAGATAAAAGTGCCTGTGGTCGTTACAAATGATGCCAATGCGGCTGCCATGGGTGAAATGATTTTTGGCGGCGCAAAGGGAATGAAGGATTTTATTGTTCTCACACTTGGCACAGGACTGGGCAGCGGAATAGTTATTGACGGGAAAATGGTTTACGGACATACCGGCTTTGCAGGCGAGCTTGGACACATGACCGTAGTTAAGGATGGAAGAGACTGCGGTTGTGGCAGAAAAGGATGTCTTGAAGCATATGCTTCTGCAACGGGACTTGTACGGACGACAATTGAACTTATGAGCGAAATGAGGGAAGAGAGCCCTCTGCGTGAGATACCTCCGTCAAAACTTACTTCAAAGAAAATTGCCGAAGCTGCAGCAAAAAAAGACCCGATAGCTGTTAAGGCAATGAACGATACAGCCGAAATACTTGGATTCGGGATTATCAATTCTATTGTATTTTCAAGTCCTGAGGCTATATTCCTGTTCGGCGGACTGGCACAGGCAGGAGAATTGCTATTTGCTCCGGTCAGAAAGTATCTTGCAAAAAACAATTATGTTCTCTTTAAAAATACTGTAAAGATCCTTCCTTCGGGCATATCAGAAAGCAATGCCGCTATGATGGGATCTGCTGCTCTTATCTGGAACGAAATATCTGACTAGTGTTTAAAAATGCTGAATACATCTGATTGTTAATATTATTTGCATTTGGTTCGTTAAGTTCAGAAGTAAAACAAAATGAACGATGAAGACACTGAAGGTCAATAAATTAAAATTTACCGATTCCTGTCCGGGATTGAATGATATTTCAGAAAAGCTTGATAAGCTGAAAGGGAAACAGTATATTGAAGAAATAAACTGGGATGATTTTAATTATAAGCCTGATGTGAAGTTTTCCATAGGGTACACCGATTATGAAATACTTCTTAAGTACTATATAACCGAAAAACATTTCAAGGCAGAAAAAACCAGATCAAACCAGATGGTGTGTGAAGATTCCTGCGTTGAGTTTTTTGTTTCGCCGGCCGATGACGGCATTTATTACAACTTGGAATTCAACGGTATCGGCACCTGTCTTCTTGGCGCGGGAACAGCCAGGGAGAACAGCACAAAAGCTGATCCTGAAATTATTTCAGGCATAAGGAGGAAGACATCCCTGGGGAATAATCCAATCAGTGAAAGGGAGGGAGAAATTTCCTGGACAATTACAATTGCCATTCCGCTGAATGTCTTTTTTCGTCACAAAATAAAGAAACTGGATGGGAGTACTTTCAGAGCAAATTTTTACAAATGCGGAGACATGCTTGCTGTTCCTCATTATGTAACATGGAACCCTGTAGGAACTTCAAAACCGGATTTTCATCAACCTGATTTTTTTGGAGTGCTGAAATTTCAATAATGATTTAGAAATTATTATTAATAATCATGACAACAAAGTTCAATAAAGTAGCATTGTCGATCAATGCTCATCCCGATGACGCTGAATCATGGAATGCCGGAGCGCTTAAGCTCCTTAAGGACAAGGGGTATAAAATAGTCATTGCAACATTGACGTGGGGCGATCTGGGGGGTTGCGGCACCGGCATGGAAGAGACGGCAAAAATCCGGTTTAAAGAGGCAAAAAGAGCCGCGGCTGTTCTCGATGCCGAGTATTATGCCCTTGGCGGAACCGACGGGTTTCTTTTCGACACAAAAGCAATAAGGCTGAAAACCATCTCGCTGATCAGAAAAGTGAAAGCCGGGATTATCTTTACTCACCATCCGAACGATTATCATCCGGATCACAGGGCAGCATCAAACATAGTTGAGGCCGCAGCAATGGTCTCCTCACTTGATCCTGTACCGGTAAAGGAAAAGCCGTTGAAAGTGACTCCGCTGCTTTATTATTCATCCCCCTTCACGCTTTTCGATCCTCTCGGAACAGAAATAACCCCGCCACATTTTTATGTGGATATCTCATCGGTCATTGAGACTAAAATTGAAATGCTGTCACAACATAAATCCCAGATTAAACTTATGAAGCACATGCATAAAATTGACGATTTTTTTGGTTATATTCTTGAAGGTAACCGGAATTATGGTACCATGGCGGGTGTTGATTATGCTGAAGTTTACTGGCAGCATCTTGGCGGCGGGTTTCAGAAAGAACCCCAGGTTCAGGAAGATCTTTCAGAGTACTTAACAGAAAAAAAATAACATCATAAACAGGCAGGTTGAATTCTCTCACCGCCTCTTTTTATTTAATTTGTAAATGGTATATTTACACAACTAAACAATTTTTCATAACAGGATGGCTAAAAAAGAACTTGCTGTTGGTATTGATCTTGGTGGCACAAATACGGTATTTGGTTTTGTTGACAGGGAAGGGAATATCCTTGCAGAGGACAAGTTAAAAACAATGCAATATGACGAAATAGAAGTCTTTGTTGCAGCGCTTTATGAAAAAATAATGATTGCCAGTCAGAAGATCGGTAACAGTTGCGAGCTTAAAGGATTTGGAATCGGAGCCCCAATGGGGAATATCAATAAAGGTACAATTGAACATGCTGCCGGCCTGCCATGGAAAGGGATTGTTCCCCTTGCAGATATATTCCACACGCATACCGATCTTCCTGTTATTGTGACAAATGATGCCAATGCAGCTGCTGTAGGCGAAATGGTTTATGGCGGGGCCAGGGGAATGAAAAACTTTGTTGTGATAACCCTGGGCACGGGCCTGGGCAGTGGCTTCGTAATTGACGGGAAGCTTGTTTATGGGCACGATGGTTTTGCCGGCGAAATTGGGCATACAGCCATCAGGCCCGGACCTTCAAACCGCGACTGCGGATGCGGACGTAAAGGGTGTCTTGAAACTTATGTTTCTGCAACAGGACTTAAAAGATCTCTCCTGAAAATAATGGCCGACTCCATTCAACCGAGCGAGCTGAGGAAATATAGTTTCGATGAACTCGATGCTGAGATTATCCATGATGCGGCAAAACGTGGTGACAGCCTGGCAATCAGGGCGTTTAAACATACAGGACAAATGCTTGGGTTCAAGCTTGCCGATGTTGTTGCCCACACCAATCCCGAGGCTATTTTCCTTTTCGGCGGACTTGCGCTTGCCAAGGACCTTATTTTTGAACCGGCAAAAGAATATATGGAAGAGAACCTTCTTAGTATTTACAAGGGGAAAGTTAAGCTTCTTGAATCACAGCTTAGCACACAGAATGCAGCTGTTCTTGGAGCAAGCTCCCTCATCTGGACGGAGATTGAAAGATGATGCGAAATTTAATATCTGAAGAAATGGCAAATTTCCCTACGGTCCTCAATCATATCCTCGGGATAGTTTTTATCATTATTATTTTTGCCCTTGCCTACGCATACCTGAAACCACACCAGCTTCATAAACGAAGACTGGTCTCAACACTTCTTCTTAAAGTCAGTTACCTGTTATATTTGCTTGTTCTTCTTATTATAGTGTACCTCTCGGCGCTTGTCAGGGGTGGACTTGAGAAGGTCTTTTTCGGCATAGAATTTTTTGCTTTCCTGATCGTGCTCTTTGTGCCGAACATCGGGATATTTGCTCGCAAACTGGGTCAATTCAGCAAGAAGAGAGAGAGCTACAACTATTTCTTCACCGTAGTCAATATCCTCTCGGTGATTGCAATCCTCGTGATGTTTTTTGTGTAAAGAACGCACATGAGGTCTTCCGGAGCATAAAAAGAGGTCCTTTTACCGATTCTAATTGGTTTCCAAATTGTAACTTTGTTTCATAATTTAAAAAGAGACCTATGATCAGCGAACGCTTAATCGGTTATATCGAGCAGAGTATAGGACAAAACTGGGACATAGAAGCTTTGTCGAATTACAAGGAAAAGGGGTACTCCTACAAGGAGATTGCATCAAGGATCCTCAAAATCCACTTGTTTTATAAAGAGGCTGGCATTCATGAAGGCGATAAAATAGGCCTCGTGGGACGGAACTCGGCTCACTGGTGTATGATATATCTTGCCACAGTGACTTATGGCGCAGTCATTGTGCCTATTCTTCCTGATTTTAAGCCCGAAGACCTGGCAAATCTTATCAGTCATTCTGATTCAAAAATATTATTCGTCGACGACAAGATCTTTGAATCACTTGAGGCCACAAAGCTTCCTGAAATAACCGGAGTTTTTTCTCTCGAAGATTTTTCGATGATCACCGCCGGAAATGCAATGGTTAAGGAGGCATTTACATCCCTTGAAGAAAAGTTTGCAAAAGCGTATCCTGAGATACGAAAAGAAGACATAAAATTTTCAGACATTGCGAACGACAAGCTTGCTGTTATAAGCTATACAGGAGGCACAACCGGTTTTTCAAAAGGGGTAATGATATCTCATAATAGTCTTGCTGCCAATGTAAGGTATGCACAGAATAATATGCCTCTTGAATCCGGAGATCCAGTGGTATCATTTTTGCCACTGGCACACACCTATGGATGCGCGTTTGAATTTCTTTTCCCGTTTACTTTCGGTTGTCATATAACCATACTCACAAAAACACCATCTCCCCAGATTTTGATTCAGGCATTCAAGGAGATCAGACCAAGACTTATTCTTTCCGTGCCTCTTGTAATTGAAAAGATCTACAAAAAACAGCTGCTGCCGGTCATCAACAAACCGCTTATGAAAATACTGCTACTAATTCCAGGCATAAACAGGTTGCTGTTCAATAAGATCTGCAAAACACTTACCGACACATTCGGTGGAAGATTCAAGGAGATCGTTATTGGTGGCGCCGCCTTTAATCCTGAAGCCGAGAAATTTTTCAAAAAAATCGGATTAAGGTTTTCTGTTGGTTATGGAATGACTGAATGCGGTCCATTGATAAGCTATGCCTCATGGGATACAACAAAACTGGGTGCGTCAGGACGCGCTGTTGATACCCTGGAAGTTACAATAGATTCTGCCGATCCTCAGAAACAGTTAGGCGAAATAATCCTCAGGGGCGATAATGTTATGTTAGGCTATTACAAAAACGAAAAAGCCACAAAGGAAATAATTGATGACAAAGGCTGGATGCACACTGGCGATCTTGGCATCATTGACAAAGAAGGTAATATTTTCATTAAGGGAAGAAGCAAAACCATGATCCTGGGTCCGTCAGGGAAGAATATATTCCCGGATGAGATCGAAGCGATTATTAACAACATGGATTATATTGCTGAATCGCTTGTCATTGCTGAAGACAATAAGCTTATCGGTCTGATATTCCCCGATTATGAAATGATGAAAAGGGACAATATATCAGAAGAGCAGCTGATTACCATTCTTGATGAAGCGAAGAAGAAAGTTAACGAAAAGATACCCGAATTTATGGCTGTGAGCAAGTTCAGGATACACCCTGAAGAGTTTGCAAAAACACCAAAGAGGAGCATTAAACGATTCCTATATACTAAGGAATGACCCCCCATCCCCCCTCCCGATAAATCAGGATTTCATGCCGGGGGGCTAATGGACCACTTGATCAGGAGAACTGATCATTTAAAACTGATAAGAAGGTAATACTACTTTAATATGAAGTTGTATGCGGTAATAGTTGCCGGAGGACACGGCAAAAGGATGGGATCTGAACTTCCGAAGCAATATCTGGAGCTTGCAGGAAAACCAGTCCTGATGCGCACTCTCGAACGATTCAAGGCATTCGATGAATCGATTGAGCTCATAACCGTACTTCCTGAGAACCAGCTCCGGTTCTGGGCAGAGCTGCAGAAGAAATATTCTTTCGACATTCCCCATACAATCGTAAAAGGAGGCAAGGCACGCTTTTATTCTGTAAGGAACGGGCTCAATTTTGTTGATGTTCCCGGACTTGTGGCAATACACGACGGGGTGAGGCCATTTGTAAGCATAGATACTATAAAGCGCTGTTTTCAGATGGCGGAAAAGCTCGGAAATGCCGTGCCTGTAATCTCACCTACTGAATCTATGAGATTGCTGACTGAAACAGGAAGCAGACCTGTAAACAGACTGAATTTAAAAATAGTTCAGACTCCCCAGGTGTTCAATGCCGAAATCATAAAAAAAGCCTACAGGCAGGATTATCTTCCGGAATTTACCGACGATGCTTCTGTCCTTGAAAAGACAGGTGTTAAGATCAACCTTATTGAAGGGAACAGAGAAAACATCAAGATAACGACACCGGAAGACCTTGTAATATCATCAGCTCTTCTTCCCGGAATACTGTAAAGAGGAACGTGGCAGACACCAGCTCTCTTTGTCACAGTTCTTTTATAATGACACTCCTTTATTTGTATCTTGCGGGATATTTCTAAAATAAAACAGATGAAACCAAGAACGATAATATTCATTATGCTTATGCTGGTTCTGGCAGGATGCGCAGAGTTGATGAACGTCCTGCAATCGGCCGGTTCGCTTCCTCTTACCGAAAGCGAAGTGATCAGCGGACTTAAAGAGGCTTTGACACTGGGAGCAAAGAATGCTGCCACAAAACTGGCAACTGAAAACGGATACTTTGGCGATGCTGCCATAAAGATCCTTCTTCCCGATGAGGCAAAGACAATTGTAGACAATATCTCTAAAATTCCAGGCGGCGATAAGCTTGTACAGAATGCAATACTCAGCATCAACAGGGCAGCTGAAGATGCAGCAAAGGATGTTGCCCCCATATTCGTGAACAGTATTACACAGATGTCAATAAAGGACGCTTTCAATATCCTTAATGGATCCGACAATGCCGCCACCCAGTATCTGAAAAGCACCACATACACTGACCTGTATAATTTATACAAACCGAAAATCCAGGCGTCAACTGAAAAGAAACTGATCGGTAATATCTCCACAAAGGAGTCCTGGAACACGCTCACTTCAAAGTGGAATTCAATAGCCAATTCGATAGCAGGCAAAATAGCAAACCTGAAACCGGTAAATACCGACCTTGATGACTACCTTACAAATAAAGCGCTTGGAGGCATGTTCACAAAAGTTGAGGGCGAAGAGCTTAAAATAAGAAAGGACGTGAATGCACGGGTAACCTCAACCCTCCAGAGAGTCTTTGGAAGCCTCGATAGCAAAACTTCCACCAATTGATCATCGCGGATGATTGAAAAAACAATTCTGAATATAAAGGGCCTCGAGGTACGGGTCACCGACCATGCAAATGAAGACATTCTCGGCATTCTTAATCATACTGTCCAGGGATCGGAAGGAGGATTAAGGTTTTCCCTTCAGAATATTGCCCCAAGGATAGAGGCTTACGGCAACAAAATAAGATTTGTCTCACTATATAAGCAGAACAGGATAACAGGGACCGTTGGCGCCTGTTTCCGGATATCGGGAGAAGGTGCTCTCCGATATCCTTCAACTTATATAAGGTACCTGGCTTTCCTGTCGACATACCAGACAAGCCTGAACTGGAGAAAACGGGAAAAAGCTGTCATTAAGCCGGAATCTGACTTCTCATTCAAGGAGAGAACCCTTGAAATATTCAGCAGACCCCATATTCTTGAGCTTCCCGATGTTTTTGAGGAAGACAAGCATATTATGTATGCTTTTCTTGAAAGCATGAATGAAAGATCAAAGAATCTGGTTAACCAGGCAGGATATGAATATATAAGATCCTTTCTTACAGTAGCTTTCAGCCGCTTTTCACCAAAAGCCGATCCCCGTGTATCAAAACTTTCCGACACGGAGAAACCGGGAATGAAAGAGCTTCTTATCGATTATTATAAGGATTACTCATTATTTACACCGGAAAATGCTTTTTACGGAGATCGTTACTATGTCCTCAGGGAGGGAGGCGAGATCATTGCCGGTGTCTGTACTATTCCATCTGCATATAAAGTTTATGATATCCCGGGAATATGGGGCTGGGTGATGATGAAAATGTTGCCAGGCTTCCCGTATTTAAGACGACTTTTCCGCCCGGGAGAATTTCGTTACCTTGTTTTGGATGCTATTTATTGCAAAAAAGGGAGGGAAAGATTACTCGCCAATCTTTTTGAATCGGCATGTGCGGCAGAAGGGTTTAATACAGGGCTTACATGGATTGACGACAGGAGCTATCTCTTCGACAAAATGCGAACAGGCGTAAAAATGGGAGCGCTTAACAGGATGTTGAATGCGAAACCAGGATTGGTATATACCAAATTCATCAACATGACGCAGGAGGATAAAGACAGGTTTTATGATGCTCCGGCATATATTTCAGGGTTTGACTTCTCATAAAATATTTTACCGGTAAAAAATCCGGCTATCATAATATATTTTTGCATCATGAATCATTTTAGGGGTTTTCCCCGGAATAAAATCTTCTTAAAATGGTCTATTAAACATAAATAGATTCTAAAATAGTCTGTGTAATATGAAAAGAACATTAATTATTACCGGAATTGTCGCAACGGTCATTATAATAGCGCTGGTTGTCTTCAATAAGCTGGTATCAAAAAAGGATAAGGTGAGCATTTACGTTGAGGTAAGCAAAGGCCTTTTTGAAGTGACTGTTACAAATTCAGGGGAACTTCTGGCTGAAAAATCGCTTGAAATCAAAGGGCCAGAAATAGCCCAGACATCCAACCAGGGCGGTGAAGGCGGCGGGAATCGTGGCGGTGGTGGAATGGGACGTGGCGGGAACATGCACGCAGCTGATTTCAAGATACAGGACATTATTCCCGAAGGGACATTTGTCAGGCAGGGAGATTATATCGCACAGCTCGACAGAACAACTTATGACAACACCCTGAAGGATGAGATGACAAACCTTGAGAACTACCAATCGAAACTGGAGATGAAGGTGCTGGATACAGCAGTTACTCTTTCCAGCCTCAGGGATGACATGAAAAACCAGAAGTACGTGGTAGAAGAGGCCCAGATAACCCTCGAGCAGTCGAAATATGAACCCCCGGCCACAATCCGGCAGGCTGAAATAAGTCTTGACAAGGCAAAAAGAAGTCTTGAGCAGTTGATAAAAAACTATGATCTGAGAAAAGCCCAGTCGCTGACAGACATAAAGCAGCAGAAAATGCAGTATACAAATGAAGTTACGCTTGTAAAGAACCTGCAGGAGTTCCTGGTAAAATTCACTATAACAGCTCCTTCTTCCGGGATCGTAATTTATAAGACAGACTGGGGAGGGACAAAAAGGAAATCAGGCTCTTCAATAAACGCATTTGACCGTGTTGTGGCAACACTCCCCGACCTAACGACGATGATATCAAAATTATATGTCAGTGAAATTGAAGTAAATAGAGTCAAGCTGGGACAGAAAGTCAGTGTTACAATCGATGCCATGCCGGGGAAATCGCTAACCGGTTCGGTTTTCACAATTGCAAATATTGGTGAGGTACTGCCAAATTCTGATGCAAAGATGTTCGAAGTGCAGGTCAAGATAGACGGAACAGATAATCAGCTGCGGCCAGCAATGACAACCTGGAATAAGATAATTATCAAATCATTTAATGATGCCGTTTATATTCCCACTGAATGTGTTCAAACAGGAGAAGACAGCATCCCTTATGTATTCAGGAAGAACCACACCAGGCAGATAGTAATACTTGGCGACATGAATGAAAAGAATATTATTGTAAAAGCGGGGCTGGACCCCGGTACCCAGATATATCTAGTTCCGCCGGCCGAGCCTGCAAAATTCAAGATGGTCGGGAAGGATCTTATTGCCGACATACACAAATAATAGGGATAGAGTAATCTACGCAGAAAAAAACTCCGGCAGATGATGCCGGAGTTTTTTGTGGGTTGTACTGGATTCGAACCGGTGACCCCTACCCTGTCAAGGTAATGCTCTAAACCAACTGAGCTAACAACCCCTCTGTGCCACAAAAATAACAAAATCTATTAATCTATTTCATGTCTTTTCCGAAGAGAGTCCATTTCTGTGATGGCATGTCACGCAGGTAGTTTTTCTGCCAGCTGAACTGCGGGTGTGCTTCAAGGAATTTCGCTGCGTAGAAAGGCTCGCCCCATGGACGCCCCATTATTGCCCATAATTTCATTTCAGCAGCAAGGGTGCCATCAGTAGCTTTCGCCTGTATAGCGCCGGTAGGGTAAAAAGGTGCCCAGTCGAAGGAAGTACACCCTGCCTCATCTTCGTCATTATGGCCGCAGAGAGACAGAGAGCTTGCCTTATCCAGTTTTTTTCTGTTGTTTTCTCATAAAACATCGACATGATATTGCGGAGATCAATTATTTCATTAGCGAGAAGGTAACCGTGCTGGTATCCGATTTCAGCCGGAGCTCCCTCAAGGTGAATATATATCCAGCCATTCTTTTCTGACCTGGAGGCTGGAGAAAGGATTTTTCCCTTTGCACGGGTTTCTTTTCTGTTAGTTGACGTATTGCAGCTGATCAGAAGAGAAAGGGCTACAAGAATGGAGATATTAACTAATTTTTTCATGATCAGGAGGGAAATGGTTGAAGATGCAAATCAGGAAAAATTTAACCACGAAAGACACAAAGGGTTCCATAATTCTTCGTATTCCTTTGTGCTCATCCTTTGTGTCCTTAGTGGTCAAAAAAACTAAATATTAAAAATATATTGATTTATTTAATGTTTAAAACCCGCATAAAATGGGCAAGACAATAAATAACGACTACATACATAGTCAATTATATTAAAAAATATTTGCATGACTATAAAAATAGTCATAGCTTTGTATCAGGATTGATAAAAACGACAAAAGGCAACCGGTTACCTGTAAAAGGTTCATAAGACAGAATGCTATCTTATGTCTGTACAAGTAACCCATAAAGCCCTAACACCTTAATGCCATAATACCTTAATACCATATATATTATGCAGCTGACAAAAGCAGAAGAACAGGTGATGCAGATTCTCTGGGAAATGAAAGAGGGACTGGTAAAGGATATACGTAACAGATTCGATGAACCAATACCGGCAAGGAATACTATCTCAACGGTAGTAAGAGTCCTTGAGAAGAAAGGTTTCGTAGCACATAAAGCCTACAGTAACATACACATTTATTATCCTTTGGTTACAAAAGGCGAATACTCGAAGAAACAGCTATTCGGACTCATGGAAAGCTATTTCGACAATTCCTTCCCTGCAATGGCATCTTTCTTTGCAAAGGAAAAGGATCTCTCGGTCAAGGAACTTGATGAACTTCTTGATGATACCAGGAAAGAACTGAAACGCAATAAAAAGAAAAAGTAATGGAAGCATTTGCAGCTTATCTTATGAAATCGGCGATATGGCTCACCGGCTTCGCCATTATATATTTCCTCTTTTTAAGGAATGAAAGGTACTTCATGCTGAAGAGGATTTACCTGATTTCAGGTATTCTAATCTCTTTTATCTTTCCTCTGATCTCCTTTCATTACCAGGTTGAGATGCCAGTTCCGGCCATCAGTCAGGCTGCCTTTTCGGGTGTATCAGTAAGTGCCATCCAAGTGCAGCATCAGGATATTGCAGGAAAGCCTTTTGACTATCGGCTTATACTGCTTTCCCTCTACCTGACGGGAATGATTCTTCTTCTGTTCAGGGCTGTAGGGCATTTCAGAAGCTTATTCAAAACTATAAACAAGGCTGATATCAATAAACAGGGACCTGCAAAGCTAATCAGAGCATCGCAATTCCCGGCCTCGTTCTCATTCTTCAATTATGTTTTTATCAATCCTTCAGTAAGCGAGAATGAAGCGGAGGAGATAATGAACCACGAAATCGTGCACGTACGGCAGAAACACTGGTTCGATCTTCTTCTTGTTGAGATCCTTCGATTGATCCAGTGGATAAATCCGTTTGCCTGGATTTATACCGGCTTTATCAGGCTGAACCACGAATACCTTGCCGACCAGGTGGCGCTGCAGCGCACTGCCAGCCCGGCAAACTACAGGGCTGCACTTATGAACCAGCTCTTTGAATCGCCGGTTATCAGCCTTTCGAATTCATTTAATTATTCACTAAACAAAAAGAGATTCGACATGATGAAAAAAATAATAACCTCACCCTACAGGAAATTAAAAGTTTTGCTGGTGTTGCCTGTTTTTGCAATTGTCTTTTATGCATTTGCGACACCGGAGTATCATTACCAGGCACAGCCTGTAAATCCAACCAGTCAAACGGCATTTTCAACTATTGAAATTCCGCCTCCAATGCGGGCTTTGAAGGAAGAAAAGAACATTGCGATTGAAAAAGGTGTGACTCAGGATACGTCAAAATATTCAATTAAAATCGAAAAAGCCTTGGTTGGCAACCCCTTGGTTGTCATAAACGGAGTCCCCAGTGATAGGGAAACATTAAAATGGATTGATCCTAAGGCGATCGAATCTGTCAGTGTTCTGAAAGATAAGTCTGCAACCGCTTTATATGGAGACAACACTAAAAATGGCGTTATTCTGGTCAGGACAAAAAATGGAGATGCAGTCAGAGGCACTGTTGTTCTGGAAGACGGAAAACCGCTACAGGGCGCTTATATAGGTGGAACCGGAACCTTAGGTAATGCATATGGGATGATATCAGATGCTGACGGACGGTTTACTGTAATCTCCGTACAACATGACGCAACTCTGCTAATTTCCTGTAAAGGTTATTTAGGACAAAAACTTAAACCATCCTTTACCTCTGAAATGAAAATCGTAATGGTAAAAGACCCTGAATTCAAATCACCGGTAATTCAGCAGGAAAAGCCGCAAAAGGCCATTTTTGTCGATGGCGTTTTCACTGACAAGTCTTTTCCCCAGATTAACAAAGATCTTGGCCATAAATGGGGAATAGTAAAATCCTTTTCTGCAAAGGAAGGTCTTGAAAAGTATGGCGAGCAAGGCAAGAACGGGGGATATGATATTATTACCCGTGAGAAAGCTATCGAAATGGGACTTAAACCGCCATATCCAAGAATAAACCCTGAAGATTCTCCGACTTTCCAGGGAGAGGGACATGCGTCATTTAATGACTGGCTGATCAAACAGATAAAATATCCGGAGGATGCAGTTTCAAAAGGAGTTTCAGGAAAAGTAACGGCCAGTTTTATCGTGAATCCTGACGGAACACTTTCTACTCCGGCGATCATGTTTTCTCCTGACAAATCTCTGGGAGATGCAGTGGTTAAAGCAATAGCTTCTTCTCCACAATGGGAACCTCCAAAGAATCCGGAATCCACTGACCCTTTCAAAGCATCAGTTTCCATTAAATTCGAACTTCCTGACAAAATCTATGTTCCTGAAGAACCATTTGTCGTGGTTGAAGAGATGCCGATGTTTCCGGGAGGAGATGTAGCGCTTCTCAAATACATCGCTGAAAACACCCGTTATCCGGAGTATGCAAAAGCAAACAGGATTACGGGTAGAGTGATTGTCAGGTTTGTCGTCGGCAAAGAAGGGAAAGCACAGGAAACGACCGTTCTCAAGGGAGTTGATCCTTCGCTTGATGCGGAAGCAATCAGGGTGGTAAGCTCTTTTCCTGATTTTAAGCCTGGTTACCAGGGTGGCAAACCGGTTCCTGTTTATTATATGGTACCGGTTACATTTTCACTGGCTAAAGACACGGTTAAAACCAATCCGTAATCTTCATACGATTATATATTCGGGATTTTTCAGGTGCGGATTATTGGTCCGCACCTTTTTATTTTATTGGTCGGGTTCTACGGGAGTGGAACCGCGGAGCGGTTCCACCTTTTGAATCGTATCTCTGATTAGCAATGATGGAACATCTCCGATGTTCCGGGATTTTATTTCAATTCTATACCTCAGAGCGGTTCCATCAATGATAGAAAGCAGAAATGGGGTCAGATGAGAACCCTGGAAGGGTTCCATTATTTATTCTTCCTCTTTTCCAGCTGTTCTCAGAAACGCAGCCCTTACAGACGGAGGACACGGAGAATCGATTCCCTTCACTGCTTTCCAGATAACTTCGTTAAACTGCGCGTCATTAACCTTATCCTCTGCCGTAAAATCAAATGTCTCGCTCATCTGCTGCCATTTGTTTTCAGCTGTGTTCTTTTCATTCAGATCGATCAGAGATGGCCTGACATTGAATACAGGATGACCAGGAATATTATTGAGGCTTCTCCAGAGAGGCATAGCCGCTGCATCATACTGCGTCATTGGCGGGAGGCCAAGGATAAGCTCCATTGTACGAAGGAGTCCGGTGGTGGTATAGGCCGTATGGTCGACAAATCCTTTTTTAACATAACCGCCTGCAAGATATGCAGTGCTGCGATGGGCATCAACATGATCGGGACCGTTCTGTGCATCATCCTCGACTACCAGCACGAGGCTGTTATTCCATATCGAACTATGGCTGAGGTAATCGACAAACATCCCCACTGCAAGATCATTGTCGGCAACCTGGGCAAATGGAGAAGGCCTTCCCTTGCTTAAGCCCTGGGTATGATCGTTGATGAACCTGATTGTATTCAGCTGTGGTACCGCATTGATTGCCAGTAACGAATCAAAATCACGCTTCCACTGACTAAATCTGATGGTATCCCGCACCATTTGATCCCATGGAGTGAAGTATGGACAATAATGATTTTTTAATACCGGGATGTTGGGCTTCCCATTATCGGCCATGAACTCGCCGTAGGTACGGTAGCTAACGCCGTTTCTCTGACACATATCCCACAGAAAGCCGTTTTTATTGTTTGCGATCTCCCTGCTTCCTTCGGCAGAGTATAATCCGCCCCGCCCGCCATAGCTTGTGGGCCAGGTCTTCTCCAGGTAGTCAGTTGCATAGCCTCCCATCGACCAGTTATGGCCGTCGGCGCTTACTTCACCATTAACATAAAAATTGTCGAGCAGTACAAATTCCCTGGCAATTGCATGTTCATTGGGAGTTATATTTTCACCAAACAAACAAAGATCAGGATCGCCGTTCCCCTGCTTCATGTCGCCCAGAACCTGATCGTAAGTCCTGTTCTCCTTGATTACATAAAAGATATGCCTTATGGGAGAGGGATCACCAACTTTCTGAGGAACTGGGTTTCCGGCAGCGCAATCGGAAAGCATCTCTTTGTCCTTAACATAAGGGGTGTTTTTATATACCGCCTGCGAATAGGTCCCAAGCTGCTTATCGTCGGGAGTTTTAATTATTCCAAGGGTACCTATGAAGAGTCCTCCTATATACTGCTCTTTTATCTTAACATCCCTTCCGCCTTTCTCGTAGGTAACCTCTGAACCTCTCCTCATTGGGTTTGGTCCGTACGGATTTGCCATTGAAGTGAGACCCTTCCCATTGCTGACAAGTATCAAATCCTTAGCAACTCTGACACATGTAGGATACCATGCTGCAGGAATGAATCCCTTGCCTTTACTTGATCCCGGCACAGAAACATCAAAAACTGCAAGGCAGTTATTATCGGCATTAGCAATGTAGAGTGTCTTTTCATCAGAGCTCAAAGCCACACCGTTTGTCGTTGACCCGCTGGGAGAACCCGGGTAAAGAGCTGAATTGAGGGACTCAACAACCTTCATTTGCCTTGTGTCGATCACTGAAACGCTATTGTCGTTTGCATTTGCAACAAATAGAAACTGACCGTTTTTGGTTATGCACATGTCATTCGGATTATCACCGACAGTAATTGTTCCGGTGATCATCTGCGAATCGGTATTGAACACGACAACCTTATCACATCCCCAGCAAGTGATATAAAGAGTTTTATGATCGGGTGAAAGGATGCAGGTGTAGCCTTCTCCTCCAAGGGGAGTTGATGATAAGGTTCTTTTGGATTCGGTATCAATTATATAAAGAGCATTATTCTCATTTGTGACGGCATAGAGCCTTCGCTTTGCATCGTCAACTGCGATACCGGCAACCGAGATCTTCACGGGCCAAGGCTTCCCCAATTTGAAGGTATCGGCCGGAGAGAGATGATCTTTCTTCACGGCATACTTTATTATCACATTATCATTTCCTCCGGAGGCATAGAGATATTTCCCGTCTTCTGAAAAGACGAGCCCAACCCACGATTTTCCAATAGGAATGGAATCGATCACAAGACCGTGTTTAATATTTATTAGTTCTATAGACTGGTCGCTTTCTCCGTTGTTAGTTACGGCTGCCAGTTTTTTATCGGGTGAAACTGCAATGTTGAGAGGAAGATCACCGACAGGTACCATTTTACCGACAGGTGTCAGAGACCAGCCGTTTGGCAGGGTGGAGCGCTTAGCTTCAATTTCAGAAAGAGTCTGCGCCTTGAGAGGCAACGCAAGTACGATCAGAAGTAAAGCACTTAATGCAAATCGGTTTTTTGCAAAGTTGAAGAGGTTCATATCTGTAAATTGATTATTAATTATCTCTTTTTTAAATCTTCAGGGGTTAGCGTGATAAGATGGCCAACCGGCTTCCCGTCCCTGTATGCAATGACTCGCAGGGTGACAGGCCCACCCGCTGGAATTTCAAAAGGTTTTGTGTATTCAGGAGAGAAATTATCCGGCATCTGGTCGTTGATTGTGTAATAAATTTTGAGTCCTGGTGCCTCAGTGCTCATTTCCGCTAAAATTTTTCCATCGGTTTTTTTTGTCGAAATTAACGGGTCATATATTGCTTTCGAGTAATTTATTCCTGCAATGTCATTCCTTGAGAACTGTTTTTCTACCCTCTGGATAAAACCGGACCAGCTTTTCTTTTCGTCCGGGGTCCAGAAATCTTCTGCCAAAGCCCAGCCTCTGGGCCATGTCATATATTCTGCATGCCGGAACCCAGGTATCTGTTCAGTCCACAGATTCCCTTGTCCACCGAGGACGTATTTTGCATCGACGCCTTCCGGAACAGGATTGAAGCTATAGCATTTCTGAAGCCTCAGTCCGGCATAAATAGGTGGTTCAATTGTTTCTTCGCCCTGCTGGTAGTCGAGATACGCAAATGCTGTCGGAGACATAACAACATAGTGGCCAAGCTTTGCAGCTTCTACGCCGCCCTGAATGCCTCTCCAGCTCATGACAGTTGCATCGGGTGAGATACTTTCCTCGAGGATCTCATCCCACCCGATAAGCTTTTTTCCTTTTGACTGTAGTATTTTTTCGATACGGTTCACAAAGTATCCCTGGAGCTGTTCAACCTTGCTTATCTTAAGCTTTTTCATCAGGGCCTGGCATCCGGTATCAGCTTCCCAGTACCCTTTGTAGCACTCATCGCCGCCGGCGTGAATATATTGTCCCGGGAACAGCTGAGCCACTTCGGTGAAAACCTTATCGAGGAATTCATATACTTTCTCGTCAGACGGGTTGAGAGTATTATCGATAAGCATCTTGAATTTACCGTTACCGTACCATTCAGAGAACTCTGTACCGGGGTTCACTTTGATAGAAGTATCTTTTGTACAGCACAATTCCGGGTACGAGGCTATAGCGGCCATGCTGTGACCGGGTATGTCAACTTCAGGGACAATTGTTATGAACCTCTCCTGAGCATATTTCACTATCTCCCTGATATCTTCCTGTGTATAAAATCCACCTGCGGTAGCCGGTTCACCAGGTTTAGGATTGTCGCGATCGCCGAAATGACCGGCCCGGGCAACACGCCAGGCACCTGTCTCAGTAAGTTTTGGCAGCGATTTTATCTCGATCCTCCAGCCGTTATCATCAGTAAGATGCCAGTGGAACGTGTTGAATTTGAACCTGGCGATCTGGTCGATATATTTTTCCACTTCCTCTTTCGAAAAGAAATTACGGCTTACATCAAGCATGATGCCACGCCAGGCAAAACGTGGATAATCAGTGATATTAACAACAGGTACAACCCAGTCAGTTTTCACTGCATTTGTACTTTCAATTTCCGGCGGAAGCAGTTGAAGGAGACTCTGCATACCGTAAAATAATCCAGCCGGTTTATTGGCGGATATTGTAATATTTTTTGAGGTGACAGAAAGTAAATACCCTTCTGTTCCAAGCCGGGAGTTAACTTCTTTATTTATATTAAGCCGGATAGAACCACCATTTCCATCTTTTGGTTTTATTGTGAATCCGGTCGCCTGGTTAAGTTTAAAGGCGAGCATCTCTGCAACCTCTTTTCCTGAGGGGTTATCGTAAGTGATTGTCGTCCCTGTCCTGAGCCTGAATGATCCCTTCCCCTGCTGGATTTCTACAGGCTGTGGTATAATGGATACTTCCCCGGATATCGTGCAGGATGTAAGAATAATAAACAGGAATGGAATGAGAATAAGCTTTTTCATAGCCTGAAAGTATTAGGTCAAGATATGAAAAACAATTTTTATGAAGAAACGGTTATGGGCCGTTTTGAATGTTTTGTTTTCAAGACTTTCAGAACATCCCTTTTAATTTTTACCAGTATGTCGCCCTTAAATTCAACAGCCTCGCCGTCGATATGGAAACGAGTCTCATTTGTCCTGATGGTAAAAGGCTTGTCAGTTTTAATGTACCTGACATATTTCGAGTTTTTCATGGTACCCCTGAAGAGGCGGTATACGAACAGAGGAGCAATTATTTTCGGGAATGGTTTTATCAGGACGATATCGATTATCCCGTCGTTCGGTTTAGCGTCAGGTGCTATGAAGGCATTATTGCCGAACTGTCTGGTGTTAGCTATTGAGAGAACGAAAAGGTCTTCAGTAAAAGGGTCTTCACCTTCCAGCTGAATTGTAATCCGGACAGGTTTAAGCAGAAAGAAATTCATGAATGTCTGCCATATGTAGGACCATAAGCCCCGTATCTTAGCTTTGTCAAAGGAGTGGGCGACAAAGCTGTCGAGACCTATGCCTGCCACGTTGAGGCAGATCTGATCGTTAAGCTCTATAACATCGATAATAACGCTTTCAGACTTTTTAATATCTGACAGAAGAGAAGTTATGTTGGTCCTGAATCCGAACTCCTTAGCAAATCCGTTTCCTGACCCCATCGGCAGTACGCCGAATATCTTCTGGCTGCCGACAAGCTCTGCTGCCACCGTCCGAACCGTGCCGTCACCGCCGGCAGCAATAAAGACATCATATTTATCAAATGATTGCTTTATATGCTCGTCAGAATCATCAATACTTAATGACTTGAAGCATGACAATTCGTTTTTCCGAATCTCAAGCTTTTTCGAGATGATAAACTTGGCAGGTATAACACCTGCATTTGGATTAAGAATGAAAAGAGATCTTTTTTCCCCCGTACAACCCATAACCTTTTACCTCTCTCCTTATTTAAAGAGACCACGAAGGTTATAATTTTCTCTGATGAAATCAAATATATATAGGACTATCCGGCAGGATAAGACGCGATTCTTCTTATTTGCCCATAAAAGGGTACCTGAAATCCAATGCAGGGATGAGTGTCTCCTTGATAGTCCTCGGGCTCACCCATCGTGTCAGGTTGAGGTGACTGCCTGCCTTGTCGTTTGTACCAGAGGCTCTTGCCCCGCCGAAAGGCTGCTGTCCCACCATTGCCCCGGTAGGTTTATCGTTTATATAGAAATTACCTGCGGAGTAACGAAGGATCCGGCATGCATGGATCATTGCATATTTGTCGTTGCTGAATATGGATCCCGTAAGCCCGTATGGGGAAGTTTCATCACAAAGTTTCAGGGTTTCGGTATATTTTTCATCGTCATAGACAAAGATTGTCATAACAGGACCGAATATTTCTTCTTCCATAGTGATAAAATGGGGGTTTGAGACGACAATAACTGTAGGCTCAATGAAGTATCCCATTGATTTGTCACCCTTCCCTCCGGCAATAATCCCGGATTCAGGTGATTTTCGCACTAAGTCAATATATGCCATGATGCGATCGTAAGAAGTTTCGTCAATTACGGAATTTACTGCATTTTTGAAGTCCATTTCACCACCGGTTTTCGTTTCAGCAAGCATCGCCTTAAGGTGATTTTTTACGGGTTTCCACAACGACCGGGGGATATATGCACGTGATGCTGCTGAACATTTTTGCCCCTGGTACTCAAAAGCTCCCCTGACGATTGCTGCAGCCAGCGCAAGCGGATCAGCAGAGTTATGTGCAAAGATGAAATCTTTTCCGCCGGTCTCTCCCACTATTTTTGGATAAGACCTGTAAAGTAAAAGATTCTCAGAAACTTGTTTCCAGATTGTATTTAAGGTTGAATTTGAGCCTGTAAAATGAATTCCGGCAAGTTCTTTATGTTTCAAAACGATACTGCTGATAAGCGATCCGGAGCCCGGAATAAAGTTTATAACGCCATCAGGCATTCCGGCTTCTTTCAGGATCATCATGAAATAATAATTTGAGAGGAGTGCTGTGGTAGCCGGTTTCCAGACGGTTGTGTTTCCCATCAGAGCCACGCTTGTATTGAGGTTAGAGGCAATTGCAGTAAAATTAAAAGGAGTTATTGTATAAATAAATCCCTCCAGGGGCCGGTACTCAAGCCTGTTTATACTATGGTCGTCAGATAACGGCTGCTCTTCGTAGATCCGGGAAGCAAAATATGAATTGAATCTCAGGTAATCAATTATTTCGCATGCTGAGTCTATCTCTGCCTGGTAAACATTCTTTCCCTGTCCGAGCATAGTGGCAGCATTCAGCAGATACCTGTATTTTTTTGAGATAAATTCAGCTGCCTTTATCATGATTGCAGCTCTTTCCATCCATGCAAGCGTCATCCACTCACATTTGGCATCAAGGGCCGCATTAATTGCCATCTCAACTTCTTTTTCACCAGCCATATGGTAATTGGCGAGAATATGGCCATGTTCAGAGGGCATCACAACTTTCCCGGTTTTCCCTGTCCGTATCTCCTTTCCGCCTATGATTAGCGGAATGTCAATCACCTTGCCATATTGGTCATTCAGTTCTTTTATCAGCAGCTCCCGTTCCCTGCTTCCAGGTTCGTATGTCAGCACCGGTTCGTTTCGGGGTTCCCTGAAGTTGTAAATGGCGTTGTTCATAATTATGGGTATCAGATAGTATAAAAGAAAAACAAAGTTTTTGCGATAATGTTGATTTTAGTCATAGACAAATGCCTTAAACCTGCCTTCCGGCACCCTCATACTTTAGAATTTCGGTAACAATAATTATTCATATCTTTTTAGTTTTCACCCCCTTTCCTGTTTCCCCCAAGGGAAATGATTGACTCCTTCCCCCGTGGGGGAAGGCTGGGAAGGGGGTCTTTTAATATGAAATAGTTGTTAATTTAATTATTCAAGAAGTATTACCTTAGCATTCGATTAATCTGCAGCTTATGTCTGAAACAAAATTCTACCATTTCAGTTCTTCGGGATTATTTTATGGTGTCAGTTCGGTGAAAGAGGCGATTACTGCATTGAAGGAAGGAGGGTTTATATGGCTGAATTTTTACAACCCGTCGATCGAAGAGCTTCACTCGCTTGTCGACACCATGGATGTTCATCCTCTCTCGGTGGAGGACTGTCTCGACATCCGCCAGGTGCCCAAGATTGAGCAATTTCCGAATAACACCTTTATTATTTTCAATGCCTACAGCTATTCGGCGAGTACACTTTTTGTAGATGAGATAGATATCTTCATCGGGAAGAATTTTCTGATCACCGTAAGCGGGATAAATTCCGAGGGAAGGGATCCCCTCAACGGTGTTATCAAGATCGTCGAAAATGACCCCGGACTTGCCAGGTCAGGTCCTGCATTTCTCATGCATGTGGTTCTCGACTATGTTGTCGATGGAAAACTTGAGGCATTTGAGTCGCTGGAAGATGAGCTGGAGATAGCAGAGGATGAAGTTCTGAATAACCCGTCTGAATTTCATCCTACCGAGCTTATGAGGCTGAAGAAATACCTTGTAAATCTCCGGAAAGGGCTTTTTCATGAAAGGGAGATACTGGTCAAAATATGCAGGATGGATTGCCCGTTCGTGCCGGAGAAATCGATCATTCATTTCCGTGATATTTATGACCACCTGGCAAAATTCTTTGAGCTCACAGAGACCAACCGCGAAATTGTAACAAGCCTGATGGAGCTTTATACCTCACTGCTCAATAACCAGCTGACCAAAATGTCGAACGAAACAAATATCTCGGTGAGAAGGCTGACAATGGTTGCCACGATCTTCATGCCCCTCACACTACTTGCGGGCATAGGAGGAATGTCGGAATGGTCAATGATGACGGGGCCGGAAAACTGGAAGGTATCGTACCCGGTTTTCCTTGCAGGAATGGTGTTGGTTGCAGGCTTGAATTACTTTATCATTAAGCTCGTCGAAAAGAAAAGCCGGAACAATCAGTGACCGCTGTTTTTCTTAAATCTTTCAGTAACGGCAGCAGCTTCAGCGTCCGTAATTTTTGATGTTTTCTTCAGGATACTGACAAACGCCGCAACCTCTTCATCAGCGGCAGGGCATCCCATATTCTGTCCTGGTTTATCGAGGCCCTCGCCTTCTTTCCTTATTTGTGAATCGGCCAGGAGTTTTCCCTTTTTATTGAAAATTAGAAAGAAAGGAATACCTGATTTCTCTCCCGCATATTTTTTAAACATGTCATCTGCACCAGGATTTTCGGTTTTCTTAAGATCTCCTCTCTCAAGCACGGTAAGGTGTACGAAAACATAGCTTCTTTTGAAGTAAGTGCTGCATAACGGATCATTAATTGAGGCTTCCATCTTTTTGCACCATCCGCACCATGAAGCATGGAAAATTACGAAGACATTCTTTTTCTCCTTTGCTGCCTGCTTATAAGCCTTTTCGAGAATTTTGCCGGCCGGCTCAGGGGTTTCCTGTGAAAATGCTGCGCCACTCATAAGAAACAGAAAGACGGCAAAAAATATTTTAGTTTTCATAATAGCTTGATAATAATTAAGGTTTTAATAAGAGAATTCTGTATATAGAATTACCCCCTTTCCCGTTTCCCCCAGGGGGAAAAGCTCCTCGCGGCAGGCACCTTCGCTAAAATTGCCCACCGGGCAATTTTTAAACGCTCGGTCCTCCCCCTGGGGGAAGGCTGGGATGGGGGTATTAATTTATTCATCAATGATTTCTTCTTATGCCGCGGGTACTTTGAGTGTTTTGTTATTGCTGAGTTTAAACATACCAAGGTGCTTTTCGCCATACGCCCTGATCGCATACGCAAAGAAAACCCCCGAAAGGATATCGATGCTGTAATGGCCATGTGCGAGGAACAAAGAAATTATTATGACTGAGAGCCAGAGCGCCATGATCTTTCTATACTTTTTATCGTTCACCATCAGCAGAATAAGGAATGAGTTCCCCACATGTCCCGACGGGTAAACGCCAAGCTCAAATCTTGAAAAGCCGTTGAACCAGGGATCCGAACCATTGAATTCAGGAGGATTACCGAAAGGAGTGAGGACGATGAATATTCCACGTATAATGAAAAAGATCCCGCACATAAGCAGGATGAAAGGGATCCTGTCATAAGCCTTCCTGTGAACGATGTAAATGGCGACAGTGGCAAATATCACCAGGCAGAAAAGGTCATATAGCAGGGAAACATCCAATACGGGGAGATTGTCAAGGATAAGGTCCGACAACATCGGGAGAGTCTTTCCTTCGTTCACGACATGATGGAGATATGTTTGTGACGCTATATTGAGACCGGCTCCTGCTCCCAGGGTCAGAAGCCCGATATAGAAATACTTGGTTTTCAGAACTTCAAGCAGCGATTTGCCTGCTTCAATAATATATTCCAGCGGCTTTTTCCTTTCAGATTGATTATGATCCATAATACTCTGCCCTTAAATAATATCTTCAAAGACGTTCTGAAGATATTTAATGCTGCAAATACGGGGGCAAATATAAATCTTTTAGCTTATAAGGGATCAATTATGTTCTCGGGCAATGACATTTCATTGTAAATTTTAAGGATTTCTTCTTTGTTTTCCTCATCAGCCTCCAGGAAACCCCAGGCAGTATCCGTCTGCCACATCCCGTCGTAAGCCGAATCGTGGAAGGTACGGACCATGTGGGGAATATCCCTTTCATTCAATATTTCATCGAGGAGGGTTGCCTCGATCTCATTCTTAAAAACCAGGATCCTGACTGTCGTTTTCATATTGTGAATGTAAATTTTTGTACAGTATTACGGTTATTTGCAAAGATACGCTAAACCTCCCCCTTTCTTATATCTGAGCGAGATATATATAGCATACTGAACTCGAATTCAAAGTTTGGTGTGAATATATTTTTACCTAGTTTCTCTTTTATCTCTTCCATCCTCCAGAATTTTCCATCGTCGATCTCTTCGGGATTTATAACCGGAATGTCATCGCTGTTTCCGGTGAAAGAATAAACCAGTTCCCTCTCGCGGGGCGACTTCCATATATATTTTTTATAAAGGTGAAATGTAATCTCCTTCAATCCGAGTTCCTCTTCAGCTTCCCTCCTCAGCGCTGCCTCAACGGGCTCCCCGATACTCATATGTCCACCGACAGAAGTGTCCCATTTGCCCGGAAGAAGGTCCTTTGTCATTGCCCTCTTCTGAAGGAACAGCTCTCCTTGCGCGTTAAGAAGATGAAGGTGGACGACAGGATGGAGCAGCATGCTCTTCCCATTGTGGCAGACGCTTCGCGGTGCGATGGATATTTCATTTCCATCCTCATCAACTACCGGGAACATCTCTTCGGGTTCTTGCATAACGGGGTTTAACATGTGTTTCAGCAAAGATTAAAAAGATTTCTGAAATAACTCCCCCTCCATAAGAAGTCTCCTGCCATGTTAAGTTTGCCCCCGTCGATACGCAAGATGGCGTATCGACTGCCCCCTGAAGGGGGCTTTACCCGGGAATCCTTAGGAGTAACGTCTAGGCCCCCTTCAGGGGGCAGGCCGAGCAGAGCGAAGGCCGGGGGCTTATTAAAGCCGGCAGAGAAGATCCTTCAGGGGGCAGGCCGAGCAGAGCGAAGGCCGGGGATCATCGGCTGGTTATCTCAAACCTGCACTTAATACTATTCCCATCTTCATCGACGGCCGTAACGACATGTTCACCAGCACTGGCAAGTATCTCTGCCTGATGGATGAACCTCGTTGTCGATATGTACTTATTATCAAGATGCCAGAAGATCTTTTTTGAGGGGTTGCGGTGGGCGACCTCTGCGATGACTCTTGTAAGCAATCCGGTCTGGTCGCGGGGGATGAATATTTTAACGCCCTGGTTCGGGTAGATAAACTCCATTGCTGGAATACTCCTGTCGGCCGCACATCCTGGCGCATAAGGAGGAAGGACTTTGTATTCGGGGTGCTTCTGCCGGTAGAAATATTCCATTGCCGGGGGCAGGACGAACCAGGGTTCATTTCTTATCCCGGCAGGCGATGTGCAGTCTGCATTCACCTGCCTGGTCCCGCCTGCATCAAGGTGTATGATCCTGTGATAGGGGCATGCTTCGCTTCTCAGTCCGCTGATGCAGGCAGGAACCTCCTCCGTTTCCGGGCAATCGGGACCGGCACGGCATCCGCTCAGAGAACATACTTTTATCATTGTCAGCTCCTCATCGGGACGAGCAAACCACTTTCCCGGACTCATCACATTTACGAGATCGAATAAGATGGGAGCGGCTGCTGTCACACCGGTAAGTCCCGGTCTTCCTTCACCGTCAGCATTACCTGCCCAGACACCTATGACATATTCAGGTGTTGTACCAACAGCCCATGCATCGCGGAAACCGAAACTGGTGCCGGTCTTCCATGCAAGGTTAGGAGAGGAGGAGAAATATTGCCAGCCAGCTTCTCCTTCCGGCCTGTTAACCTTGCGTAGCGCTTCATAAGTGAGCCAGATCGATGATGCCGAAAGAGGAGGAATGGTATCATCGTCTTTCTCAATATTTTCTTTTTGAGCGACAAGTACCGGGAGATGATAATCACTGCCGGAATATCTCTTTTCCTTATTATACCTGTTAAGTACCCGTGAAAGAGAGGAGTAGACTCCTGTCAGTTCCCACAATGATGTTTCACCGCCGCCAAGGATAAGTGAAAGTCCGTAATGGTCGGCCGGTTTTGCGAACGAGCTGAATCCTATCCTTTGAAAAAGAAGCAGAAGCTTTTCGGGAGTGAACTCCCGGAGCATCCTGACTGCAGGTATGTTAAGGGATTGTGACAGAGCCTGAGAGGCAGGCACTGCGCCGCTGTAACTCATGTCAAAATTCTTAGGAGAGAAGCCGGGGAAGCGGGTCGGTATATCGGCTATGAGAGTATTTGGGAGTATATTTCCCGACTGTTGCATTCCTGCATAAAGGATCGGCTTCAAGATACTTCCGGTGCTGCGCAGAGCCATTATTATATCGACATCCTCACCGCGATCCTCCTTTTTAACGGTCGGAGAGTTTCCTACATAGGCAAGAACCTCTCCAGTTTCAACTTTTATTATTATACATGCTGAATTGTGAATGAAATTTCCCGACAGATCCTCCTGATGAGAGCTTATTATCTCATTTGCCCTGGTCTGAATTCGCGGATCAATGGTTGTCCTGACCATTCTTCCTCTGGCAGTGCCGAAGAAATAATCTGTCAGGTGAGGCGCATCTGAAGGGAGCGGTTTCGGTTCCCCGGGCAGAGGTTCGTCAAGCGCCAGCACCAGGGTAATAGAATCGAAGTATTCCCTTTCGTACAGCTTTTTCAGGAGCTCATCTCTTCTTTTCCTGAGAATCTCCTGGTTTTTACCGGGGAAGACAAGCGCTGGTGAGTTGGGCAGTACGGCGAGCGATGCTGCCTCAGCCCAGGTCAGGTCGGCCGATCTTTTTCCCAGGTAACGCCATGTTGCAGCCTCGAGGCCGACAATATTGCTTCCGAAGGGAGCATTGGCAGTGTACATTTTCAGTATCGCCTTCTTTGAACGGAAGGTCTCGAGCTTGAGCGCGGAAAGTATCTCTATCGTCTTTTCAGGGTAGCTTCTTTTTCTGCTGCCGCGCGAGAGACGGGCGATCTGCATCGTAATGGTGCTCCCGCCGCTTACTATTTCTCCGGCTCTGATATTATCCCTGAAAGCTCTTGTAATTGAAACAGGATTTATCCCCGGGTGAATGTAAAAATATTTATCCTCGAAAGTGAGCAGCGCCTTTTCAAACTTTCCAGGCACGCTGTCAAAACCCGGAAATCGCCACTGGCCATCACCGGCTATACGGGCACCGAGAAGGGAACCATCCCTGGCTTCCACCACCGTTGAAAACGGCGCCCTGAACTGTGGCAGCGGTGACAGCAAAACCGCGATGATAAATATCGCGGCTGCAATGAATAATATTTTAAGTATCCTTTTCAAATCACTCCCCGGTCACCTTCACCGTACTTCCCGGGACTCTTGCATAGCAGTTTTCTGTGTACATGGCTTCCGCCCATATTGAAGGCTGGTTGAATTCGCCCTTGTAGGCGGCGGTCAGTATGAGCACGAATGTTTTTGTATCTCCTGGAGTGAGGAGGAAATAAGTCATTACACGGTCATCCCTGAAATCGCGGTAGTCATACACGCTCTCCTTTATGCCGTAGTTTGCTTCGAAGAGACGGGTGTTCTGTATCTCCCATCCCGATGGCACCATCTGTGTGAGGGCAATGTTTTCGACCCTTGCAAAGGTATTGTTTGAGACTTTCACCACCATCATGAAACTTGTTCCCTGGGTCAGGTTCTTCGGATCGACAGGTTTGAGATCCATATTGACATATTCGATTTTCATGCCGAGTCCTTTCTCTTCCTTTGAAGCATCCGACATAAGGGAAACTCCTTTTCTGATGAGAGTTGCATAAAGCGGGGTTTCCGAATTATTTTCGACGGTAACGCTATTGTTCCCGCTGACAATTTTCAGATCGCTGCTCCACATCTGCCTGGGGTTAATGCCATGCTCTTTCTTTTCACCGTTTGCAGTCACCTTTATTTTTGCAGGAGTGGATTTATCACCCGGGATCGATCCGGCCCATTTCATATATGAACAGAGACCCCACGCTATCGACTGGGTGCTGTACCAGTAATTGCCGCTCAGGTTATCGCTGATATCCTTCACAAGAGTAAGAGCCTGATCCTGATTTTTAAGCAGAGTAAGGGTGTAAAGGATAATTGCCTTGTCGCGGAGCTGACTCCCGTAGTAGTAGGAGCAATACTCCGGTTCTGTGCTGGTATCCCTGACATCGAGAAGATCAGATGCCGCCTCAGGATGCCCCGACGATGCAAACGCTGCTGCGAGAAGCCATTTTGATAGTTTTGGAATGGATTTCGACTCCCTGAGCCTGTTCATTGCACCCTTTTCGGGCTGCCCGGCGAGGGCCAGGGTGAAGAGCCTGTAAGCCTGGTCGTTTGCTGACTGTTTGAAATTATTATCGAAATGCCATTCCCTGGCAACCTTAGACTGGTAGGATATCCATTTCTGTTTGAATCCGGATGGGACATTATAACCGAGCCTTTCAGCTTCAAGCATGAAATGTCCTGCATAGGAAGTTACCCAGCTGTCTGGATCCATTGAGCCTGGCCAGAGGGCGATACCGCCGTTAACCATCTGCCGTGAAAGGAGCTTCGTGATTGCAGCTTTTACGTTTAACGAAGATGTATTTGCAATTTCCGTGTTGTTATCTGAAAGATCTTTAAGCCATAGCTGAGGGAATGCACTGGAAGTTATTTGTTCTGAACATCCGTGAGGATATTCAAGCAGGTAATCAATACGCTTGCCAAGATTTACCGATGGCAGCGCCGACACCTCCAGGCTAGCTGAATTTGTTCCTTCGAGGCCGAACGGGTTGAAGCCAGCTTCCCATTTTTCTCCGGGCTTCAGAAGCTTAACCTCGGCCCTCGTCTCAGGAGGATTAGGACTTCTTACATCTATCTCCAGTTCATAAACAGCCTTCTCTCCTCCGCCTTCTGCAGTCACTTTGATCTTGCCTTTTCCCATTTTGTTTCCTGTGGTGAAGGTGAATTCGGCATCTTTCTCGCCAATCCCTGAAGCGGTTATGCTTTTTGTTCCTTCCTCAAACTTTATAAGTTCGTTCCCTTCTGCCTTCAAAGTAATATCGGTTATATTCTCCTTCTGGATGAAGATGGTAACAGGAAGGGCAGCTTTTTCACCAGGACTGATTACCCTTGGCGCAGTGACCAGAACCATGAGAGGATCCTTTACGAGCACAGATTTCTCGGCGACGCCGAAAGCGCGCTCATTGCCAGCTATTACCATCACCCTTACAGAGCCGGTATATTGCGGAAGAGTGATCTTATGAGTATTTGTTTTTCCGGCGCCAAGCGTGAAGGGACCGAGGAATTTTACTACCGGGATAAACCTTTGAGCCTTGTTGGCCGACTTATCCAGAACATTTTCATCGCCCCCGACTGCAAATATCCTGTCGAGCGTTCCCCCGAATGCCCCGAGGACATTATCATAAAGATCCCATGTACGGACACCGAGAGCCTCGCGGCCATAAAAATATGACCAGGGATCAGGAGTCCTGAAGCCAGTGATATCGAGCAATCCTTCATCGACCACGGCCACCGTATAAGTCATAGCCTTTTTATTCGCCTCGCTAACCTTAATTTCAAACGGCTTCTGCGACCTAATTTCATCGGCGACCTCCATTTGTGGCGAGAGACGAGAGCCCGGATCTTCAACCATCACCGGAACGACACCGTAGAGCCGTATTGGCATGTCATTTATCGTTTGACTGTGTGGCTGTATCACCGAAACATATGCATATACGTTGGGCGCCATTTCCGGTGTAGCCTTCAGCGTTACAACAGTATTCGCTTTTTGAGTGGGAACCCTGATCTCATCTATTACGCCGGTGGCATTTTCGATGGTGACAATTGCCCTGGCGTTTTCTGGTGATGGGAAGGTAAGCTTTATCTCATCGCCGGGGTTATATTTCTCCTTGTCGGTGCTTATTGAAAGGAGAGTAGCTCCTTCGACATTGCCTTTCATACCGTACTCCCAGGGCCAGTCTACAAGCACTATCCTGCCGGTGGAATGACCGCCCGGGGTGGTTACTTTTATGAGATAGCGTCCCCAGTCGTTTTTGGCTATATTGAAGGTGAAGGTTCCTTCTCCGCCTGAGGTTGTTATCTTCTGTTTAAAGACAGGCTTGGATATCTCGTTTGAAACGTAATCTGCAAGATCTTCATTATCCGACTCCCACCACCACCTGTATGTCAGCCTGTATATAGTCATCTCGGCTTCCGACCTCACTGTTTTTCCGTTTTCATCAACCGTTATGACCTTCACTTCGTTATTAACATCGGTGAAGAGCATACGGCTCCTGCCCTTTAATCCGGGGAAGTTAATTCCGGCAAAAACATGATACGGGGCATATTTATATGATGTCTGGGTGATGCTCTCATCGCCGCCCTGTTCCTGAACCTTTGTGGTGAAGACGGCAGTGAGCATCCCCGGTGCGTTAATGTTGTCACCGGGAGAGAAGCGGAATGTTGCTTTTCCATTCTCGTCGATTGTGCCGTCAAATGTGCTGGCAGTTTCGGAGCTGAATTTGGTGACAGGGTCGTCAAAATCATACTGGCCGTATTTATCAAATACCGTTTTGGTATGTTTCAGGATATACACGACGGACGATTTGAGGTTCTTTGCCACGGCACCATTGAGCCATTTAACGTTAAGTGATCCCGTTGAAGTGCGATCCGATCCGCCGAGGATCTCGGTTGGGAAAGAGAGGTTTATTTTCAGGCGGTTGGGCTTGATGGTCTCGATCCTTATCCGTTTGGTAAATGTTGCCCCGCCTACCTTGAACTGGGCACGGTAGTTGCCGGTAACCGCATCGGCAGAAGTTTTTGTCGTGAAAACAAGAAGGCTGCTCCCGTTAAGCTTTTGCACCTGGTTGTCGATCCTCTGTTCTGAGGGGTTTATGAACTCAAACTGGACCGGGTGATCAGGCGGAAGGTCACTCTTCATGTCCTTGATGAAAATTGCGAGGTATATGGAATCGCCGGGACGCCATACATCTCTCTCTCCGTAGACGAATCCCTTGATCCCGTTTTCGGGCTTGTTCCCTGAAACATCAAATGAGCTGAGGGAAAGGGAAGAGCCGTCATTTATCTTCAGGTAACTGCGGTCTTTGTCTTTCTTAGCTATTATAAGGAAAGGCTTCCTGCCGCAGAATAGAGTGGCGGAGCCTTCAGGATTGGTATTTCCCGAGACGATAGGCTGCATCTGAAAATCGTAGATATCGAGCGACACTTCATTTACAGGGAGCGCAGTCAGGAGGTCATTCACCATAATATGAAGCTGATCATCCTCACCCATCTTTGCAATAAGACCGAGGTTGGACGCCAGAATATTTCTCGACAATGCCTTGTCGGGACTATAGTATGCCTCCTTGCAGGGGTCATCGCGGTCGTTCCATTCAAACCCGAATGAGTAATAGATACTCTCATCCTCATTTTCATAATAATTTTCTCCGTCGCTCCATGTATCGTTAGATTCTTCCTGTGTCTGGTCGAGGCGTTCCTCATATCTTTTTTCCTCATCGGTGAGAGAACACGAGGTAATAAGCGAATATGATTTTCTCATGCTGAGCTGAACCTTATAAAGTATACCGGGTTCGACATCGATATAATCGGCAAGGTCTATGGTATAAAGATTCCATGAGCCGGGGCCGTTTACGGCTCCGGAGTTGAGATCAACCCTTCCTGAGAAGACCGGCTTGCCGAACCGTTTTATTCCATAATCGGAGCCGAGGTCGTTTTCCTGGAGGAAGTAAGGGAGGTTATTCTCATAGATCTTTGTTATTTTCAGGTCGACAGCCTTCAGGTTGGCTGCCATAAAGGGGAAGATAAGGTTTTTAGATGAAGGAAGGATCTCGCCCTTGCCGACAAGCTTTATGCCCGGGTTGACTCCTGTAAAATCAAGGCTTCCTGTGAATTCAGATTTAAGCTCCACTCCCCTGGTGTTCAATACCGATGATTCCACGTTGAGGGTCACGATGCCGTTAAGAGGGTTGACCGGAACAAGGGTGACGATATTTGAATTCACCGATGAAGATGTTGAAATAGCATTTGACAGGTAGATTAGTCCGTCGAGGTTTTTTGACGCATCAACGGGATCAGAGAAGATTATATTTATTTTCTGTCCTGCTCCCGGTTCAGTTTTCACTCCCAGAATGAGAAACTCGCCTGCTTTCGGGATGCTGATCACGGTCGATCCCTTCTGCTTCACCCCGGCTGAGGAGCCGTCCCACGAAAGGGTCAGATCCTGGGATTTGTCGGAGCGCGTTATTCCCATTACGCTGAATTTATGGACCAGGTTTTCAGAATGGTCCCATTTTATGTCAAGCTTTTTCTTTCCGAGCTTTGCCTCAAGGTATGATTCAGCTTCATTGTCGCTTATCACATCCGATGCAGTGATCTGTCCGTTGAGGATGTATGTATCTGCCTGAGACGGAGGACACTCAATTGTACCGGTTGTGATACTGAAATCCTTTTTGAGGGTTTGTATCCTGATGGGGAATAAGGAGAGCCGTTCCTTCACCTCGCCAAGCTTTGAGAGATCGAGCTCCCCGGTAAAACTTTTCCCGGCGTCGAGAAGCCTGGAGGGCGTGAAGACCAGCGTCGTCTCATCCTTCCATTCTGTTTTTCCTTTTATTGAAGGTTCGAAGGTGAAGAGTCCGGAAGGAGTTTCCTTTTTAGCTTTTGCAGCGAATTCAGGAGTGAACCTGATCTCGATGGCCGAGTTGGCGGGAACGACACCCGAGGTATATCCTGAGATATATTCGCTGAATCCCTTATCGAGGGGCAGTATTACCGGTGTAGTAACCGATTCTTTTTTAAGGATCTGTGAGGAGATCTTTTTCTCCTTCGATCCGCAGGATGTTATTAAAAGAATTACCAGTAACGGAAGGATCAGTCTTACAGCTTTCATAGGTTGTTGGTTTGAATATTAATTGGCAAAACCAAGTTACGGAAAAAGTTTGGAATAAGAAGAGGGTTGAAGAGGGTTGAAGGGGGTTGAAGAGGGTTGAAGGGGGTTGAAGGAGTTGAAGAAAACATTATCTTTATAGTATTCTTGCTGTTAAACTAAAAGGAGATAATTATGTACACATTCGGGTTTGAAAAGCTGGAGGTATGGAAAAAATCCAGACTTCTGACAAAAAAGATCTATGTTATAACTAAGAATTTTCCAAATTCAGAAAAATTTGGAATAACAACACAAATTCAGAGAGCGGTTATTTCTGTTTGTTCAAACATTGCTGAAGGGGCATCAAGATGGTCAAAGAAGGATCAGGTTCATTTCTATAACATTGCCTTTTCCAGTCTGATGGAAACACTTAACCAACTCATTCTAAGTAACGACCTTGATTATCTCGGGGCTGAAGAACTAACAGTAATCAGAACAGATATTCACGTAATATCGCTGATGTTAAATAACTTATCTAAATCCATCAGCAAAACCAACCTGACCTAAACCCACTTAAACTTCTTTAAACTCACTTCAACTTTCTTCAACCCCATCCCTTACACTGTCACCATTTCGGTTCTCAGTTTGGCGACATAGTCGCGGATATGGTTCAAAGTCTCGACCGTGACGGTCATTTTTGCACCGGAGGAACGGAGGACCTGTTTGGAAGTGTCGATTTCAAGATCTCCCTTTTCGAAGTAGATCTCGAAGGAGTCAAAATAATGCTGGAGGTATTTAAGTTTTTTGGTATAATAAACCACAACGGGATCGTCGTAAAAATTCTTCATGAAGCTGAGCAGCGAATTGAGGGTATATTTCTGCTCGGCGATTTTCTGCACCACCTCGGGATCGGGATGAGCTGGATTATAAACCAGCTGTGTGGCAATGAACATCGCTTCAACCCATCCCCCCATTACCATCAGTCCGGCAGTGCTTTCCCTGCCGCTTAGCCGAAGATGATCTTCAATATCCTTATATGCTTTCTGCATCATGGCAGTTACGGAATCAGCATCGGACATATCGTTCTGCACTTTCCTGATAGGGTCGGTGATAAGAGCATCGGGGATACCGAGCTTGTTACACATGTCCTTGATGGTAAGCATATAATCTATCACCTCCTGTCCCAGCCCGAACATCTTAAGGTATCCGAAATCGACCCCGTAGATGCCGGTGTTGATCGATGCCTTGGAACTGCTCATATAGAGATTCTTGTTTGATGTTGGATTAAGGGTTGCATTGCTATAAGGAACCCCCATCCTGTTGAAGATCACGCAAACCTCGACAGGAGTAAGCAGACCATAGTAAGTCTCTTCCTTCTGCACGAGGACTTTTGTCCCGGTGCTGTCGCTCCTGTATGTCGTAAAGTTGGGAGTGAAAGTAATCTTTTGCTCCTTCGGCTTACATGAAATCATTGCCAGGAGCATGAAGATCATTATGGAGGGGAGAAGGTTTTTCATTTATATATGATTTAGGAATCAAATTTAGGAAAAAAATCTAAAAGATAACTTACACGACATGCTCGATCTGCATGACCATTTTTACATCCCCCCGACCCCCTTCGAAGGGGGAGCCTATAAAGTTACTCTGTCACCGAGTTTTTGAGAGATTGTAGTCAGGGCGGAGCTGAGAGCCATTTTTTTCTTAATGAGCTCCATGGCTTTGTCTATATCGTTAGCATCCTGGGCCGTTTTAATCTGCGCCTGGATATCACGGATGTGCTCCTTTATCTTGCCTCCTTTAAATACAAGGATGACATCCGGAACGACATCCTTCAGCTTCATCTCCTCGGTCTCGATATAAGTCTGCCTGTTGAAATATATTTTGCTCAGGATGTGGGGCTCGGAAAGAAGGTCGGCTGCCAGCATGGATACTTCAGGGTCGGGATGCTTGACAAAACCCTTATCCTCAATAAATGTCCCCTGTTCCATCGCAAAACGGTACTCCTCGAAAATATTTGCATAGGCAGGATCATCAAATTTCAGATCGTCGGAGATAATCTCTTTTACAATGTAATCGGATACTGTTATCAACTCTTCCTTGCCATCCTCCTTGCTTATGTGTCTCTCAAATTCATTGCTGCCATACCTCATCAGGAGCCTTATTATCTCCCGTTCGGCGACGGAGGGAGTAATACCCGGAGTCACCACCTGCTTTGTGATCACCGGCGGAGGCACAGGCAGATCATCAGGCCCGGGGAACCTGTTCCTGTCCTGGAAAGATCGCTCCTGGCGCATTTTATTCACCTCATGATAGAGGATCGACTCCTGTATTCCAAGCTGGGTGCTGCACTCTTTTATATATACCGTACGGTTGATTGTCTCGGGGATGACAGCAATTGACCTCACTATGTCGCGGATCAGGTTTGCCTTTTTAACAGGATCGCTGGCAGCCTCTTCAAGAAGGAGCTCCGTCTTAAACCTTATGAAGTCGGTTTCCTTTTCCTTAATGTATTTTGCGAACTCCTCGTTACTTACTTTTTTGGAGTATGAATCAGGATCCTCGTTGTCGGGAAGAAGAACGATTTTCACGTTCAGCCCTTCCTCAAGAACTATGTCTATTCCCCGGAGCGATGCTTTAATCCCTGCGGCATCGCCATCGTACAATATTGTTATGTTAGGCGTGAATCTTTTGATAAGCCTCACCTGCTCCTGTGTGAGAGAGGTGCCAGAAGAAGCGACCACATTTTCAACGCCGGCCTCGTGGAGTGACATCACATCGGTATATCCTTCGACAAGGAAACATTTATCAAACTGGGTTATCGCCTTGCGTGCCTGGTAAATTCCGTAGACGATACGGCTCTTGTGGTATATCTCCGACTCGGGAGAGTTGAGGTATTTAGCCGTTTTGGCATCTGTTTTCAGCACCCTTCCCCCGAACCCGAGAACCTGTCCTGAGAGAGAGTGGATGGGGAACATCACCCTGCCGCTGAAACGGTCGAAGAGATGGTCATCATGCTGTATAGAAAGACCGGTCTTTACCAGAAAATCCTGCTTGTAACCATCCTCCAGCGCGCGCTTTGTAAAGCCGTCGCGTTTCTCAAGGCTATAGCCCACCTCAAATTTCTTCAGTGTGGCTTGCATAAAGCCTCTCTCCTTGAAATAAGACAGGCCGACGGTCATACCCTCGTCGCTCTGGAAAAGATTTTCCGAAAATTGCCTTGCAGCATAAGCTGTAACCACAAGCAGACTCTCACGTTCATTCTGCTTCTCGACCTCCTCCGGTGTCAGCTCTTTTTCAACGACCTCAATATGATATTTCCTGGCAAGGTACTTCAGCGCTTCAGGGTAAGTCAGGTGCTCGTGCTCCATGATGAAGTTGACAGAATTGCCCACTTTTCCGCAGCCGAAGCATTTGAAAATCTCCTTAGCCGGCGATACAGTAAAGGAGGGAGTCTTCTCATTATGGAAGGGGCAAAGGCCCAGGTAATTAACGCCCCGTTTCTTCAGCGGAACGAACTCCTGGATGACGTCAACAATCTGCGCTGCATCAAGTATCCGTTGTATCGTTGGCCGGTCGATCATGGGGTAAAGGTAGAAAAAAGGTTGAAGAAAGTTGAAGAGGGTTGAAGAGAGTTGAAAGGATTGCTTCGTCGTCACGCTGACGCGTGCCTTCTCGCAATGACTCTGGTCTGATCAATCATCAGTCATTGCGAGGAGCGAAGCAACGAAGCAATCCAATTAAACAATTACTACATTTGCATCAGTAAACGTTATGAATAATAATAGAAAGATAATCCTGGCTATCACCGGTGCCAGCGGGGCGATATATGCACAACGGCTGTTGGATAAACTGCTGAGCCTTGAGAAGCCACCGGAAGAGATTGCTGTTGTGTTTTCCGATAATGCAAAGACTATCTGGGAGTTCGAGACAGGGGGAAAATTCGTTGCAAAAGGCACTACGAAGGAGTATAATAATAAAGACTTTTTTGTGCCGTTCGCATCAGGATCATCCGATTATGATACTATGATTATATGCCCTGCATCAATGGGGATACTGGGCAGGATAGCCAACGGGACCTCTGATGATCTTATTGCCAGGGCGGCCGATGTGATCCTGAAGGAGCGGAGGAAGCTGATCCTCGTTCCGCGAGAGACGCCATATAACCTTATCCACATCAGGAACATGGAGACGCTCACTCTTGCCGGAGCAATTATGTGTCCCGCATCGCCTTCATTTTACAGCAAACCGCAGAGCATCGATGACCTGGTAATGACCGTTGTTGAAAGAGTGATCTCACTTGCCGGGTTTGATACCGATAGATTCAGGTGGATGAAAAATGATTGACAAAAGGATAATAAACTTCTTCAGGAAACATCACGTTCTTACTATAGCCACTTGCGCTGAAAACGAGCCATGGTGCGCCAGCTGCTTTTATGTCTACCTCGAAGAGGAAAATGCCCTTGTATTCACCTCTGACCTGAAAACAAGACACGGGCAGGAGTTCCTGAAAAACCGGGAGGTTGCAGGCAATATACTCCTTGAGACAGCCGTCATAGGCAAGATCCGGGGCATTCAGTTCAGGGGCAGGATATCGGAACTGGAGGGAGAGATAGCATCACGGGCTGAAAGCGCATACCTTAAAAGATTTCCTGTCGCCATGCTGATGGATACCCATCTCTGGGTTGTCAGCCTCACGCAGATTAAGATGACGGATAACAGGCTGGGGTTTGGGAAGAAGCTGCTGTGGCCGTGATTCAGTTCAGCAACCTTGATGTTGTTGAAGGGGGTTGAAAAGAGTTGAAAAAGGTTGAAGAAGTTGAATGAGTTTATATATTCACCAATACTACTTCAACCCACTTAAACTCATTTAAACTTTTGGCCTACTTTCCTAATTGCTGCTTTACAATACGGGCAATGTACTTGCCAAGGATATCGAATTCGATATTGACCACTGTTCCCTTCTTTATCTGGTGGAAGTTTGTCACTTCGTGGGTGAAGGGAATGATTGCGACCTGAAATGATTCCGGTTTGGAGTTTACAACTGTAAGGCTGACGCCATTGACGGATACCGATCCTTTTTCGACAGTCAGGTAATCGTCCTGTAGAGGTTTGTACTCAAAGGTATAATACCAGCTTCCTTCAGCTTCTCTGACATCAGTGCAGACGGCAGTCTGATCGACATGTCCCTGCACCATGTGACCATCGAGACGACCATCGAGTTTTGCACTGCGCTCGAGATTCACCTTGTCGCCTGGCTTCAGAAGTCCGAGGTTCGACTTCTCCAGTGTCTCCCTGATGGCTGTTACGGTATATTCATCACCATTCTTCTTCACCACTGTCAGGCAGACTCCATTGTGTGAGATGCTCTGGTCGATCTTCAGCTCCTTCGTGAAAGAGCATTTCATTGTGATGTGGATGTTGTCTTTTTCCTTTTCGATCTTAACGACAGAAGCGGCTTCTTCTATGATTCCGGAAAACATTTTTCTATAGTTTTATTTGTATTGCAAAGGTAAAGAAATATTGGACGGAAGTGAAAAGTCTTGACGCTGCTCTGTCTTGCCCGCTGAGGGCGGGCTGTCTTGAGGTCTTTTGGATTGATCGGACCAGGGTCATTGCGAGAAGGCACGCGTCAGCGTGACGACGAAGCAATCCTATCAATCAATTACTACTTACCCTTTCTTCCTACCACAGGCAGCCCAGCCTTTTTCCATGCGGAAATGCCGCCCTCCAGGCAATAGATATATTTGAATCCCATATCATTGAATTTTGAGGCAGCCAAGCAGCTGCGGACACCCGACTTGCAGTAGAGATAAATAACCGTTTCCCGGCTGATTTCTTCTGCTTTTCTGCAAGGCAGTTTGGAGAGAGGGATGTTGATCGCATTTTCGATCCGCTCCGTCAGGAATTCGGTTTTCATACTGACGTCGATAACTTTTAATTCAGGTTTTAATTTCATGTCGCTGTAAAAATCATCAACGCTGATGGTCACACATTTGTAACCACCGGTATCCTGAGCCTGTGAGGCTATTGGACTGGTCGTAAGAAGGATCAGGAACAGGATTAAATGCATGGTGATTAAAATTTATGCAGTACAAATATAGAGAAATGGTACAACGATGCAACGGACAGGAAGAAAGAGGGGGAGATCCTCCTTCGCCAAGGCTACGAAGGACGAAGGAGGGGGGGAGGGGGTGATGGGGAGACGAACATTCCTTAACAAATCTGCTTTGCTAAAAGTGCCACCCCCTCCGACGCACCTGCCCGTATGACCTCCACTTTCCTTCTCACAGGCACGGATACTTCCTTAGGATCGATGAGCCAGAGTGATGCATTATAAGGTGTATAATTAATCAGTCCCGCTGCAGGATAAACATTCAGCGAGGAGCCGATGACAACAAAAATATCGGCCGTTTCAGTTATCCTGACTGCTTCATCCATCATCGGCACTGCTTCGCCAAACCATACGATATGCGGACGAAGCTGGCTCCCTTTTTCACATTTGTCGCCGGGATTAATGTCATTGTAACCGATATCATAAATCAAAGAAGGATCCGACGTGCTCCTCGCCTTTGTCAGCTCACCATGAAGATGAAGTACCTTTGTGCTTCCTGCCCGCTCATGAAGATTATCGATATTCTGGGTTATCACATGAACATCGAATAGTTTTTCAAAGGCAGCTAGGCCGTAATGACCAGCATTCGGACTGCATCCTTCAAGCTGGCGTCTTCTTTCATTGTAGAAACGGAGTACGAGATCCCTGTTCCCGGACCACGCCATCGGTGTCGCCACTTCATTTACATCATATTCTTCCCATAATCCGCCCGAATCCCTGAAGGTCTTTATTCCGCTTTCAGAGCTCATTCCGGCGCCAGTGAGGATGACTAGTTTTTTCATAAAGAATTCTGTTGGGACAAAATTAGTGGAAATTAATAGAATACTGTATGGATCATGAAGGCGACCGGCAACCGGCATGGGTTGATTTAAGTGACTCGGTAGATGGGGAATAGGATTGCTTCGTCGTTGCACTCCTCGCAATGACCAGAGACATATATGTGATGTATGGTTGATGAAAAGGATCGATAGGACCAGAGTCATTGCGAGATGGCACGCGTCAGCGTGACGACGAAGCAATCCTTTTAATCTACATCTGACACCAATCACCATTGCACCGTTTTTATTATCTTTGCGCGTTCAATTTATAAACCGTATAAACACCAATGAACAAACGCTTTCCTGAATATAAATCCCTCGACCTGTCTAAGGTTAATAAGGATATTCTTAAAATATGGGACGAGAATGATGCTTTTCACAAGAGCATAAGAGAAGTTGACGGCAAGGGAGAATTTATCTTCTACGAAGGACCACCGTCCGCAAACGGCATGCCAGGCATACACCACGTGATGGCCCGCACCATCAAGGATGCGATCTGCCGCTACAAAACACAGTGCGGGTACGAAGTCAAGCGCAAGGCGGGATGGGATACCCATGGTCTGCCCGTTGAGCTCGGCGTCGAAAAGTCTCTCGGCATCACCAAAGAGGATATCGGTAAAGGGAAAAAAATAACAATCGAAGAATTCAACAAGGCATGCCGCACCGACGTGATGCGCTATACCGATAAATGGGAGGAGCTAACCCGCAAAATGGGTTACTGGGTCAACATGGACCACCCGTATGTTACATATGATAACCGTTATATAGAGACACTCTGGTGGCTGCTCAAACAGCTCCATAATAAAGGAGTTCTCTACAAGGATTATACAATACAGCCCTATTCACCCGCAGCAGGTACAGGACTCAGCTCCCACGAGCTAAACCTTCCCGGCTGCTATCGCGACATCAAGGACACTACCTGCATCGCCCTTTTCAAACTCATACGCAATGAGAAATCGGAATTCCTCTTCAGGCATATCGATACTCCAGACCTGCATATCATGGCGTGGACAACCACCCCGTGGACACTCCCTTCAAATACGGCGCTTGCAGTAGGCAGTGAGATCAGGTACATAAAAGTGCGCAGCTTCAACCCATACACAGGTGAACCGATAACCGTGATCATGGCCAAAGAGCTTCTTCATTCAATGTTCCCTGAAGCAAATGCCGGGATGCATTTTACGGAGTATAAAACTGGCGACAAGAGAGTACCCTATAAGGTGCTCGAGGAGTTTTCGGGCAGCGACCTTGAAGGGATGAAATATGAGCAGCTTATACCGTGGATGAACCCCGGAGATGGAGCATTCCGCGTGCTCACGGGCGATTTCGTGACCACCGAGGATGGAACGGGTATCGTTCATATTGCACCGACGTTCGGGGCCGACGACTATAAGATCGGAAAGGAAAATGGTGTTCCTCCAATGATGGTCAAGAGGAAGGATGGCACATTAGGGCCTATGGTCGACAGACGTGGCTACATGGTGCCTTTAGCCGACCTCGATGAGAAATTCGTGAAAGAGAGAGTCGACGTAAACTCATATAAGGAATTTGCAGGACGCCCGGTGAAGAATGAATACGACTCGTCGCTTGCCCCCGATGCCGCCACAATAGACGTCGACATTGCCGTCATGCTGAAGCAGCAGGGCAAAGCCTTCAGGATCGAGAAGCATATTCACAGCTATCCGCACTGCTGGCGCACCGACAAGCCAGTGCTCTATTACCCGCTCGACGCATGGTTCATTCGTACAACCGCATTCCGCGAGAGATTAATCGAGCTGAACAATACCATAAACTGGAAACCTGCATCTACAGGCTCAGGACGCTTCGGCAAATGGCTCGAGAACCTTGTTGACTGGAACCTCTCCCGCTCACGTTTTTGGGGAACCCCGCTTCCGATATGGGTAACGGAAGACAGGAAGGAAGAGATGTGTATCGGTTCCGCTTCAGAGCTTAAAAAAGAAATTGAGAAATCTATAAAGGCAGGATTCATGAAGAAGAATCCTCTGGCCGGCTTCACTGAAGGTGACAACACACAGGAGAACTATGCCCGGTTCGATCTTCACCGTCCGTTCGTTGACGAGATAATTCTTGTCAGCCCAGCAGGGAAGAAAATGTTCCGCGAGCCCGACCTGATAGATGTTTGGTTCGACTCCGGCGCAATGCCCTACGCCCAGGTTCACTATCCGTTCGAGAACAAGGAGAATTTCAGCAAGATGTTCCCAGCCGATTTTATTGCAGAAGGAGTAGACCAGACAAGAGGATGGTTTTTCACCCTTCACGCTATAGCGACAATGATCTCCGACTCGGTTGCATTTAAAAATATCATCTCCAACGGTCTTGTGCTCGACAAAAACGGCAACAAGATGTCGAAGAGACTCGGCAACGCCGTCGATCCCTTCAGCACAATTGAAGAGTACGGCTCTGATCCACTGCGCTGGTATATGCTCATCAACGCCCAGCCGTGGGACAACCTTAAGTTCGATGCCGCAGGTGTCGATGAGGTGAAGCGCAAATTTTTCGGAACGCTCTATAACACTTATTCTTTCTTCGCCCTATATGCGAACGTCGACAATTTCAGGTATGCCGAAAAGGATATACCGGTAAAAAACCGTCCCGAGATCGACAGGTGGATAATATCCCTGCTCAACTCGCTGGTGAAGGAAGTGGGGAAATGCTATGAGGATTATGACCTCACCCGTGCAGGACGCGCCATCCAGGATTTCGTCACCGAGAACCTGAGCAACTGGTACGTGAGGCTTAACAGGAAGCGCTACTGGGGAGGCGATTATGATGAAGACAAGCTGGCGGCCTATCAGACGCTCTACATAAGTCTCGAGACAGTGAGCAGACTGGCAGCACCGATAGCACCCTTCTACATGGATCAGCTTTTCCGTGACCTCAGCATGACGACCGGGAAGAGCATGGAGGAATCCGTTCACCTTGCACTTTTCCCCGGATACGACGAAACATTGATAGACAAAGATCTTGAGGAGAGGATGGATATCGCTCAGAAGATTTCGTCGATGATACTGGGACTCAGGAGGAAAGTGAGCATCAAGGTACGGCAGCCGCTGGCGAAGATAATGATACCTGTTCCCGACAAGTCGTTCAGGAGCAAGTTTGAAGCTGTGAAGGATCTGGTGCTTACAGAGGTCAACGTGAAGGAAGTTGAATATATCGACGATACCGCATCAGTTCTGGTTAAGAAGATAAAGCCCAATTTCAAGACGCTTGGTCCCCGTTACGGCAAGCTGATGAAGGAGCTGGGGACCATTATTTCGGGAATGACGCAGAAGGAGATAGTATCATTTGAGGCTATCGGATCACATTCATTTACACTTAACGGACAGCAGATAACCCTCACCCCGGAGGATGTGGAGATCATCTCTGAGGACATACCCGGTTGGCAGGTAGCCAACGACGGGAAGCTTACCGTAGCGCTCGACATAACCGTAACCGATGAGCTCAGGAATGAAGGGATAGCGAGGGAGTTTGTGAACCGTATACAGAACATCCGCAAGGAAAGCGGGTATGATGTGACGGACAAGATAACGGTGCAGATCGGGGATCATGAATTTGTGAGGGAAGCCGTGAAACGGCATGCAGGGTATATAGGGTCACAGACGCTGGCGACAGAGGTGAAGCTTGTTTCTTCCCTTGCAGGGAGCGATGTTAAGGAGGTTGAGATTGATGAGGTGGTGGTGAAGATGATTGTAACCAGGGTCCCCTCCAAGGAGGGGGTGGGTTAAAAGGATTGCTTCGTCTCCGCCGGTTGGCGGATCCTCGCAATGACCGTGGACTTAATTAACTCAGGGAATAAACAACCTCGTAGAGGTTGTGGAATTGTAGCACAAAAGTTTAAAAAACCGGGGGCGCCGGCGCAGGAAGTGCGTGAGTCCGGGAGTATTATTCCGGCGCAATGGGCAGCGGATGAATCTAGAAAAACGATTGCACGATTGCACGATATCTACACCTTCTTAAGAAAAGTAACCGGGATTGTGACTATGATATTCTGATCGAGACGGTCGATCCGGACGATGACCCTTTTCTTGCCGCCTATAAGGATAAGCTCGCCGGTCAATCCGGTAAGCGACCCGGTAACAACTATAACATTATCGCCTTTTGCAAACGATTCACCGGTGACCTCTATTTCGGCATCACTGTTGACAACAAGTCTGAGGTTGTCGATCTGTTTCTGGGGAATAGGGGCAGGCTGTCCCTCAAAGGATACGAACTTAACAACCCCTAAAATCGTAAAGACCCGGGGGAACTCCTTCTTCCTGACTTTCACAAAGAGATATGACGATATCAAAGGCTTCTCAATCACCTTCTTGCGGTCGCTCCATTTCCTGACTGTTTTAATCAGAGGAAGGAACGATTCGACATTTATTTCAACCAGGCGTGAATAAACCAGCTTTTCTGCACGCGGACGTGTATAGATGGCGTACCAGCGCGATAGATCCGTCTTTTCTTTAATAGGTGCGCTAATATCTCCCGGGGGAGGGGTATTTGAAGACATTACTTTTGTGTTTTGAAAAAACAGTAGCAAAGATAGCTTATTTGTTCGAAAATAGATGGTGTTAGGGTGTTCGGGTGTTAGGGTGTTAGGGTATTAGGGTGTTACGGTATTAAGGTATTATTAGAAATGGATTTAATTTAAGGTTGATCAGGAAGAATACTTCGTGCTGAAATAATTTTTGCCAGCATAAATGAAATTACTTTACATTCATTTATCAGGGTATCTGCAATTTCTTCTTCAATATATCCTATTTCATTGCCGATTATTAAAAGTGTCTGCAGTTCAGCAGATGATCCTTTTGCAATAAAAAAATGACGAATTGACTGTTTATTAGTTCCTAATTCGTCTCCCTCGGCAATGTTGGCTGAAATACTGACTGCAGCTCTCTGAACCTGATCTTTGTATCCATAATCTTTTGAAATGTCCTGATTTTTTACAAGTCGATAAATTGTTACAGCAAGTTTCTTGGCCTTTTGCCATACCTGTAATTTTTGGAAATTACCCATAATGCAACGATTTAAGTCATTAATTATTGATTTAGCACAATGGTAAAAGTAATAATTTCAATAAAGATTTGCAAAACCAGCGTTCCAATAAATGGTTCCCGGGTTGTCCTTAACACCTATTACCTTAACACCTTATTACCTTAACACCTTATTACCCTAATACCCTAATACCTTAATACCTTAATACCCTCTTCCCTCAATGCCCTTCTTTTTTCCCTTGTTTTTATATTAATCAAAATATCCTACCTTTGCCCGATAATTAAAACCTTATGCTATGGCTGAAAAGACAAGATATTCAGATGAGGAGCTGGAGGAGTTCAGACAGATCATCATGGCGAAGCTGGATAAGGCCAAGAAAGATTATGAAATACTAAAATCCAGCATAACTCACGAAGAGAGCAACGACACTATGGATACCTCTCCCACATTCAAGGTACTTGAAGAGGGTGCTACCACATTATCGAAGGAGGAGGCCGGCAGGCTGGCACAGCGTCAGCTGAAGTTCATTCAGCACCTGCAGGCTGCACTTGTAAGGATAGAGAACAAGACATACGGTATCTGCCGCGAGACAGGGAAACTGATCTCGAAGGACAGATTACGCGCAGTGCCTCATGCCACGCTTTGCATTGATGCTAAGATGAAGCAGAAGTAACGGTACAACGGTGCAACGGTGCAACGGTGCAAAGGCCGAACCGGAAAAAGTAACCGTCTCAGAAGTGGGGCGGTTTTTTTATTCGAGGACTGGACGGGGGAATAGGATTGCTTCGTCGCTACGCTCCTCGCAATGACTAATGATTGATCAGACCAGGGTCATTGCGAGAAGGCACGCGTCAGCGTGACGGCGAAGCAATCCTATCAACCCACCACCATCCCCTCCAGGGAGAGGAGACTGTTTTTCACTCCCTCTCGCCCTCACGCCATCCCGCCCTCACTTTATAGTTTCCCTGAAATACTTAATAGTCTTGCTAAGTCCTTCATCGAGTCCAACCACCGGTTCCCAGGATAGAGCACTTTTTGCCAGGGTAATATCGGGCCGGCGCTGTTTCGGATCGTCGGCCGGAAGCGGCATGTGGACGATCTTCGACTTTGAGCCGGTCATTTTTATGATCTTTTCAGCAAGATCAACGACAGAGACTTCAATGGGGTTTCCGATGTTGACCGGACCGGTAAAATCATCCGGAGTGGCCATCAGCTTTATTAGTCCGCTGATAAGATCACTGACGTACTGGAAGCTGCGGGTATGTGAACCGTCGCCGAAGACGGTGATGTCATTTCCCTTCAGTGCCTGGACAATGAAATTCGACACAACCCTGCCGTCGTTGGGGTGCATTCGCGGGCCGTATGTGTTGAAGATGCGGGCTATTTTGATCCTGACGTTATTCTGCATGTGATAATTCATGAAGAGAGTCTCGGCGCATCTTTTCCCCTCGTCGTAGCAGGCTCTCGGGCCGAGAGTGTTGACATTTCCCCAGTAGCTTTCGGGCTGTGGGTGAATGTCAGGATCACCATATATCTCGCTGGTGGATGCCTGCAGGATCTTAGCTTTTGTCCTCTTGGCCAGGCCGAGTGCGTTTATCGCGCCCATAACCGAGGTCTTGATGGTCTTTATCCCGTTATACTGGTAGTGTACCGGAGAGGCCGGACAAGCCAAATTATAGATCTCGTCGACTTCGAGGAAGACCGGCATGGTGATGTCGTGTCTTATCACTTCGAAATTATGGTTATCGAGAAGATGGGTTATGTTCTGCTTTGACCCGGTGAAATAGTTATCGAGGCAAATAACTTCATTACCCCGGTTAAGAAGTTCTTCGCAGAGGTGGGATCCGACAAAGCCGGCGCCGCCGGTTATTAATATACGATTCATTTGTTTTAAATTAGCAAGTGTAAAAGTAATTAAAATGGTGCAATGGTACAATGGTGCAACGGTACAAAGGTACAACGGTACAATGGTACAATGGTACAACGGTACACCTTCGGGCCATTAAATCCTCTTACATCCCCAGCTCCTTAATACGGATCTTAATCCTGATAGAATCGGGTATATTTTTCTCACTGATCAGAATCAGATAGCCCCCGCCACCGGCCCCGGAGAGCTTCCAGGCAAGCGCATGATTTTTATACTGGTCGATCACTTTCGCAATTTCAGGATTCATCATTTTAGGGAACATTTTTACCTGTGCATCGAAAGAATTGAGAAAACCTAATGAAAATAAATTCATGCTTTTTGCTTTCAGCCCCTCCCACGTAAAATCGGCTGCTTCGGTCAGGGCCAGGACGTTTTTCCTGTTTATTTTCGTCTCTGACAATACATTGAAGTCTGCCGGTCTCGGCCAGAGGGTTTTCATATAGAGCCTATCCTCAAGCCATTTAAAAATATCAGGATCTGAGATTGTCTCAAATTTCGAAGGCCAGTATTTGCCCTTATCATAATAGAATTTGTTAATGCCTGGCATGGTAATGCCTATTGAATCCTGTGAGCCGCTTACCTCCATGGTACCGGGATCATTATCATATCTGAACAATGTTCTGGCAAGTTTTTCTGGCTTTTCAAGTGGAAGCTGGTTGTTCCAGAGCTCGATTGCTTTTTTTCTGGTGGAAGTGGCCATTCCGGAACGCTCGTTGAATTCTATTGTCGGTTCTATGGAGACGGTAATTGCAGCTCCGGCACAATATTTTGAAACATATGGCTGGTCAATCCAGGTGCCGGCAAGGTCTATCCGGTACGGAATCGGTCTGATGGAACGCAAATCTGTAGTTGTTCTTGGGGGAAGATTTGCATAAGGAATTCTTTTCAGAATTTTATATCTGACACCCAATTCTTTACACAGGTTTTCTTTTGCAGGAGTATGGCCGTCTTCATTTACAATGAATATATCAGGTTTTAAAATTTTCATTTCATCGGAAAAATCCATAAACCCGCTTCCCCTGTTTACTATTACCTTGTGAATGCAGGCCAGCGATTTCAGCATAAAAACCCGTTCCTCCTCAGAATTTATTGTCTCCCTTCCCTTAAGTTCCCTTATGGTTTTATCAGAACCCAGTCCAACATACAGATCGCCGTATTGTGATGCTTCCTGCAGGAATGCAACATGTCCGGAGTGGAGCATATCGAAGCAACCGGAAACGAAGACTTTCTTTTTTCTTATGCTGCGCATGGCGATTGATTATTTTATCAATAACAAATTTAGTAAAAAGGTTAATGGGCACAAAATAGGGTGCAACGGTGCAACGGTACAACGGTACAATGGTACAAGGGTACAAAGGTCCAATGGTGAGACAAGGGAGTTAATTAAGTAGTTCTGACTTTAATTAGCTTGGTTAGCATGACAGAAATAATCTTGCACTCATTGATCAGCAAATCAGCGTCGGTTTTTGAAATATAGCCTATTTCATGACCAATAATAATCTGGGTGAGCAATTCAGCGGCAGATCCTTTTGCGATATAGAAAAAATGAACAGATTGCTTATTTGAATCAAGTTCATCACCCTCTGCAATATTGCTTGCTATGCTGACTGATGCCCTTTGAATCTGGTCCTTGAAACCAAAATCCCTTGAAAAGTCTTTTAAAGCTGTAAGACGATAGATTTTAACAGCCATCTCTTTGGCTAATTGCCATACACGAAGTTTTTGAAAATTTCCCATTTTGCAGCGATTTTAAATTTGTAATAATTAGCACTTACCCGTAAATTTAAAAGATTTATTTTTAACCTCAAACAATAATGTGAACCGGATCTTAACCCTTGTACCGTTGTACCATTGTACCGTTGAACCATAAATATTAAAGTCATGAATGGCTATCCCAAATCCACCTCACACCTTAAATACAAGCGTTACTGCAAAGTTCTGAAGCTTCAGGAGAACAAAGAGCTGATTGAAAAATACAAGGAGATACATAAGCCTGAAAATATCTGGCCTGTTATATCCAGGGGTATAAAGGAAGTCGGCATTATTGACATGGAGATATATATTAAGGAAAACATGGCCTTTATGATAATGGATACCGTTCCGGAATTCGACCATGAGAAGGCAATGAAAAAGCTCGGGTCATTACCAAAGCAGAAAGAATGGGAGGAATATGTGTCTCAGTTCCAGAATGCAGGATCTAAAGCAGACACCCCGGAGAAGTGGGAGATTGTGGAAAGGATTTTTTCTTTGAATGAGTAAAGATCAAGACAAAAGACAAAAGTAAAAAGATAAAAGTGAAGAAGTTAAGCCAATTAAAATGTGGGTTTACTTTTGTCTTGTGACTTTTATCTTTTATCTTTTTTCCCCTTAACCTCACGCCCTCTCGCCCACTCGCAAAGAGAGCTTACCTGCTTCTTGCGTGCCGGAAAAGGATATTCCACCAGGACTTCCAGAAATATTTAAAATCTGTACGGAACGGATGCCTGTCGTACAAATCAAGGTATTTCATTTCTGAAGCCTGAATGCTTTCAAGATTATCAGGCATATCGACGTAAAAAGGAGGAATAAGTCCTGGTTTATATCTGATCCTTCTTTCCTGAACCTCTTTATTGTACAACTCAAAATACTGCCTGCTCAAAGGCCTTACCCCGACAAGCTTCATATTCCCTTTAAAATAATTAATGATCATCGGCAACTCATCGAGCCATATCTTCCTGCAAACCGCGCCCCATGATGTGACCCTGAAATCATTTTTGAACTTGCCGCCATCCCCGAGGTCATGAAGCCTGTAAACATAATCCTGGATATATTCGGAATAAGGATGCATTGTCCGGAGCTTGTACACCTTCATTATTTCACCGTTCTTTCCCACTCTTTGTAAAGCTATAAGGGGGCCGTAAATATTTTCATTTATAGTGAAGGGTTCAAAGATCTTTTTTGCTTCAATGCAAAGATAATTACCAATAAAGGATTCCTGTCTTATTCTGAACCCGCCTCTTGAAAGACGCCCCAGCGCTTCTGCCCGGGAAATAACTGCATTATTACCATGGGTAAGAAAAAAATAAAGCGGACGGGTGAACTTCAGCTTAGGAAGAACACGCTTCACCACAAAATCGAAGGAGTAAAAAATATAATTCAGAACCGGAGGAAACTTCTTCAATACCCTTTTCTTCCTCTGATCTTTTGTCTCAACACAGCAGAAGAAATATCCTTTCGTTTCCAGTTTCTGATTGACAGCCTCAATGAAAGAATCAGGATTTTTAATATCATTGATCTTATGCAGGTTTATGATATAGGTGTATTTATCTTCCGGGAGGCTTGTAATATTGAATATTGTTGTTGTTGAAAGAACAGCGGTGCGTTCTGTAAGTTTTGGCCCGGTCATCTTAATGACAGCCTGTGCTATTTCAGGACCTGATTCTGCTTCAATGGCATGAATGATCCCGGGATTGACTTCATTTATCGTCTCCTGGTGATTTCCATTACCATTTATCCCACCAACGAGTTCGTATTCGCTCGGCTTCCTGTATGATCTGTATTTTTCATACTCCTCATAGTCCTGTATGGTTGCTTTTTTATAGGAAATATAGATTGAACCGAATAAAAGTTCAAGGAATGTGGCAACAATGGCTGTACCAAGAACGATTGTCCTGGAGAAATCAAGATCCCGGAAGGCATACATTATAAGAGCTGTGATTGCAATTGAAATTAGGTTACTGACCAGGACCCTGTTGAATAATGTCGAAAAATTAATGATCTTCCCCCTGTGCATCTTCCCGTTTACCAGGGAAACAAGAAGCCAGATTACTGCGAGGATGGCAAAGAAGATACTGTGTGAGGGAAGATAAACTCTCAGACTGGCAGGTTTGGTCCACACCATAAGGAGGAACGATATCGCCAGTATAAAAATATCGGCAATAAGGGTTATGACTCTGAACCTTTGTTTTTCCATTTATTTCAGTAAAGAGATCTTTCTAAATGTAAATTAAGAAAAAAAATAGTGAAGTTGTTCAAAAATGACTGATATATCATATATAAAGTTGCAGGGGGGGAGATTTGACGATCTGCGATCGGCAAGGAAGGAGTTGTATAAATTATGGGGCGTTGCCCCTAACTCCGATTGTTCATTTATTTGTATATAATATGGAGCGTTGCCCCACACCCCAGTTACTTTCTTTATCTTGATATAAAGAAAGTAACCAAAGAAAGATCAAGGCTGCAGATAATTTCGGGGCTCATGTTTTTCGGCTTGCCCACGCAATACAACTCGCTCTCCGCCTGAGGGCGGATCGCTCAGACAGTATTGCTTACAGCAGGCCCTCGCAGCAAGCCTCAAAACAGTCGCGCTCCCCTGCAGACTGGCTCCTCGCTAAAATTGCCCACTGGGCAATTTCTTGACGCTCGGCCCTCAAAATTCTCTAAGGCCGTTTGAAATCCGTTTGAATTATAGAAATATCTGTCGCCTGACGGCGATTAGGGTTTATTAAGTGCAGAAGAGAAACAACCTCGTAGAGGTTGCGGTATTGTAGCACAAATGATTAAAAATGATGGGCGCCGGAGCAGGAGTAATTTGAAAATTGGATTATTATTCCGGCGCAATGAGTAGCGAATAAGGGGAGAATGAGAGATGAGAGGTGAGATATGAGATGTGAGATATGAGAGATGAGCGGTGAGAAATGAGTGTTTTATTAATTATTTTGTTTTAAAAAGTAAATAATTATTTACCTTTGTTTTTGATATATGAAGTGTTCAGAGTTATTAAGATTATTAAAAGAAGATGGATGGTTCGTAGTTTCATCAAGGGGGTCTCATCTTAAAATGAAGCATCCGGTAAAGCAGGGTTTAATAATCTTCCCGGATCATGGATCAAAAGAAATGGGTAAAGGATTAGAGAAAAAATTATATAAAGTCGCTGGTTTGAAAAAATAGATTATGGCTGCAAAAAAGAAAATAGAAATAATCGTTGAAAAGACAAAAGATGGATTCTCCGCGTTCGCTAAAGAATACCCTGTCTTTACGACAGGATCAACAATGAATAAATTATTCCATAACATCAAAGAAGCATTCATTCTTTATTTTGACGACGAAAATTTCAATGATTCCAGGTTATCTTATGAAATTGATTTCAACCAATTCTTTAAGTATTATAAAGTCTTAAATTCCAAAGCCCTTGCCTGCAGGATTGGAATGAATCCAACACTTCTATCTCAGTATGTCAGCGGACGTAAAAAACCCTCTTTATCACAGAGTCGCAGAATATTGTATGGAATAAACACAATCGGCCAGGAGCTTGCCGAAATGAGCGTAATTTATAAACATAATTAATTCAACTCAGACTCATCTCTCATTACTCACTGCTCATCGCTCAATACTCATCGCTCAGCCCTTGCGCCTTTTTGCCACTGTGCCTTTGCGCCTTTTTCAGAATCCAAAAGTGACCCCAAAATTGAACGTATTCTTCCTTCCGTAGAAGTATGCCGGGGACCATCGTGCATCGCCCGTGATATTGCTATAAACGAAAGATCCCCATACGTACAGATCGTTAATTACCTGATATGATCCCTTTAGGCCGAACGAAGTATTATGCCAGTTAACTGAGGCAAGCGGCGGATTGCCGACACGGGGCGTACCGAGCTCGGTATAATCCGGACCGCGGATCGCATCAATAAAATATAAGCGTATATCCAGAGTCCTTAATGGGCGGTAATCAAATGCCACAAACCACTCCCGGGAATTATCCCTGAGATAGTGGCCAAGATTGTATCCGTTCGACTTGAAGGTAATTGTGGGGACATAATGCTGAAAAGCAAGGGGATATGTATAGGTGAACTCCGTTGTTAATGACAGGTCTTTTACCGGGTAATTGCTCAGGCTGAAACCTGCTTTCCAGCTAATGAAATTCCATTCATCTTTTTTGAAGAAACGGCTTACTGAAAGCTCATCGACAAACAGGGTTGCATAGAGATGAAGGTTTTTTATCTGCCTTGAGCTTATATCGAAATACATCTGAGAATTCATGTTATCGATGCCTGATGAGACAGAATGATCGACTGATTTATAAAAAAACAATGGTACAAGATAAGCCGGGTTAATTCTCAGGTTATCATAGATAATACTGTTACCTGCGGAAATGATAAGGAATTTCACAGGAGTGAATGTAAAAATATTGGCTGAAATGTACTTTTTGTGATAAACCTCGCGGTAATAGGTTCCATAACTGTTAGTAACCCAGAATGACCTGGAGCTGTCGACTACCATAGAATTTAGCCATCCGTGAAAATAATTGAATTCAAACCATTTAACCGGATTTAAATGGAGTCTCAGCTGAATAAATGTTGGATTGTTCCCGCCGAATATATTTGCACCGTTATAATTAGTACCCCACTGTAATTCATCTTTTACAAATCCTGCGCTGCCCCATTTCCAGGAATAAGTAACACCTCCCTGCATATCGCTCCAGTCTGTTGCATTTTTGATATGTCCGTCGACCCTTTGAGTCAGATATGCAGGCAGACCGAGAAGTGGTTTTTCATGATTATCGCGGAGAGAAGCATAAAAACCCCAGTGCTGAATATAGGCATGGGCTTCAAGCCCGTTTCTCCAATAAGTAGCCTGACCAGAAGAGTTGGTAAATATTTCACCACCAAGTATTGGATTGACAGTCAATGAAAACAGAGAATCCTTATAATAAAAAAGATCCCTCCGCATTTTCCCCTTTGTACCTTTGAACCATAATATCGTTGCACCGTTGTCCCTTTGCACCGTTGCACCGTTGTCCCTTTGCACCGTTGCACCGTTGTCCCTTTGTACCGTTGCACCGTTCTTTAACTCCTTCCCAAAATCCATAAGGTAAAAATCAAGTTCCTTCTGCTGACGTAGCGATATCTGTTCCCGCTTTTCATCAGCCTCCTTAAGACTGTTTGCTATGAATAACCTCGAATAAGGTTTTACGGCTGAATTTATTGATATAATCTGGGCATTGGCCAGTTCATCCAGGAACTCATATACTCCTGTGTTGTTTACGGGATGGGGAACTTCCTGCGGAAATATATTTATTGAGCTCAGTGATAATACTAAGAATAGAAGAATTAGTTTGATTAAGTGATTAAGCCTCATCAAATAACGTAATTGGTTAACAAATATAAGATTTATTGGTAAAACAATTGGGCGTGAGGCGTGCGGCGTGGGGCACGCGGCAAATAATAAACGACATGCGCATAGGGTTAGCGGTTAGCGGTCCAGTCTATACCCCAGGCCGCACACCGCATGCCTCATACCGCACACCCCATTTCCCCAAAAAAAGAGCCACCCTCAGGCAGCTCTGTATATTTATTAAAGCTGGAAGATCAACCGAACGGCTTATCGCCGAAGGGACTCTGGAAAGGTTCATCCTTCCCCTTGCTACCTCCGCCACGAGGACCCGGAGGCGGGCCTGGAGCATCACTCATCATTACAAGAGAAATTGAATTATCAAGAATGAACCTTGTAATTTCAGGTTTTTTATATTGCTTTTTAAATAGTATGTCCTTTTCTATAGCCTTCAAATGGAATGGAATAACTTAAAAATGATTAACAAAAATACTGTTTTTAAAGTAATTAACAAATAAATATTAATGGCTCAGCGGCTCAAGGGGTACAACGGCTAAAAGGAGAAAATGCCATATAATAAATTTCTTGCCTTTGCGCCATTACCTTATCACCACCTTTCCCATATACCTGTTCACTCCTGATCTTAATTCTACAATATAAAGTCCGGTTGTTGACGGAGCCACTACCCGTGTGACAGAATTTTTAGTGAATTCAATATTTCTCAGATCGGCAACGGTTCTTCCGGAAAGATCGAGAACAGTAACCGAGCCTTGTTTACCATCCCAATCATCGGCAAGAGTCTGAATATTAATATAGCCAAATCCGGAATAAATATTAAAGGTATTTTTTAAAACGGCAGGATCTTCAATGACCGTGAGCAAATCTGAAAACTTAAGAACAAACCTGTCTGTTATTAATCCGGCTGTTGAAGTAAAAGTCAAAGAAGGAGTTGTTTTCAGATTTATCATGAACCCGGTGACATTATCAAAAAGGGTAACAATATAACCATCCAGCCCCTGAAGTTGTGTTGCCGTGATAGTATGAATAAGAGTATCAGAAGTAAGATTAACAGTAATTGGTATTGATAAGGTTGTACTTGGATTAGGGAATGGTTGTCCGTTAATAGCATATTTAGTACCGCTTACAACTGACCAGATCTCCGGAGACTTAAGAGAATAAAAGGATTTCGGAGCATCAAAATCATAATCCAGACCCGGTTTGGCAGTTTCGTCAAATCTTACAATGGTCTCATCGGAAATGGAGTCTTCAGTCAGCTTAAGTCTGACAAGGGGGATTATTGTTTCTGCACCCTTATAACGTGCGGTTGAATTATGCTCTTTAGCTGATGCCGGGATAGTAAATGTATTACCGGTTCCATACGTTCTGATAAAGAATCCCTGCATAGGAGGAATATGGCTGGTTGCGTTCTCAGGTATTCCTGTACCTGCGGCATAAGTATATTGCTGGCTGTCTTTTGTAAAATATACTGCTTTTCCTGTATTTTCCGGATAGCCGGATGCAGTAACAACATCCCAGTCGATGCCAGAAGGGAACGGATTGCCGAGGAGGTTCCATCCACTAAGTGTTGGATATCCGCCATAAGTAAGTGTGATCGGAGAAAGAGCAGAAGAATTTAACTGACCGGAAAATGTAAATTTAGTGCCGGGAGTGGCATTATCCCAATAATCATATCCTTTGCCAGGCAACAAATCTGTAAATGTATAATTATTGTCTATGCCCCCACCTGAATAGACATATCCATCCCATGCGACCCAACCTTGCAAGAGGTCTATTGAAACGCGCTGTTCAGCATATCCGACAATATCTTGTGTTACTCCCGTAAATGTTGTAACTGGTAGTGTGGTTATTGGAATAGAAATATAATGCCATTTATAATTTGGAGAACCGCCCCCGGTCAGATATAGTTGTGCATTTGTTGTTCCTGATCCGGAATAGCTTTCCATCATCAGCGAAAATATTGCGGATGATGATGTGGAGTTTAGATTAAGCGTTCCGGAATTTGCCATTGAGGTTACTGTTGCCTGTCCGGATGGATCAATGGTAAGAATACCGGCATTAGTCAAGGTTGCTGCTGTGAGAAGTTGGCTAGCTCCTACTGTTAATGTGCCTCCCCCGGTTGTTGTCAATGTTCCATTCACCGTTACAGCTCCGCCTAATGTATTTGTACCGCTTGTGTTATCCAGTTTAAGGTTGTTATAAGTTAAAGCAGAAACAATCTGTGCGCCGCCGGGAACTGTATATTCAACAGTTAAACCGGATAATGTTCTATTGGATATGGTGTACTGCGACAAAAAGTCAGCAGTTGCGGCCGTTCTGTTAACCTGAACTGTACCGGTACCAGTAAGCCCACCTGAACCACTTATAGTTTGAGAAGCAGAACCGGGAATTAAAGTTCCATTGACAGTAAGTGTACCATTCTCAATTATAGAATTTGTTGTCGAAACTAATGCGCCACTTGCTATAGTAACATTACCTGTTAAAGCCGTTGCTGGCAATCCACTACCAGTCGCCTGTGCACCTGAGCCATTGTAAATATAGTTAGCACCAGTACTATATGTGCGGGTCCCGGTTACCTGAATATTACCAGTCGCCCCTGAAGAAGTAATCCCAGCAGCAGAAGTTATCCCCAAAGTTGCCCCCGAAGATAAAGTAAATGAACCCGTACTTCCGCTTATTACCGATGGGCTGGCCCCTGTTCCCATTTGCAGGGTCCCGCTAATTACATTAAAATTAATCAGGCTACTTGTTGTACTAATAGAAGAACAGGTTTGTGTACCTGAACCATTAAAATTAATTATCCCACCTGCCGCACCGATAGATTCCAAAGTACCTCCGGAGAAGGTAAAATTACCAGCCACATTGAGTGTTCCGATCTTGTTACCTGCATCAGTCATATCTAAGGTTCCTGCACTCATTGTAAAATTACCAGTTACAGTCAACGTACCAGTATTGCCGGATGCAAAAGATAACCTTAGAATAGCATTACTGCCACTTAGCGAAAAATCTTTTACTGTTGATACACCGTCAGCGAGCCGTAAAGGGACACCACCAGTGTTACTAAGTGTAAAGGTATTAGTGATAGATAAGGTACTTGGTAACGTTATGCCACCAGTTTGTGGACAATTCCAGGTAAGATTATAAAATGATTGATTTAATCCTCCTGGAACAGTACCTGTAATTCCTGTAACCAGACATGTCGAACCTGTATTCCAGGTTGCAGTAGGTATGGTTCCTCCATTTATGGCATGCTTATATATACCGCCAGAATTAACAGTCATTGATCCAGAGATGTCTCCAAAGCCTGAATTATCAAATGTTCCATTTACAGTTATGGTTGCAGAAGTTGCATTAGCGTTATGTGTTTTAAATGTACCCCCTAATGCAATATTTATTTGTAGAATATTTATGTCCGAATTTTGGTCTACAGTGATTCCATTAGTAATATTTGCAACATCTGATGAAAGATTAGGGTAACCAGATGTTAACCCCCAGGTAGCAGGAGTAGTCCAGTTTCCAGAAGCAGCGGTTGTGTAAATTGTTGCCTTTACTTCCAACCCCGAAATCAGGAGCACAACCGATAATAAAAAATACATTAAGAATTTCTTCATTTCACAGCCTGTTTTTATACGACATTAAATCTGTTTTAAAGGTTGCTTTAATGTCCGGATATAATTATAACAGTATACAAAACTCCTAAAATAGAAAAACAAAAATAAGAAAATTATTAATAAGAACAAAATCAATGTGATAAAGATAAAAGTTACGGTTTGCAACTTGCGGCGTGCGGCGTGAGGTTTGCAGTCTGCTGGAATTCAACTCTTCAACTCTTTCAACCCTTCAACTCTTCAACCTTTTCTTCAAAACGAAGGCAGCCCGTTCTTTCCTGTTTTTACTTTGTAAGTAAACACAAAATTCAGGAAATAGTAAACATCATTAGATTTAGAATGCGGTGACGTATAGCCATCAAGATTATCAGAAAATGAATATCTGCCTCCCAGCTCAAGACCAAAATTGAAGTAGCTTGAATAAATCATATTCACACCCACCCCTGCAGGAATGACTGCTGTAAACCCTCTTGTTTTAGTCGCCAGCGGTGCAAGAAGATCATTCGGGCTTACATTATATGATAGGCCTCCGAAACCTGTAAAGACATAAAAATCGAGCATTGAAAATATTGACAGAGGCCCGTTTCCCTTTCCCTTCATTAATAAGAAACTGTTTTCTCCCTTGTTCTTAATGAAATAGTATTCGCCTAAAAGGGAAGGTTCAAAAAACATTGTCCTCGATTCAAATCCCCTTAAAACATTTGATCCTCTCACATCGGTCGCGTGAAAATATCCAAAAGCAAGGTTAAGCCTTACAGACGCATTATCCACGATTCTGTATTTAAAGGCGGTACTCAGATTCAACCTGGTATGACGGAAAGTAATGTCTTTAAAGCCCAGCACGTTTTCACCCTTTGAAAACCCCCCGATATCCCCGAAAAACTGAGTGGTTCCGATTCCTGCAGTAGCCTCATACCTTCTCAATTTCCACAGTTGAGCATTTGCTGCCGTCGACAGAAAAATGAGCGCAACTATGATCATCAGTAATTTTCTCATGGCAGTAAGAAATTTAAACATAATCGCTGACTATAAATCAGGTTTTGGAATTACAGGTTAGTCAAATTTAGGAATTATTTTTAATAAGGAGGTAAAATTCAGGTATTTAAACTTTGGATTGCGGAGTGCGGCGACCGGCGTCATGGAAACCCGTTCCCACGCATTGTGTGATTCATAGGTTCTTTTGCTAGTCCAAATTATGGGGCGTTGCCCCATCCCGATAGCTATCGGGACCAAGTTACTTTCTTTGTCTTAATAGATTTTTCTTGTTCATTTTTTGCTCGCCCAAAAAATGAACCAAAAAAGGGCGCCGGAAATGCCAACTGCAGCCTTTTTGGGCGCCCGCTACACAAAGCCTTATTGGCGCTACCAAAAAGGCTGCAGTTCGCTCCATTTCCGGGTTTTCCGACGCGCCGTCTCAATGATACTCTGTTTAAGATTAATCATTTCATTAATTAATAAAGATTTGGTGGCAATGCTCGCCTGGCGGCGATTTGGATTCAATTTGTTTTCCAAAATAGATTTGGTGGCGAGGCTCGTCTTTCGGTGAATTGGGTTATTGATTGCAGAAGGAAAGCAACCTCGTAGAGGTTGTGGAATTGTAGCACTAATGATAATTAATGGTTGGCGACGGAGCAGGAATGAATGTAAAAATTGGGCTATTGTTCCGGCGCAACGGGTAGAGGATTATGCCAGGATGAGAGGTCAGCGAAGGCTTACAATCGAGCGATCATTTTACATTTCCCTGGTTGCTGCGCACACCGCACGCCGCACACCCTTCTTTCCAATTCACAAAATTCTCTCCCAAACGAAAAATATTCTAAATAATTTGCTTTTTCCACAACAACGAGTAAATTTGTTACTCATTAACCCAACCTGATGTTAAGCAGTCTGATTACATCACAGACAAGAATAAAGCTGTTGAAGAAGTTTTTTCTTAACAGCAGCACCCAGGCCCATCTCAGGGGCCTCGAGTCTGAGTTCGGTGAATCTTCGAACGGAATAAGGATCGAGTTGAATCGGTTTGAAGATGCCGGGTTGTTGACTTCGTCCAGAGAAGGCAATAAAAAACTCTACAAGGCTAACCGTGACCACCCGCTTTTTTGCGATATCCATAATATAATTATGAAAGAGACCGGCATTGACCGGGTCATCGAAAAGGTTATTCACCGCATCGGCAAACTGCTATGTGTTTACCTTACCGGCGATTTTGCGCACGGCAAGGATAGTTCGGTAATTGACCTTATCCTGGTTGGTGACAATATTGACCGTGAATACCTTGCCAGGAAAGTATTACAGGCTGAGGAATTGGTCGGACGAAAAGTAAATTATACTTTAATAGGTTCAATTGATGCAAAAAAGCATCTGATAAACTATAAACCATCTGAACTATTGCCGCTATGGAACAATGGTGATAGTAAGGAGGTTATAAAATCATAACAGGCTGCTGTTGCCTGGTCACGCTTGCAGTGTGATAAAATGCAGGATTTAAAGCCTAGTTAGGGCCATTAGGATAATGGGACTGACGGGGCGGAAGCATGTCAAAACGCAAGCTGTTTAAAAGGGGCGTTGCCCCTTAACCCCAGTTACTTTCTTTGTCTTGATACAAAGAAAGTAACCAAAGTAAAATCAAGGCTGCAGAGAATTTTGGGGCTTCTGTTTTTCAGCTTGCCCACGCAATACAACTCGCTCTCCGCCAACTGGCGGATCGCTCAAACAGTATTGCTTACTGCAAGCCAGCGCAGCAAGCTTCAAAACAGTCGCTATCTCCCAAAATTCTCTGAGGCCATCTGAAATCCATTGAGACATAGAGATCTTTATAGAAAATGTAAATATTGTGGTGTGCGGGCAAACCGGAAATGGTGCGAACTGCAGCCTTTTTGGTGGCGCCCACAAGGCTTCGTGTAGCGGGCGGACAAAAAGGCTGAAGTTGGCATTTCCGGCCTCCTTTTCTTTGGTTCGTTTCTTTTGGAGGAGCAAAATAACCGAGCAAATAGTACGGATTATAAATCCGCCCCTGGCGGAACAATAAGCAATTATTTGCGAGCTCGCCGACTTCGTCGGACATAGCCGACTATGTCGGCCGAAGTCCGAAGGCAAATGAACAGGAATAAAGTTAAATTCGCTGAATTCAGTTTATGACAAAGTCGCATTTAATTTAAACATATTGAGACAATGATAAATAGAAACATATACTACATATGAAAAACCTTACTCCAATATTAATCACAGCCATATTTTTAGCAACAGGTTGCACTTCCCAGCAGAAACTCGCTTACCTTTCCAACCTTCCTGAAACCGGCGGCCCCGAGACCTTCACAATGGAGGTCCCCGATTACAGGATTCAGACCAGAGATATCTTATATATTACGGTGAAGGCCATGTTGCCCGACGGAACAATAAACGATTTTCTTATCTCCGCAAGAAACGCCGGAGGTGTATATATTTCTCAGGGCGAATCGGGGGGATACCTTTATGGCTATGATGTAAATTCTGAAGGAAATATTATACTGCCGGTTGTGGGCCCTGTTAAAGTAGAAGGACTTACTCTTGAGGAGACAAGGAAATTACTTCAGGAATCTGCAGATAAGGTATTTAAAAACTCAACAGTTGAGTGTAAACTCCTGAGTTTTAAGTTTACTGTCATTGGTGAAGTAAGGGCTCCAGGTACATATATTAATTATAACAACTATCTTACCGTTCTTGAAGCTATTGGTCGTGCTGGCGGTGTCGGCGATTATGGCAACCGCAGCAATGTGCTTGTCATACGACCGGTGGATAAAGGGACAAAAACTTATAAATTAAACCTGCAGGACAAAAATATTCTTTCTTCACAGGCATATTTTCTTCTTCCTAATGATGTAGTAATTGTGGAACCATTGAAGCAGAAGATCTTTAACATGAACCTGCCGACTATTTCGTTTATTCTTACAGCCGTAACGTCTACTATTACGATGACGTTGTTGTTGATTAACTATTTCGGGAAATAAAGAAGTTCAAAGTTCAATGTTCCAGGTTCAAAGTTGAAGAACAAATGAAAATTGAAAGATTTGAGGATTTGGAGATTTGGCAGGAGGCCCGGGAGTTATGCAAAAGGGTTTTTGAAATAACTTCAGTCAGTCCTTTTTGCAACGACTTTAAACTTCGGGATCAGATTCGTGGTTCCTCTGGTTCTGTGATGGATAACATAGCTGAGGGTTTTGAACGCGGTGGGAATAAAGAATTTATACAATTTCTAGGTGTGGCCAAAGGTTCATGTGGTGAAACTCGCTCTCAATCATACCGGGCTTTTGATTATAAATATATTAGCCAGGAAATACTGGACGAATTTATTTCCCGGACGACCCAACTAAGTAAGAAAATTTCATCACTAATAGCATATCTAAAGAAAAGCGAATTCAAGGGATCAAAATATCATATTTCCGAACCTTAAACCTTGAACTTTGAACTTTGAACCTTGAACATTGAACTTTGAACCTCGAACTTTGAACCTCGAACCCATATATTTCTATAATGCACTATATTTGTTGCAAAATAGAAACAAAACACAATGAACTTTATTGAATTCAGAAGAAAAATGTTTGACCTGGCATGTTTTAATATAAACCAGGTATATGCCTGGCAGCCCGACTTTAACCGGAATAACCTGGTGCGCTGGACAAACCGTGGACTTATTATTCGATTAAAGCAGGGATACTATACTTTTCCTGAGTATAAGGGCAAGGCTGACTATCCCTTTTATTTTGCAAACCGGATCTATCGTCCTTCGTATATCAGCCTCCATACAGCTTTGTCATTTTACGGAATGATTCCCGAGGCAGTGGTACAGATAACCAGTGTTACTTCGCTTAAGACCGCTTCCTTTTCCAACGCGTTTGGAGAATACTCATACCAGTCGGAGAAGGAAGAGTTGATATTTGGTTATGACTTAAAACCGATGGAAGATGGCCGTACACTAATGTTTGCCAGGCCTGAAAAAGCTTTGCTTGATTTACTATATCTTTACCCTTTTTATGATTCTACGCAGGAGTTGGAGGAACTGCGGCTGGATGAGAGTTACCTTAATGAAGATCTGAGCAGGGATATTCTGCAGGAATATACTTCCCGATTTGAGAATAAGGCTCTTGAACAACGTGTTCAGAGGCTGATAATCACTTATGGCCTATGATACGGATTGAAACTTTAAGAGGTTATTTCCCTCTGCAGATACGTGATAATTCTCTTTTTGATAAATATTTTCTGAAAGAATATATTCAATTATTGATTCTCGATTATCTGTCGACCACACCCTTCATTCGCAAAATAACCTTTATCGGGGGGACAAGTTTACGGCTGGTGAAGGGTATTGACCGCTTTTCGGAAGATCTTGATTTTGATTGCAAAAAGTTTTCAGAAGATGATTTCATCGAAATGACTGATGGTGTTCTGCAGTTTCTTCAGCACAATGGTTTTCATGTTGTCGTGAAAGACCAGAATAAAGACAGACTGCAGGCTTTTCACCGCAGTATCTATTTTCCAGGACTATTGTTTGATCTTGGATTGACCGGGCATCGTGAAGAACGGTTTTTAATCAAAGTGGAGAGCCAGGATCAGTCAGTTAACTATAAACCAGTTCTGGTAAATGTAAGAGGATGTGGTTTCTTCTTCCCTCTGCCCGTACCACCTGATTCTGTGTTATGTGCAATGAAGGTGGCGGCAATGCTCGACCGCCAGAAGGGTCGCGATTTTTACGATGTTATGTTCCTCCTCGGTCAAATACCGCCTGACTACTCATTTCTTTCAGCGAGGTGCGGAATTTCAAGTCTTGAAGAACTTAAACTGGCAACTGAGAAAATTCTCAAAACCGTTGACCTTAAAAAGAAAATGAAAGACTTTGAGCATCTGCTCTTTAACAAAAACAACAGTAAACGGATTCTTAATGTGGGAGAGTTTATCAGAACTCTGAGCCCTGCGCCTGCATCGCCCGGCACCTGGCACAAAAACAACCCTGAATAAATAATAAAAAACAGAATCAATACTTTTATCTTTTTACTTTTGTCTTTTATCTTGATCCAACCCTCACCGCTCAACGCTCATTGCTCAACGCTCAACCTCAAAAAACCTCCTAACCATCTAACCCCATGGACCCAAACCCAACCCCCGCCAACTACATTCTCCCTGAAGACGACAACATAGACATAAAACGCTATCTGTCTCTGTTCATAAGCAATTGGTACTGGTTTGCCATTGCCCTGTTTATTGCTATGACGCTGGCTTATGGCATAAACAGGTATTCACAACCTATTTATTCAGTATCATCTACCCTGTTGATAAAGGATGATCAGTTAGGGAACATGAATAATAATGTTACAAGCGTGATACCGGGAGGAGATATTTTTAAAAGTCAGCAGAACCTGAAAAACGAGATGGGTATCCTTAGATCATTCAGCCTCAATTACAGTGTTATGAAAGAGCTGGTGGATTTCCATATTGTTTACACAGGTGTAGGGAAAAGGGGGATTGTAGAGTCAAGTCTATATAAATCATGTCCGTTTGCAGTGGTTTATGATTCACTTGAAATTGAGCCAAAACAGTCAATTGCCGGAATAATAATATTATCAAAGAACACATTTAAAATTGAATTTAAAGATGGTATTAAATTTGACAGCATAATGAGTTTTGGTACAAGATTTAATAAATTTGGATTTGACTTTAAAATTGAACCGAGGAATCCTGGTGAATCTGTTTATATTGAAGGTAGTTCAAATAAGTACTATTTCTATTTTACAGATCCGGGCAGCCTGGCTAGCGAGTACAGTAACAAGCTGGCAGTTGCGCCGATAGAAAAAGATGCATCCCTGGTTACCCTTTCAGTTTCGGGTCCTGTGACTGAACAGGAGGCGGATTATCTTAACAAACTAATGGATGTATATATCCGGTATGGTCTTGATAATAAAAACCAGACTGCTGATAGTACAATTAAATTTATTAACAGACAGCTGGCAATAATATTAGATTCCCTTGATATTGCTGGAAAAAAACTTGAGACCTTCAGGATGGCAAACAATTTTATGGATCTCAGCAGGGAGGGTACGCTTATCCAGAATAGGCTCGAAAAATATGAGAATGAGAAAACCGGGTTTGAACTGCAGCTGCAGTATTACAACTACCTTTCGGAGTACCTTAATATAAAGAATGCCGGAGGAACAATCATCTCCCCTTCGATAATGGGTATAACAGACCAGGTGCTTATAAGGTTAGTTAATGAGCTTTCTACGTTCCAGCAGGAAACGGAAAAGATGGGGTTCAATATTAGTGGTAATCAACCGGCTCTTGAGCTTATGGACAGGCAGATGGAAGAAGCGCGCGAAGCTTTAAAGGAGAATGTGAGAAACAGTATTGCCGGATTAGGGTTGTTAATAGCTGAATCGGACAGGAAGATATCCGGTGTGGAGGTTGAGATCAACAGGCTCCCTTCCACCGAAAGGAAGCTTATCAATATTCAGCGGAAGTTCGATCTTAACAACTCTGTCTATACTTACCTTCTTGAAAAACGTTCTGAATCGGGTATAGCAAGGGCATCCAATGTATCCGACAACCGTATTATTGATACAGCTTCAAACTTCAGTTCGAACCTTATTAAACCAAAAGCACGGATGAACCTTATAATTGCCATTATATTGGGTCTTGTATTACCGATGGCAGCAATTGTAATGATTGATTTTTTCAATGACAGGGTAATTGATAAAAAAGATATTGAGAGAAAGACAAAAGTTCCTGTAATAGGATATATAAGTCACAGTGAAGGGAAGAATGAGATAGCTGTTGTTGAAAAGCCCGGATCTGCATTATCCGAATCTTTCAGGTCGGTACGAACGGCTATAAAATATTTTGTTAAAGAAAATGAAATGGCGGTTATTGCCGTCTCATCGACCATAAGTTCCGAGGGAAAGACATTTATCTCAATAAATCTGGCTGCAATTACAGCCATGCTGGGGAAAAAAGTTCTTCTTATTGGGCTCGATCTCAGAAAACCACGAATTAATAAAGTTTTTGAATTTGAAGACAGCCCTGGCATGAGCACATATCTCAGTGGTAACTGTGATTATGAAGACATAATCAGGAAAACCCAGGTAAATAATCTTTTCTATGCCCCATCCGGACCCATACCTCCAAATCCTGCTGAACTTATAGAAACGGAGCAGATGAAAAAGTTTATGGCAAGAGCAAAGACAGAATTTGATTATATTATTATTGATACTCCTCCTATAGCCATTGTTACTGATACATTACTTCTGGCCCCTTATGTTGATGTTAATTTATTTATCGTTCGTCAGAGATATACCTCGCGCAATACACTCGAGTTGGTAGAGCAGCTAAACAATCACAGAGAACTTAAGAACATGGCCATTGTAATCAATGACATAAGCCTTACAGGATATTACGGTTACGGGATGAGATATGGTTATTCACATGGATATGGCTACTCCTATGGCTTTAATTATTACAGCAGGGGTTATTACGGGAGATATGGTTATTCTGATAAGGCGAAAGGGTATTATACGGAAGAATAGGTCCCTTCGGGAAAGGAAGAGGTAAGAAGTAAAATAAATCCGGAGGCTGCGATATAAGGATTGCTTCGTCCGGCTGCGTTGTCCTCGCAATGACGGTACATGTAAGACAGATTGCGGATGGGACCCAAACAAAAGATACCAATGCTGTTTTAAAGCACTGGTCATTGCGAGGAGGAACGACGAAGCAAACCTTAACTACCATTTAGAAAAGATATTTAAAAGACACCGAAGAGTCAAGCCCCGAACTGCTACTTTATGTTCGACTCAACCAAATTCATAAAACTCTCCCTGGCAATCATTCTTGTCCCAATCGGACTTTTAACTAAGGTTTATAATGGTTTTGGGCATGAGTTTGTTACCAATTATTTGGGAGGAGTCATTTATGTTGTATTTTTTATTGTATTGGCATCCTTGGTTTTTCCCAAAGCCAAGCCATTAAAAATTTCGTTATTCGTGTTGGGTCTTACTTGTATCATTGAAGTGTCACAGTTAATTCAAAACGATTTATTAAAGGACTTAAGATCGCATTTTTTAATCCGTTCTTTAATCGGAAGTGTTTTCAATATTTCTGATATTGTATTTTATACTGTTGGGGCATTAATTGGGTTTAGTATTTTAATGAGCCTAAAAAAAAGAACAAAAACATGAAAAATGCATTAGTTACCGGCGCTGACGGCTTCATCGGGTCTCATCTTACAGAATTATTGATTGAAAAGGGTTATAAAGTCAGAGCTCTTGCTCAATATAACTCCTTCAATTACTGGGGCTGGCTTGAAGATTTTCCTTCAAATCCAAATCTGGAAATCGTTACCGGTGATGTACGTGATCCTTTTTTGTGTAAAGAGACTGTAAGCGGAGTTGATATTGTATTTCATTTAGCTGCATTAATTGCAATCCCTTATTCCTATGTTGCGCCAGACAGTTATATAGAAACCAACATAAAAGGGACACTAAATATTTGCCAGGCAGCTAAAGAAAACGGTAATATAAGAGTAATTAATACATCAACCTCAGAGGTTTATGGGACTGCTCAGTACGTCCCTATTGATGAAAAGCACCCAAAACAACCCCAATCACCTTACTCGGCTTCAAAAATTGGAGCAGATGCCATTGCAATGAGTTTTTACAATGCTTTCGGATTACCTGTAACAACTGTCAGGCCATTTAATACTTATGGTCCCCGTCAATCTGCCCGGGCTATCATCCCAACAATCATAACACAGATCGCATCAGGTTTTAAACATATTAAATTAGGCGATTTGCGCCCCACAAGGGACTTCAATTATGTGAAAGATACCTGTCTGGGATTCCTTGCTATTGCCGAGCGCGACGAAACAATTGGAAAAGAAATAAACATCGCCTCAAATAGCGAAATTTCAATTGGAGATATACTCGACCTTATTAAGAATATCATGAAGAGTGACATTGAATTCATATCTGACGAACAGCGCATCAGACCTGAAAATTCTGAAGTATTTTGTCTATGGGGAGATAATAAATTGATAAAAGAACTTACAAACTATCAACCTCAGTACAATATAAGGACGGGACTGGAAGAAACCTGTAAATGGTTTACTAACCCCGAAAATCTGAAGAAATATAAAGCTGTCATTTACAACTTGTAGGATGGAAGAACTATTTCAAAAAACTGTTGATTTTATGCGCGAACTGTACAACAAACCCGAAGGAATTATACCGCTGCATACACCTATTTTCAATGGCAATGAGAAAAAGTACCTTGAAGAGTGTATAGATTCAACATATGTCTCAAGTATAGGCAGGTTTGTTGATCAGTTTGAAGTTGAAATGGCAAATTATACCGGTGCGAAAAAAGCCGTTGCTTGTGTTAACGGCACCAGCGCCCTCCACTTGGCCCTCAAACTTGTTGGTGTTGAACCTGGAACTGAAGTAATAACCCAACCACTTACCTTCATCGCCACTGCCAATGCAATTAATTATTGCGGCGCCAAACCCATATTTCTTGACGTTGATATGGACACCATGGGCCTCAGCCCTTCAAAACTCGAAGCGTGGCTAAAACAAAATGTTATATTAAAAAAACCTGAACGTTCTACGTCTAACGCGAAACGCGAGACGCCAAACTCTGAACTCGGAACCCGGAACGTTGAACATGAAACTTTGAACTTTAAACCTTTTAACAAGTTCTCTGGTCGCCGTATTTCTGGCTGTGTTCCCATGCACACCTTCGGCCATCCATGCCGGATTGATGAAATTGTAGAGATTTGCAATCATTATAATATCCCGGTTGTTGAAGACGCTGCCGAAAGTCTGGGAAGTTTTTATTCGCCCCGTGGAATTACTTTGGATAATGAAACTGGTTTTAATAAGACAACTATTTCACGGGGTAAAGGACAGCATACCGGAACTTTTGGTAAAATTGGGGTTCTGAGTTTTAATGGTAACAAAATACTAACTACCGGTGGCGGTGGCATGTTGCTGTTTAAGGATGATAAATTAGCAAAACACGCAAAACACCTCACTACACAGGCAAAAGTGCCTCACCCCTGGGAATTTGCCCACGATGAAATCGGCTATAATTACCGCATGCCTAATATTAATGCCGCACTCGGGTTGGCTCAACTCGAACAAATACCAACATTCCTCAAATCCAAACGCATGGTTGCTGAAGCATACAAAAACTTCTTCTCAGCCTCAACCTCAAACTTAACCTTCATTTCAGAGCCCCTAAACTCTCAATCCAACTTCTGGCTCAATTGCATCCTGCTCAACAACAAAGAAGAACGCGATGATTTTTTAAAATACACTAATGAACGCGGAGTAATGACCCGCCCGGCCTGGCAACTAATGAATAAATTACCAATGTTTAAAGATTGTGAAACCGATGATTTGATAAATGCAAAAGAACTCTCGGACAGATTGGTGAATATTCCAAGTAGTGCAAAGTAAAGGCCGCAGGATGGGAAGATCAGAGATTATATGAAAATAAAGGTAAAAGCAAAAGTAAATTGTAGTTGTAACACCATGGAGAATAAAAAGCTTAAAGTTGTTTGGTTATGTTATTTTAACAATCAATTTGTACAGGACCAAATAAAGCCATGGAAGCGAGTTGGTGAGATTGCTCCCTGGATTAGCAATATGATCCCTCTATTTGAAAATGATGATACTGTTGAGCTTCATGTTGTATCACAGCACGAATGGATGTGCGGTTATAAAAGCTTTAAAAGCAAGGGAGTAACTTATCACTTTTTTAATGCCGGAATACCTGTTATTGGTCGTCATTGGCCGGGATTTTTTAAGTTTGATCAGTGGACTGATTTCTTTATTACGAAAATGCACATTGTAAGAATTGTAAAAAAAATCAATCCGGATATCATTCATTTGCATGGCTCTGAAAATGAGTTTTGTGCAGCCATCACTCAATTCCAGAAAAGATACCCGGTATTTATTACCATTCAGGGATTTATTCATAAATCATTCGCCATATCAAAAGGCATTTACAGAATAGTTCAAAACGAGTTAAAGATTCTTAAAATGTTCAATCACTATGGATACCGGACTCAGACAATGGGCGAAGACATAAAGGTCTTAAACAAAGAGGCGGTCCTGCATTGGCATAACTATCCAAACCTAAAAATAAGTCCGGTCGAGGTAGATAAACAATTCGATTTGGTTTTTTTTGCAAGAGTTAGTAAAGACAAAGGTATTGGAGATTTGTTACAGGCTGTTTCTATTATAAAGAAAGAAAAGCCCGAAATAAGTCTGTGTGTAATTGGTGGAGGGGAATTGAATATCTGGAAAGAAAAAGCCGAAGAGTTGAATATTTCTGAAAATATACATTGGGCTGGTTTTTTAGCATCTCAAAAGGATGTCCATGCAATGGCTTCAACTGCCAGAATCAGTGTTTTGCCTACATACCACGATATTATTCCTGGAACAATTGTTGAAAGTCTTTTTTTAAAACTACCCGTTGTGGCCTATGATGTTGGGAGCATTCATGAAGTAAACGAACATGAAAAGATAATTTCATTGGTAGAAAAGTTCGATATAAATGGAATTGTTGAATCTATTTTACTTTTACTTAATGATGTACAACTGAGGGAAGAAAAAGCTGAAAAGGGTTACACCAGGGCCCATGAGATGTTTAATCCTGGGAATGAAAAAATCAAAGCAGATATATTAAATGCTTATTCTGAAGTTATAAAAGATTTTAACAAGAGTAAGATGAAAGTTGCAGTCAGATTAACATTAAATATGTGTACCTCGTTCGACATATATACTGAGTAATGCACAAAAATGCTCAACTGATAATTGGAGGAGAACATTTCTTTTCTCCTAACCTTTTGTTTAAAAAATCGAAAGGCTATATCGATAGTTTAGTCAGAAAATTTAAGGATGATTACGAAGTCAATTTTACTTTTGGGGGCTATTATTCTTTGATTGCTATAATTGATGAAATAAAACCAAAATTTGATGCTCATTCAATTGTGTTGTTACCCTCATATTTATGTCCAAGTATTTTAAAGCCTTTTATTTCAAAGGGGATACAATATAAGTTTTATAAAATCGATGAAAATTTATTTGTGGATGTTGATTATTTAATCTCAATTATTGATGAAAAAGTAAAGGCAGTTTATTTTATTGATTACTTTGGAGCCTCACAAAGGGAAAGATTACAGCCCGTATTAGAGGTTCTTAGTTTGAAAAAAATTACTCTAATTCAAGATGTTGTTCAATGTCTTCAAATTAGGAAGGAACAATTATTTGGTGATTATATATTTAATAGTTTTAGGAAATTATTGCCTTTTGAAGGGAGTATTCTTCTCTCAAAAAGAAAAATGAACATTGATTTTAGGGGAAGTAGCAATAAATATATTGAATATAAAAGAATTGGGCAATTTCTAAGATATTTTCATATTAAATACAACCTGGGTTCAAGCAAACATTTTTTGTCCTTTTTCAGAAAAGCAGAAGATTGTTATTATAAAAATGATATCTTAAGGATGCCTAAATTTAATTTTAGGCAGCTTAATAAATATGATATTGAATTTATAGCAAATAAACAGAAATATTATTTCAGCCAACTGTTTAATGCCTTTAGTGATAAAGTCCCTGGGTTGTTACATAAAAATAATTTTGTTCCATTAGGTTTTGTGATTAAGATTGACGGAAGAGATTCAGTCAGGGGGTATCTGTTTAAACAAAATATATTTTCGCCAATTCATTGGATATTGCCGGTAGAAATTGACGTAAAAGTTTTTTCTAAAAGTATTAACCTATCATCGCTAATCTTAACATTGCCATTAATTGGATTAACAGAACAAAAATTCAAATTTTTATTTGAAAACATTAATAAATACTTAAACAAATGAGAGTATATCTTCGAGCATTAGAAATTGATGATTATGTACTTATTAATAAGTGGCGTAATGATCCTGAGATTACAAAATATATTGGAGGGAATGTATTCTTGGTATCATCAGAAAGAGAGAAAAAATCGATTGAAAATAAAATATTTGATGATACTAAGAATGTATATTTTGCTATATGTGAAAAGAAATCGAATAGACTCATGGGGTATTCTAGCATTAATAATATTGATTATAGAAACCTTAAAGCTGAATGGGGAGGAACTATGATAGGAGATAAAGAATATATTGGAAAAGGATTAGGTAAAGAAGGTTCGGCTCTGATGTTGCGTTTTTTATTTGATCAATATCCAATTAATAAGTGTTACGCTTATTGTTTAGAAGAACATCCAGCTACACTTAAATTGTTTTCATCTCTTGGTTTTCAAAAGGATGGTATATTAAGAAAAGAAGTTTTTAAAAATGGAGAATTTAAAAATGTCTTATTGTTTTCAATATTAAGAGAAGAAATTAATGGACAATTTTGAAATATTAAGCTTAACAAGTTCTGTCAAATGGAATGAATACCTCCAAAAGCTTCCCAGGGAACAACAAGACATTTATTTTACTCCTGATTATTATAGACTCTATGAAGATTTAGGAGATGGTAAAGCACAGTGTTTTGTTTTTAAAAAAGATGGAGATATTGCTTTATATCCTTTTTTAATAAACTCAATAAATAAACTTGGATATGATTTGGACAATCAATACTATGATATTCAAGGAGCTTATGGTTATAATGGTATCGTTACAAGTTCTTACGAAGATTCTTTTATTTCATCTTTTTATTCTGCTTTTGATGATTATATTTTAAACAATAATATTATTGCAGAATTTACTCGATTCCATCCAATTATAGATAACTACTTGTTTTCAATTGATATGGCTGTTATCGAAGAGAGGAAGACGATTTCTTTAGACCTTACTAATGAGTATGATTTTATTTGGAAAAATTGTTATTCAAATATTAATCGTAATATGATTCGAAAAGCAATAAAAAGCAATATTCGCATTTCAATTTCTGATTTTGTTAGTGACTATATTGTTTTTTTTGATTTATACAAGAGAACAATGCAAAATGTTGGTGCTGAAAAATATTATTATTTTTCAGAGGAATATTTTAAAAACTTTAAAAAGCTATTATCTCACAATCACAAACTAATTTTGGCCAAAATTGACGGCGAATTAATTTGTGCTATGATTTTAATGTTCTATGGAAAATATGCACATTATCATTTGTCTGGTCGCTTAAGAGAATTTTCTAATAGGGGAGTAAATAATTTGCTTCTGGATGAAGCCATTAAGATAGCCAAGAAATCAGGCTGTACTTTGTTTCATTTTGGTGGAGGGACCACAAATTTACAAAACGATTCATTATTAAAGTTTAAATCAAACTTTTCAATAGATAAACGGACCTTCCGTATTGGGGAAAAAATACTCAATAAAAAAGTTTATAATGAAATTGTAACCCAATGGGAAATAAAATATCCGGAGAAGGTTGAACAGTACAAAAACTTAGTACTAAAATACCGCTATTAAATGGAGACAAATCAGAAAATACGGCAGCGTTCAATTATTGTAGGAGAGACACTTATACATGCTTTGAAAATCATGGATTCAACCGGATTCAGATCCCTCCTGGTATTAGATACTAATGATTTATTTGCAGGTATTCTGAGCATTGGAGATATTCAAAGGGCAATCATTAAAAATATACCTCTCGATACTCTGGTTTCGGATGTGTTAAGGCAAAACCCACGGATTGCTCACGAGGATACTCCTCTTGGACAGATAAAAGAAGAAATGCTCCAATACAGGATGGAGTTTGTACCGGTTATTGATAATGCAAATCATGTTAAAAACATTTATTTCTGGGACGAGCTGTTTCTTGACAAGAAACTACCTCCACAAAAACTATTTAACCTTCCGGTAGTGATTATGGCCGGTGGATCAGGTAGCCGGTTAAAACCATTGACCAATGTGCTGCCAAAGCCACTGATACCCATTGGTGAAAAAACCATTATTGAAGAAATTTTTGAACGTTTTGGAAATCATGGCTGCAATGAATTTTTTGTATCTGTGAATTATAAAGCCGAACTAATTGAGTATTACCTAAAGAATCAAAATCTGCCATATAAACTTAATTTTTTCAAAGAAGAAAAGCCAATGGGTACTGCAGGCAGCCTTTCACTATTAAAAGGCCGAATTGATCAAACTTTCTTTGTAAATAATTGTGATATACTGATTGAACAGGATTATTCAGAGATACTCGATTTTCACAGGCAAAACAAAAACGAAATTACCATTGTGGCAGCATTAAAAAATTACCCCATCCCCTACGGGGTAGTTGAAACCGGGAATAACGGGACTTTACTGAATATTCAGGAAAAGCCGGAATTCACATTGAAAATCAATTCGGGCATGTACATTCTGGAACCTAATTTGCTGAATGAAATACCAGTAAATGAGTTTTACTATATTACTCAACTGATAGATAAAGTAAGAAACCGCGAAGGGCATATAGGGGTTTTCCCGGTCAGTGAAGGATCGTGGAAAGATATTGGAAGCTGGGAAGAATTGAAGCAGCATCTGGGGTAGAATTCAAAGCGCAGGCAATTTTTTTTAAAAGATGGAGATGCAAACCTTCTTTCAGGCAAATTGAATCTCGGGCTCTCCTAAATCAATTAAAAATCTTAACAACAAAATAGGTAAATAAAAAATGAAAAATGCACTTGTGATTGGTGGTTGTGGCTTTATTGGTTCGAACATTGTCAGGAAGCTTAATGAAAAGGGGTATAAAGTGAAAGTGTTTGACAATTTATCAACAGGCAGGTTGGATAATATCAAAGCATATAACATCGAATTCATTGAAGGCGATATAATTAAGAAAGATGAGATAATACAAGCAGCAAAAGACGTAGATTTTATTTTTCATTTAGCTGCAAATATTGGTAATATCAAATCATTAAACGATCCCTTTTTTGATTCAACGGTAAATATATTGGGAACTTTAAATGTTTTAGAAGCATCCCGGATAAATGGTGCAAGAAAGATAGTTTATTCATCTTCTGCTGCTATATATGGTGAATTGCAGTATCAGCCAATTAACGAAATGCATCCCATTGAACCGGAATCCCCTTATGGGGTGAGCAAACTTGCGGCTGAAAAACATTGTCTTTGGTTTGGAAGACACTATAACATTGAAACAGTTTGTTTAAGATATTTCAATGTTTATGGAATAAAACAACTTACGGATGAATATGGGAATGTAATTCCTAAATGGGTGGACTTAATTTTACGGCATAAACCAATAAAGATTTATGGAGACGGGATGCAGACCAGAGATTTTGTAAATGTTTCTGATGTTGCAGATGCAAATATTTTAGCTGCTGAAAAGAAAGGCCTGGTAGGGGTTTTCAATATTTCTTCCGGAGAAAGTATAACAATAAACGAATTGGCAAAAAAAATTCAACAACATTTTGATTATAAAATCGAAATTCTCTATGAAAATTTCAGATCAGGTGAAGTAAAACACTGTAAAGCAAATATTGCAAAAGCGAGCAAGGCATTTGATTTTCATCCAATGATAAAAATAGAGGATGGATTGAAGGAGTATATCGAATCTCTAAATAGCAGTAAATAAATATTTAAGCTACTAATTATTTAATTGAAATGAGTGTAATATTTATCGAAAAGGACAATCTAAATAAGTATATTAAAAAGAAGGTAAAACCAGCAAATGTAATTTTAGACATTGGATGTGGCATAAATCCACAAAAAATAATCAAGCCTAAAATACATATTTGTGTCGAACCATATAGTGAATATGTTAAAAAACTAATGGAAAAGACACAATTTGGGAATTTCGTTTACTTAACTATGTCAGCTGAAGAGGCCTTGATGAGGTTCCCGGATAAATCCATTGACAGTATCTTTATGATAGATCTTATTGAACATATTGATAAAGAATCTGGAGTTATATTACTAAGCCAGTGTGAGCGGGTTGCCAAAAAGCAAATAATCGTATTTACCCCACTTGGGTTTTTCCCCCAAGAATATATCAAAGACCGAAAAGATTTGTGGGGTATGGATGGTGGTTTTTTTCAGGAACATAAATCAGGATGGGAACTTCAGGATTTTGATGATAGCTGGGACTTATTATGTGTTAAAGAGTTTCATTTTGATGATGGATATGGTAATAGATTTGAAAAACCATATGGAGCGATTTTTGCAGTAAAAAGTTTTAAGGATAATTCACCAAAAAGAACGGTTACTAATCTTATTATCAAGAATATAGTCCCTTCAGCAATTGAGAAAATTATTGTAAAAATCAGGAATAAGATGAAAAAAATCTTTTTTAGCTGATCAGGGATGAAAATTTTATTCATAGGGGATGGTTATCCAATGGGGAAAGAAGCCGGCTCAGTTTTATACCAGAGAATATTAAAATCTTACGGGATTAATAATTTTTGCTATTATGGTGTAGGATACAGAACTCGTCTGAAATGGCCCGAAGATTTTGTGAAAATGCCCAGGAGTTTATCTTCACTAAGAATCTGGTCAAGAGGAAGAATTTCGAAGTATTTAAAACGCATCCCACTAGTTGAAGAGTTGTATTATTTTTTTGTTAGACCTTTTATTATATTGAGGGTTAACAGATTCATTAAGAGGAATAATATTGATTTGATTTTTGCTGTTTTAAGAGCAGATGTTTTGGCAATCATTAATAAAGTCAGTGAAAAAAGCAACCTGCCATTACTTGGATTTATTTCTGATACTGTTGAAGCAGAATATGGTGATAAACCCAAAATTTACAGGTTTAAATTGCAAGAATACTTAAGAGCAATTCAAAATTCACAGGGAATATATGTTGCTGGAGAGGCAATGGATGATTATATTAAAAATAAGTTTAATAAGCCAACGTCCATCTTGAGGCTGGGCTTTTACCCTAATTTTAAAAAGGCAATAAATGGTCAAAGTAAAGAAATAAAGATCTTTTTTTCAGGTTCGGTTTATGCACAAAATGAGTTTGAAATATTTGTGAATGCACTTTCAACGTTTTCCAGAAAATATTCTGATTATATTTTGACGCTAATTACAGCAACTAGTTATAAGATAGAATCTAAGAATATTTTAATAAAGATAGTAAATCTTGGATGGGTATCGGAGGAAGAACTAATCGAAGTCATGCAAGAGTCATATATTGGATATGTGCCTTATAAATTTGATGAGAGTAGTGCTACTCAGATGACTTACGCTTTCCCAAATAAAACAGGCTTTTACCTTTCCACCGGGCTGCCAATCTTCTTTCATGGTCCTGTATATTCATCAATGGCGAAGTTTTTTGAAAAATACCAATGTGGTATTCATTGTTCTTCATTGGATCAAAATATTATAATTGGTCATTTGGAGAAAATGATTTTTAACAAAGAGTTTTATAACCATTGTAAAACTATTGGATCTGAGGCATTTTTAAATGAATTTTCAATTGATGTAATGAAAAGTAATTTCCAAAAACTAATTCCCAATTAAGGTTGATCTAAAATATGGCAATTGCCAGAAGAAAGAGAATAAGTGATGAAAGCGAGCACAAGAGTTATAATTAACACATTAGTACTGTATATAAAACTCCTGCTGGCAATGATAATGGGTTTATTCACAACCCGTTTGGTTTTGGCAACTTTAGGGGAAGTCGATTTTGGTATCTATTCACTTGTGGCTGGAGTAGCAGGCATGCTGGCTTTTCTACAAACAGCCATGTCTGGGGCATCTATGAGGTTTATGTCACACAGTCTTGGATCAGGAAAGAAGGACTACCTTATAAGAACTTTCAATACAACTCTTTTCCTGCATATAGCATTAGCCACATTATTGCTCTTTATAATGGAATTTGGAGGTCTTTTGATGTTTAAATACTATCTGGAGATCCCAATTGAAAGAGTCAATGATGCAAAAATCATTTTCCATTTCATGGTGGTTACTACATTCATTGCAGTCATTTCTGTACCATATGATGCTGTAATGAACTCTCATGAAAATATGCTTGCATTGTCTTTGGTTGGGTTATTAGGAAACATTTTGAGTCTGGGATCTGCAATTTTTTTAACTTATGTTTCTTCAAATGTTTTAATTATCTATGGTATTCTGATGCTGGTAATCCAATTTCTTTTATGGATTATCAAACAAAGATATAGTGTAAGAAAATACCCCGAATGTAATGTAAGCTTTTCAAAGTATCTGGATAAATCTCTAATTAAAACAATATTATCTTTTAGTTCTTGGAATTTACTTGGTGCCATTGCTTCAATGTCAGTAACACAGATTAAAAGCTTACTTCTAAATAAGTTTTTTGGAGTTCACCTGAATGCCTCAAATGGCATTGCAATGTCAGTCACGAGTCAGGTGAATACTGTTTCAAATAGCATGACGCAAGCTATAAGACCACAGCTTTTAAAAAGCGAAGGAAGTGGCGATCGTCTAGGAATGCTAAGAATAACTGCAATTGCTACAAAATTCTCAATTTTCCTTTTTGCACTTTTTGCGATTCCCGTAATAATGGAATTGCCTTATCTTTTAAAACTGTGGCTTACAAGCGTTCCAGAATATACTGTTATATTTTGCCGGCTAATATTAATCGGTTTATTAATGGAAAAGTTCTCATTTGAAATAGGAACTGCGATCAGCGCAGTTGGGAAAATAAGAAATGTCTCTATCGCTGAAACAAGTCTGATAATCTTTTCAGTTTTATTATCATACCTTGCTTTCAAGGCAGGGTATCCGCCATATTCTATATTTATAATAGGTATCGTAATAGGATTTATTATTTTCTTTGTAAGACTTTTCTACGGAAGATCTGTTGCAGGATTGAATGTTTTGTATTTTATTAAACATGCTTTAATTCCAGTCCTGGTTCCGATTATTTTTTCATTTCTTTTTGCATTAATTCCTCAGATATTTATGCCGGATAGTTTTATCAGAGTCTTAATTACATGTTCCCTTTCTTTTATTTCTTTAATTATTTTATTTAGATATTTTGGTCTTACAGGTCCTGAATTCTTTAAGATAAGAGCTTTAATAAAATCCGGGATTGATAGAATATTAAAAATAAATCCTAGTTAAGGGACATGTACAATTCATTGGGATGAAAGCCAAAGTGGAATCACCTGTATTGTTTATTGTTTTCAACAGACCGGAAACAACGCAAATAGTATTTGATGCAATTAAAAGTTCGAGGCCACAAAAACTTTATATTGCAGCTGATGCGCCTAGAGCTGGTAATGAGGGGGATAGGCAAAATTGTGCACAGGTAAAAGAGATTGTTAAACAAGTCGATTGGGATTGTGATACCTATTATAGATTTGCAGAAACAAATCAGGGTTGTGGCCCCGGCCCTTATAATGCTATTTCATGGGCTTTTAAGAATGAAGACCGGTTAATCATTTTGGAAGATGATTGTGTCCCCGCCCAACCTTTTTTTAGTTATTGTAATGAACTGCTTGAACGATATAAAAAAGATACTCGTATTTGGCTCATTAGTGGAGACCAATATAATGAAGAAGCGGTAAAGACTCCACACAGTTATTTTTTCTCCCGTTATGGTCACAGCTGGGGATGGGCGACATGGAAAAGATGTTGGGATGCAATGGATATGTCAATGTCAAAATATCCTTTAATTATTGAACAGGATTTGTATAAAGCTGCATTCAGGACAAATAAAGAAACCAGGTTTTTTCAAAAAAAGATCGACAAAATTTATAATGACAATTATTCGAAATCTCACATCTGGGATTATCAATTTGGATTTGCGATAACTTCCAATGGGGGATTAAGTATTGTCCCCAGAAAAAATTTGGTAAAAAATATTGGTTATTTGGGTACCCATTCTGAAACCAAGAATCAATTTCATGACAGACCGATAGATGAGAACTTTAAAATTATTTCACACCCCGATTTCATCTTGTGCGATGTTAATTATGATGCATATCATTTTAAACATCACTGGAATAGAAAAACACCATTATTAAAAAGAGTTATTCGCAAAATCGAACGTATTCTAAAAGAAAGTAAAAACAAAAGAAAGTTATGTAGCTATACTCTTTAGCAAATAATAATTAGCATAATGAAGGAAATCACAAAGCAAAAATATTTCTATTATATAGCATTTATGCTGATGGCAACTACATTTTTACCATTGGTATTTAACAATCTGCCTCCTTTTATACGAAGCCATCATTTATGGACAACCATATGGGTAATATCATTGCTTGTTTTTAACCCCCAAATATTTTTAAATAAATCAATGTTATATGTATTAGCCTATGGTCTTTTTTTATATTTAGCAACGGAAACTATATGGAGTAGTATAGATGATTGGAATTACACGAGGCTTTTTTTTGAGTTTTATGAAATTGCAATTGGCGTTTCGGTAATTACCTATTTTCTCCAAAGGAAAGATTATATTCATTTAGCAAAGATTACCAAATGGTCAATAGTATTTTTATTTATCACGGCAATTATGTCCATCATCTCCTCTGCTATTGATCCTATGTATGCCAGGAATATCGTTGGCATATCCTCTATAGAGGTTGAAAGTGAAAGAGAAGCGATATTAAGTTTTAAACGATACGGGGGAGGAACCTATTCAACAGCAGCAGCCTTTATGTGCCTGTTCCCGGTATTTATATACTATTATAAAAACATAAAAATAAGTCTTTTATCAAAAAAACAGATTATTATTCTTTCTGGTATTATTTTCCTTGCATTGATTGGTATGCAGATTTTTGGGAATATCCTTATTGCTGTTGCATTTGGCGTTATTGCAGTATTCGGTATGAAAAAAATGAAACTATCTATTCTGGTTATTAGTCTTTTTCTTTCTATCCTTGTAATTATCCCTAAAGAAATATATGTTAAAAGCCTGGTTTCTATAAGTGACTATTTTGATAAGTATTCGGACTTAAACTATAAATTCAGGGACCTGGCAACTTTTATAGACACAGGTGGCGATATTAAAGATAATAGCTCCGGTGCAGGAGGAAGAATTGAAAGATATCCTATACTTATGGAAACATTTGTAAAAAGCCCTGTATTAGGGTGTTATTTTTTATCAGATAAATCTGGCAATGAATACAAAGGAGAGGGAGCACATTTGCATTGGATGAATAAATTAACTGTCACCGGAATTATAGGGTTGATTATTTTTTTATTAATTCCTTACAACTTTATAAGAAACTCCTTAAGGCTCTTCGATCCGACTTATAAATTCTATTATATCCTGGCATCTCTTTCAATACTCAGCTATGGTCTTATTAAACAACTTGGGGGAAGAGAAACATGGTATACATTCTTTATTATACTTCCCGGGCTGTATTACTTACCATTATTAAAAAAAAGAAGCAATAAGTTCAGGGATTCAAGTAATAAGATTTTAGATTAGCTTAAAACAACAGGTTTCAAAAGATAATAATTACACCATATACGCTCGACCATAAAATATTTAGGAATAGAAAAAAATAATACTTTTAATGAGTAAAATTTTTAATTATGATAATATTGGGAATACACTCAGGACATGATTCAAGTTCTGCAATTATTAAAGATGGCATTATTTTGGCTGATGTGCAAGAAGAACGCTTTAACAGAGTAAAACACTCAAACAATGTTCCATTAAAATCTATTGATTATTGTTTAACAGCCGCCGGGCTGAAAAGTATTAATGATGTGGATTATATTAGTTTTTCATGGAGAACTAATCCTAAAACAATAGACTCAATTTTTGGATTGAAAAGTAAGGGGGATCTTAAAAAAGTCATAACAAAAGATATTGCCAAAACTTTTTTTGGAATGTCTTTAGGTATGGCAAATATAAAGCTACCGATCTATTATCCTGATTATACTCTTACAGATAAGGCGAAATTTGTAAATAATGATCATCATTTAGTTCATGCTGCAAGCGCGTATTTCACCCGAAAAAGCAATGATAAATGCCTTGTTTTTACGATAGATGGTGCTGGGGACAATACTTCAACAGCCGTTTGGCTTGCAGAAGGTAATAAAATCAAATTATTGCAAAAATATTATAAGGATGCTTCAATAGGTTGGGCATATAGTATTGTAACTGAAGGTTTACACTGGATCCATGGAGACGGCGAAGGAAAAACTATGGGATTGGCGCCTTATGGGGACTATACTAAGTGTAAAGGAGTATTGGATAATCTATTTCCCAAATTTAATGAAACTAATCTTATTCGGGAATCGCAATTAGGTCAATCATATTTATGGACAGAAAATGGTTCAACCCAATTCCACTTTGAAGAAGCTGTTTTTGTCGAAAAGCTAATACAAAAATATGGTAAAGAAAATATTGCTGCGGAGGCCCAAAGATTGTTAGAGGAAACAACGATGAACTTTATATTCGGTTGGGCTGAAAAAATGAAAATAAATAAAATAGCATGTGCTGGTGGAATTTTCTTAAATGTTAAGTTAAATCAACGTATTTGGAATAACAGAAAGAATATAATTGAAGAACAACATATATATCCAAATCCTGGCGATTCTGGTTTAGCCGTGGGTGCTGCATTACTGGAATATTACAGGCACAATAAATTTGAAGGCTCAAATTTAGATAATTTATACTATGGCCCGGAATATTCAAATGAAGAAATCGAGAAAATATTAAAAATCCGCAAATTAAACTACAAATACATTGATAACCCTTCTAAAAAAGCGGCGGAACTTCTCTCAAAAAATAAAATAATCGCCTGGTTCCAGGGCAGAATGGAGAGTGGCCCACGTGCTTTGGGAAATCGTTCAATATTAATGAGTCCGCTAAAACCAGAAAATAAAGATATAATTAATGCATGGGTGAAATTCAGAGAAGGGTTTAGGCCATTTTGTCCTTCACTTATTTGGGAAAAAAGAAATGAATATCTTGAAGATTGTCGTGATGAGTTTTTTATGATTACATCATTTGACGTTGTTCAGAAAAAAAGAGACCGGATTCCTGCTGTTGTTCATGTGGATGGCACAGTAAGGCCTCAAATGGTAAAAAAAGAAGTGAACCTAAAATATTGGGAATTAATAAATGAATTCGGGAAGCTTACTGGTGAATATATTATCTTAAATACTTCCTTTAATGTCATGGGAGAACCTATTGTCAACAATCCAAAAGAAGCAATTAAATGTTACTTTGATTCCGGGCTGGATGCTATTTTTATTGGTAATTATTTTCTTGAGAAATAATAATAAAAACAGGAATAGCTCTTTATCAAATATGGTTGTGAAAAACTTTTAACAAGTCTCTTTATTTGGCTTTTTAAGAAACTTTAGGATGAATATCTAGTCTACCTAGTTTTTGGGCACCGGAGGTTCTTGAAGAAACAAAAGGAAATTTTTTAAAATTCCTCCATTAATAAAGGGTATCTCATAACATATATTTTTAATTAAAAGTAATAATTCATGAGTTTTCTTGTATTTGCAGCTATTGATTTCCCCAATGGCACGGCTACTACAGCACACAATACCCTAATGGTTAAAGGTATTCGTAAGAATGGAAAATCTTCATTTTTAATAATTCCATTCGGTTCATCAAATGCGAAAGAATTAAACAATTTTAAAACAAAAGGACATTTTCAAGATGTTCCCTTCTTTTTCATGAATAAAAAAACGGAATTAAAAAGATCTAATTATTATTTTCAGATGCTTCATGGAATGTTGGCTTCTTCAATCTTATTAATAAATCGTAAATGGAAGAAAAAAAGAGATATAGCAATTATTTATTCTCCTGATTTTTATACACATCTCCCCATTATTTTGACATGTTTTATAATTAGAATACCTTTATTTACCTGGCAGGTTGAAAAAATGAGTATAAACAAAAAAGTTCCCGGGATAAAAGGGTGGTTGAATCATTATAGTAATCTTTTTGCTGAAACACATTTACATAAATTTTCAAAGGGCATTATTGTTATTTCATCTCTGTTAAAAAAGGATTATTGTAAATACTATAAGGAGGAAAAAATATTAGTTTCTCCTATTTTAGTTAATTCTGATATAATTTTTGAAATTCCAATTAATGATATTAATAACTTTAAAAATCAATACAACAACAAAAGAATTATTGTTTATAGTGGCACTTTTGGAGAAAATGATGGATTTACATTTATTATTAAGGCATTTAAAGAATTTGTAAAATATTTTCCGGATTCGATATTAATTACAACAGGGAAACCTGGTAAATATTATCCTATAGAAAATATGTTAAACCTTGTAAAAGAAAATGAGCTTACTGACCATTTTCATTATTTGGGTCTTGTATCGCGTGAAAAACTTCTATCAATAATTAATGCGGCAGATCTATTATTGGTTTGCCGTTCAAATTCTGTTTTTGCCAATTATGGATTTCCGTGGAAATTAGGGGAATATTGTATGACAGCTAACCCGATAATTGCAACAAAAGTTGGAGATGTTGAAAAATATTTTATTGATGGCGAAGAAATATTTTTAGCTGAGCCAGAAAATTATTTATCAATCTATAATAAAATGTGTGAAGTATTTTATGATTATAAAAATGCAAAAAAGGTTGCAGAAAGGGGCTATAATAAAGCTAAGAGAATATTTGATTATAAAAATAGGACAAAAGAGGTTATTGATTTTATTAAATTGTGGGTATGAAAGTTGATATTCTTTCGAAAGGTTTTAGTACACGATTGAGTTAAGGCTGCAAACATCCTTGAGGAAATAAATCATTAGTAAAATAAGATGTTATATAACGAAGCTAAATGGATTGGTGATGTAATTCCGTCTTTACCTATTACAAAAGAAAGCATTGTCTTAAATTTCGGATCACAAAGTTTTAAATATAATAACGAGAATAAGCAATTGATGAAATTTGTTATTATGCCTCTCAATGATCGATGCCAGCTCCGGAATTTGGATATTCAGACAGGCCATGGGATTGATTACTCAGGTGATCTTTTTGATGACGTATTTTTCAAACAGCTTAAATTAATTCAATTTGATGGTATTCTGCTATGTAATGTGCTTGAACATGTTACAAATATTAAAGAATTAGCAAGGAGGGTAGGTGAGCTGATTAAACCTGGTGGTTTTCTTATTTTTACGGGCCCTTATAAATATCCCGTGCATTATGATCCTATAGATAATGGTTTTCGACCTGAAATAGATGAGGTTGTTAGTCTTTTTACAGGATATAAAAAAACTGAGGGATATATTATTACTGATCATACATATTCATTTTACCTTTTTAGAAGTTTTAAATTTTTTACGCTCATTTTCTTAAGAATTCTAACCCCTTTCTATAAATTTGAAAAATGGAAACATGTTGTTTTACCAAAAATCAAATGGTGGAATAAAAAATTCAAAGTGACCTGTGTATTAATGCAAAAAATAAATTAATGAAAGTCGTAATTCTTGCTGGTGGTTTAGGTACGCGTTTAAGTGAAGAAACTGAAAATATCCCAAAACCAATGGTTCAGATTGGTGAAAAGCCTATACTATGGCATATTATGAAAATATATTCCCAATTTGGATATAACGATTTTGTTGTACTTGGAGGATACAAATGTTATGTAATTAAGGAATATTTTGCCAATTACTTCCTTCATCGATCAGATGTTACATTTAATTTAAAAGATAATAGTGTAGAAATAGTGGATAATCATACCGAACCCTGGAAAGTGACCATACTGGATACGGGTATTAACACCCTCACAGGTGGGCGCATCAAAAGAGCAGAGAAATACCTTAAGGATTCGCCTTTTATGCTTACGTATGGAGATGGTGTTAGTGATATTAATCTAACAAAACTCCTTGATTATCATAATCAACATGGCAAGGCATTGACCATGACAGTTGTTAAACCTGAGGGTAGATTTGGAGCTGTTAACTTGGATGAACAAAATGATAAAGTAAAATACTTTATGGAAAAACCCAGAGGAGATGGTGCCTGGATAAATGGAGGTTTTTTTGTTTGTGAACCTAAAATTTTTGATTATATCGACAAAGGAGATCAAACCACGTGGGAACGATCGCCATTAGAAGCTTTGGCAAAGGATGGGGAATTGTTTGGATATCGGCATAATGGTTTCTGGAAACCAATGGATACTTTGCGTGATAAAATTCAGTTAGAAGATTTGTGGAATAAAAATATAGCACCATGGAAAACATGGATTTAGAAAAGTTGTTTGGTGGTATTTATAAAGAGAAACGGGTTTTGATAACCGGGCATACTGGTTTCAAGGGCTCCTGGCTTATATATTGGTTATCTAAAATGGGAGCTGATGTGTTTGGATTAGCCTTAGATCCGCCAACACACCCTAACCATTTTGGATTATTAAATTTTGTACATAAGTCCTATATTCAGGACATTACTGATAAAGATAAGGTTCAAATAATTTTGAATGAAATAAATCCCGAAATCATTTTCCATTTAGCTGCTCAGCCTTTGGTAAGGTTATCATATGAACAACCTTATCAAACATATTTAACAAATGTAATGGGAACGGTGAATATTTTGGAAGCTTCAAAAAGCCTAAATAATCTCAAAGCCATTGTAGTCATTACCAGCGACAAATGTTATGAAAACAAAGAATGGATATGGGGTTATCGCGAAAACGAAGCCATGGGGGGGAAAGACCCTTACAGTTCTTCTAAAGGTTGCACTGAACTGGCAACTGCTGCATACCGGCATTCATATTTCAACTCTGACAACTATGGGAAGGGTCATCAATTACTAGTTGCAAGTGCCAGGGCAGGGAATGTCATAGGAGGAGGCGATTGGGCTGAGGATCGTATTGTGCCTGATATGGTAAAAGCAACAAATGAAACGATAGAACTTATATTGAGATACCCCGGAGCAACACGTCCCTGGCAACATGTATTGGAGCCATTAAGTGGTTATTTAGTCTTAGGATGTCGGTTGCTTGAAGGCAGAAAGGAATTTGCAGAAGCTTGGAATTTTGGTCCAAACCATGAAAACAATGTTACGGTATTGGATTTAGTAAAAGAAGCTCAGAAAAATTGGAATAAAATTAAATATAGCATAGATAAAAATTTGCAACCACACGAAGCCGGATTCCTGATGCTCGATAGCAATAAAGCACGGAAATTGTTAAAATGGGAACCAGTCTGGGATTTTGCCAAAACCGTAGAACAAACCATAAACTGGTACAAAAAATTCTATGAAAAAGGGAGTGTTAAAACCGATGATACGCTTTTTAATTATATCAGGGATGCTCAATCCAAATCAATTCAATGGAGCCTGCAATAGATTTTTTCGACAATAAAAGAATAGTAATAACCGGAGGCGGCGGTTATCTTGGTTCTAAACTGGCTGAAAGACTGGTAAGTTCAAATGTTTATATCTATCTGCTCGACATTAAATTTAATACCATTTCTACAGCTTTATCCGAAAAAAATCCTAATGTACAATTAATTAGTGTTGACATTACTCAGAAAGAAGATATTGAAGAGGCCATTTTAGAAACCAATCCTGATTATGTTTTCCATTTTGCGGCCCTTTTAAACCGCGAAAGGAATTTTTCAGTATATCCGGCATTGTATGATGTGAATGTAAAAGGTACATTAAACATTTTGGAGGCTTTAAGAAATATACTATATAAGGGTTTCTATTTTGCAAGCAGCGGCGAAGTTTACGGTACTAAAAATCCAGTACCTTTTCATGAAGGCGAACCTCCATCTCCTGCGACACCGTACTCTTTATCTAAATTGATGGCAGAACAGCTTATCAAAAACTATTCCGAAATAAATCAAAAGCCATTTACAATACTAAGAATATTTAATTTTTATGGGGCAGGAATGTCTGAAAGTTTCTTCATCAATCAATTGATAGCTACCCTGAAATCAAATAAACAATTTGATATGACAGGAGGAGATCAGGTTCGTGATTTTATCTATATTGATGATTTGCTTAATGCAATAATTGGAATCAGTAAGTCAGAGCAAAGCCTTGGTGAAATCATTAATATTTGCAGTGGAAAGGGAGTTAAGCTAAAAGAGATAGCCACAGAATTAGCACAGCAGATGGGTAAAATGAATTTACTCAAAATTGGGGCACTGCCTTACAGAGAAAATGAAGTTTGGAACATGGTTGGTAATACCTCAAAGCTTTCAAGGTTTGGGGTTGATCTGAATAACACAGATTTACATTTAAACATAAATAAACTAATTAGGTAAATATTGAAAGATCAAAATAAATATGACATTCTTGAAATAAGAGATTATTATAGCAGTAGTAACAACCCTTCCAGCTCAATATGGGTGTATAATCAGGTTTTAAGTTTGTCAGAAATGGGGTTTAACCCTCTTGTAATATCACCAACTCCCATAATTCCATTCAAGCGGATATTTAAGAACAGATTCCGGTTATATGACACTCCATCAATAGAAATTGAAGCTTATAAAGGGACACATGTAATAAGGCCGCCCTATTTCAAAATTCCCAGGCAAATATTTGTTGGACTGACTCAGCGAAACTTATCAAATTGCATAGAAAAGCATGGTGGCTATCATACTATTAAACTAATTCACGCACATTTTGGTCAAAACGGTGTAGCAGCAATAAAGTTGAAAAAGAAGTTGGATGTACCGTTGATTACCTCTTTTTATGGTTGTGATTTAGGAGAAACAAAAGACATATTTAAACCTTACTATGCAGAATTAATTAAAAATGGGGACCTGTTTTTGGCATTGAGTAATGATATGAAGAATGATTTATTAACTCTTGGATTTCCTGAAGAAAAAATTTTAATTCATCATTTAGGTATAGATCTGGAGAAATTTTCAATAGACAAAGAGGTATCTGAGGATGTTTTTATTTTTTCTACGGTATGTCGCCTGGCAAAATCTAAAGGAGTACAATTTGTTATTGAAGCCTTTAGGGACTTTCTAAAGGCTTCCGTCAATTCACAAAACAACTTTCAGTTAAGAATTATAGGAGGAGGTTCTTATGAAAATAAGTTGAAAAACCTAGTACAGCGCTACAATCTGCAAAGCAAAGTTCATTTTATTAACAATCTTATTATGCCGAATTCAAGAGAAATTGTATTAAATGAAATGAAGATGTGCAATATCTTCATCTTAGCCAGCTATAGTTCAAATAATGGTTCAAAAGAAGGCACCCCGGTAGTTTTAATGGAAGCACAGGCATGTGGGAAGCCATGTATATCTACACACCATGCCGGAATACCAGAAGTTGTGAAAGATAAGGTATCCGGTTTTATTGTAAAAGAAGCTTCTGTTAATGAGATAGAGAAGTACATGCATATTTTTGTTAATAACCCAGATATTTGCTCAAAGTTTAGTATCTCAGCACGAAAACATATGGAAAAAGAATTTAATCATAGACAGCAGATGGGAAAGTTAATAAGCAGTATAAATCATTTGATTATGGCTTAACTGTAGAAATATTACAAACCTTTATGGTGAATATTTAAAAAATTAAAGCTGTTATAATAAATCGTTTTTAAAATTAGGGCTGATTATTATGTCAAATTCTAATGTTTTTATTTTCAGTATCCCGCAGTATAATTCTTCTGATATATTTAAAGTATTACCTGAAAATATCTTCTCACTAATTATACCTGGTAATAGAATTGTTCTTAAACCCAATTGGATAAGAGAATCACATCTTACACGACCTGATGAATGGGAACAAATCATTACTCATCCGACTGTTGTAACTGCTGTATTACAAAAGGTTATCGAGAAATTAAATGGTCATGGGCATATTAGTATTATTGACGGTCCAGAGACAGCATCATCATTTGAAAAAATCCTTTCTCATTATCCTGTGGCTGAATGGAAAACTAATGCCGCGAATGCAGGAATTTCTTTTGAAATAGTTGATTTACGCGATGATGAATGGATAATTGAAGGGAACGTAATTGTTGATAGAAAAAAATTAGCAGGAGATCCTCGGGGAAATGCACAAATTAATCTTTTTGCTGATACAAGTGAATTTTTTTCTAAACATCCACCAAAAGGTTATTTTGGCGCTGATTCAAATATTACCGAGACAAATCAGGCGCATGATGGTTCAATGAACTTATATCGAGTTTCACGCACTGTTCTTGAAGCTGATGTTTTTATAAATCTTCCAAAATTAAAAACACATAAAAAAGCCGGAATAACATGTAGTTTGAAAAATTTAGTGGGGATAAATACTTATAAAAATTTTCTGCCACATAATTCTATCGGAACGTTTGAAGATGGAGGTGATCAGTTTCCTATAAGAAATTCGAAATCTGTGATTGAAAGCTTTTTAATGCCTTTTATTCATCAGAAAATTCTAATTAGCCCGCGTTTATCAAAAATGTTCAGACCATTTCTAAGTTTAGGTAAAAAACTTTTTGGTAATAATTCTCAAACTATTCGAGGCGGTTCGTGGTATGGCAATGATACCTTATGGCGTACCATTTTAGACTTGAATAAAGTATTGTTATATGCTAATCCTGATGGATCAATGAGGCAGGATGAATGGGATGCTGCTAAAAAATACATTACTGTGGTAGATGGAATCCTTGCAGGAGAAGGAGATGGCCCAAAGTCTCCTGATAAGGTTTTCTTTGGTTATCTTTTTTGTGGTACTAACCCTGTCGCTACTGATGCAATTTGTGCAAATTTTATGGGATTAGACCCACTTAAAATTCCGGCAATTGCAAAAGCCTTTTCAATTAACAGATATTTAATAACTAATTTTAATTATAATCAGATAACTGCAAATATCAATAATGAAAATTTCAAACTTGGAGAAATACCTTCTGGGTTAATTAAAAATATTCATCCTCATCATGGTTGGATAGGTCACATCGAAATTCAATAAAAAATGAGTTTATTCAATTTATTTTCGGAAGGAGTCATTCTAAAAGTAGGTGATATTATTACTAATCAATCAGTTTCAGACAAACTGAATTTTCTTATGAAGAGTCAATGGTGGGATGAAAATCAATTGCGACAATATCAGAAAGAAAGACTTAGAATGATAATCAAACATAGCGTTGAAACAGTACCCTATTATCGCGATCTGTTTAATGAACTTAGTTTAAAGCCAGATGACATTAAAACACATGAAGATTTAAAGAAATTGCCAATTCTTACAAAAGCATCTATTAAAAAAGAAGGCATTGACCGATTTACTTCATCTGAAATATCAAAAAATAAAATTATAAGCTGTGGTTCAAGTGGGTCTACCGGAGAACCTTTGTTTTATTTAAATACCAAAGAAGCTTATTCAATGAATCTTGCAGCAAATCTTAGAGGATGGTATTGGATGAATTATCGATTAGGGGATAAATATATTAAGCTTAGTCAAAATGCAAGAAAGAATTTTGGAAAACGATTACAGGATAAAATGAGCCGTAATCTTTACCTGGCAACAAATCCGATGATTGATAGCAACTTTGAATATATACTTAATGTCATTGAACATTACAAACCAAAGGTAATTAGATGTTATCCGGATCCTTTGTTATACTTAGCCCGATATAAACAACATCATCCGGAATTTTCTTATCATCCCCAAGTAATAACTAGTACTGGTAATACACTACATCCCGAAACTAGATCAGAGATTGAAATTTCTTTTGGGTGTAAAATATTTGATTCTTATAGCTGTGAGGGAAATTCAACAGTTTTTGAATGCCCTTCACATACCTGTTATCATTCCACAGAAGAGTATGGGATATCTGAAGTTATAGATAATAACGGGAATAATTTAACAACTGGTACTGGAAGGTTAATTTCAACAGACCTTTGGAACATGGCACATCCGTTTATACGGTATGATACTCAAGATTTTATTGAAATTGATAATTCTCCTTGTATCTGTAGCAGAAAACATTTGAGAATTAACAAAATTATAGGCAGGGATAATGAAGTATTGATTATGGATACTGGGCGGATTTTTATTGTTCATAATTTTACTGGTTTTTTTCAAGCCGATACACTGCAAATCAAACGTTCTATTGATCGATTTCAAGTAATTAAACTGAAAAATGGAACAATCCTTTTTAGATTGATCGTTAATCACAACTATGATAATTCAGTTAGGGATTACATTCTCAATTATTGGGAGAATGAATTTAAAACAAAAGTTGGTATAGAAATAACTGAACAAATTCCTTTTACAGCTAGCGGTAAGAGGCTATTTATTATTAATGAACAATAAATTTCTCAAGAATGCCTAACAATTAATTTTAGTATTAAGAATCGTTATTCTGTGAAAAAAAAGTTTGCCCTATTTGTGCAAAGGAGTTTTCATAAATAAAAACGATTTTACTAAATCTTATATGAACTAAAAAAAATCATAAGACTAATAATATAAATGGAGAAACCTATTATATGTACAAAATGTGTTTCTGATAATACTATAAAAGATATTGTATTTGATAATCAGGGAGTTTGTAATTTTTGCAAATTACATGATGTCTTTGAGGCTTTACATCCTCTAAACGAAATCGGGAAACATAATTTGGCAAAGTTAATTAACCAAATCAAAAAAAAGGGTAAAGGTCACACTTATGACTGTATAATAGGAGTTAGTGGAGGCAGGGATAGTACTTATTTGTTATATGTCGCTAAGAAATTTGGATTAAGACCTTTAGCTGTACATGTTGACAATGGATGGAATAATGAAATTGCTGTTTCGAACATTAAAGTAGCCACTGAAATTCTGGGGATTGATCTTTATACCTTTGTACTTGACTGGGAAGAATTTAAGGACCTGCAAAGAGCGTTTTTAAAAGCGGGCGTTAATGATGCTGATGCAAATTTTGATTATGTTGCCAATTCCGCCCTCTTCAGGATTGCCCAAAAAGAAAAAATTAAATATATTTTAAATGGCCATTCATTCAGGACAGAGGGGAATAATAGTAAAACATGGACTTATATTGATCCAAGATATTTAAACGATGTCTATAATCAATTTGGGGATAATAAAATTAAGACATTGCCTATCATGAGTTTATTTGAATTCTTATTTTTTGTACTAATTAAAAAAATTAAGGAAATAAGGTTACTGGAATACATTGAATATGATCAACAAAAGGTCAGTGAGTTAATTAAAAAAGAATTGAACTGGAAATATTATGGAGGTCATCATCACGATAACACCTATACTCAGTTTTTTCAATCATACTATCTGCCTGTTAAATTTAATATTGACAAAAGAAAAAACGAATATTCTGCCTTAATCCGAAGCGGCCAGATTACCCGGGAACATGCTCTTGAAGAACTGAAAACTCCTTATCCCATCGATAATGAAATTGTAAAATATGCCATAAAAAAACTGGATTTTTCTGAAGCTGAATTTGAGCAGATAATGAATGCACCAAACAAATCATTTCGGGATTTTAAAAATTTTCTTGGTCTGATAAGAATATTGAAATTTCCGATTAAGATTGCTTCAAAAGGGAACCTTGTGCCAAAAATCTTATACGAAAAGTACGCAAAGTAGATATCTCAAATAGTATGATTGTTATTATAGATTATGGAATGGGGAATTTGCGTTCTATTAATAAAGCTTTTGAACGATTAAACATTAAAGCATTGGTATCGTCTAAAAAAGAGGATATTGATAACGCAGATAAACTTATATTACCAGGGGTGGGCCATTTTAGCAATGGCATGAAAAATCTTAATAATTTTGACATAATTGAACTTTTGATTAAAAAGATTACTGTTGATAAAGTACCAATATTAGGAATTTGTCTTGGTTTGCAATTGTTCACTAATTCCAGTGAAGAAGGGAATGTTACTGGTTTGGGGTTGATAGACGGAAAAACTGTCCGGTTTGATTTCGCAGGCAAGGATAATAATCTCAAAGTTCCGCATATGGGGTGGAATACAGTTGAAATCAAAAAGGAGAATAAGCTTTTAAATTCAATAAACAATGATGAATTATTTTATTTTGTACATAGTTATCATATCACTTGTAATGATAAGAAAGACGTTTTAACCACGACAACTTATGGTTATGAATTTGCATCAGGGGTCCAAAAGAATAATATATACGGGACCCAATTCCATCCTGAAAAAAGTCATTCTGCCGGATTAAAAATGCTCTTAAATTTCTCACGCATCTGATATGCTTATTCCCAGAGTGATTCCCTGTTTGTTGTTAAAGGATCTTGGGCTTGTGAAATCTATACGATTCAAAGACTACAGGTATATAGGTGATCCTATGAATACCGTAAGAATATTCAATGCCAAGGAGGCGGACGAATTGATCTTTTTGGATATTCTGGCCACAAAAGAAAAGCGTAAAATTCAAATTGATTTAATAAGAAAAATAGGCGATGAAGCATACATGCCGTTTTCTGTGGGTGGCAGAATTGATTCACTGTCCGGGATCAAGGAAGTATTAAATGCAGGAGCCGAAAAAGTCTGCATAAATTCTTACGCTTTAAAAAGGCCTGAATTTATCAGGGAAGCTTCCGATACTTTTGGCAGCTCCACAATTGTTGTTTCAATCGATGTAAAGTTGAACTTTCTGAATAAAAAGTATGTTTTTGACCACTCCGTTTCTAAAATAACAAATATTGATCCGGTAGAATATGCCAAACTTATGGAAAAGATGGGAGCCGGAGAGATAATAATAAATTCTGTGGATAAGGATGGAATGATGAGTGGATATGATATTGAATTAACCAGGGGAGTATCAGACGCAGTTGGCATTCCGGTAATTGCGCTCGGAGGTGCCGGGAAGCTGGAAGATTTTAAATCTGCTGTTGATGATGGCCATGCTTCAGCAATTGCGGCTGGAAGTATGTTTATTTATCATGGCCCCAGGAAAGCCGTTTTGATAAATTATCCTGCTAAAAATGAGTTGAAAAGTTTGTTTAACATATAATTTGAATGAAGATTTTTGTGGATATTGGACATCCTGCACATGTGCATTATTTGAAAAATACAATAAGAATCCTTCAGACTAAAGGTCATTCCTTCATTATTACGGCAAGAGACAAAGAAGTTACTTTCGGCTTATTGGATTTTTTAGGTCTCGAATATATTAACAGAGGGAAATGTGCTAGCGGCCTTATAAACAATTTCCTGTATCTGGTGAAAACGGATTGGCAACTTTTAAAGATTGCGAGGAAACATAAGCCAGATATTTTCTTCAGTCCTGCTTCAGCCCATATGGCTCAGGTTGCAAAACTAATGAACAAACCCTATATTGGATTTGATGATACAGAGCACGCAAGTCTCAATCAAAAATTATATCTCCCTTTTTCAAACGTGATTTTAACACCTGTATGTTTTAATAAATCGTTAGGGAAGAAACAGATTAAATTAAAAAGCTATCTTGAGCTATCCTATTTGTATCCGAAATATTTCAAGCCAAATCCGGAAATCAGACAAGAATTGGGTATTTCAAAGACAGAAAAGCTGGCGTTGGTCAGATTTATTGCCTGGGAAGCCTTTCATGACAGAATTCAATCAGGGTTATCAATGGAATTTAAACTAAATCTGATAAAAGAACTTTCAAAATATTGTAGAGTAATTATTTCTTCAGAAAAAAAATTACCAGATACACTGAAAGAATTCGAATTCAGTTTTCCTCCGGAAAAGCTGCACGACTTGTTATATACGAGCGATATATATATCGGAGAAGGAGCAACAACAGCGTCAGAAGCCGCAATTTTAGGAACCCCTGCTATCTATGTAAACAGTTTAGCTGTAGGTTATTGTACAGAGCAGGAAAATAACTATCAATTGGTTTATAATTTTCGAAATACAAATGGTGTTCTACAAAAAGCATTAAAACTAATTCAAAACGATAATATTAAAAAAGAATCGAAACTAAAGAGCCAAAGATTGATTTCAGATCATATAGATATAACAGCATTTTTTGTTTGGTTCATAGAAAACTATCCACAAAGTTTTAAAATGATCAAAGAAAATCCCGATTATCAGTTTAGATTTAAATGAGTAATGTGATCATGCATAAAAACCCATTGATTTTCTTCGTTTACCCCGGCCCCACGGGGAGCGAAGAAAATCAATTTACTCCCCTTGGGGTTGGGGTGAATAAATTGATTTTCAAGCGGTTTGCAATTTTTTATTCATGGTTACCGATATTCATATAAGTTTAAATAAGTATTGTAAAAGATCAGAATTGAATAATCTTTTATAGAAATAGTTTAAAGAATGAATTACAGATAAGATATGTCAAATAATAAACAAATATATAAGGAGGGGAAGGATATCCCTTATTATGAACAAACACAAAAGAGAACTTTTTTTGAGAAAGTCAAGAAAATTAAAAACACATTATTGTTACTATTTGCATATGCTTGTCCATCTTTAAAATTACGGATATTGTTTCATAGGTTAAGAGGAGTTAATATTGGGAAAGGATGTTACATCGGGATGTTTTGTTTTATTGATAACTTATATCCCGAATATATATACATTGAAGACGAGGCAAGCGTGAATACAGGAGCCATGTTAATTGCCCATTTTAATCCATTAATTAGATTTAAAAATGTACTTCAGGCAAGTGTGTCTCCAATAATTATTAAAGAAGGGGCGATAATAGCAGTCAAATGTGTTATTCTCCCAGGTGTAATCATTGGCGAAAATGCAATTGTAAGTTCCGGATCAATAGTTAGCGAAGATGTAGAAGCCGGCACATTGGTAAGAGGCAATCCTGCTAAAAAGGTAAGTCGGATAAGAATTTAATTTAATAAAACCCGATTATATGGAGATTAAAAAATTTATTCAAGATTTTGCAGCCCAGTTTGAAGAAACTAATGCAGATCTGTTTTCAGCTAAGACTAAATTCCGGGATATTGATGAATGGTCTTCATTAATGGCCCTTTCAATTATTGCTATGGTTGATGTGGAATATAATGTTAAAATCAGAGGAGAAGACATTAAACTGTCACAAACCATTGAAGATATTTTTAATATAGTAATTTCAAGATTGTAATAAAATGTACAATCCATTTACTTTAGCAGGGAAAACAATAGTCATCACAGGAGCCTCTTCGGGCATCGGGCAGACAACTGCTATTGAATGCTCCAGAATGGGAGCTGTTGTTATTATTACCAGTCGAAACGAAGAACGGTTAAAATCATCCTATTCTAAACTAGAAGGAGATGGGCATCAGAAGTTTATTGCTGATTTGAGTAGTGCTGAAGAGATGGAAAAATTAGTTAAAATGCTTCCTGTTGTTGATGGAATAGTTCATTGTGCAGGGATTAACGAACCATTACCTTTTAAATTCCTTACGGAAGAGAAATTGAAGCAGGTTTTTGACATAAATTTTACTGCGCCTACAATTTTAACTCAAAAATTACTTGAACTAAAGAAGATTAATAAGAGTGCCTCAATTGTATTTATTTCTTCAGTTTCCGGGGTATCATGTTCTTCTGTGGGTGGCTCTGTTTATTCAGCCAGCAAGGGGGCAATAAATGGACTTGTGAAAGGAATGGCTCTTGACCTGGCACCAAAATCGATCAGGGTAAATACTGTGACCCCCGGAATGATTGATACAAATATTTTTTCAGCAGGTACCATAACAAAGGAACAACTAAAGGAAGATATGAAAAAATATCCCTTAAAGCGTTATGGGCGTCCTGAAGAAGTTGCCTATGCCGTTATTTATCTTCTTTCGGATGCAAGTAATTGGGTTACCGGTTCCAATTTACTTATTGATGGTGGTTATACATTGTTATAGTTATGAATGTATATATCAAAGCGATTTCTTATTATCTTCCTTCACATATCTTAAGTAATGAAGACCTTGTAAAAGAATTTCCTGAATGGTCGGTTGATAAGATAGCCGGGAAAATCGGGATAAGTACACGACACATATCAGCATCGGATGAAACAGCAGGAGATATGGCAAAAAAGGCTGCCAGGTTGCTATTTGATGAATATTCGATACAACCATCATTAATCGATTTTATTTTGCTTTGTACTCAGAGTCCGGATTATTTTTTACCAACAACTGCTTGTGTTTTACAAGACCGCTTAGGAGTCTCCACAGCAGCAGGTGCTTTAGATTTTAATCTTGGCTGTTCGGGTTTCGTTTATGGTTTGGCATTAGCCAAAGGACTTATAGCAGGGAATATGGCAAAAAATATATTACTTATTACTTCAGAGACATATACGAAGCATATTCACTCAAAAGATAAGGGAAACCGGACAATTTTTGGCGATGCGGCATCTGCAACATTAGTTTCAACTGAGGGATTTGCTGAAATTGGTAATTTTTGTTTGGGTACAGATGGTCGAGGAGCTGAAAATCTGATAATAAAAACAGGAGGATTACGCTACCCACAACGTGTAAATGACTTGGCTTTTGATGAAAATGGTAATCCAATAAGTTCAGATTATATTTTTATGAATGGTTCAGAGATATTCAATTTTACATTAGAGGCAGTTCCAGTTTTAGTACAGGATACACTTAATAAGAACAATTTGGACCAAAATAAGATTGATCTTTTTGTCTTTCATCAGGCAAATAAGTATATGATGAATTTTCTTCGTAGGAAAATTAAAATAGAAGAAGATAAATTTTACTATTATTTGGAAAAGGTTGGGAATACGGTATCTTCTACAATACCTATTGCATTGAAAGAGGCGCAGAAAGAAAATAAACTGAAAGGGAATATCCTGATTGCAGGTTTTGGAGTTGGTTATTCATGGGCAGGAACAGTTTTGAAAATTAGTAGTATGTGATGGATTTCACTCTTAATACATATAATAAACTAATCAGAACCCTGCAAAACCAGGGTTTTGAGCTTTTAGGATATTTAAAATTTCATAAGGATTGTGAAAAAACCACTCGAATTGTACTGCGCCATGATGTTGATGCTCTCAATGAGAATTCTTTGCAGATTGCTAAAATCCAGTACAAAATGGGGATTATTGGCAGTTATTATTTTAGAATTTCTCCGCAAAGTTTTGATCAAAATGTAATTAAAGAAATTTATTCACTTGGTCATGAAATAGGATACCATTATGAAGATGTAAGACTTACGGCAAGAAGGAGTCAATCGTCAGGCGTCAGACTTCAGGAGGAAGAGCTAGTAAGGTTGGCGATCAAGAGTTTTGAAAACAACCTTGAAAAATTAAGGAAATTAGTACCTGTTAAAACAATATGCATGCATGGGAGTCCGATGAGCAGGTGGGATTCAAGGTTGTTGTGGAAGTACTATGATTATCACGATTTTGGTATTGACGCTGAACCGTATTTTGATATCAATTTTGAAAATGTACTTTATCTCACAGATACCGGAAGAAGATGGAATGGTGGAGGTGTGAGCATTAGAGACAAGGCGACAGGTGGCAGACAGGAGACATCGGGATCTAAAAAACGGAAAATGTGGAGAGTTGAAGAGGGCGAGGTACCGGACAGGTACTCAGATTGGAAAGTTAAACCGATTCAGGGGAGTCTGATGAATATGACTCAGAAATCTACAGAATTTCAAAATAAATATATATTCAGGTCAACATCTGATATAATCAGGGCTACTGAAAAAGGTGAATTGCCTGATATGATGATGACGTTTCATCCTCAAAGGTGGACGGATAAAACGATTCCATGGGCACGTGAACTTATTTGGCAAAACGTGAAGAATGTTGGGAAGTATTTCTTGATTAGGTTGAAGGCAGAAGGCAGTAGGCGAAAGGCAGTATGAGAAATCAGGACAAAATCAGTCATGCTACTGCTGCATATAATATCAGTAAAACAAGTTATGTCATTCTTCGATGGCCTGGTGTTGAAAGGAATAAAGCTATCTGGCTGGGAGGAGCTACAGGCTTTACTTATCTGGCAGTGGTCGAGTTGCTGGATGGCGGTAGGCGAGATTAGGCAGTAGGCTGATGGTAGAAAATAATTCGTTTAATTGTTAATTCATTTTTTCGTAAATTTAAGTTGGAATAATTATTGTCTAACTTAAATCGCTGCATTATGAGTCATTTTGAAGAGTTAAAAGTATGGCAAAAGGCCGTTGACCGGGCTGTCAAAGTTTATGAAATCACTAAAAAAGATCCTTTCAATAAAGACTTTGGGTTACGTGATCAGATGAGGAGAGCTTCTGTTAGCATTCCAGTAATATTTCAGAAGGAGATCAGTTAGAATCTGATAAATCTTCAGTCAGACATTTAAGAATAGCGAAAGGATCATCAGCAGAGCTTTATACTCAGTCAATTATTTCAAATAGAATTGGCTATCTAGATAAAACTGATTTTGAATTTCTAAAAAACAAAAGTCAAGAAATTTTGGCAATGCTGACAAATCTGATCAAGCATAGAAATATTGGTTAAGTTATCTATTGGTTATAGGCGTTAGACAGCAGGCTTTTGGTGATCCCCTTCAGCCTTCCGCCATCATAAAGCACAGAAATTCAATGGTATAGTATTCGACTCATCTCCTTCTGCCTTCTGCCTACCGCCATCAGCCCGAACACAGGAATGTAATATCCATTAAAGCTCAATTCAATACCACTATTTTATCGGGGTTGCAAGACGAAAAATCGTGCAACCTTTTTTATTATCTTGTAGTCTTGATTTTAAGCCGGAATCCACCATCGCTGCATCAGTGACTGCCAGATAGCAGAAACGGATATAAAAAAACAGCTTTAGAGGATGAGGATAGATTGTTATCTATATACCTAAAACAACCTGACATGAGAACGTCAATTACTTCGGAAATCAAAAATATATCACATATGAAAGCACGTAAATTATTCACACTGTTTTCAATTTTAATCATATCGGTTGCAACAACATTTGCACAGCCAAGCTGGGTCGCAGGAACTCCAAGCGCAACTCCGTACGCTACTAATATTGTTGCAAATTTTGGTATAACCGTACCTGGTACCGTATATGGATTTTTAATCAGCTATGACTATACGGATCCGCTGACACCTACTGACGTTAAAAATGCCTCACTATCCCCCGTGAACAGCGGTCGTATCAGAGATATACAAAGAGTTGTAGCAGGTGCTGATGTTGGGACTACTCTTATGGAATTATTGGAAAATGATTTTTCAATAACACCCTTGATTCCGAACACTGTTTATAGCATATTTCTGGTTGCAGAAGATAATGCAACTCATACTTTAACAAGTGTCACAAAAATTCTTGTTACAACCCCCCCCTGCCCCTCAATTTATGTTGCTACTGCATTTAATAACACCAACAGATGCGTAAATGGTGGTGCTGATAAAACTTATGACTTAACTACTTATAGCGGATTCAGCGGTCAATACTCAAATATATTAAAAGGCGCTACCTGGAGAATACAATGGGGGGATGGATCGGGTGATTATACTTTTACCTCATTATATAATAATGATGGTCCGGGAATTGTTGCCCTTCCAGGAATGGAATATCTAAGCATATCGCATGCTTATACGGTCCATGATTCATGTTACAGAAGAGCTATACTTACAATTAAAAATCCAGCTGGCTGTGCAACCATCGGAGCACAGACAGAGAGAAAGGACGTGCTTTTAGCAGGCCGCGACTGGGATCCTGACGGGAATGGTTCCCAGCTTTTGGTCAATGCAGCAAATGGCAGTCCCGATACGATAAAAGTTTGTGAAGGTACAACAGCCTTTATAACCTTACGCGATGCCGGAATCTGGGATTGTGATGAGACTTTTAAAATCTATCCTCCGGGTGAAATAAATGCCAGCGACAGGAACGTACAGTTTGCATATGGCATGAACCCTGTAACTCAGGCTGTCGAGAATACAATTACAGGGAATGTTAATATTGACGTAATAAACATTGCAAATACCACTGCCGGCTACGCTTCAGGGATAATCAACATTCCTATTATCGCCATGAGCCCCATTACCAATCCGCATACCCTTAGCGGCGTAATCAAAATCCCTCCAACTGCAGTATTCAAGCAAAAGATGCATGTTTATTTTAAAAACTGGAATAAGTGTAACAAATGGACAGGTGCTGCAAATACCTGGGATGGTTCTGCCGTATATGATTCAATAGTGATATACATTGTTAAAACACCACCCGCTCCACTGCCAGGCAATAAAACAATATGCGTCAATGATGCCGTTCCCGCTTTAACGGTTACAGCTCCTCTGGCTACTGCCTTTTACTGGTATTCAGATGCGGGCCTTACGACAATTGCCCCGGGCTCGAACAATTCGAATACATATAATACCGGCATCAGCAATGCAACTCCCAGCATAACTACATTTTATGTCACACAGGTACAAGGGAGCATAAACGGGTGTGTAAGCCCTGCGACGCCGGTTACTCTTACGATAAATCCATTACCGGCAGCCATTACAGGAACAGCGACTGTATGCGTAGGCTCAACCACCACTTTTAGCGATGCGACAGGAGGAGGCACATGGAGCAGTGCGACACCGGCAGTAGCGACAATAACTGCAGGCGGTGTTATTACAGGAGTTTCAGGAGGTACATCTGTCATATCATATACATTAGGAACAGGTTGTTTTGTAACAAGAACAGTAACGGTTAATCCATTACCGGCAGCAATAACAGGCACATTAAATGTATGCGTAGGCTCAACCACGACATTAAGTGATGCGACAGGAGGCGGCACGTGGAGCAGTGCGACACCGGCAGTAGCGACAATAACTGCAGGAGGAGTAGTTACCGGGGTATCAGCAGGTACATCAATAATATCATATACATTACCTACGGGGTGTCTAAGGACGGCGACTGTTACGGTAAATCCGTTACCAGCGGCAATCACAGGGACATTAACAGTATGCGTGGGATCAACCACGACATTAAGTGATGCGACGGGAGGCGGCACATGGAGCAGTGCTACACCGGCAGTAGCGACGATAACTGCAGGAGGAGTAGTCACAGGAGTATCAGCAGGGACATCAGTAATATCATATACTCTTGGAACAGGTTGTTTTGTAACGGCAACAGTAACAGTAATTCCGTTACCGGCAGCCATAACAGGAACAGCGACTGTATGCGTAGGCTCAACCACCACTTTTAGTGATGCGACAGGAGGAGGCACATGGAGCAGTGCGACACCGGCAGTAGCGACAATAACTGCAGGCGGTGTTATTACAGGAGTATCAGCAGGAACATCAGTCATATCATATACCTTAGGCACAGGCTGTTTTGTAACAAGAACAGTAACAGTTAATCCATTACCGGCAGCAATTACAGGGACGTTAAATGTATGCGTGGGTTCAACCACCACATTAAGTGATGCGACAGGAGGCGGCACATGGAGCAGTGCTACACCGGCAGTAGCAACAATCAGTGCAGGAGGAGTAGTCACGGGAGTATCAGCAGGTACATCAGTAATATCATATACTCTTGGAACAGGTTGTTTTGTAACAGCGACAGTTACTGTTAATCCGCGTCCGGTTCCAACACTTGCTGGTCCGGCAGGAGTCTGTATTAATTCGACTGGCAACGTTTATACCACTGAAGCAGGAATGTCTAATTATGTCTGGAATGTTTCAGCCGGAGGAACAACAACTTCAGGAGGGGGAGCTGCAGATAATACGGTTACGGTAACATGGACTTTGGCAGGGGCGCGTACGGTAAGTGTCAGCTACACTAACGGAAATGGGTGTACTACAGCTAGTCCTACAATTTATAATGTTACTGTTGGCGCTCCACCTTCCAATGCAACCTTTGTTGGTAGCGGAGATGCTTGTGACGGAGCATCCAGCACAATAAAATCAGTAATCACAGGAGGGGCGTCTCCGTATACGCTTGTCATTACAGGATATGCATTATCACCTGTTTTAGGATATATTTCGGGTACAGATATTCCTCTTGGTGTTCTGTCCGTTGGTCCCCATACGTATACGCTAACATCGGTAACTGATGCCTGTGGTAGTACAGCTCCTGGTCTTCCGAAATCACAAACTATAAATATTAATCCATTACCAGCGGCAATAACAGGCACATTAAATGTATGCGTGGGTTCAACCACCACATTAAATGATGCGACAGGAGGAGGCACATGGAGCAGTGCTACACCGGCAGTAGCGACAATAACTGCAGGAGGAGTAGTCACTGGAGTATCAGCAGGGACATCCGTCATATCATATACTCTT
>Ga0209745_1000013_pt1 | contig 113228 bp, 90 predicted proteins | sample BarGraNGADG00312_FD_184495 | JGI IMG/M metagenome (GOLD analysis project Ga0209745, IMG submission 184495) | Arctic peat soil microbial communities from Barrow, Alaska - Barrow Graham LP Ref core NGADG0004-312 (SPAdes) (version 2) | ecosystem: Environmental > Terrestrial > Soil > Wetlands >... | reverse complement strand
TTCTTTGCGACCTTTGCGGTTAAATTATTGAATTATATGGAGGAATTAGTACTTGTCTACCCGACTGTCGAGCTCTGGAAATTAATGACCTATAAAGAAAAAGGTTTAATAAAGGAAAACAGTGAAGTATTAAAAAGGATCGTTCAAAATGGTCTGTTTCTCAGGAGAAGTGAATTAGAAGAAGACTCTTCTTTTAAACAAATTATTCCATATGCAATTATCTCCAATAAAGAACCGGAGCGAAGCGGAGTTCGGCAAAGCCAATCATTTTATTTATTCAGGAGGACATCCGGGCAGACAGAAAAAAGATTGCACAATAAATTCTCTTTAGGAGTAGGGGGTCATATGAACCCTAATGACTCTACGGAACCGAAAGAGCAATATTTAATCAATGAATTAAAAAGAGAATTATATGAAGAAGTCAGATTACTAAATGGATGTTTGATAGAGGATATTGAATTTATTGGCTTTATAAATGATGATACAATTCCGGTTGGCACCGTTCATATTGGACTTTTGTATAACATCCATGTATCAAATAAAGATGTATATATTAATGAAACGGATAAAATGACGGCAGATTGGATAGATAAATCCAATTTAGCTGAGTTTTATGAAGGAATGGAAACCTGGACTAAAATAACATTTGATTTCTATATTAAATGAAAAAATGGTATGCGGTATGCGGTGTGAGGCTTGAGACACTTTAGTTTTTTTCCTTTTATCTTTTATCTTGTTTCTTTTGTCTTTTGTCTTTCTCCCCCTCACCCTTCCGCTTTGCGGAACTGCATCGTTTCACTCCTTGCCTCCCCCACTCCCCCCTTCTTTCTTCAACACTCATAGTCAATTGTTAATAAGGGTATAACCTTATAATATATTTGCATATTTAAGGTAATACCCTTATATTTGTACTAATTATTTAAGGCTATAACCTTATGAATACTGCAAAACAAATGCTGCTGATAAATCAGGCCGACAGGAAACTGCAGCCTTTTAATGCTGCCAGAAAAATCATTGTACCCCAAAAGGGTTGGATAAACACAATAAGGGGTGCCATGAAGATGTCGCTAAGTCAAATGGGTAAAAGACTGAAAATCTCTGCTCAGAGTGTGAAAGAGCTGGAGGAACGTGAGGCAAACGGAACAATAACGATTAACACTTTAAGGGAGGCCGGTAAAGTGCTCAACATGAAACTTATCTATGGTTTTGTCCCTATGGATAAGAGCATTGAGAAGATGATTGATAAACGGGCGCTGGAAGTCGCGAGAGATTTGGTTATGCGCACCTCGCAGAATATGAAGCTGGAAGATCAGGCTACTTCACGGGCCCAGGTCAGGAGGTCAATTGAGCAGAAAGCTCTCGAGATTAAAATGAAAATGGCAAAACAATTATGGGATTAGATTTTAAGTATATACCAGGTTAGTCTCCTCTTTTTAATAAACCTGTTTTCACCTGGGAAAGGTTGATCTCACAGGTTACAATGAAGCCAGAAAAGCTTATTTAACTGCAATAAAAGAAGCAGATAAGGGAAATATCAAACCATTAGTCGAATTTGCCAGGAGCTGATCTTCATTCTTTCTTCTTGATTTGCACTACCTGTAAGCCTTCGCTAAGGCTTCGGCTTACGAAGCATGACCTGCACGTCCCGATAGCTATCGGGAGCACGATTCAAGAAGCTTGACGAACGAATGGATGACAGATTTTACAATGTTCACGTAACCATTTAAATACAAGAATTTATTCTGGGAATAGTTTTTGTATCTCTGGATTCCGCAATATGTATTTAATTCTGGATAAAACCGACACACTTTATTGTCTGTAAACCTCATAGAGTTTCTCAAACGACCCCAGAGTTTTATATATGTCATGTTGCTGAACAAATTCCAGGCTTTTTTCACTCATTTTCCGATAAAGATCCTCACGAACAATAATATCCTCTATATGTTGTACTATGGCAGGGATATCACCTTCCTTATATAAATAGCCATTTATCTTATCCTTCACCAACTCGCTGAGAGAACCGGCATTTACTGCAATGATAGGGAGACCCGAAGCCATTGCCTGTAAAGTGACCAGGCTGAGCAGTTCGGCTATACTTGCGATTATAAAGCACCTGCTTAATTTATAGAAATAAGGGAGTTCCTCATCGGGAACAAAACCTGTAAAGATAACTCTGTTTGTGATGCCTAACTGATTGGTAAGTTTCTCAAGGGCAGTTTTACTGGTCCCTTTGCCCACTACTACAAAGCAAAAATCAGTTTTTTTTACTGCTAATGCCACTGATTTAAGGATCTCTTCAATATGTTTTTCGGGATCCATTCTGCCCACATACAGCAGTACGGGTTTATCCGGGATGGCATATTTTTTTCTTATTTCACGGGTATCTCCTGAAGGATTAAAACTTTCAAGACTGATACCGCTGGAAATGGCTTTGACATCCACTTTTAATTTCGGTCTGATCAGCCGGGCCCCAAATTCTGTTGGAGTAGTGACCAGGTTAACCTGGTTAAAGACCCTGGAAAAATCCTTCCATAATAAGTTTTCAAACCGTTTTTTCAGGTTTCCCCCGGATACAAAAGCGGAAAAATTCTCCGGCATGAAATGATTGGTCCCTATGATAGGGATCTTCAAGTCCTTGTTTACCTTAATGACCACTTTGCCTAATAAAAAATGGTCCTGGATATGTATAATATCCGGCTTAAAACTTTGGATAATCCTATTGATACGGGATTTGAGCAACAAGCGACTGGGCATTCGGAAATCTGGGTAAATCAAACCTGGCAGGGAGGGTAAACCATAGACATCAAGACCATCTATTTTCTTTTGGGAGGAATACATAGATTCCGAAGATGCGATGACTGCTACCTCGTGGCCCTTTTCCTGAAGCAGGGGCCCAAGGCGGCAGACAAAATAATATACACCATTTATATGGGGATAATAGGAATCTGATACAAAAAGAATTTTCATAATTTTTGGAGAATTGATTTTTTATAAAATGTTTATCAATAAAATCTATCTGACACAATTGTCAGCCATGATTAATATCTTCATTTTTTTTTGTAATTATTTGCTTCTTCCTCAACCAGATAAAAATAGAAATGCATAGAATAATGAGCAGAATGCCAAACATCACAAATTTAAAACTATCTATATTTTTGACTATATTATTCCAGGAAGGTCCGAGAATAAACCCCAGAAGGGCATATACCATGGTCCAGGTGAAAGCAGAAATTATTACAATTGGCAAATATATCCTGGGCTTTATACGCAATAAACCGGTAACAACCGATGTGTAGCCTCTTGTTAATGAAATCAATCTGAAAAGAAAGATACTCAGCCAACCTCCATTGTTGATCTTTTCAGTAAATCTGGTTATCTTTTTTTCAGAAATTGGAATCCAGCGGGGTTTATTCTTAATCAGGAATGTCCCTGAGACATAGAATATGAAATAAAGAATATTGGCGCCGATGAAGTCTGCAGTAATAGCTGTAATGATTACAAAAGGTAAATAGAGCAATCCTTTAAATGATAAATAGCCGGTAAAAATTAACAGCAGTTCAACAGGTACCGGATTCGGTACACCTACTTCCTGAAGAAAGAGTATAATAAATATAGCGAGATAGCCATATCTTGTAATATAATAAACTACTTCTTCAGGCATAAATAACAATTAGATTAAAGTTAATACTTTTTCAATTGTTCCTGCGAATATTATTAAAATGGATTTCTTGCAGGATATCTATTTAAAAACCTTTTACTTTCAAAGAGTTTTTACGTAAAGAAAGACATAAAAAGAATATGTAAGTTGCATTTAGCCAGAAGATTATTCATTTACTTATAAAATCGTAAATCCCGCAAGATCAGTGATATGCGGGATTAGTTCAAACAGCCCGGAGAGACGAGAGCGGTGAGCGATGAGACGAGTGCGGGAGGGCGTGAGGGCGTGATGGCGGGATGATTTAACCGTTTTAAAGTCCAGGGCTTGCCCCGGGGTTTATTCCAATTGATCCTTTCTTATTAGGAATTGAATGAACAAAACTTTACTTGAGAACAATAAACTTTTTCGTAATTGACTGCTGTCCGGATTTCATTCTTACGAAATAGCAACCATTCTGAAGTTCTTCAGTTCCAATTCGAACAGAACCTTCAGAGGCTTGCATCAGATACATACTATTAATCAGTTTCCCTTCCATTGAATATATTTCAAAAGTTAAATTTGAGGGAATATGAGCTTTATATTGAATAAAGTATTCATTTGAAATAGAATTTTGATTAATGGAAAATTGAAATTGCAGTTCTGATGTATGTGAATCTATTCCAACACGAAAACTTTTGTCGCACAGGAGAATTGAAGTTACTGACAACGGCGGCAACAAAATAGCAAGCGAATTGGACACTACATTTACATTTCCTGTTTTGAGTGCATTCTGGGTGTGCGATTTAAAAGTTTCTGTACCGGGTAAGTTTGCAATTTGTAAGGTTTGATATGCACCATCAGCAACTTCAAAATCAGAAATATTTACAGTGGTAGCATGGGCAGTACTAATGTCCCGGTTAACCAGGAAAATAGTCATGGAATCGGCTATATTTGTAATGGTTGAATATCCCGAAACATACGTATCGAGGGTGGATGTTGTTAAAACGCTCGTACTTTTCGCATACCTGCTAAACAAATGAAGAACCTCCCATTGCCCGATGTTCCAACTCCATGGAGTGTAAAACTCTACACCTTGATTGGCAAAAGTTCCTAAAATTGAAGCATAAAGTACGGAAGTAAGATTCGGGTTTGATCCATAAAAACCGCTTTCCGAAACTGCTACTCCAACTCCGTTATCTGGTCCCATGTAAAAATTTAACCAATCGCGAATCCGTTGAAGGATGTATTCTTTCTTTAAATTTGTATCCCATCCGCCCGTGCTTGTGAAAACACCATTTGCGCCCGGGTAATTGTAATTTTTATCAAAGAATACCCGATACAATTGAACGACATCCACAGGATTGCTTTCACCCAGATAAGCATGAACATCAACAACATCCAACAATTTAATGCCGGTAGCTTTCTGTTCATCGGCCACACGCTTAATGAAATATTCAAGCCAGGGATAATATTTCCCATTTATATTCAACACTTCGTCTGCATATTTGTACCATTGCCATTCGTTTGCAGTAGCCGGGGCAACTAATTTTATGTCAGGAAATTTAGCTCTTGCCAGTTTTGCTACATTAAAATATAGCGTCATAAAACTATCGGCTGTAATCTGTTTAGGCATCACATCGTCATGAGTGCCTTGCCATATTTCAATTTCGTTATCCATATTCCAATAAGCAAGATTTTCTTTTTCCAGATTTAACCCACCTGCGCCAAACCAATGGTCAAGAATAGCTGTTGTCGAATCCGCCGGCCACTTCATAAGGTATTTATTTGGGTCTCCTTCAACTAATGCAGCTGATCCTCCTGCCGTATTGGGAATCCCACCACCTGCCAAATTCTGGCCAACCCCCGACCAGTATTGCGAATGATTGTATTCCCAATCATTGAAGTTATTGTTTGTATTTGCTGCTGCCCAACCAATTAATTGGAAACCAAACATAACTTGCATAGAAGGTATATTGGTCAGAATTGATTTTGCGGCATAATCCCAGTCATGAGAATAGACGTTGTTATACCAGTCAGGGTGACTGGTCATTTTTCTTCGCCAATTATATTTTGTGCAGTTGTTACCGGCATTTTGCCTGTCAAAAGTTACTCCAGCATCGCGGTAGAGATTAAAAGTTGCCGCCGATGTTGGCGAATTGGGACTATCAGAGAATTCAGAGTTTCGTCCATATATATACGGTGAAACTTTTTGTTGATTACTTAAAGCATCCACCTGTATTGTTGCATTTTGAGCCAAAACATAGTGCGGAACAATTGAAATTATGAAAAAAAATAAAATCTTTTTCATCTAAAATATCATTATATATTTATATCAGCTCGTTAAACCATAGCGTTTTGAAATCGAAGGAATCATTGTTTTCTTATCGCAAATTTAATAAACTCAGACGATATAGTAATTATTAACTGAGCTCAACCTAATTGTTGACGTTTTTGATGACACATTTTTTCTTTTCATTAATTATCTCTTATCTGCTTTATTTCAATCACTTACAAGTTCAATAGATTTACAAAAATGCAGATAAGTTGAGTATTTTATGACTATTTTGGATAAATACGCAAACGCTCATTAATTTTTGCAATCAGAAAACATACTTAACACTAACGTGAAGCTGGTGGCACCACTTCTTTTAATCGTAAATCCCGCAAGATCTGTGATATGCGGGATTTTTTATTCGAGCATTGCTTTGTGAAGCTTCAACAATGCACCTGCAAAATACCTATATTAATTATTTAGTGTGATTTTATATTTCTCCACTTGTTTAAGCCAATCACTATTGTCAAGAACATTCTTATATGGATTTTGGATAATCACTGGCCCATAGCCTGGTGCATTCATTTTATCTCTATCTACAAGATATAGGAAATATCTCATTTTTTTGATTCTTGCGATATCAATTTCATTCCTTGACCAAAAAAAATAAGGTGAAATATTATAAGATTTTACTTCAATGAATCTATCAGGCTCTTCTGAAGCCTCTGTTTCAAAAGAAGCAATATCATAACCGTCAGAAGTTGAATATTCTGCAACCCATTCAACCTCTTTGTTCCAATTAAGTCGCTCTCTTTCAAATTTTAGGACAAATTTCTCAGCCACTTCTCCATAAATCTGATCTTGCTCCAATGATTTCCTTAAATCTTCAATTCCGATTTTTCGTTTTCTTATTTCTGGCAAAACTACTTTATCAAAAATCTTTTTATATCGCCCATTAATAATGTATTTATTAAACCTTTTAGATGGATGATCTAGAAGAACATTGAAATCAAGCAACAATTGTTTAAAGCAAGAGTATTTTAAGGGGAAGGCTAAATTATCTATTTGAATTGAGCGATATATTATATCGTAGGAAATATATTCAGAACAAAATATGTTGTGAAAGATAGTATCAGAGTTTAAGGTTATCATTAAACGTTCAACAAATTTGTCAATCATTAAACTCTCGCTCTTTAAGAACCTTAAAAATGCTTCATCGACGACTATCACATCAGATGACCTAATTTCGATAATGCCAAACAAATTAAGAATCGGTAAGCATCCATCAAATATGTTCCGACCATCAATGACACGATTATGAAAAATATCGCTTATGTTGCTTATACTCCAAATCTCATTTGGGTTATCACGAAATGTTTTTAATAATTGATAATGATAACTAGGAGTCCCAAGATTCTCATATTTACTTAGTTCTTTGAGCATAATCAAGAATCAAGGCGTTTATTAAATCAGTTTCATCATCGTCATTAAGCCTGGTAAAGAGTGGTATTTCTTCCTCAATGATCGCTTCCATTCTGGCTATTTTAAGTTTAAGTCTTTGGTCAATTACTGAATCTATTGAATTCTTTGAGATAATATAAAAATATTTAGTTATTTGATCATTTTGTAAACCAACACGATGAATACGATCTTTAGATTGTAAAAAGTTAGAGCAATTATAATCGCGCTCTAGATAGATTGCATTATGGCAACCTTTATGGAGAGATATAGATTCAGCTACAGCAAAAGGGTTTGCAATTAATATTTGAAACTCGAAATTTTTAGGATCGTTAAATTTTGAAATAATTAACTCTCTTTCTGATTGAGGAGTATCACCTATGATTATTTTCGATTTAATATTGTCATCATATAAATATGATTGAAGGTCTTTTGAGTTCTGGATGAATATTGTCCAAACTATAACTTTTTCATTCCGAGTAATAATATTTTTTTTAATAATATTCTTAGTGTCAACAAATTTTTGAGGGACTTCGAGTAAAGAATAATTACAAATCTTGTGGAAAAATTCAGAATCATTTACAAACTCATCTGAGTAATCTGTATATTTTGCATTGGGATCAACTTCATCTAAATCTGGGATATTCATTAAGGAATCTTTCAGTGGCTTTGCTAGTAGTGCTGGATTAGAAGAAGCTTGTCGCAGTCTTATCAATTTGGCCCTATTTAAAATGTCCTTAATTGAACCTCCTGGATTTACTTTAAATGATTGAATGTACTCAGTTTCAATAAAGTCATAAATTTCTCTTTGATGTCGATTCATTTCTACATCAATGATCTTTTCTTCAATTCTAGGTAACTTTAAATCAGCTTTTTTAATTCTTATGAAAAAAGGTGATATGTTTTCTATAAAATGTTTTACTCTTGGGCTATCAGGAATAGTATTCTTGGTCATATCAACTAAGTTAGCATAGTGATAACCTAGAATTGATTTAAACTTGAAGGGATATATGAATTGAAATAGATTATAAAGGTCCTCATAACCATTTGGTACGGGAGTTCCTGTTAATATTATTCTGGATTTAGCTTCCTTTGAGATTTCAACTACGCTTTTCCCCCAGACTCCATAGGGGTTTTTAATTCTATGTGCTTCATCCACTACTACCATTGTAGCGTTAGTTTTTAAAAAATCTATTATTTCTTTTTGTAAGATTTTAACACCCCCATGAAAAATTAATGTTAGTTCAGCTGGTTTACCTGAATAAAGATGTTCTTCTTTTCTTTCTCGCGAAACTGTGGAATCACCTGAAAGCCGTTGACTACTAACCTTTCTGCCAAAACATTCTTGATATTCATTTTCCCAGGGAGCAAAGGAAGATAATGGTCCAATTACTAAAAGGCGCTCAATATAACGAGGATCTGTTTTAGGTAATTGTTTCAAGTAGGTATATGCTCCATAGACAATTGATGTTTTCCCCGCTCCAGGAACAGAAAAATTGCAAGAATTTTGAGCAAATGCCATGTGAAAAGCAGAAAGAAGCTGCATCGGGTATAATTTCCTCTCGAGGTCACGTTTCAATATATATTGAAATTCTTCAAAACTTCTTATTAATTCAGGGAATAAATTGAATTCATCATTACGAATTTTGCGAGCTTTTTCGGAAAAAACACTAAAAAGTCTCTCTTCCCGTTCATAACTTTGAACATCATCAATCGTTTCTTTACTAAGGGTTTTCTCAAATCCAAATTTGTTAAGAAGATTTTGGATTTCATCAAGAACTACGATTTTAGTTTTATCTTCAAATGGGATAAGAACGTCCCCAAAATAAATTTGAAAATTAAGTCTTTTTAAAGATGTTAATAGTCTTTTGTCAGCTGTTAGTTGATCTGCACAATTTATAAGAATAAAACGCGAATTAATATGATCTATGTGAATAGTAATTTTATCCATTTTCAAAGACTATTTGTCTTTTTTAATGTCTTTGGTCATTTGATAAATAATATGCTGGATTTTTTTAACTTTTTCCATTATTTCGTTCTTATTTTCAGTTGATTTCTTTAAATCAATTCCTTCAAGAAGCTTAATTATATATGTAAATAACTTATTTACAGAACTTTTTCTGAGCATTTTTGATGAATAATCATTAAGGATTTCTAACTCACTTGAAACTTCAGGAGAAGTAAAACTCTTATGCTTTTGGTTAATAGATTCAAGTGACCTTAAAGCGTTTTTGACTAGCTTTTCTGGTTGGCTTGCATTTTGTTTGTTTCGCAGCCATGTATAGTGATTATCAATATTTTCATCTAAATAACTTTCTTCACTCCCAAACTTACTTAGTTCATAAAATCTCTTATCTCTATCATTTAGATGTCTTTCAAGATTTTGAGAGTTAAGATCTATCTTTTCTTCAATAATTTCTTTCTTTTTAGAAAAATGAAAATCCCTAAAGCTGTCCCATATTTCCTTATCTCCAAAAAAATGATTCACCCTTAATCCATAAGCCAAATATCTAAATTTTTTGCCTTCATATTTAATCCTGATATAATCATAAGAAATAATCTTTAAATCATCAACATCATCATTTCTATATCCATCATATGCTTTATCACTTTCCTTATCGTAGAAATTATTTAACCATCTTGTTAATTGTATGAATTGATCTTCGCGCCCATCCAACTGCGTGTATATCCCATTATAATCAAGATAATCAAGATAATCATCCATAGTCTCCATTACCTGGAGATATTCTTTTATTGTTGAATCTTCTTCTCCCATCCAATCTGCGATCTTTCCTAACGCTTTACGATCTATATCATCTTTTGAAAATTTATTATGTGATATTAATTGGTAAAGTCCATTGCTCTTAAGATATTTTTCAATGGGATTGTATCCAAGTTTTTCGTCCTCACCCATTTGGAAAGTAGTTTCTAGCTTCTCAACCTCTAATGGATTTTCCTCAAGTGTAATAGGAAGAACGACAGTTTTAAAATAGTCATATTTACCACTTTTCCTTAGTAGCATAGCTCTACGGTTGCCATCGATAATAATACCATCTCGTGTTATTATTCCAGGCTTCTGTTGTCCTCCAGCCGTATTAATGCTATCAAGGGTCTTTTTATTCCTATCTTCCTTTGAATCCCATAATAATTGCTCAATTAACTGCCTTCCTTCTTTTGATTCAACATCTATCTTTCTTTGCTGACTCTCTAAAGATTTTGTCCTACTAAGGATTCTGCCGTTGTATTTATTATACACCAAATAATCGAGAGGTATTTTATAGACATCCATTGGTTTTAATCCATCCTTCCATGGAATCTCGAGATTTCCCATTATCTCGTCCTTTTTTTCGATTATTCTTGCAATATTCTGTATTCTGGTCTGCTTGTTCATAATAATTACATTAATTATTAACGAGGAAGGAAATTCTATTTATGGCATATAATGCAAATATTTGTTTTAATGGTACCGAGGATTTTTGTTTAAAGATCGTTTCTTCGTTCTGTATAAAAAGATCAAAAAGGTTTAATTTTTCAATTTCCTTTGATAATTCCTCCATCAGCTCAGTTGGTTCTAGAAATCTACCTGCCGAACGTTGTAATTCATACATCTCTTGCAATTTCTGAGATTTTGCAACTTTTTCGGAAAAGCCATTATTGATAAATTCAACAAATTGATCACCTTTCTTAAATTTTCTTAGGATTGGCTCTATTTTAGTGTAAAAAGTATCTGGGTAGTTGAATGTTGGAAATCCATCGCCATTCCCATATTGCACAGAAGTAAGCCATTTAGATGCTGCTCCCCCATTCTTTTTAATATCGTAATTGGAAAAAGTAACAGTAATATTCCCGTCCTTAAATAGATGCCTTCTAAATCTTGAGCCACTATTACGTCTTGGTGGATTATTAAACCTCTTTACTGAATACGAATTCAAGTTTTCAATACCATTAAGTTTTGGATTCAAGACAACTTTAGGGGATTTGATCACTTTTAGACCTAGGTCTTTTCTAACTTGCTTCGCAAATGCTCTACTAACTAAAGGACAAACAGAATTCCCAACAAGTTTGCATTTTACACCTTCACTTCCAAAAAATTGGTAAGTGATCGGGAATCCCATTAATGATGCAGCTTCTCTTATCGTTGGTGTTCTGTATTCACCATTCCCGTTTCTATTAAATTCTGATTTGTAGATAATAGCTTCTCTTGACGTCCCAATTTTTGTGGCAGTGATCGTTCTACTTGGCTTATTTTCATTTTCTGGGAAAGCCATTTTACCCATATATGGGTGATTTGTCTTTAGGAAATTTGATTGTTTCCATTCACATTTATATAGACCTGTATCGTAAAAATGATCGGAAAGTTCAAAGGCCTTAATTTTAATGCTATTGTACAGAGGATCAGTTATAATCTTGTTTGATTTGATTGAATTTGGCTTTGTTAGAGCACGTTTAATCTGTTTCAGAGTAATATATGAAGGTAAATTCCCTTCTTCTTCAAAAGGTTTATGAGTTTTAGCTGGAATTACTAATTTTCTTTTTTTAACAAGTTCACCCGAGATAACCCTAGATCGGATTTGTGGAGATCCAAAATCTGCAGAATTGATTATTTGTCTGTTTTTCAGGACTAAAGCTTTTTTATTTGGATTTATTTTATGCTTTCTTGCCCATTTTGATAAATTAAGATCCTTAAAAGTGTAGTAATCATTCAAATAGTTTACAGAATTTGAAACATTTTCCATAAACCAAGCTCTTAGCTTTGAATTTGGTTGGTTTTTTTTAACCGCTATAATCCTTAAAAATACTTCTGTTAAACGAACTCCAATTGTTTTATCAGCTTTACCTGATTTATTGGAACTCGAAAAAGATACACACGGAGGACTACCAATTATTATGTCTGTATCTGGCAGTTTATCAATTTCTTCAGTGGAGTTCTCATATTCAAGAATGTTTTTAGGTGTGCAGTTAAGGTTAAAATTGTGATTAAATGTTTTAATCGCCGGATCCCAACAATCAATTCCAAGAATTATCTCAAATCCTTGTTGCCGAAAACCTTCGGAAAATCCTCCTGCTCCACAAAAAAAGTCGATGACAGATAATTGTCTCATTTTATAAAGTTATCTTATACTAGTCGCATTTCTTCTAAGGTTTCTTTTATTTTATCAACACAAGAGTTTAAATTCTTTTTTATTTGACATTCCCATATTGTTATAGATTTCCAACCCTTCTCTACCAGTTGATCATTTTTTTGCTTATCCCTTTCAACATTTTTTCGAAATTTATATACCCAAAATTCTGAATGTGTTTTAGGTATTTTTGGTCGGCATAAAGGGCATTGGTGCCAAAAACAACCATTCACGAAAATGGCTATTTTTTTTGCTGGAAAAGCTATATCAGGCCTCCCTGGTACTTTTCTCCAGTGTAATCTATAGCCTTTTATATTTTCCCCCCGTAAAGCCTTTCTTAATAATAATTCAGGTTTAGAATTGGTAGCTCTAATGGAACTCATCGTTTTAGAAGTAAATTCCATATCTGGTACCGGGGCCCTTCCATCTCTAATATAATTTATTCTGTCACACATCATTCTAGTTAGAAGCATTAGCAAAATTACACTTTTTTGCAAGTTTTGGTTTGTGGAATGGCTTTGCAGAACATACAAATGTACGCAATGTGCTCTGACTGATGAATTTAAAATTCTTTACGCGTTGGCAAAGTCCCGGTAGAAAGTCCTGAGTTTTATTGTCACGATGAAACTTCTACAAAGCAGAATCTTAGCCCTGTTATCACCAGTAGAAATGCTGTCTATCTGCACCTTAGGCTTGCCCATGACGGCCCGGCTATAAAGGGCGTTTGTGTTGCTGAGTGAATGGAGGCTGGAGCAGTGAAGCCGAATCGGAGTAGAGTCCTGGTACCAGATGAAATGAACGAAGCATGGCTCATTTTTTGCCGTCTCGGAACAAAGCCATGTAAGTTATACTAGTGGCGCGATACAAGTTTAATAGTGTGCAGGTCACAAGTCAAGGTACATAATATTTTATAGAAAGCACTGGCATGGTTTCGGTATAAGCTATTACATTTCTGTCTTGAGTACAGGAACAAATTGCAAAAAATGTGACAAACAAATGACCTTTATTGTCCGTATTATGTATAGGGTATGTTTCAAAACTGTCATGGTCGTAGTAATTATTAAATCATGATTAAGTCATTAGAAATAACCTTTATACATTGTTGGGATAGATTTGCAGATAGCATTCAAGGCACCATTTTTTTGAAATAGCTTAACATCATTTTCTGCATTGAATAGTCTATATAAGTGATAATACGAATCTTTGTGAATAGAAAACTGAAGCTCGTTTGATGAAAAAAAGAAAGGTGTTTCCTTTCCAAGTCTTGTCGTCTTTACTTCTATATATTTATCTGTTCCATTAAGATTTTTTGAAAGAATGTCAAATCCAGCCCCATCTCCAACCTCTTTTGAGATCCATTCAATTTTATTGGCTAAGTTATCTTTCCCTAATCTGATAAGATTCCATTTTTCATACTCTATAACTATTTCTTCTCCATAGAGTCCAAGCGTTTTATTTGCTTGTTCTTTCTCTATGTAATTAATTTTTATTGGCTTATGTTGATAAAGTACTTTCGGTTCAGTCACTGAGATCGTCTCTGGTGGTGATACAATAATTCTTTCGAAGTCAAGTGTGGTTTGTGGTTTGATTATATCCTTTTCTACAAACAGTTGGAAATAGGATTCAATTTCAGAATGATGTATTAGATAGTCAATTACTTCGTCTTCTAAAAGGTTTTGGTAATTATATCGTGGAAGATATCCATTGATATATGGTCTGCCAAGATTTATCAGTATTGCACTGATATTTTGATGCTTAAATTCGATTGATCCTTCTGATCTGTTATGAAGAAAAGGTGATATTTGCCTCCTGTGCTCAGCTTTATTATAAGGAATCCTGTTAAGCTCTTTAATGAGCATATCAAAATAGTCAGCGACAATTAATGCAACCTCTATTTTTGACCACGAATCTATCATATTATAAAAAACGATCTTTAAATGTTAACTATTTTTGTCAAGTCTAAGTGCGCACAACCTTACACATAACTAAATATTGTTTTATACACAATCTTATTACAGTTTACCCATTAAAGGTAAGAATAAAATACTAACGGAGTAAATTGAATGATTGAAATAGCCCTCGAACAATCAAATGTAGAACGTTGAAAATCAAGAAACCATAGAAAATGAATCCTATTGGTTGATGGATTCGTTGATGAAAATTTATTTGTTTATTCGAAAAGTGATGAATTTTCAATTTTTAGTTATAAAACCATGCCCCAACCAATCATCAAAAATATATTCAAATTCTATTACATTTGAATTAGAAATAGAAAACCAATGAATGATATTCAATTACTTATAACAGAACTCCAGAAATTCCGCGATGCCCGTCACTGGGAACAGTTTCATAACTCAAAAGACCTTGCACTCGCTATTTCAATCGAGGCAGCCGAGCTGAATGAACTCTTCCTCTGGAAAACAATTGAGGAATCCGAAAAAGTTGATGAAAACAAACTAAAGGAAGAGCTTGCCGATGTTTTGGCATTCAGCCTGCTCCTGGCCGGGAAACATGGTTTCGATGTAAAGGAAATAGTTCTCGAGAAGATCCGGAAAAACAACGAGAAATATCCGGTAGAAAAGGCAAAGGGGACTGCAAAGAAATACAATGAGCTGTAACCATGATAATCTACAGCAACTCAACGGAACAGTTCAGGCAGGATGTCCTCTATAACAGGATCGCAGATATTATGAACGAAGCTTTCGTCTCAAGCTTCGGATATAAAGTACAGCCATCAGAGCTCCTCTCCTTCCAGAACTCACTGAGCCGGGTAAAAGATCTTATTGAAATTGCAGAAATAAAAGACAACCATATAGCTCTTGAATACCAGGTTCCCTATAACCAGAGCAGGATCGACTGCCTTCTGTTCGGAAAGGATAATTCAGGAAAAGACAATATACTTCTTATCGAGCTTAAGCAGTGGACCAGCGTGACTGCCCTTGAGATTGAAGGCAACTTTGTTGAGACATACACTGGCGGGGGAATGAAAGTGGTTGCACATCCGTCGCAGCAGGTAAAAGGTTATCATAACTACCTGCACGATTTTGTAGAAGAATTTGAAAAGGCACCATCACTTACTCTTACAAGCTGCTCATATTGTCATAATTACAGCAATACTGACCGATCCGGACTTTTTAATAACATCTACAAAAACATTCTGAATGATTACCCGGTCTATTGCAGGGAGGATGTACAAAAGCTTGCGGAAAAACTAAAAGAGCTTCTTCACAGCGGTAAGGGAACAGAAGTCTATAACCGGTTTATGAGAAGCCGGATACGGCCCTCTAAAAAACTGCTTGAAAATGTTCATGGGATAATAAATAACCAGGTGAACTTTTCTCTTCTTAATGAGCAGCTTGTTGCAAAAAACATAATAAGCGGAAAGATCCGCAGGGCTGAATCAAAGAATGAGAAATCAGTAATCCTTGTTAAAGGAGGTCCCGGAACGGGCAAATCACTTATTGCACTGAATATTCTGGCAGAGGCTGCCGGAAAGAAGAAAAATGTGCTTTTCGTAAGTAAATCAAAGCCTTTCCGCGATGGATTACAATCGCTGGTCGGCCCGGAAGGAAGGAATATCTTCGCCAGTCCCTATTCACTTACACCATCAAAAAGAGGAAAAAACGAAATCGATGTTTTGCTTATTGATGAAGCTCACAGGATTGAATCAAAAAATGCATTTCAGCATATGCGGGTGGCAGACAGGTCGGATATGCCAATGGTTGATCAGCTTATAAGATGTTCGAGGACGACTGTTTTTTTTATTGATGACAAGCAAAGGGTCAGGCACCAGGAAATCGGGAACTCAGTGACGATTAAGGTCGCTGCAGAAAAGTTCAGGGCATCGGTAGAAGAGGTGGAATTATTATCCCAGTTCAGATGCATGGGATCAAATAATTACCTTGAGTGGATTGAGTCGGTGCTTGGTTACACAGACACAAAGAAGACCCTGAGAAAGAATGAGATATTTGAATTCAGAATATTCAGCTCACCTGCTGAGCTTTACGATGAGCTAAAAAAGAAGGAAGAGCAAAAGTCCAATTCATCAAGGCTGGTAGCAGGTTACTGCTGGCTATGGCACGATCCGAGACCGGATGGCACGCTTGTCAATGATGTAAAAATCGGAGATTTTGAGATGCCCTGGGAGACGAAGGGGGAGCATGCGGTCGGTCAGTATCCGGTCTGGTACCAGTGGGCATATAAGCCCAATGGCTTTAAGCAGGTAGGATGCATTTATACTGCCCAGGGATTTGAATTTGATTATATCGGGGTAATAATCGGTCCCGATCTGAAATACAACAAAGAGAAAGATTCTCTTTACGGGGATATGTCGGAGACCAAGGACTCGACCCTACGAAGGGATCCTTCAAATTTTGAGACCTACATGAAAAACATTTACAGGGTTCTTCTCACCAGAGGGATGGTTGGATGCTATGTTTATTTCGTCGATAAGGAGACAGAAAGGTATTTCAGGGAGAGGATGGAATAAAAGAAACGCTCCTTTGGGAGCTAATAGAATATAGTCCTGTTGCAATTCAGAAAATTTATAAAATTTACTCTCTCAAAAATTGCATTTTAAAATATATGTGGTAATTTTGTACCACACAAATCTCCAATAAAATGAAACCCTCATTTGCAAATTTTATCCGTGTTAAACGAATTGCTGCAGGATTGACATTACGTGAGTTTTGCAGGCTGATTGGTTTTGATGCCAGCAACTGGAGCAAAATTGAAAGAGGATTATCAACTCCTCCTCAAAGTAAAAATGTGCTTGATGGAATTGCTTCCGTCCTCAAATTAGGAGAAGGAAGCCAGGAGTACAAAGAAATGTTCGACCTGGCTGCGCTTTCTTCTATCCCTGATGGGTTGATAGAAGAAGAGTTACTTGCACAACTACCGGTTTTTTTCAGAACAGTGAGGGGAGAAAATCCTTCTGAAAAAGAACTCGGTGAACTAATAAAGAAAATCAGGTCATCATGGACCCCAGAGAAATAGTCCCTGAAAAACTTTCAATGGCCCAAATACGGGAGATTGCTGAAAAGTTCAGGAAAGATTATATTTTCAATTATTCAATCCCTGTAGATATAGAGCGAATTATTGAATTAACTATGGGCATATACATAATACCCGTTAAGAGCCTTCAGCATGACTGTGATATGGAGGGTTTTATTTCGAAAGATTTTAAATCAATATACGTTGATGAAGCTCTTTACACTGATGACAGATATTACAAAAGAGTAAGATTTACAATAGCACATGAGATTGGACATTTTGTACTTCACAGGAGCAATATTGATATGGTCAGATTTTTATCAGATGATGAATGGAAGGCTTTCAGGATTAATTTGCAGGATGAACCTTTAAGGTGGTTTGAAACACAGGCATCTGAGTTCGCTGGACGACTCCTGGTACCAATCGATCAGCTTGTCAGTGCATTTAAGGAAGCTCGTTATGAAAAAATAAAGAAAAATACTTCCTGGGATGCACCTAAAATTGATGACGATGAAATGCTGTCACAAATCTCAGCTAAGATATCTCCAAAATTTGATGTCTCTGCCGAATTGATTGAAAGAAGATTAAGGAAAGAAAATATTATGGCTTTGATCGGGAAATAATCTTATATCCCTGTTCCCTCATTTTCACATCTGCTTTACGGGCAGGATTATCTGAAATAATATTGTTTTTTCCTATCTTGCATCATCGCTGCATTGATTTTTTATGTGCTCCCTGTTCAGGAATAAATACAGGATCGAATCGACCCGATACCGGGGATATGATTATTCATCACCCGGGAAATATTTTATTACGATATGCACAAAAAACAAAATACCATATTTCGGGGCTGTGGAAAATGGGAAAATGATTTTATCGGATCTGGGCAGATATTTGCAAAATGAATGGCTTAGAACACCTGATATCAGGCCCGATATGAATATTACCCAGGATGAATTTATTGTTATGCCTGATCATTTTCATTCAATAATTATTATTGGTGAAAACCAATATAATACAAATATTAACAGGAGCAGTGGTGGAATCACCATGCATGGTGATTCCACAGGTGGTTCTATTGCTGATTCCACAGGTGATTCCACAAACAGATCTGTTCAGAAATATCAATATAAAAATGAATTTGGTCCACAATCAAAAAATCTGGCATCAATTATCAGGGGCATCAAATCAATTGTATCCATCTATGCAAGAAAAACAAAACAGGATTTCCAATGGCAAACCCTATATCATGATCATATCATCCGAACCAATACCGAATTGAACCGTATCAGAAAATATATCCGGGAAAATCCAGAAAAATGGATTGATAATTCATATAATGTCAGAAATTCAGGTCCATTTAAATCTGATAAAAAAACCAAATTAGTATAACATTAAAACCTATTAATATGCTAACCCCTTCCGAAATGAAAAACCGGATGCACGAACTGGCCCGCACAGAAGGGCTTATTGAAGGCATCTACAACTATTGCGACCGGTGGTGTGAACGGTGTGCTTTTACATCAAAATGTCTGAATTATGCATCCTCCAAAGATGCTCCTTCCCCGGATGGACCAGAACTATGGGATTATCTCCATAATGTCTTTGAAGCAACAATGCTGATGCTCGATGAGATGATGGAAAAGATGGGGATCGATCCTGAAGAGATTAATAAAATGGAGCCGCCCGAAGAACCTGATCCAGAAGATCATCCATTATATAAAAAGGTTTATGAATTATCCTTCACTATGCATAAATGGCTGGAAGAGAATAAACCCGGAGAACCTTCTCCGGAAACGATTGATATACTTCAACCAGCAGATGAAAAAACTCACAGGTTCCATGAAGCCCTTGAGGTGATTTACTTTTACAACTTTTTTATCTCAGCAAAGATTTACAGGGCTCTCACAGGCATTGGAGATTTTGATCCGGAAGAAGTGCAGGCCGATTCAAACGGTTCTGCAAAGATAGCCCTGATAGCCCTCGACCGGCTCATTGCTGCCTGGTCAGTACTTATGGAAACCCTTATGGACCATGAGGATGAAATATTGAAATTCCTGATAACAATGGCAGAAACAAGGAAGCAGACTGAAATCGCCTTTCCGCTGGCCAGGAAATTTATCAGACCCGGTTTTGATGAACTTTAAAACAAAAACGCCCCCGAAGGGGCGCCAAGGTTGAAGGGGGTTGAAGAGGTTCGAGGGGGAAAGGAGAAAGTAAAAAACGGTACAACGGTATAACGGTACGACGGTGCTATGGTACAAAAGTGCAAGGGTGCAATTGATTTTTTATGAGCTTCCTGTTCAGGAATAAATACAGGATCGAATCGACCCGATACCGGGGATATGATTATTCATCGCCCGGGAAATATTTTATTACGATATGCACAAAAAACAAAATCCGCTATTTCGGGAAAATCGAAAACCGGAAAATGATTTTATCGGAATTGGGGATAATTGCCGAAAAATTCTGGCGCGAAATCCCGGGGCATTTTCCGAATATCAAATTGGATGAATTTATAATAATGCCTGATCATATCCACGGAATCTTAATTATAAATGGGGATTATTTCGTACAGGCGACCAATTTGGGCGCCTCAACGATCGGATCGATTATTAATCAATTTAAACGGATCTGCACAATTACCATCAAAACCCGGGGATTCGATTTTGCGTGGCAACCCAGATATTACGATCATATTATCCGCACCAGAATCGAATTATACCGCATCAGGAAATATATCCGGGAAAATCCAGAAAAATTTATCCGCAATTCACATAAAATCTAAAATTCCGGGTTGTTAATTATATCAGGAGAGCGATAATAACTTTTTTTCGAAACAAACACTATTCTCAACACCAATATATTGTCCGTAATTTGGGATTGGCTGATATCCATTTTTCTTGTACAGTCCGATGGCTTCAGGCTGCTTTTTGCCGGTTTCCAGGATACATTTCGTATAAGATAATTCTGCTGCCCATTGTTCAAGTTCAGCCAGTACCGATGCGGCAATCCCCTTTCTCCTGTGATCAGACAAAACAAACATCCTCTTGATTTCCATCGTATCTGCTGAATACTTCTTTATCGCTCCACAACCTGACGGTTTACCGTCATCATAAGCCAGTACCAAATGTTGGATTTTGTCAAGACTATTGAACTGTGAATAAAAAACGTGGTCTTTACCATCCCTGATCGCAAGCTCAGCATCAAGTTGTTTTACCAGATCTCTGAAATCAGGACGAGTCAGGTAAAAGCAAAAGGCGAAAGGCAGATCAAGATAAAAGACAAAAGTCACAAGATAAAAGTGAAGTAAAGTCCAAAGTCCGTAAAGTCAAAAGTAAAAAGGAGTATATTAATTTATTGAACTGTTATTACGATTTTGCCACGCGTGTGGCCTTCTTCAAAGTATTGAAGAGCTTTGGGGGTGTCGGCAAGCGGAAAACGTTTATCTATGATTGACTTGATCTTGCCTGATTTAAGCAGCTCTGCAAGGAATAACAGATCCTTCTGGTTTATGCTGGCTACCATGGTTCCAATATTCTTAACCCCGGTCTTTGATTTGAACATGAGTTGGAAGATCCGGGAAATAGAACCTCCAACCAGGACGTAAACTCCGTCAGGGTTTAATATTCGCTTATAGTCTGAAATCGAACGGTGAGCTGCAGTATCAAGAATCAGGTCATATTTCTGATTATTCCTGGTGACATCTTCCTGAGTGTAATCAACTACATTGTCAGCACCCAATGATCTCACAAGATCCATTTTAGCTGTACTGCAAACGCCGGTTACTTCAGCTCCGAATGATCTGGCAATCTGTACTGCAAAAGTGCCTACACCTCCGGAGGCTCCGTTGATCAAAACCTTCTGTTTAGCCTGGATCTTCCCTTTATCGCGGAGACCCTGCAAAGCCGTGAGGGCAGCCATGGGGACAGCTGCTGCCTCATCAAAAGTCAGATTGTCCGGTTTCAGTATAAACCTGTTTTCATCGACATATACATACTCGGCAAACCCTCCGTAGCTTCCTTCTCCGAAAACATCATCGCCAGGCTTAAACTGAGTCACATTGCGGCCGACCGCTTCGACCTTACCGGCTACGTCAGCTCCAAGTATCCGGTGTTTTGGCTTAAAAAGCCCGCCAACCATGACCCTTATGAAAAACGGGTCAGCTCTCAGGTGACGCCAGTCGTATGAATTTACAGATGCAGCATGAACTTTTATCAATATTTGATTGTCCCCGGGAACAGGCTTTTCCACCTCTGTAAGGTGCAGATTGGACGGGGAACCGTAACTGGTGTACAAGATTGCTTTCATATTATTTGGATTGCGTTTTTAAATAGGACTAACTGCTTGATAGCAGAAAGCAAGATAAAAGATAAAAGTCACAAGACAAAAGTAAAAAGGCAAAAGTAAAAAGGCAAAAGTGGTACATGGTACAGGAAGCAAGGTACAAGGGAAAGAAGGGTCCTGCAGGTCTTGCACGACTATAGGATTGCACGATTACATGACCTATTTTAAGCCACCCATGTCACTCCGTGATAAACTCAGTGCAGCGCCGTCGGCAAGCCTTTGGCGGCCGATGGTAACTCCGTGGTAAAAAAAAATAAAATACAATCAGTAAATTTTATATTACCGAACCAATTTTGTTCTTTATCTCCTTGGGAACAGCATTTTTATTTACCATCACCGATATTGTCTTCAGCAGGAAGAATTCTTTGGACATATATAAATACCCGCCGCAATTTTTTTCATCGCTTGAATTCTTAACAATATAGAATCTCTCTCCCTTGGCGTTCTCAGCAATGCCAATAATATGCATGTTATGGACATCTTTCGTAGTATAATTATCAAAAGCTGTTTGTCTCATTTGCTGAGTAATGGTTTTAATACTGTCATTCAACACAGCAAAACCGTCATTATAACCTTCGTAAATATCGCCATCCCAGCCTACAGAATAATTGTGCAACAAAGCATAATCCACCGTATTGATAAAATCATTGACCGGAAGGTTCAGGTAGTAGTTATTATTCCAGTTTGATTCAATCTCCAGAATAAACTTTGAATAAAAAGGATGATGGCTGTAAGATGTAATTTCCACATAATCATCCGGGTTAATGCCGATCATCTCACTGGCAAATGACTTTGGAGTATACTGTTTTTTATTATAGGTAAAAGTATCAGGAGCCTTTCCCATGGTACCGGATAAAATCTCTTCAATATCTTTTCTGTAGCCATCAGCCGTCATATTGCCGTGTCGTGATTTCACATAATACTGAACCTTTTCTAGAATTGCGCTATTCATTTCAGCATGATCGTGCCTGGATGCGGAATCTTTCTTCCCCGAATAGATTGATTCAGGAATAGCTCCGAATTCCTTATAAGCTTTCAAAACACTGAATGTCAAATCGCCTTCTGAGAAGCCGAGCTTGCCATTCATCCTTATATATTTCTCAGCTTTGTCGATATATGTCGGGGTAACATAAAACATCGGCGAAAGTACAACAGGAGCTTTCCCAAGCCTTATGGCTTCTGTTTCGATAAATGATGTTGTTGCATAACTCCAGCAGGTTCCTGTCACTTGTTGATCTTTAATAGGTGTGCTTTTTATTAAGCTGACGATTTTATATCCCTCAATTACGGGGTTTAAATTAGTTTTAAGAGTAAAGACATAATTGGTACGGCTTAATCTCAGGGGCATATTACCGCCCCATATTCCATTAATAACTGAATCACCAGGCATGACCAGGCCTTTGAATACAGGAAAATCTGATAAATAGGCGAACAGGCTATCCTTAACAGACATTACTTTATCAATCGGAATATCCTTTAATGCCTGATCAGGACTGTCAAGGGTCCCCCTGATATTTTCACCTTTTACTTCGAACCTCAATAAAACGCGCAATGAAAATTCACTGGTGGTGATCCTTCCCATCCAGGAACCCTGTAAACGCTGCAGATTATTGTCCTGACAATATATTACAGAGGGTAGAAGGAAGAAAAAAGACAAAACAAGTATTTTCAGCTTCATGATTTAATGGTTTTTAGTGTTATCAATATCCCATTTTTAAACTGAGACGAACGGCTTAATGAGACGATTATGTCCCGATGGCCTGGCTTTTACTGTCGCTCTCAACTTCTACCTTGCGGCCGAGCTTCTTGACATTCTTCCCTTTATTAAACTTATAGGAATAACTGAACTGTATATAAGTCGAAGCATTAAATCCTATTATATTCCGCGAATTAAAGTAAGGTGTTGAGGTTTCGGTCCTGTTCAATCTTACTTCAGTTGATAAAGGCAGAAACCAGAAGACTCCCAGGCTGTGATCCTTCAGCTGCTTCTGCACGCCGAGTCCATAGAAAGGTATGCTGTATGTCTTGCTCTGCGAATTCATATTCACTCCATTATAGCTCAGGAAAACATATGCCGTCGCAGTCTTCTTCTTGTCAAGCTGAGCAAAGGCATAGCTGGTAATGGCGTACGAAAAATAATTAACCGCAGGAATATTGAACGATGGCGCGATATATTCATTATAATGCCCCTTATAAATGCGTGCATTGATATTTATATACCAGAGCATGGCATTCACTCCCCCACCCGACTCATAACCGCTGAGCAGATTAAAAGGCTTGGTGAGAGTTGTCAATGCGTTAGTTTCCGGTGAAATAATTACTGAGTACCGGCTCCCTATCTTATTAGTAAAGTACTCCTGGTAGACATATGGTGAAAAATAGTTGCTGCCAAAGTTCCAGGTATATGTAAGCTGCAGACGATCGCGGTAATCGGGCTTCAGATCCGGATTCCCCTGGGTAATATTATAAGTCTGTCCGACCTTATAGTATGGATCCATGTCGTAGATTCCAGGCCTGTTGATTCGCCGGTTATAAGTGAATTTCAGGTTATGCGACGCCGAAAACTTGTATTGAAGATTGACAGACGGTAAAAAACAGGAGTATCTCGGCCGGGTAACCGAATCGGCATTTATATGGCTGTTTTCGACCCTCAGCATAGCCTGCATTCCAAGTTTTTTCATGTTATATGTAACTCCGCCATAAACCGAATTACGAAACTCCCCGTATTCAAACAGACTTGTTGAAGGCAGGTTATCGATAATAAAATCATAGTCCATCTTCTGGTAATACAGCTGATACCCTGCCTCAATTTTTGCCTCCATCCCAAGCGGATGAACATAATTAAATTTTGCAGAGAAATAATCGCGGTTATTTAGGTCATCTTCCAGCCGGCTATAGGTGCTGAGTGCTGAACCGCCTCCATACGGATATGTTGTGTTGGTAAAATCATTCCCTGAATTCGACTTAAATATATAATAACTGGCCTCAGCCGTAAACTCCTGAACCGGCTTTTTAAATGTCTTCTGGTAAAACAGCGAGAACGTGGCCTCATTACTTTTCAGGTCATTATTTGTCAGCGATGAAATAGTATTCAGCGGAACAGTGTTCTTGTAAAGGAATGTTTCACTTAACAGATCAATTTTCTGACTCGTCGGCTTGTAGCTGGCGTTGAAGCTCAGGTTGTTCTTATCGTTCATGTAATAATCGAATCCGCCGTTCAGCGATGATTGAGTAACATTTATCCCGCCATTCCCCGACAGATTTGTCGTTGAGTCGATCGCAGTAAATGTGTTTACATTGGTTGAAGTGATATCAAGCTTCTGTAATACATAGAAACCTGTTACATAAAAAGTTATCTTGCCCATCGCATAATCGAGACTGCCGGTTGCCTGAGTAGTGGGCTTATGAAAGGGCTTGACACTAAGGCTGGCATTGCCGTTCATACCATACCTCGCTTCTTTCTTCAGGATTATATTTATAACCCCGTCGATATTACCTTCATACTTACCGGAAGGGTTGGTTATAACTTCGATGCTCTGTATATCTGAGGGAAGAAGCTTGGCCAGGAACTCCTTATCTCGCTGCCTTCCGTCGACCTGGATAATAAAATTGCTGCTGCCGTTAAGTGTAACGTTATTCTGAAAATCGACATTGACCTGCGGTATCTTCTTAAGAATATCATACCCGTTAGTTGAGCTTTTGGCTATTACCGAAGGAATGGCATACACAGTGCGATCGACCATCTCCGTTCCCTTCAGGCGCTCACCCACCACCGTCACTTCATTCAGGCTGGCAGTGATTTCGGTTAAGAAAATAGTATCGACAGCTATTTCGCCGGATGCTGAAGTCACAGTAACTCTTTTGCCGTTGGGCCTGAAACCCAGGAAATTTACCCTGATAAAATAATCACCCGGCTTCACTTTATCGAAAAAGTAAACGCCGTCAGTCAATGTTATGACTCCCGTATTCATTGTTGAATCAGGAAGCTGGGCCAGTCCGACAGACGCAAACGGTACCGGCGATTTATCTTTTTCGAGGCATACTTTTCCCCTGATGCTCTGGGCCTGGGCAGTAAAGGAGGTTAAGAGCAGTAACCAGAATATATATTTTCTCATTTTATCTGTTCATCAATTTACTGTAATGCAATAACTTTCGATGTGCTGTTGATATCCATTGGTATCTGCATGCTGAAGCCTGGTCCGCTAACTCCCAGGTTTCCGGCAATATGTGTTTTTGCCTTAACTTCAATGATCAGACCGGTGCGGATATCGATCGTCATGTTTGATTTACTCAATCCTTTTAAATCATCATAGGTTATTTTGGCACCACCTTGTTCCATCGGCACTGCATTCGCCGGGGCCTTGATATCTGATGCTGCAGTTATATTTGCAGCATTGCCATTTACTCCGTCAAGATGATAGTTTGTTGCTATATCGAGGTCCATGCCGCCTGAATGTGATGTCTCAGTTACATCCCAGCTATCACCTGTTGAAACCTGCTTCCCGGGTAAATAACGGGTGAACATTTCAACCATGGTTTTTAATGAATTGTCGCTGATCATGCTTATTATCTGCGATTTTACAGCAGAAGCCGTTGGGCCGGTAAGAGCTATGGAACTGGTATCCTTCATAATCAGATCGGACAACATTTTCGAATTCACAATTTCAAGCACTTTGCCTGTAAAATCTATTTTAACGTATAGGGCATTCTTGCTTAACCGGTTCATAATGCACGACATTACATCAGCCGTTTCTGTCGACTTGATATTACCTTCGCTGACGGAACTCATATTGACCGTTTTTCCCATTGAATTTGTATTGGATATCAGGGTATCAAGATGTACTTCAGCAACCATAAAATCGGCAGTGGCATCAATCATTTTTATAGAAACAGAATTATCGGTTTTCGATTCTATTGTTTGCTGATTCCCGTTTACAGTCTGAATAATTGTCTGTTCAGAAGCCGAACTGAGCCGGTAAACCTTATTTTTCTCGAGGTTCATCTTAAGGCTGACACTGTTTTGCGCCATGATCGAAACAGAGAACATTATTGCTACACACGAAAACAAAATCTTTTTCATCTGGTTAGTTTTATAATTTTTTAAATCGAACAAAGATAAATCCGGGATAGAGTTTTATAAAATATTTATCGGTGAATGGTTGAATTTAATGGGTGAATGGCAGATTTGAGTGCGAGAAATGTAAAAAGTACTTCGCGCTTGGTTTGCAAGCGCCCGCCCCGTCAATCACATCGCACAATAGACTGACAAACCCCCGGCTTGCCGGGAAAACTCCGTGCAAATTCCGTGTACCTCCCCGGTAAAAAAATTATTTACCGGAATACCTTGCTCTTCCGGCCTCCAGGCTTTCGTCAAAAATATCCTCCAGCTTTTTATTTACCCCACGGAGACCGGCAACTACCTTTTCGGACCAGTCGAGATATTTTCTGATGCGCCATAATGACCAACTAACCGGAGGATTAACAGTTATATCACGTACATTCATGATCTTGTCGGCAATCTTTAGTTTTTTTGCCTTAACCGATAATGATGATGCATGCTCGACCTGCATTTGCTTTCTCTTTTTCTTACCAAGACTCTTATCGTCCGTAACTTCAAGCGTCACCGAGAGAACCTCCTCGCCAAATAATTCCCGGATATGGTCAATCAGTTCTTTCTTTTGCTGTTTGGTCTCTACGGTATCCTCAATTACGTCGTGAAGTATTGCCGCGGAGAGCAGCACCTGGTCCTTCTCTCCTGCTTCATTTGCCAGGAGGTTCGCTACCTGGATCGGATGATTTATATAAGGAGATTTATCTTTCCCCTTGCGAAACTGAGTCTTGTGTCTTACGGCTGCAAATTCCAGCGCCTTTAAAATCAATGATACGCTATCCATAATGCCTAAAAAGGATATGTTCCGGCAGTTGTTCCCGCGATAAATGCATTAAGAGCCTGGCGGTCGAATGCAGAACCATCACTTCGGTTAAAAATAGCACAACCAAGGTTTCCGGTAAATCCATTGTCCCAGTAAAAAGGAACCAGTCCGTAATTTTTAGCTTGCTGAGAGACATATTGAAAATAATAAGCACGCGAAGCAAGATGATTCTCGAGGGTGGTTCCTGTCAGGGCTGACCGGCGCGTTGCTCCAAATTCACCCAGAATAACCGGATAACCTTTGTCGACAAAATTAGTTTTCATTTTCTGAAACTGCGTTCGCACCCAATCTTCCTGCCCCCAATTCGATACCCCATACTGGACGTAACCTGCTCCCCAGAAATTTTTCACCGTTGCCCACGATGCATCTGCCTCCAGTCCGCAAAAATCCCACGGGTCGTAATAATGAACTTCAACCATCAGCCGGTTCTTGATAGTATCATTTGATACTATCAGGTGAGCGACAGCAAGGTCTATGTTTGTGTTGAAGGCCTGAATGATAAGGTTGCGGTAAGAATTCTTCCCTCCCGTGGAGCGTACGGCATCTACAAAAGTCTGATTGAAAGACATCTGCACAATAAAATTTTCTTCAACAGGAGTAGCGCTGCCGCTATTTACCTCATTGGTGCCTGCAAAAAGCAAATGCTCGTCATAATCGCGGAAGTTGACTGCTATCTGCTGCCATAGAGCTTTTTGCTTTGCATTAACCGTAAACTGTTTGTCATAGGTCGGATTATTCTCCAGCCACCCGCCGTCCCAGTGGATGTTTAGGATTACGTACATATCGTTGCTGTAGCAATAGTCCACAACTTCCTTTACGCGTGCAAGCCACGATGCGCTTAATTTGCATGTGCCGGCATCTTCAATGTAACTATTCCAGCCGCAGGGTATACGTATTGCATTAATTCCGGCAGCTTTAACTGAATCGATAAATCTCTGTGTCGTCAGAGGATTTCCCCAGGCTGTTTCACCTCCTGTGGATTCGAGTGAATTTCCCAGGTTCCATCCTGCAAACATTTTTGCTGCAAGCACTTTAGCGTTGCTTCCCATTCCTGAAGCATCAGGTGCTATCCGGCTGCTGTAATCGGGGTAAAGTTCTTTTTGCCCTTCCTGCACAACGGTGATATTCACAGTTTCCTTTGCATCCATCACGAACGTCAGTTTAGCCGTGCGCTCATTTTTCGTTGAATTTGAAGCAGACGTCACAGTCACCTGAATATAGGCATGATTAGAACTTTTAACTGAAACTGTGCACCAGGTCTGATCAGAAGTAACCACCCATTTGCTTCCGTTCATTGTCACATCTATGGTGGAATTCCCGCCGTCAGCAGTAACCTTCAGTGACTCCGGGCTCACTGTTATGAGTGGATCCGGTGCATTATCCTTTTTCGAGCATGATGTAAAAAACCCAATGAAAATGACCCCGAGAATTAAGAAGATTCGTCTCATTTAACTCTGTTTATAATATTATACCAGCCCTGGTGCTAAAACGTCTCTGTAAAGGTAAAAAAATAACCTTTCCTCAAGCCCGGGATAAATGGATAAGTACAACATACCTGCACCTTCCTTTATTCACATGTACTCAGCACATTATTCTCTCCCTCTCTTTCCGCCAGTTGGCGCAGAGGGTGGGAAAAAAGGGGGTGAGTACATGTTGCTAAAGGCTTAGAGGGTTATCAAACAGAAAATCATTATATGGATACCTTTTAATATGGATTTTCTTTACTTCTTCATAAAGTAACTGCTTCAGCTCCTCAATATTCTCCTTCGTTTTAGCCGAAATAAAGACCACGGGATGGTTAGTGTTATTAGCCATCCATGTCTTCCTGAGATCATCAAGGGAAATGTTTTCTTTTATTGCAGGGGTAAGGTCGAATTCATCCTTTACCACGTATGAGAATGAATCAATCTTGTTGAATACCATGATTGCAGGCTTATCAGCTGAAACGAGACTGCGAAGAGTCTCATCCACAACAGTTATCTGTTCCTCGAAGCCGGGGTGGGAAATATCAACCACGTGAACAAGCAGGTCGGATTCCCTCACTTCATCAAGGGTCGATTTGAATGACTCGATCAGGTCGGTAGGCAGTTTCCTTATAAACCCTACTGTGTCTGAAAGAAGAAAAGGAAGGTTGCCAATTACGACTTTCCTCACAGTAGTATCAAGCGTTGCAAAAAGTTTGTTCTCTGCAAAAACATCTGATTTGCTCAGCAGGTTCATCAGGGTTGATTTTCCGACATTTGTATAACCAACGAGCGCCACTCTTACCATTTTCCCCCTGTTTTGGCGCTGGGTAGCCATCTGCATGTCAATCTTCTTGAGCTGGGTTTTAAGAAGCGAGATCCTGTCCCTGATTATCCTCCTGTCGGTTTCAATCTCGGTTTCACCCGGGCCCCTGAGTCCAATACCTCCTCTCTGTCTTTCAAGATGCGTCCACATGCCTGTTAGCCGGGGAAGAAGATACTGATACTGGGCCAGTTCAACCTGCGTTCTGGCATGTGCAGTGTGTGCCCGGCTGGCGAAAATGTCAAGTATCAGGTTTGTCCTGTCGAGGATGCGGCATCCCAAAGCTTCTTCGATATTTCTCATCTGTGCAGGAGATAGTTCGTCGTCAAATATTGCGATATCGATTTTATTTTCTGAAACAAAATGCGCTATCTCTTCAATTTTCCCAGAACCGACAAATGTCCTGGAATTTGGGATATCGAGCTTCTGGACAAATCTTTTTACTGGCACAGCGCCAGCTGTTTCGGTCAGGAAAGAGAGTTCATCGAGATACTCCTCCGTTTCTCTTTCATCCTGGTCCGGATAATTAATTGCTATCAGAATTGCCTTTTCGACAGGCTTATCAGTTTCAATCATCGGTTAAAAAAATTATGCCGCAAAAATACTTGTTTTGCGGCACATTATAATTATAAGTGTGAATGTAAGACTAATTAATAAGCCTCCTGTTGGTCTGAATTGATCCGCGTATTACGTTTTTAAGTGACTCGGAGCAGCGGATCACCATATCGATGTCGGAGGGGAAAGGAATAATCTGAGTTTTGGTCTTTTCAAGCTGTGTCTCACTGAGAGCGCCCAGGTCGCCAACTGCCCGGGCCGAAACATTCTGGAAAGTTGACTGTGCTCCGATCGGATCTTTCTTAAGGAGCTTGTTGGGATTCATCTGGATCGTTTCAATATCGCCGGTTATCTGGCATGTCTTGGTTTGCAAAGTGGAAATAAGAGCGCACTGAAGAGTTTTGTACTTTTTCAGCTTAATATCATTACCAAGTGAATCCCTCATTACATTACCTTTCTTGTCGACCTGGTAAGTAAAGCCGTCTTCAACATCCTTTTTGGCAACCTGATCTTCATTTGAAGTCTGATCGGGGCTGACGGCAATATCTCTGACATTTACATTAATGACATAATCGTACTGAGTATTGCTGTCGAGGTTGGTGGTATGATATTCAACCCAGTCACTGTTCAGAGCCTGAAAGTTTAAATTGATAAGATCGGCTTCAAAATCCTGAGGGAATTTTATCATTGTTGAATTCTGCAATGACACAAATACCCTGCTCATGCCCTGATATCTTGCTTCCTCGATCTTATTATCAATTCCTTCATAATCTCCGACATAGTCCTTTGCCCTGATGTATTCGGCATAAGCCTGCCTGTATGAATCCTTCAGATTGTTCTTCATCAGTTCGTTGCCATGAGCATAATAATAGTCAGCCGATTTGCGTTTTGCCTCAACCATTTCCGACATATAGTCGACATACGGAAAATCCACTGACCTTGTTCCGATGTTCAGGGGCATAACTGTTCTTACCATACTTTGTCTGTCGCTCATTCTCTTATATATCTGGTAGATCTCATCCCAGTTCTGAGGTCTGCCTTCTACCTTGAGAAATTTTATCCTTTCATTATCCTGTCCATTAACTATATTGAATGAACGCTCCAGTGTGGCTGCCTGCTTGCTGTCTCCGGAATCTTTACGCAATTGCTTCACAGCAGTTGCTATTGCAGCATCATAGTTGCCCTTTTCGAGCTGCTTCTTGGAGGAAGCGCAACCTGAGAAGATCACCGTTATTGCGAAAATAAGAAGTAGATTTCTTTTCATATTGCGATTTTTACCATTGTTAAAGATAAGAAAAAGATTTATTGCGAGTTTGCCATTACTAATCCTTCGTCTTTATTAATATTTCAGAAGAAATTAAAATTAAGAGGTATCAGGTACCTGAACCTTACCGGTAGTCCCCTCTGAAGCCCTGGTGACCATTTGGGTGATTCTGAGATAACCTTTACAGCTTCATCATCAAGCAAGGGATTTACACTTTTTATAATATTTACATTACTAATGGATCCGTCTTTTTCAACAACGAACGAAATTACTACTGTACCCTTTATTTTTTTTGTAACCGCTTCCGGGGGATAATTTGTTCTTTTAATTACCCATTCCCTGAATTTATCGAGCCCTCCTCCCCTGAATGTTGGCAGAACCTCAACAAGGAAGAAGGCATCGCCGTCGCCGGATCCAACATCACCGGAAAGAATCTCACTGCCATAACCGCTATTTTTCACTTCTGTCTGGTTATCACTGGGATTTGCAAGAATTTCATCTGTCGAGACAAAAGATTTATCAGGCGGGACGACTGAATCAACTACGACAGGTGGCATATATCTGACAATTTCCTGAATACTTTTTGACTGGGGAGGAGGAGGAGTTGGAGGAATATAAAGCTGCTCATCGGGTGGCCTGAGGTTTTCCATTGTAACCAGGACATACCTGCTTCCTCCTGAAATAATATGTTCTGAAGAAGAATTTAATATAAATGGCAGAATCACAGCAGCAGAGCCTATAACGGAAGCAATGATGATTCCTCCGATCAAAACGGCATTATACTTTTTTCTAAGTTGATATGCCCCATAATCCTTGTTCCGCGAAGCAAACAGCAGGTCATCAAAATCGGGCACGTTGTTTCTATTTGTTTCCATTTGCTTCATTAATTCCTGTTCTGCCGTTTTTCCTTGCTGATATTTGTGTTTATTCAATAATGATGCCATTTATATGCCGGGCAAAATTACAAAATAGCCTCAAACTGTCAAAACAAAGGGAATTCTAAAAGGCTGAAGTTTTAATATTTTCGTTTTTTTAACTATTTTTACCATCCTGATTAAGGGGGTTTAGCTCAGTTGGCTAGAGCGTGTGACTGGCAGTCACAAGGTCGGGAGTTCGATTCTCCCAATCTCCACTATATGATCATAAAACCGAGGTTGCCATATTTCAGATCTGCTTGGTTTGTGGATTTCATTAATCCGTCGGGATGAAAATGATTTAAATGCACACACAAATCCAGACAATCCATATTTTTGTTTTTCTGATTTAGTCACAGGTATGAAGTGACAGGTATGGGACCAGTCTCTAAAACAATAATTATTCAATATTTAATCCAACAACAGCATCCTTAAGCCCTGGTGACGATAGTTTGACAGTTACTTGTCCCGGTTTATCGGTTGCCTGGAGATAAACAAGAAGTTTGCCATGATAAGCATGCTGCTTATTGTCTTTATAATCCTCTGTATTTGAGGGGTTTGAGTCTTCCATTCCCAATATCCTGACCGGTCCTGTAATCTCGCATGTAACCTCATTTTCGGCTGTATAAACAGTATTCCCCGCCACATCGCAGAGGTTTAGATAAATATGCGCAATGGACTGCCTGTCGGCTTTAATTGATTTCTTATCAATGGAAGCCATGATTACAGAAACATCTCCAGTCGTTTTTAAATCTGCAGATGCAACCACGATGCCTTTGTTTTTCGCAACTGCCGATAAGGTACCCTTTTCAAAAGGCACTTCCCAGGTTAACGTCCTGTTCGGCGATTCAGACATTTTCTTTGTTCCCAGCGATCTTGAATTGAGAAACAACTCCACCTCTTCACAATTTGTAAAAACATTGACAATTATTGTCTTACCCTCTTCCCAGTTCCATACAGGATCTACTCTTTTATGAGCCCACAGGTCTTCGGGTTCCCTCTCTGCGATCCGGTTTGTAGTACCTATAAATACCATAGACTTATCGCTCCAGAGACTCTGCCGGAAATAAAATTCCGGCTTTTTATTTCCTGCCAGATCGATAACGCCAGCTGTATTAGACCTCATCGGGAAGCGTCCTGCCTCGCCCATATATTCAAAGCCGGTCCAGAGAAACTGACCCATTACATAATCATTATCCGCTACATAGTTCCACATATCCAGAGTCATTCCGTTCTCGCTGCCGTAAAGCGGCCGCAGAGGATACTTTTTATGGTCGGGGGCATACCTGGATTCCTGATAATTATATCCTGCAACATCAAGAGCATCGGCATAACCTGTCTCATTCGACATTAAGGCAGATGCAAGGCCTGCTGTTACCGGTCTGGTCTTATCAATTGTTTTTATCAGGGCTGTCAGTTCCCTGGCAATTTCGCCAAGCCTGTCAGCATGAGGCAATGACTCACTGAATTTTGCCCAGGTCTGCGGGTTTTCCTCAGTGTTAAGGATCTGATGCGTATAAGGATCGTTCGGGTAATCAATTTCGTTCCCGATGCTCCACATTATGATGGAGGGGTGATTCCTGTCCCTCATTATAAAGTCAGAAAGATCACGTTTGCTCCATTCCTTAAAACTCACAAAATACCCTTCTTTGCCGGGTGTCCCTACATTCCAGCCTGCCAGCCACTTTTTCTTAGGGAGTTCCCATTCATCAAATGCCTCTCCTATCACGAGGAATCCCTTCGTATCACACAGATCCAGAAAATCAGGAGAAAAAGGGTTATGGCTCGTGCGAATGGCATTGCATCCCATCTCCTTAAGGATATCAAGCCTCCGGGATACCTCTTCCTTCGAAACTGCAGATCCCAATGCTCCTGCATCCTGATGCATGCATATGCCTTTAAGTTTCATGTTCTTCCCGTTAAGGAAGAAGCCTTTATCCGGATCAAACTTTATAGTTCTGATCCCGACGTTTGTGGTTATTTTGTCTGCAGCTCTCCTGCCACTGAAAATTGTGACAAGGGAGTACAGGGTTGGATCATTCACATCCCATAGCCTGGGGTTGCCGACAGTGATTTCCTGTGAGAAAATTTTATCAGATGACTTATCAATCTTTATTTTCAGTTTCCCCGAGCCTACAGTATCCTTTCCGAAAAGAAGGTAATTCGCTAATTCCCCGGTTACATCTGCCGGCGTTCCATTAACAAGGTTTACATTAATTTCAACCAGGGCTTTTTGTGCTGATACCTGTGACGTTGAATAGCTTACACCCCATTGTTTAATATGTACAGGATCAGTCATTACAAGCTTTACGTCCCTGTAAATGCCTGACCCGGTGTACCATCTTGAGTCTCCATATTCAGAATGATCTACCTTAACTGCTATCAGGTTATCCTTTCCGAATTTCAGATACGGTGTCAGATCGTATTGAAATGAAATATACCCATTAGGTCTTTTCCCAAGGTATTGTCCGTTGATCCATACTTCGCTGTTATCATAAACACCGTCAAAACAGATTGAAGTTTTTTTCTCCTTCAGCCTTGCCGGGATATTAAATGTCTTCCTGTACCACCCAATGCCTCCGGGCAAGTACCCTGTACAACTGAAATTATCCTTGCTGAAGGGACCCTCAATGCTCCAGTCGTGCGGAAGGTCAAGGTTTCTCCATCCCGCTTCATTAATATTCACTGCTTCTCCCCCCTGCACATCGCCCTTATGAAATTTCCAGTTATAATTAAAATTCTCAGTAATTCTTCCCTGAGCTTCGGTCGCTGGTTTGTAACAAATAAATGCTAAGGCTGATAACAGCAATATCCTGACGGGTTTTTCCAGTTGCATCATAATAAATGTAATTTGAACAATAAATATATCAAAAGTATTATAAACCTGACTTAATCCCTTATATTGAAAATTTGTTAATAATTAGATAAAAGATAGATTTTTTTGTATTTTAGGTCTTTCTGAAACAGAGCATAGCACACCCCGTTTATGAGCGAAGAGATATTAAAAGCCCTGATGGAATTATTTGCGCTTATCGTCAAGCAGGACGAGGGTATGATACTGGACGAGCGTGAATATGTTTCCGGGTTCCTGGTAAAGCAACTTACCAGCGAGACTGTGAGGGAATATCTCACACTTTTTGACGAACAAGCAGGTCCGGTAATCGAAAAACAGGCTCAGAAGGAACCTTTGCCGCCATCTGTGAGAGATTCTGTCAAGATCCTGGGAATCTGCAAAAAGATCAACCACACCCTTAACCAGGAGCAGAAGGTGGTTGTTCTTATGAGGCTTTACGAACTCGTAAATGCTGACCGGAGGTTCACCCCACAGAGGATGAATATCATCAATACTGTCGCTGAAGTATTTAAAATATCTCCCGATGAGTTTGTCGCTACCGAGCAGTTTGTAAAGAATAATGATTCAGAGGCACTCAAAAATCCATCAATCCTGGTTCTGAATCCCTCCGAAGAATCGTGTGATATTTGCCACAAGTTCTTTGCAGGATATCAGGATACCATAATCTGTTTTTTAAGGATAGCCAGTGTTGATTTATATTTTCTGAAATACATTTCAAAGGAGCAGCTTTATCTGAACAGCCTGCCAATTTCTTCGGGGCACGTGTACTCCTTTGCAAAGGGAGCATCCCTGAAATCGGTCCAGGGACATCCTATTTATTACAGCGACATAAGTTCAAGCTTTCTCGCCAATGTAATTATCCATAAGCTCTCCTTTAACGTTGAAAATCTGACCTACAGGTTTGTTGACAAGATCACTGCAATAGATAATATATGCTTCTCAATAGATGAGGGAAGCCTTGTCGGTATTCTCGGTGCAAGCGGATCGGGGAAAACGACACTTATGAATATCCTCAGCGGCATTGAGAAGCCCACAAGCGGAACCATTAAGATCAACGGGCTCGACGTCATTGGCGACTGTACTGCGCTTGAGGGAGTACTTGGGTATGTACCGCAGGATGACCTTTTGATTGAAGACCTGACCGTATTTGAAAATCTGTACTTTGCTGCACGGCAATGTTTTAAAGAAAAAAACAAAGAAGAAATAACTTCTCTTGTCGACCAGACTCTTTCAAGCCTGGGTCTTATTGAAAAAAGGGATCTCAAGGTGGGTTCACCGTTCAACAGGGTAATAAGCGGCGGCCAGAGGAAAAGACTAAACATAGCGCTTGAGCTGATAAGAGAACCTTCTGTCCTTTTCCTCGACGAACCAACTTCAGGTCTCTCTTCAAGGGACTCCGAGAATCTGATGGATCTTCTGAGGGACCTTACCCTTAAGGGCAAGCTTATCTTTACAGTAATCCACCAGCCATCTTCCGAAGTTTTCAAGATGTTTGACAAGATAATCATACTCGACCATGGTGGTTGCATGGCTTATTACGGGAACCCGGTTGATGCGGTAATCTATTTCAAGACTCTTGATGCACAGATCAATTCAAACCAGGGAGAGTGTCCCTCGTGCGGAAATGTAAACACTGAGACCATCTTTAATATTATTGAGACTCATGTTGTTGATGAGTTCGGAAAGTATACCGATAAGAGAAAAGTCAAACCGGATGAATGGGCAGATACTTTCAGGGAGAAGCATCCTTTCATAAGTCTGCCTGAAGTAAAGGAGCCCCCTCACAAGAATCTTCAGAGGCCGGGTTTATGGCAGCAATTTGTGATCTACCTTACAAGGGATATAAGGAGCAAACTGGCTAACAGGCAATATATACAGCTTACGCTTCTTGAAGCCCCGGTCCTGGGTTTTATCCTTTCATTTATCATCAGGTATATCCCCGATCCGGATTCGACTGTATATATTTTCTCTGAAAATGAAAATATACCCATTTATATTTTCATGAGCCTTATTGTTGCTCTGTTTCTGGGTCTTACAATAAGCGCGGAAGAGATTTTCCGTGACAGGAAGATTTTGAAGAGGGAACACTTTCTCAATTTAAGCAGAACAAGCTACCTGGCATCAAAAATTGCCATCCTTATTATAATATCTTCCTTGCAATCAATGCTGTTTCTTGTAATTGCCAATCCAATTCTTGGAATAAAGGGAATGTTTCTTCATTACTGGATAGCGCTTTTCACAACGGCATTTTGTGCAAATATGCTCGGGTTGAATATCTCCGCATCATTCAATTCTGCGATTACAATATATATTGTAATCCCACTTCTGATAATACCTATGATGGTTCTCAGCGGTGCAATGTTTCCGTTTGATAAGCTTAACAGGAAGATCGGCAATGTCGACAAGGTGCCGTTAATTGCTGAGATAATGCCTACCAGGTGGACTTATGAAGCATTAATGGTTTCACAGTTTAAGGATAATAAGTACAGCCAGGTTGTGTATGATGAAGATAACGAAACATACTTTATCCTTCAGAAGAAGATAAGTGAAGCTGATTTCAATAAGGTATACAGGATCCCCGAGTTGCGGAAAGCACTTGAAATAAGCCGCTCTGAGTACAGAAACAATCCCAGGAATATCGGTAACCAGCAGGAACTCCTTTTGAACAAGCAATCCCGGGCTTTCAGCAGGCTAGAGCTGCTTTCAAATGAACTCTTATCATTCTCGGAGATTTATGGTATTTATCCTTTCAAATATTCAAAGTACCTCACTCCCTATGAGTTCAATCTGGTCATTGCGGATTCAGTGTCGGTTTACCTGAACAAGATGGATGATATGTTCAGCAAATTATCAAATTCGGCAAGCGACAGGCGTGACAGGTTTTATAATGCAAATGATAAAATCCTGAATCAGCTCCGAAACGATTATTATAATTTTAAGCTGGAGGAAATTGTCACAAAATATTATGAAAGGAAGAAAATACTCCTTTACAAAAATTCCCTGGTTCAAAATACCGATCCTATTTATCTTGATCCGACGAGAAGGGGAATCTTTGGATACAGGACACACTTCTATGCGCCTTCTAAATATTTTTTAGGTATAAAAACCGATACTTTCTTCTTCAATATTATACTCGTTCTGTTCAGCACAATAGTTCTTTATCTGGCTCTCTACTACGAACTTCTGGTCAAGGCAGTCAGGTTTATTGAAAAATTCAGGTTCCGTAAACAATTATTTATGTCATTGGTAAGCTGATTTTTTATATTTTTGTATTAATTAATGAATTATCCTGATGAAAGGAAAGGCTCTCTTAATATTGCTTATAACCGCTTTTGTCTGTTTCTCGTGCAAGAATTCCACAAAAAAGAATTCTGAATTTGTCTTTCCGATAGCTGATTCAGTTCCTGTGGGAGAAGCCGAAAAACTTAGTGCTGAGGCAATCGCGGAGATTTCCAAGAATATCTCATCCCCTGTAGAGATCGCCAATCTGCTCCAGGTGATGGCTGTACCATTTTCCCCAGATTATCTTGCCTCGACAATTAATCCGAACCAGCAGGCAACGGCATTCGCCAAAGCATTGTCGCTTGGGATTCTTGGCGCTGATCTCGGTTATCTTAATATGTACGAGAAGACCGGATCGTCACTCGATATCCTTTCCTCAATTAAGAAACTCGCGGAGGGTATAAGGGTTGGACAGTTTTTTGATTTTGAAACCATAAAACGGCTATCGCTCAATAAATCCAACCTCGATTCATTGCTGTTCCTTTCAATTGATTCCTATGACAAAATCGACAAATATCTTCGCGATAATGACAGGGGACAACTTTCAGCACTGATGATAATCGGAGTATGGATCGAAGGCCAGTATCTTGCAACCCAGGTAGTCAGGGAGTATCCTAATTCCATGTTAAGGGACCGTATCGGTGAACAAAAGATAATCCTGAATGATCTTATTATGCTTGCCAGCCCGTATTGCAGCAAAGACTCTGAATTCAATTCCCTATGCAGGAATCTCCAGGATATAAAAGATGCATACAGGGATATAAAAATTACGTATACTATCGGTGAACCTGTAAGTGTTGAAAAGGATGGAGCACTCATTGTCACTCAGACCGAGACAAGCAAGGTGGATATGACAGAAGAACAGTTAGCTGGTATTATTGATATTACCAAGAAAATTCGCAATAAACTAATTATAAAATAATTAGTATGAAAAAATATTTCTTCACACTCCTGTTTCTGCTTGCAGGCGGAGTTCTGATCCACGGTCAGGCTTCTGATCTGCTGGTAAGCAGCTGCGTATTGAACGCAGGCCCAAATTCAAAATACCTGAAAGATTTCAGGATCCAGCTTGGAAAAGCACCATCTGGAGGCGATTTCAGGTATAAAGCACAAATGTCGCTCTGGAAAAACACAAATTATAAGTTCACTCAGTGCAACGCTGATGATTCAAAAGGCAAACTCATTCTCACCGTCAGGGATGATGCAAATAAAGTAGTGCTTAGTTCCTTTGATCAGAAGTCAGGGAAAATTTATCCGTATATAGAGTTTATCTGCAAAAAAAGCGGAATTTATACACTCAACTATGATTTCCTTAACGGCCAGCCTGGATCTGCTGTCGGAGTCGTTTCAATGGTAAGGTGACCTTCAGAATATGGAAAAAATCTGAACAAGGAGCACCAGAAGAAACAAGAGGGAAAAAATAATCTCAGCAAAAATCTTCTTCTTTTCAAATATAAAATAGTGTGCCAGGATATAACAGGCAGGTATGCCTGCAATCCAAACTATTTCAACCGAAACCGAAGGCACAAAAATAAATAATCCAACAGAAATTGTGAGAGACCATAGGAGGAGAGAAAATGTCTTTCTGGATTTTATTTTTTTTGAATTCATCCTCATTGCCAGGAAGCCAATACTTAACAATACAACCAATCCTGAATATATGAGAAGTATTATTGTAAGCCATGTAAACGTGGGCCCTGTTACCTTTTCGAAAAGATTGTCCCTGATATCTGCAAGCAATAGCCCTAAATCTTTCCCAAAAACATAGTAAAGACCTACAGTAAGGATAAAAGGAGCTGCCAGCCCCAGCAGTGAAATTATTATCTCCTTAAAATTGCCTGATCTTAAAAGAAGTATCCCTGCTATCAGCAGGAAACCAAACCAGATCATATTCGCATAAAAAAGGGTTCCGATGCTGATGAATATGCCAGCATCAAAAAAATTATATGCGGTCCCCGGTTTTCTGTATGAATACATGATACGTTTTATTGCCAGCATAACGAAAACAGAAGCCGGCAGTACAGGATTCAGTACCTGGTACTGCGGAAAGATTGCAACGAATGAGATGTAGAAGTATGCAGGAAGAAATGTCCTTTCATTTATAAAAAAAACGGATGTGTTGAAGTTCACGAGGAGAAACAGCATAAAACAAAAGAGCAGGAGTGTAAAAATCTCCCTGTTCAGTGGAATGATTCCGGTTGCATTCTTTAATAATCCATACAGCGGCATCGGCCGCGTTTCATAAATGAAACTGCCTGGCAATTGCGGATGTATAAATGATCCAGCCCAAAATACCCCGATTGTAACTATTAAGAGGAAAAGTACATCAAGACCTGTTCCCCTGAGAAATTTTAATAACATTAATCTTATAAATCAAATCCTATATCCGGCCTGAAATACATATAATCGAACCTCAGTAAACGGGCATTCCTGTAAGAACCCTCAAGAGCTTCTTTCATAGTCTTACCGTTAGAGGTCACTGCAAGCACCCGTCCGCCCGATGTAACTACACTTTCACCAGATATTTTTGTGCCTGCATGAAATACGACACAATCACCAGTCCTTTCTAATCCTGAAATTACATACCCTTTTTCATAGTTGCCCGGGTAACCTCCGGATACCAGCATTACTGTTGTAAAATAATTGTCGTTAGTTTCAAGATGCCTCGCTGAAAGATCACCTTCAGCAACTCCCTCCAGGAGATCAAAGAGATCTGATTTGATCCTGGGTATCACAACCTCGGATTCAGGATCGCCAAGCCTTGCATTATATTCAATGACATAAGGATCCCTATTGACATTTATAAGGCCGAAGAAAATAAATCCCTTATACAATATCCCATCTTCCGATAATCCCTTCATGGTGGGATCAATGATCCGTACTTTTACCTTTTCCATGAACTCCCTTACGGCAAATGACACAGGCGAAACGGCGCCCATCCCCCCGGTGTTCAACCCTGTGTCGCCCTCCCCGACTCTTTTATAATCCTTTGCTTCAGGAAGCAGTTTATATGAATGCCCATCAGTGATTATAAATACCGAAAGTTCTATCCCTTTTAAAAACTGCTCAATAACCACCTTATTCCCGGCTGTTCCGAATTTACCTTCAAGTATATCATTAACCTCCTTTTCCGCTTCTGCCAGATCGTCGATTATAAGTACACCTTTCCCTGCTGCAAGCCCGTCAGCCTTTATAACGTAAGGCGCTTTAAGGCTTCTGAGGAATTCCGGAGCAAGTATCGCATTTGTTTTATCAAAGGTTTTGTATGCTGCGGTCGGTATATTATGGCGTGTGAGGAACCCCTTGGCAAAATCCTTGCTCCCTTCGAGCCTCGCGGCCGATTTCGAGGGTCCTATTACAGGTACGTTTTTAAGGAATCCGTCAGCCAGAAAAAAATCATGTATCCCGGAAACAAGCGGAGCTTCAGGACCTACAATAACCATCTTAATATCGTTCTCCCTGACAGCCTTTCTTACCGCTGCAAAATCTTCAGGATCGAGCGGCAGATTGGTCCCGATTCCTGCTGTTCCTGCATTGCCGGGACCAACAAAGATCCTGCTAATCTTTTTACTTTGAGAAAGTTTCCATGCCAGGGCGTGTTCCCTGCCGCCGGATCCCAGGATAAGAATGTTCATTCTTCAGGTTGTTAAGGTATCCAAATGTAATATTTCAATCCGAAAAATAAAACCGGTACATGTATAAGTTTATTAATCGGCTATGGGAGCACAAACCGATAGCCGCTTTTTATTGCTGAATCGAGGAATTCTCTAAGCAGCGCGTTTGCTGATGAACCTGGTCTGTCATGCAATACAATCAACGATCCATTTCTTATCTTATGCCTTAGGACAAGCAACGATCTGGCAGCTCCGAAATCAGGATCAAAATCATAAGCCATCAAATCCCAGAAAACAATTTTAAATTTTTTACAAAGCAGTTTATATTGTGAATATGTGATCCGTCCGTAGGGAGGGCGAAAATAGCTGCCCGGGAGGAAGCGGGAAGCATGATTTACATCTTCACAATAATCTTCAGTATTTGTTTTCCAACCATCGGCATGAGCAAAACCGTGGTTCCCCGCAATGTGGCCCTCTTCTTTAATCTTTTCAACCAGGAAAGGATACTTTTCTGCAGCTTGTCCCTTGCAGAAAAATATTGCTTTTACGTGATATTGATCAAGTATATCGAGCAGCTCAGGAGTTGTGGCAGGATCAGGCCCATCGTCAAAGGTGAGACAAAGTATCTTTTCGGTTGTCTTTATCCTGAAGAGAGCCTTCGGATAAAACCAGCCGGCAAAGAAACATGGCCTGAAAAGCCTTATGGTCATTTATTTGCGCGATAAAGCTGATTATAATATTTATTGATCAATGGTTCAACGCTCTTTGTCAGTGATTCCAGTTTCATTTTCACCGACATGTTATAAATATCAAGAAGGGCCTGCATGTTGATGCCTGTGGAATAATCCAGACCGAAACGCTGGTTGCCTCTGAGTCTGACCACATACTCAAGATACTGGGCAGCATAATCTGTAATATTATCGAGAAGCTTCAAACCCTCATCGCTTTTACCTGCTCTGATAAGGTCCTCTGCAAGCACAATTGAGAAATAGTCATGCGGCAGCTTTTCTGCCGGAACAATTTCCAGTCCCCTTTGGATAGCTGCAATAGCCCTCGTGGTGTCGCCGGCTTCGAGCATTGCATTCCCAAGGTTTCCGAAAAGCCTTCTGAAGTTGACAAACATCCGGCGGTTGTTTTCATCAAGATAAACAGAAGGATCAGCAGCATTTCCCCATTTGAACTTATTCATCATGTGGTCGTACATGACATCAGGATCGATGGCGCCATACTCGCTGGGATCAGATCCTTCAGTTTTGACAGGAGCTATCCTGTATGCCAATCCTTCCTCGATAAAATATTTTTGAAGACCCTTATACTGGTCTGAAGGAACAGTGGTTGAAATATAGACTGGCCGCTTCCATCCATTTGTCGATAAAAGATCCATGATGGCAAGATCGCCTTTATATGCATAGTTATCAGAATATTCCCAGATCATCGGACTGACCATCTTATTCCTGAAATGGCTGCTGACAGTTCCATTTGAAAGAACAAGCTCTGTGTCAACCGGAATTTCAAGTTTATTTGTTGGCAGATAATTCATATAATCGCCCTGCCCGGTTCCGTCGATCATGTATTTCTTGTCATCCTGCCCGGCAAACTGTACTACATCTTTAATGTCGACAGGTTTATTTATCCTGTTATTTACGGGAATCTGGGTTCTTGTTCCTTCGACATATTTTTCCGATGTCAGTGTTAATGGCAGCGGGTCGGATTTGAATGCTTTCTGCCTCATCATATCAATATACCAGCCTGCCTGGATGTAGCTTAGGTTCGCAACCCTTACATCCTGCCGTATTCCAAGTACATCCTGAACACACCAGACGGGGAATGAATCGTTATCTCCGTAAGTGAATAAAATGCTGTTTGGCGCACAGGATTCCAGATAATTGGCACCAATATCGCGGGCGGTGTATCTTCCTGATCTGTCGTGATCGTCCCAGTTCTGGTCAGCCAGAAGAACCGGACATGCAGCCAGAAGAAGAGCAAAGGTCAAGGCAGCTGCAATATTATGCTTAAGGAATTTACTGAGCATTTCGTGAATGTGCATGAATCCGAATCCGATCCAGATGGCAAATGCATAAAATGAGCCGGCATATGCATAATCACGCTCCCTTGGCTGATTGGGACTCTGGTTCAGGTAAAGAATAATTGCGAGTCCGGTCATGAGAAAGAATGTAAGCACAAGGACAAAACCGTTCCTGTCTTTCTTATACTGCCACATCATGCCTGCAATCCCAATAATAAGTGGAAGGAGGTAATACTTGTTGTTGGCAGGATTCTTTTTCAGATCTGCCGGAAACTCATCAAGGTTACCAAGACGAGCTTCATCAATGAAACTTATTCCGCTTATCCAGTTGCCATGGATCTTATTGCCATCGCCCTGAATATCATTTTGCCGGCCGGCAAAATTCCACATAAAATACCTCATGTACATAAATCCGATCTGGTACCTGACGAAAAACAGGAGGTTTTCCCCGAAAGTGGGGCAAACAATTGTTTCCTTTCCGGAGCCGGTGCTGACGGAATATTTTCTGCCATCGACTTTTCCCCAGTATTTATATGATGCTTCATGATCAGGCTCCTGGCTGAACATTCGCGGAAATATTGTCTCGAACTCCTGGTTATACACATATTCCGGCCTGTAATATGGCTTATACTTCCCATCTATCTTATTGTAGCCTGCAAGCACTTTCTTTACATCTGTTACAGGGGCAGAATAATAGTTTCCGAAGAACTTGGGAGAGCTGCCATACTGCTGCATATTAATGTAGTAGGAAAGGGAAAATACGTCGGAAGGGTTATTCTGGTTCATAGGAGGCCTGGCAGAAGATCTTATCATGATCATTGCATAAGAAGAATAACCTATCATTATCACTGCAAGGCAGGTAATTATATAATTGAGTATCACCCTCCTGCTCCTTAACGAATATCTGATGCAAATAACTATTGCCGCAATTGTAATAGCTACAAATATCAGCAAACCAGTGTTATATGGCAATCCGAACACATTCACGAAGAGTAGTTCAAACCATCCTGCAACGACAGGGGCTCCTGGCATGAGGACAAAAACCATTATCCACAGAAGGAAGATTGCGAGTAACAAAGCTTTAATGAATCCCTTTGCAGTAACCTCATACTTCCTGAAATAAAAGACAAAAACAAGAACCGGGATCACAAGCAGGTTGAGCCTGTGAACTCCAAGGCCCAGTCCCATTATATATGCAATCAGGATTATCCACCTTCCCGAGGTGGGTTTATCTGCTTCCTCTTCCCATTTCAGCATGGCCCAGAAAACAAGTCCCAGTATCAGTGACGACAAAGCATAAAGCTCGCCTTCAACTGCCGAAAACCAGAAGGTATCGGAGAATGTATATGCCATGGCTCCAATAATTCCGCTGGCAAGTATGATAAGAATATGTTTTTCCTCAAGCTGGTTATTTCTCGTAAAAATTCTTCTTACAAGATGGGTTATCGTCCAGAAAAGAAACATTATTGCCAGGCCGCTGCATAGCGCCGAAAACCTGTTGATCATCAAAGGAACTTTAGAAGCGTCACCCCCGGCAAACAGGGCAGCAATCCTTCCCATCATAAGGAAGAGTGGTGCTCCCGGAGGATGTCCAACCTGCAGCCTGTTAGCTGAAAGAATAAACTCACCGCAATCCCAGAAGCTCACTGACGGCTCAACAGTCATCAGGTAGACAACAGCAGATATAAGAAACATTAGCCAGCCTGTTATATTATTCCAGCGGCGATATCTGGCCATTATTGAATCCATAAATGATTGGTTTTATATATTGAATAAACAAAGAACGCAAAAATTTATAATATGGGTCTAAGCTGTTAATTATTTAACACCATTTTAACGTGTCATTAGCTGCATGTAATTCATTTTAACCGCAAAGTGCACAAAGATTTACGCAAAGGTCGCAAAGTATTTAACTGATTTAACTTTGCGCTCTTAGCGAAGATTTATACTCGCAACTTAAGCAAAGTCCGGCTTTGCGTTCTTTGCGGTTAAAGAATCAGATGTAGTACCTCCAGGGTTTTCTTATCCATGGATTACCTGCATAATTAATTCCGATTCTGGGGCCGGTTTTTATTACAGGTGAATAACCGGTATCCTCAACCCAGATCCGGTTGGAGGTGGTCAGGTCAACGCCGTAGAATGACCCGTCTATGCCAAGTGCCTTTGTAAGCTTCCCTGGTCCGTTAAATTCTTCAATTCCGCGGATAAGTGCTGCCTGGGGATCGTTTTCACCGCCGGCAACAAAATTCAGCATCCAGTACATCCCGTAAACAAAATAGACATATATCTTACCTCCGTTGTGAAACATCACCTCGGTTCTGGGAGTTCTCCCCTTGCTGGCATGACATGCCATATCCTCCGGCCCACGGTAAGCTTCTGTTTCAGTAATTAAGAATCTCCTGATTATACCGTTTCCCTGTGTGAGGGCAATGGTTTTTCCGATTAGTTCAGGGGCGACAAAAAGCACATCACGGGTGAAGAATGCTGAAGAGAGCCTGGTTCCTGTCTGAGGATCAGTATGGGATTTTCCCTTCATATTTATCCCACTCTTTAAAAACTTCCTCACCGCCGGCATCGGCAAACTGAATAAATGCCACTTTTCTTTCTGAAGGGCTGAGGATTATCTCGTCATATATCATGCCGTCGTTAAATCCGGCAGCTGCAGCATTTTTTCTGTCAGCGGCATAGACAACCCTTTTAATGCCTGACCAGTAAATAGCGCCAAGGCACATCGGGCAGGGTTCGCATGAAGCATAAATGACACAATCCGAAAGGTCGTGGGATTTTAAGGAAGCTGATGCTTTTCTTATTGCCAGGATCTCCGCATGAGCTGTGGGATCATGAGAAGAGACCACCACATTATTTGCCTCTGCAATGATTTTTCCATCCCTGGTGACAACAGCTCCGAAGGGGCCTCCTCCATTCATAATGCTCCTTTTCGCCAGATCGATAGCCTGTTGTAAAAAGGATAATTCGTCTTTCATTTTCAAACTGAATATTAACTGAAAAGGAATGTAAAAATAAGCTTAGTTTCTTTCACTACTAATAAATTCTCATCAATATTCTTTTTTTTTAATAAATATGTTGTATTTTTGCAGACCCGAAATCAGAGGGTTTTTACATTAGTATAAGTGTATCAATTAAAAAATTAAGAACAAGTGGACACCTTAAGTTATAAGACAATATCGGCAAATAAGGCAACTGTCATCAAGGAATGGGTAATAATTGATGCTGAAGGAGCAGTTCTTGGCCGTCTTGCCACATTGGTTGCCAACATGTTAAGGGGAAAGCACAAGACAAATTTCACACCCCATGTTGATTGTGGTGATAATGTTGTTGTTATCAATGCAGAGAAAGTTGTTCTGACAGGTAAAAAATGGTCAGATAAAGAATATGTAAGGTATACCGGTTACCCGGGGGGACAGAAATTCACCTCTTCAGAGGAACTGCTTAAAAAGAACCCGATAGGGCTTGTTGAGATTGCAGTCAAGGGGATGCTCCCTAAGAATCGTCTTGGAAGCGCACTTTACAGGAACCTGCATGTTTATGCCGGTACTGAACATCCACACGAAGCTCAGAAGCCAAGGAAAGTAGAACTCAATAACAACTAAGGAACAGATATGGAAGTCATCAATGCTATCGGAAGAAGAAAAGCAGCAGTTGCCAGGGTATTTTTAAGTGATGGCAAAGGCAAAATTACTGTTAACGGCAGGAATTATAAAGAATATTTCGGAGCCGAAACACTTGAATATGTCGTAACCCAGCCGCTGGTTCTCTTGAATGTTGCTGATAAATATGATATCGTTGTAAATCTTGACGGTGGCGGAGTAAAAGGCCAGGCTGAAGCTCTTCGACTTGGCATTACCAGAGCCCTCATAAAAATTGATGAGGAAAGCAAAAAAGCCCTTAAGGCTAATGGTTTCGTCACCCGCGACCCCCGCGAAGTTGAAAGAAAAAAACCAGGAAGGCCAAAAGCCCGCAAAAGGTTCCAGTTCAGTAAACGTTAGTATTTGCCGGACTGAGCAAGTTTAGTATCTAAATTGCAAAGACTTCCCTGAAGGAACTACTCTGCAATTGATTTTAATGAATGTAAACTTAAATTAAATAAAATGCCCAGAACAGATTTCAAAGAATTACTAGATGCCGGTGTTCATTTCGGACACCTTAAAAGAAAGTGGAATCCTGCAATGGCTCCCTATATATTTATGGAGCGTAACGGTATTCATATCATTGACCTCGAAAAAACTATCGTAAAACTTGATGAGGCAGCTACAGCAATGAAGCAAATAGCCAGATCAGGTAAGAAAATTTTATTCGTTGCGACAAAAAAACAGGCTAAAGAGATTGTATCCGAAAAGGTAAAACAGATAAACATGCCTTATGTTACCGAGCGCTGGCCAGGTGGAATGCTTACCAACTTCCCGACAATCAGGAAGGCAGTAAAGAAAATGGGTTCCATAGATAAAATGGCTGTTGACGGGACATTCTTAAACCTTTCAAAACGTGAGAAACTTCAGGTAACCCGCCAGAGAGCCAAACTCGAAAAAAACCTCGGAAGTATTGTCGACCTGACACGCCTCCCTTCGGCTTTATTCATTGTCGATGTATGCAAGGAGCACATTGCCGTCAGAGAAGCAAAACGACTCGGTATTCCTGTATTTGCTATGGTTGATACTAATTCTGATCCGTCAGATATTGATTTCCCGATACCGGCAAATGACGATGCCTCAAAATCAATTTCACTTATCATTAATATTCTTTGCCAGGCCATCGACGAAGGTCTGAATGAAAGAAAATTCGAAAAAGACAAGGAACAAAGCAAGGGGGAAAAGAAAAGTTCAAGAAAAGATCTTGAGTCAAAAGATATCTCTCCTGCCCTGATCGAAGCACTGGTTGAAGATGATGATGAAGATGAGGATGAAGAAACAGCGGGTGATTCCGTAGAGGAAGCTGAAGAACATGCCGATGAACCTGAAGAAAAAGAAGAATAAAAGAATTTGATTTTAATACTGAAAAGGTAATATAATGGCTACAATAAATGCTGCCGATGTTGCAAAACTGAGAAGGGTTACTCTTGCAGGAATGATGGACTGCAAAAAAGCTCTTGAAGAAAGCGACGGCAATTTCGACAAGGCAATTGAAATAATCCGCGAAAAAGGACAGGCTGTCGCAAATAAGCGTGCCGACAGGGAAGCTACCGAAGGTGTTGTACTTGCAAAAGTTACCTCTAATGGTAAGCTCGGCGTAATTACCGTCCTGAACAGCGAAACTGATTTCGTTGCTAAAAATGCCAAATTTCAGGAGCTTGCAAACAAGATAATTGATATTGCTCTGGCAAAGAATCCTGCTGACCTTGAAGCACTCAAGGCACTCCCAATGGAAGGCGGTTCAGTTGGCGGAAAAATAATTGAATTTGTTGGAATCATTGGAGAAAAACTCGAACTCTCATATTTTGAGAAGATTGAAGCTGCCCGCGTTCAGGCATACATTCACCCCGGAAACAGGCTTGCAACCATCGTGGGTTTCACAAAAGCAGATCTTGACATGCAGGTTTATAAAGATGTCGCTATGCAGGTTGCTGCCATGAATCCTGTTGCAGTCGATAAAGCTGACGTACCCGGGAAAATAGTTGCCCAGGAACTCGAGATAGGAAGGGAACAGGCTCGCCTTGACGGCAAGCCCGAAGAGATGCTTGATAAGATCGCACAGGGGAAACTTGGCAAGTTCTTCAAGGAGAGCACACTGCTTAACCAGGAATTCGTCAAGGACAACAAGCAGACAATCGGCCAGTACCTGAAATCAGTCGATAAAGACTTATCAGTGACCGGCTTCAAGAGATTTACTCTCAATCTGTAAACGTAAGTTCATATTTCAATAATTAAAATGGCGCTTCAGGGTGCCATTTTTTTTGCCCCTAAATTCCCTAAAGGGTACTTTTTTTGTATATGTCTTAAACCCCCTTTAGGGGGTAGGGGGCAAAAGGAACTCTCAGGGTGCCATTTTTTTTACTAATTTCGTCATGATCTTAATACAGGGTGTATGAAGTATTCAAGAATTTTGCTCAAGCTAAGTGGAGAATCACTTGCAGGGAAAGGCAATCACGGGATTAATGAGGATGTGCTTGAAGAGTATGCAAAGCAGGTTATCGAAGCCGTGAACAAAAAATGCGAGGTTGCTGTCGTCATTGGCGGAGGGAATATCTTCCGGGGACTGAGCGGTGCTGAATCCGGAACCGACAGGGTTAAAGGCGACCAGATGGGAATGCTTGCCACAGTAATTAACAGCCTTGCGCTGGAAAGCACCATAAGGAGGCTCGGCGGAAAAGCAAAGGTCTTCACATCGATAAGGATGGAGCCTGTCGGCGAGTTATATAACCGTGACAAGGTTCTTGAAGAAATGAAAAAAGGCTCTGTCTGTATCCTTTCCGGCGGAACAGGGAATCCCTTCTTCACAACCGATACTGCAGCAGCTCTGAGAGCCGTGGAAATGGGAGCTGATGTCCTTCTTAAAGGCACACGTGTTGACGGAGTCTACACTACCGATCCTGAAAAAGATCCCAAGGCCAAAAAATTTGATACAATATCATTCGAGGAGGTGATTGCCAAAAGGCTGAAAGTTATGGACTCTACTGCCTTTACCATGTGCCGCGATAATAATATGCCTATTGTCGTTTTCGACATGAATAAAAAGGGAAATCTTCTTAAACTGATTAAAGGAGGCAAAACCGGAACACTGATTTACAACTGACAGCGAATTGTTATTTAAGCTAATTTATTAAATTTGCCTTTCCTGACGCCTTTACATAAGAAAACTGATAAAAACCTGCCCTATGAACGAAGATGTTGAACTGATAATTGAAGAAACCAAAGACAGGATGCTAAAAGCCATCGAGCATCTTGAACATGAGCTTGCAAGGCTTCGTGCTGGCAGGTCCAACCCGGCTCTTCTTGACGGAGTAACCGTTGATTATTATGGAGTTAACTCACCACTTTCACAGGTATCAAATATAAATACTCCTGATCCCAAAACAATTTTGATTCAGCCATGGGAAAAAACAATGCTTGGCACTATCGAAAAAGCCATCATGGCAGCAAACATCGGACTCATGCCTGTTAATAATGGTGAGGTTATCCGTATCAATATACCTGCGCTCACCGAAGAGAGAAGGCATCAGCTGGTAAAACAGGTAAGAAATGAGGGAGAAATAGCCAAAATAAGCATACGCAATGCCAGAAAATGGGCAAATGACGAACTCAAGGAACTGCTGAAGAATGGCCTTCCTGAGGATATCGAAAAAGATGCTTTTGAAAAAGTTCAGGAAATGACGCACGATTGCAACGGGAAAGTAGACAAGATTATGACCATGAAGGAAAAGGACGTCATGATAGTATAGTTTCCCTCTCCCTAATTCACGCTCCTGAGACCCGAGGTACAGTTCCGGCAAATATCATTCATGCGTCTTCCCGATAAAACAGATTTTCTGAAAATCCTGTATTTAGGACCCGTCCAGATTCCCCTGAAAGTATCCTCATTCAGATCACCCATAACATGATCTGCATTTTTGTCAAAGCAGCATGGCAGAACCTTGCCGTCCCATGTGATCACCGGGTTGAACCACAACCTTGCACACCTGTCAGGATAAGAATTCTTTAAAGTGTATGAATTACACTTATTATCATACCTGCTGAATCTTTTTTCAGATGGAAGCCATTTAACGAAATCATCCTTATTGATAATCTGCATCGATTTAAGCTTTAGAATGGCATTTACTTCACCAGCAAATTTGCGTGCCTCTGCGATCTGGTGCTCATTATTCAGATTCACAAGGAACTGGAGGATAATCTTCATCGGAGAAGAATTTCTCTTCACAGCTTCAGAAACGTTTCTGATTCCCCTGGTGACTTCTTCAAAATCGCCGTTCACACGGTACGATGAGTAAGTTTGCTGATCCATACCGTCAAGCGATATCACCAGTTGTTTTAGTCCTGAAATGGCCAGTTTTTCGGCATTATCTTCTGAAAGAAAATGTCCGTTTGTCGAGACAACAGTATTCAGATTCGCACATCTTTCAAGGAGGTGGAAGAATCCGGCATGAAGCATCGGTTCACCCTGGAAATAAAGATTTATATTATAAAGATATGGCCCAAGTTCTGAAATCAGCTTATCGAAAAGAGCAGTACTCATAAACCCTTTTGGCCTGGTCATCATCCCGGAGCCTGAGCTGCATTCAGGGCATCTGAGGTTGCAGTGATTTGTAAGTTCCGCGCCTATTGCCAACGGCATTCCCTTTGTGACAGGTCTTCCAGTCAAGGAACTCACCATGTATGAATACCCTGCAGCGATTGCATTCCGTTGTCTGACAAGATATGAGTTCATCGCTTTATAAAAGTGAAGTAAGATAAGAAAATAATTTTCACGAATTAAGTAGGGTATGGCACCACTTCAATGGTCATAGCCATGAATAAGGGAAATTACCAGGTAATAAAGAAGATTTTAAGTATTAACCATAATAAACAGAGCTATGAAAACTATTAAAAATTATTCTTTAATCCTTCTCGCTCTCCTGCTGGCCTTCTCATTTGAGTCAGCAAATGCAGGCGGGTCAAATGGAAGGAAGAAAGGCGACCAGCAATCCTATATCACAATCAGGGGAAAGGTTGTTGACGCTGAAACCGGCACTCCTCTGGTTTTTGCGACTGTTGCAGTTTCGGAGACCAACGTTGCTGTTATTACCAATATTGATGGCGAATTCACTATCAAGATTGGTGAATCGCTTGTTTCCAAGAATCTCGAATTCACGTTCCTGGGTTATAAGACCAAGTCGGTTCCTGTCAGTTCAATGCAGAACAATGATTATAAAAACAAGGTGACGATGGAAGCAGCTCCTATACCTATTAAAGAGATCATTGTAAAACCAATAGATCCTACGGATATTGTACTGAAAGCAATTACCAGGATCGGAAAGAACTATGAAACGGTACCCAACCTTATGACTGCCTTCTACAGGGAGACAATACGCAGGAACCACACCTATGTCTCAATCGGAGAAGCAGTTGTCGAGATATTCAAAGCTCCCTATGACAATGATTTCCGGTTTGACAATGCAAGGATCTACAAGGGAAGAAAAAGTTCTGACGTTCAGAAAATGGATACTGTTCTCTTCAAACTTGAAGGCGGGCCATTAAGCACACTCGAGCTTGATCTTGCCAAGAACACTGAAGCAATACTCACAGTGGATGCAATGAAGTATTACGATTATATGCTTACAAGTGTTATCGAAATAGATGGCAGGCCTCATTATGTAGTAGGTTTTAAACAGAAACCTTCCGTTGATATGCCGCTCTTTATGGGAGATCTCTACATAGATATGGAAACATATGCATTATCGGAAGCCGAATTCGGATTTAACCTCGAGGACAAAGCTGTTGCTTCATCTATTTTTATCAAGAAAAAACCTCTCGGCATGGAAGTAACTCCTGAACTTGCAACTTACAGGGTAAAATATCGCGAACAGGACGGTAAAACACATTTTGAATATTCAAGGGCAGAAGTAAAATTCAAGGTAAACTGGAAGAGAAAACTCTTCAACACCTATTATACTACAATGTCAGAAATTGCAATAACTGACCGTACTGACCAGGAAGTTATTAAATTTGCCGGGAAAGACAGAATTAAATATTCAGATATATTCTCTGATAAGGTTAGTGCATTCGCTGATCCGGATTTCTGGGGAGATTATAATGTAATTGAACCTGACCAGAGCATCGATGCAGCTATCCGCAGGCTGAGCAGAAAACTAAAATTCAGCGACAGAAAAGATCTGGAGAAATAATGATGAAATGATCAGGGACACTGAAATAATCAGGAGGATCAGGCAGGGCGATAAGGCAGAATTTGAATCGCTTTTCCGATCCTCCTATGTTTCCCTGGTCCATTACGCAAAGTCAATAATTAAGGATCACGACACGGCTGAAGAAATTGTTCAGGATCTGTTTTTCAGACTCTGGCAAGACAGGGAAAAAATAAACATTGAGAGTTCTTTGAACGGGTATCTTTTCAGGGCAGTCCATAACAAGTGCCTCCACTATATCGATCACCTCAGGATAGTCGGGAGGCACGTACAGGAGAGCGTTTCCGGGCAGATAACAAGTTCTGAGGACCCCGTAGACATTATCCGGTATAAAGAGCTCCAGGAAAAGATAAATCTTATACTTGAAAGATTACCCGGAAGATGCAGCCAGATCTTTTGCATGAACAGGTTTGAGGGTTTGAAATATAATGAGATAGCAGAAAAGCTTTCAGTATCGGTAAAAACAGTGGAAGCTAATATGGGACGAGCGCTTAAGGAATTCAGAAAAGCATTAATTGAAAAATGATGGAGACGATGAACACGGAGAGATTTACAGACGGGGAATGGGAAGAGATTGCTTCTGTCCTGTCAGGGGAAAAAGATGGTCGGCCTGAACTGATGAGCAGGTTCATGGCTGATGATAATCACGAAGTTGAAAAAATATGGAAAGGGTTGAGAACTATGAGCTATGAGAAAGAGATCAACGTTGACGATGCATGGAATAAGCTAAATTCAAGGATAGAAGCTGAAGGGGCTGCTGAAAGCAGTGCACCTGTCAGGATCTTCTCCATGAGAAGTACTTTCATGCGCGTCGCAGCTGCAGCATTGATACTGCTGGGGATCAGCGCCGCCACCCTTTACTTTGTTTCAACTGATTCCCTGAGCAGGAAAATTACTGTTGCCACCGGGAACAGCCAGTTCAACCATGTATCCCTTCCCGACGGAAGCAGCATCTTCATGAACCGGAACAGCGAACTTACATACCGTTCAAATTTCGGTAAACGCAGCAGGAATGTCGCTCTCGCAGGTGAAGCTTTCTTCGAAATAGCTGCCAACCCTGCAAAGCCTTTTATAATTGACGCGGGCAAGGCAAGCGTTAAAGTTGTCGGAACCTCTTTCAATGTAATTACAAATAATACAGATTCGGCCGTTGAGGTTTTTGTAAGGACAGGCAAGGTCATGCTTACTGATAATGGGGGAACTCAGAACCTGCTGCTTGAACCTGGCTACGTGGGAACAATGGATTCAAAGCTTTCTGAAAAGAGACTCAACAGCAACCCGAATTACCTGGCATGGCAAACCAGAAGCCTCGTCTATAACGGAGAGACCCTTGACGTGGTGTTCAGGGATCTGAAGCGAGTATACAATATGGAAATAATAGCTGATGATCCTGCTATTCTTAATGAGACATGGACTACATCTCCGATCGATAATAAATCGCAGGAAACAATAATCCGTTTAATTTGTGCCACCTTTAACCTGGGTTATTCAAAAGATGGTGATATTTACCATCTGGTAAAAAAATAACGAACTTTTAAAATATGGCGTCATTCAATGGCCCCCTTTTTAAAAGGAGTTTTTTCGCATTGATCATTATTTCCCTGATGCGTTGCCACCCGGCAATGTGCCAGGGAACCATTCTTGATTCCTTATTTACATTCCGTGCCGGACTTGTGAAAACAGGAAATGCACTGAACATAATTTCCAGACGGACAGGTTATAATTTTACTTACGATACTCATCTCATTAACCAGGAAAAAAAGATCCAACTTGCTTTTACCGGTGTCAGACTTGCCGACATCCTTGATTCAATCCTGCAAAAAGATTCCATTAGCTATTCGGTTATTGATAAATATATTATAATCTCTAAAACACTACCTCCTGTCGTTGCAAGAGTTGACTCACCGCTGCCTGAAGTGACGGATTATATTTCCGGAATTATAGTTGATGATGAGACAAATGAACCGTTATCGTTTGTGACGATCGCCCTGAAGAACAGAGCCAGGGGAACGGTGACGAATGCAACAGGCGAATTCGGACTTAAGATTCCGGGTGAAAATATGACAGACACTCTGTCAGTATCTTATCTGGGTTTCATCAAGAGGGATATCCCGGTAAAAAAAGCGCTGGGTAACAATTTCACCATCAGGATGAAAAGGGAATTCATCTCAATTCCTGAAATAATAATCAAAACTCAGGTGCCCCAGGAGATCATCTACAAAACTATTGCAGCTATTCCAAAAAACTATGGGAACTCGCCTGTAATGCTTACCGCCTTCTACAGGGAAGGAGTGATGAATAATCAGGAACTTCAGGTATACTCGGAAGCTGTTCTGGAGATCTATAAGAGTTCATATACAAGTACTCTGCTGAACGACCAGATCAAGATTTATAAAAGCCGGAAAGTCGAAAACACAACGTCGCATGATACTCTTTCAGTGAGGCTTAAAGCTGGTCTCAACACCTGCCTTGAACTGGATGGCATAAAGAATCTGTTCGATTTTATAGCAAGGGAGAACATGGCAGAGTATATATACAGGATATCCGATATTGTCTCTGCAGATGATGAAGCGGTTTATGTCATTGATTTTGAACAGAGGGAAGGCATTGACCTTCCAAGGTACAGGGGAAGCGTTTATATTAACACAGATGATTTTGCAATTATGAAGGCTGATTTCGAGCTTCATCCCAAGTACATAAGACAGATGAAGGATTCCTTCATTACAAGCTCATCACGCGGTATTTCTACATGGCCTGTTACAGTGAAATACTCTGTAAGCTACACAAAGATGAATGGCAGGTACTATCTTTCGCATGTCAGAGGCGATCTGCTATTCTCATCAAAACAGAAGAAAAAGCTTTTCAGCACCCAGTTCAGCGTATTTTTTGAGCTTGCCATTACAGGAATCAGTACCACAAATGTAAGCAGGTTCGACAGGGAAGAACTTGCTCCCATCCATTCGATTTTTTCGGAGACGATCACAGGTTATGATGCGGGTTTCTGGGGAAATCAGGATTTCCTCAAACCCGAGGATAACCTTATCCAGGCACTCAAAAATGTAAAGGTAAAGCTCCTGGAATTCCCGGGAGACCAGAATTAGTATTTATCAATCATCTGGTACAGGGCACTAAGATCGGGAGTGAGAACCACATCTGTCCTCCTGTTCTTCTGCCTCGCATCAGACGTATTCCTTGAATCGACAGGCATGAATTCACTGTGGCCGGCAGCGGTAAGACGTTTGGGGTCAATTTTAGATCCATCCAGAAGAACGCGCACAACCGTTGTTGCCCTTTTAACGCTTAAGTCCCAGTTATCCTTGAGCTGTCCGCTTCCCGGATTATATGGAACGTCATCGGTATGCCCTTCGATCGTAACCTGTATATCAGGATTTTTTTCAAGGACGCCGGCAAGCTTTTTAAGCGCGTTCTTTCCATTAGCATCTATGTCCCAGCTGGCTGTTTTGAAAAGAAGTTTTTCGTCGAGTGAAACATAAACCTTGCCGTTCTTCATAGTAACGGTCAGCCCGTTATTCTCAAAACCGAGAAGCGCTTCGGAGACCCTGTTTTTAAGTTCAGATGCGATTTTTTTCTGGGCATCGAGTATTTTTTCAAGTTCAACAAGTCTTGCATTTCTTTTTTCCAGTTCATATGAAAGCTCATCAAGAGATGCCTTCTTGGTATCGAGGTTTGCTTCGAGCTGTTTCAGCAGATCTTCCTTCTTCTGAAGGTTTTGCTGTGCAGTCTGAAGTTCAGCAAGAAGTTTCTGGGTATCCTTCACATTACCCCTGATCAGGTCTTCGTGAGCATTCTGCAGTTCATTATACCTTGCAGATATCTTGTTGTATTCATCAACTGCCTTATCGCGCTCTCCCTGAGCCTTTAAGATCTCATCGCCGGCTGTATCTGCTTTTTTCTGAAGCGAGGCAAGCTTAGCCGTAAGCTCTTTGTTTGTCATCTCAAGTCCTATATTCTGAGTCTTGAAATCGTCTCTTTCATTCATGAATTGTTTGCTCGTATCCTGCAGAGTCTTGAATTTCTTCCCTGAGACACATGAAACGGCAGAAAGTGCAACCAATGCTGCAAGAGTATATATCACAATTTTATTCATGACCATAAAGTATTTATATTATAACAATTTACTCATAAAAATATTGCTGTCATCCACGTCTGACGAAGCAAAAATAAGAAAATCCGTCTTAAGCTTCAGCAAACACAAGGGAATAATAATTGTTATATTTGCAGGTTATTTTTCAACCGATGAATACTGAGGACAATCTGCTGTTTAAAATTTCATCTCCCGAAGATCTCAGAAAGCTCGCTCCTGCCGACCTGGTAAGGGTCAGCGATGAGCTTCGCAGGTACATCATCGATATTGTAAGCAATAACCCTGGTCATTTCGGTGCCAGCCTGGGTGTTGTCGAGCTTACAGTTGCCCTTCACTATGTTCTTAACACTCCTTACGATAAAATAATTTGGGATGTAGGTCATCAGGCTTATGCCCACAAGATACTCACCGGCAGGCGCGACAAATTTTACACAAACAGAAAATACAAGGGCATCAGCGGTTTTCCGAAGATGGCAGAGAGCGAATATGACGCCTTTGGAACAGGCCACTCTTCCACTTCAATTTCTGCAGCGCTGGGAATGGCAGTAGCGGCAAAGAGCAAGGGAGAAAAAAGACAGGTCGTTGCAGTTATCGGCGACGGAGCCATGACGGCAGGTGAAGCTTTCGAAGGTCTGAATAATGCAGGAATTGCAAAGTCCGATCTTCTTGTCATCCTTAATGACAATAACATTGCGATTGATCCCAATGTCGGGGCACTTAAGGAGTACCTCCTCGATATCACTACAAGTAAAACTTATAACAGGTTCAAGGATAAGGTTTGGAACATGCTTGGCAGGGTTGGCAAGCTCGGGCCGGATGCCAGAACGCTTGCATCACAGCTTGAGGCAGGCTTCAAGAGCACAATTCTTGATAAAAGCAACCTCTTCGAAGGGATGAATTTCAGGTATTTCGGACCAATAGACGGGCACGACGTGCTTCACCTTGTGGATGTGCTTGAAGACCTGAAAAAAATTCCCGGGCCCAAATTGCTTCATTGCCTTACCGTGAAGGGGAAGGGATTTAAACAGGCCGAAGAGAACCAGACCACTTTTCATGCTCCCGGGAAATTTGACAAGGATACAGGCGAGATAATAATTACCTCAAACGGCGATCCTCCTCCCTTCCAGGAGGTTTTCGGGAAGACGATCCTCGAGCTTGCAAGGATGAATGAAAAAATAGTTGGAATAACTCCGGCAATGCCTACTGGCTGTTCGTTGTGCATCATGATGAAGGAGATGCCAGACAGAACCTTCGATGTAGGCATTGCAGAGCAGCATGCTGTAACATTTTCAGCAGGTCTTGCCACTATGGGGAAGATCCCGTTTTGCAATATTTACTCATCATTTATACAGAGAGCATACGACCAGGTAATTCATGATGTGGCGATCCAGAATCTTCATGTGGTATTCTGTATCGACCGCGGAGGACTTGTAGGCTCAGACGGAGCAACGCATCATGGGTTTTTCGACCTGGCCTTCATGCGAACAATCCCCAACATGGTTGTTAGCGCACCTATGGACGGCGTTGAGCTCAGAAACCTGATGTATACTGCACAGCTTGAGAAGAATAGCTTTCCCTTTTCGATCCGTTATCCCAGGGGAAGCAGCCTGGTGCCTGACTGGGAGAGACCATTTGAAGAGATCGAGATAGGAAGGGCGCGGCTTCTGAGTGAAGGTAAGGACATTGCCGTTCTTAGCATCGGACGTCCCGGGAATGATGTTAGTGCTATTGTAAAAAAGCTTGAAAAAGAATCTATTGGTATCACTCACTGGGATATGCGTTTTGTCTCTCCTCTCGATAAGGAAGTGCTTCATTCAGTCTTTAAAAAATTTAAAAGAATAATTACAGTCGAGGATGGTGTCTTAAAAGGAGGATTTGGCAGCGCGGTCATTGAGTTCATGTGTGACAACGAGTATGCGGCTGAAATAAAGCGTCTTGGCATTCCTGATTATTTTGTAGAGCAGGGGACGCAGGAGGAGCTTTATGCCGAATGCGGATTTGATGCGGCGGGGATAGAAAAGGCCATTAGGGAGATGCTTTCACCTACCCCTGTGAATCCCTAAGGGATCGGTGAAGCCAACGAGGCCGGGGGGATATAGAAAAAGGCGACCGGCGACCGGTTACCGGTAACCGGAAGAATAAGTAGAATAATACAAAAATATTTTCTATTTTCGCAAGCCTGTAAAAGGTGTTTTTTTGATTGCACGATTGCATGATTGAATAGATGCCCGGATGGCAGGGCCGAGCGTGAAGAAATTGCCCTGTGGGCAATTTTAGCGAGGGGCCAGGCTGCAGGGGTGGCCAATTCCGCCATCCCATTTACCATGCAGAGTTCTTTTAAAATATTGGGATTTCTAAAGATCTACCGAATTATATAGATGCCCGGATGGCGGAATTGGTAGACGCGCTGGTCTCAAACACCAGTGGCAGCAATGCTGTGGGGGTTCAATTCCCCCTCCGGGTACTAAAATGCCGGTCCTGACGTTCCTGACCGTAAGCGTCAGCATTCGATCCCGGCTCCGGGTACAAAACCTTTCTGAAAAGAGAGGTTTTTGTTTTTAAGTAATCAAAACGATGCTTTCTGTTATTCCAGATCGACCCAGAAATCCGGTTTTGCAGTAAAGCCCGCATATTCACATAAAGAACAGACTTTTGTCGCAAAGCCAAGGCCCAAAAATTTCCCGTCATAGTCCAGAACAGGTCCCACGAATGTGAAATCACCATTGGACCAATCCTTCTGAGACGTCACGAATTCAACGCAATCGGTACTATAATGGGGGAGATAAAGCGGATCAAGTTCGTGCGCTGTGATAAAGATCCGTTTCTGAGTCACTGCTGAAACTTCAAAATACCCAAGCACCATTTCGCTAGCATCATTCACATTATAAATATTACTGATAACCGGGTAAGGAGGAGAATTAAAAATATCTCCGCCAGACTCACTCACTTTTTTAAGATTATTCCAGAAACCATATTCCTTCTCTGAAACCGAATACTGTTTTACAAGAATACTATATTGCTGTGTAAGCCTGTCTGATTTAACCGGAGCTATAAATTGAATCAGCTGCTTATTAATGTAATTTGCCTCACCCGGCAGGATTGAATTGGTCACTATCTCTCCCGACATATTCCTTTTCCAGCATACGTCTTTAACAAGAGGCACCTCATTAAAAGTGGAATCATTAATATAAATGTATCTCTGAGGGATTGGAATAAGGAATTTCCATACTTCTTCAAATGCCCAGCGAAAGTACTGGTTCTTTCCCGTGGCTTCGGATGAATTCAGGAATATTTTTATTCCGGTAAACGATTCTCCAAGGTTCCCGGAAATTTCCTCACCCTTCTCATAATAAATTGTATCTATACCGGCAACGGGTAACATCGTGCACACTTCAGACCTGTACTCTTTCCCATCACTTGTCAGGATATGCAAGGTGTACTTCTGACCAATGACACCTGTAAATGCAGTACCGTCTGTAACATAATATCCGTCACCATAATTTTGAAGGTGCGTTTCTATTCCATCTCCGTCAGTTATATAAACATTGGCATCAGTGATCTTTTCCGGGGTGGAATATTCCCGGCCGGTTGTCCGGCATAATTTTATTTTATAGGAACTGCTTTCGTTGGTTATGAGGCCTTCAACTACCAGAAGTGATTTATAGTTTTTGATGTTCAGATAATATGGATCGATGCATGACGCCACAGCAGCCAAAACAATAAATGCAAAAATCCGCTTCATTACTGTCATCCTCAGGTAAATATTAAAGAAACTTTCATTATTCCAGATCGATCCAGAAATCAGGTTTTGTGGTAATGCCGGCATATTCACATAAGGAACAGACCTTTGTTGAAAAAACAAGTTTCAGAAGTTTACTTTGGCCAACAGGGTCCCCAAGGATATCACCAGATTTTAAAAGGGGCATAATAAAAGTAAACTCACCGGTTTCCGTGAACATACGGTATATTTCAGCCCACGTTGGTCTTTTCCCCCCAGGCCAATCATCCGGAGACTTCGCGATTGCAACGCAATCGGTCTTGTAATGAGGGAGATACAGCGTATCAAGTTCGTGTGCCGTTATAAATATCCGTTTCCGGCTCACCGCTGACACTTCAAAATATCCAAGCACCATTTCGCCGGCATCATTAACATTATGAATATTACTGATAACCTTGTAGGGCTGCGAATCAAAAATATCACCACCGCTTTCACTTACTTTTTTAAGATTATTCCAGAAATCATATTCCTTTTCCGAAATCGAATACTGTTTTACCAGAATACTATATTGTTGTGTCAGCCTGTCCGACTTAGCAGGAGCTATAAACTTAATCAGCTGCTTATTAATATAATTTGCTCCGCCGGAAAGGATTGAATTGGTTATTATCTCTCCCGATTGGTTCTTTTTCCAACAGACGTCTTTTACAACAGGCACCTCTTCGAAATAGAAAATGGTATCCCTGAAAATAGTACATGTATATCTCTGGGGACCTGGCATAATAAATTTCCATGCTTCTTCAAATGTCCAGCGGAAGTATTGGTTCAATCCTGTCGCATCGGCTGAATTCAGGAGTATTTTTATCCCGGTAAACGATTCTCCCAGTGTTCCTGAAATCTCTTCGCCCTTCTCATAATATACTGTATCAATTCCGGCACCGGGTAACATAGTACATTCCTCAGATTTGTACTCTTTACCGTCGCTGGTAATGATCTGCAGGGTATACTTCTGACCAATAACGCCTGTTAATGAAGTACTGTCTGTCTTATAGTATCCATCACTACAATTTTGAAGATGCGTCTTTATTCCATCTCCGTCGGTGAAGTAAACATCGGCATCAGTTATCCTTTCCGGGATAGAGCTTCCCTCATTTACTGTCCTGGACAACTTTATTTTATAAGAGCTGTTTTCGTTGGTGATCAGGCCCTCAACAACCAGCAGTGATTTATAACCTTTTATATTGGGATTATACGGATCGATACACGAGGCTGCAGCAACCAGAATAATAAATGCAAGAATCCGCTTCATTGCTGTCATTATGATATATATCAAGTCAGATGAATTACTTGATTTTCAAAGGTATCATGCTCATTCCGCGTTTCCCATCGGCAGTGATTCCTCCGATAACAATGGTATAGGTACCACCCTCGTCGGATGTATAGAATTGAATCTGTGTTCTGCCTTTGATCCCCGTTTTTACATAAGGATCCCAGAAAATTGTGTTGCGGAAATCTGGAACTGTGCTTGTCTTAAGGGAATCGGAACTGTAATCTGGCATAAAGAAACCTGATTTCTCCTGAGCCCCTTCAAAGATCTGTCTGAAAACTGAATTTTCTGGTTCCATGACACTCCCGTTCCCTTTATTTGTAACAAAATTAACAATCCCTTCAAAAATAAAATCTTTGTAATAATATTTGGCATCTATTATATCAATGTATTCAAACTCCTTCGAAGGTACCTTAAGAAGTGCTTCAACGTCATGTACCGGGACTCCGTCAACAAGGACAATGGCCTGGTTTTCAAATCTCTCAAAAGGATTCTTGCTGATTACCTTCAGGCCGATATCCTTATTTTTCCTGTAAACAGCTACTTCAGGCAATAGCTCCTTGACAACCTCCCTGATATCTGTCAGCTCAATAAAATCGGCCATTTTTACCCGGCGGGAAGGAGTGCCGTAGAAAGTAGCGATCCTCGTATTTTCTGCAGGCAGATCGGTTTTCTTACCCAGCTGGTCGTATACGGAACCCACCTGGGTGCCTATAATTGCCTTATTTATACCTTCGAGCCTGCTGCTATCGATCACGGGGAACTGATAAGTATAATCATCAAAGACAGTGCTGAATGGCTGGTCAAGCTCCACATAAACATCCCTGATGTTCTTCGACAGAGGCTGAATTACAATTTCACCAGGACCAAATTGATCTTTGACAACAAATAAAAATTCGCCGTTATAGTTGGTTCGTGAAAAACGGCACCTGTCTGTTTTCCCGACAAAAGAGAGTGATATTTCAGCATTCTGCAACGGTTCACCCGATGAGATGTACCTGATAGTTCCGGTTACGAATTCTCCTTCAATTTCCGGCAATCTTCCCTGTGGCCGTCTGAACGAACCCGATAAAGTATCTGACAGAAAACCAGGGAAATCATTCATCCCTTCGGAGAATACAAGCGGTGACCTCACAACTGAGACGAACATATCGGCATCAACTGGTTTTCCTGATTTGTCGGTCGCATAAATATCAATCTGAACTCTTTCCCTCTGGCCATACAGACCCTGCATGGGATTGATCTTTATGTTTATCTGATTATTGGGATCTTCTTCTGCCTGACCTGTAACTGATACCGGATTGTCGGTAAGCGGATCATTGCTATTCCCAGGGGTAGGATCATCAGAAGGGGACAATAAATTAAATATCTTCTTGAAAGGATTTATTATGAATATCGGTTTATAAACATCACGGTCGGCAGTGGAATTAAGCATCCACTTTGTATAGGCCCGGATCAGATAATTACCCGAGGTAAGGGTATCAGAAAGCCGTATAAATGCCGAACCGGAAGTTCCTTCCACCATCACCTTAATCTGATTCAGGGGATTGAACTGTGTATCCAGCAACTCCACATATACTATTTTGCTCAGGTTATCGGGGCAACCCGTAAGACCACTTAACTTATAAATCTTCAGCCATATTTGTTCCCCGGATATGTAAATATCCCGGTCGGTCCTGACATCGAGATTTTCGGTATAGCTTCCGGCTGAATAATTATCGATATTATTCGGGAGGGTCTGTGCGCCGGATGAGCTGCTAAAAAGAAAAATCCAGCAAATAAGATTGATTTTCAATATGCGTAAATACCATGATCCCATTATCTTTCATTATTATAAATCTACCCAGAAATCCGGTTTTACAGAAACGCCGGAGAGTTCACATTCTGAACAGATATTCGGTGCAAAAACAAGTTTCATAAGGTTCCCGTCAGAGTCTAAAATCGGTCTCACGAATACAAAATCACCAGAGAACATATAGCCATTATATATCTCAAGAAAGGTCGGCGGGCGGGACATTATACCTCCAGGCGGATAATCAGATGGAGACTTTACGTATTCTACGCAATCGGTTTTATAATGTGGAAGATTAAGTGTATCAAGTTCATGGGCTGTTATAAATATCCGTTTCTGGCTTACCGCCGACACTTCAAAATATCCCAGCACTATTTCATTGGCATCATTCACATTATGAATATTACTGATTACCGGATAAGGCTGCGCATCAAAAATATCTCCGCCGTTCTGGCTTACTTTCTTAAGATTATTCCAGAAATCGTATTCTTTTTCCGAGACCGAGTACTGCTTTATCAGGATACTATACTGTTGTGTAAGTCTGTCTGATTTAGATGGTGCAATGAATTGAATCTCCTCCTTGTCAATGTAATCAGACTGATCTGCCAGAATGGAATTCGTCACTATATCACCCGATTTACTATTTTTCCAGCAGATATCTTTTACAACAGGTATCTCTTCGAAAGAAAAAGCAGTATCATCAATAATAGTACATTGGTATCGCGGAGGGCTATCCAAAATGAATTTCCATGTTTCTTCAAATGTCCAGCGGAAAAACTTATTCATTCCGGTTGCGCTACCTGAATTCAGGTATATTTTTATCCCTTCAAGGTTTTCTCCCAGGCTGCCCGAAATCTCTTCACCCTTCTCGTAATATATTGTGTCAATAGCCGGAACGGGAAACATTATGCACTCCTCAGACTTATACTCTTTCCCGTCACCGGTAAGGATCTGCAATGTGTATTTCTTACCTACAACGCCTGTAAATGAAGTGCTGTCTGTCTTATAGTATCCGTTGCCGCAGTTTTGAAGGTGCGTTTTTGCGCCGTCTCCGTCAGATATATAAACATTGGCGTCAGTTACTTTTTCAGGAACAGAACTATCACTGCCGGTCGTCCTGCATAATTTAATTTTATAAGAACTGTTTTCGTTTGTGACAAGGCCCTCTACGACCAAAAGTGATTTATAACCTTTAAGGTTAAGATTATAAGGATCTATACATGAAACTGCAGCAACAAGAATAATAAATGCAAAAATCCGCTTCATTGCTGCCCCAGTTATCAATAGATTAAATAAGAATTAACAATTATAATTGGCTTAAACACCAATTGAGACAAAAATAACATATAAAAAATTCCCTGACGATTGAAATAAATAATATTTTTATAAAATAATCCATACACAATCATTTTGTGTTATTTTAGAAGTAATTATATCCGCATATATTTAATTGAGCTCTGATTTGAAAAAACATATAATTCCTTTTATTATCATTTTATTATGTCCTCCCGTCTGGGGACAGGCTCAAAACAAAGCTGCCAATCAGAAGGAATATCTTACCAAAATGTATTTTCAGACCTTCGCCACTTCCAATGATTTTGTTGATGGCAAAGAGTATTTTAACTATGCATACAAAAGCAAAAACACTCCATTGCTTTTTTCCGGAAAGAATTTTAATGCTGTGCTGTTTATGGATGGCAGGCAATATAATAATATCAGACTTCAATATGATTCTTTTATAGATGAGGTGATATATATTGACACATCGAGGGTAATTAATTATCAGTTCCCGAAGGTCGTTCTTAAAAAAAATGCTGTCGATGGCTTTATTTTAATTACAGGTATCGACAGTATGAAGTTCGGGAATATAAAATTTCTGAATGACAGTGTAAATAAAACTGACGGGGGTTACTATGAGGTCGCTTATAACGGTCCTTCAAGATTCCTTATCAAACACAGGGCAATTCTATATATAAGCGATGCAAGGAATGAATATAAATATTCACCTGAAAAATTAATCCTTAAAGATGGAATTTATCACAAAATAAGGAATAATAAAGAATTGCTCAAGTTGTTCAGCAGCCGGTCGCGGGAAATAAATACGTTCCTCCGCAGGAACAGGATCAATGTCAGGAAAGCCGGTAAGGAGGAGTTAGCTGAAACACTAAAATACTGTGATGCACTGGTAAAAAAACAATAAAATGAGGAGAATCAGGAATATAATCATATTGTTGTTTTTACCCCTGACGCTTGCTGCCCAGGATAACAAGCTGTCACTTCAGTTCAGCCAGATCCTGTTCAGGGACCTTGCAGATACCATTCAGAAAACCATCCCGGTAAAAATCTATTATTCGAATAAATGGGTCGACTCGCTGTATCTGAGAGTAAATGCTGAAAATGAATCTCTTTCTGCGCTACTGAACAAATCCCTTTCAAACAGCGGATTGTCATTTTTTATTACTGATGATAACAAGCTGATCCTTTCCAAAGGATATACCATCAAGACGAATTTTCTTAAAGAGTATCGTGAATTTCTTAAGAAAAAAGTAACAATGCCTGATACTGTCGTTTATTACACGGCGCCAGAAAAAAAAGATGAAAGCACTATAAATGATGAATACAAGATATTCAAAATCGGGAACCTTTCAAACCTGAAAAAATCAGGACCTGCGCATCTTTCCGGTAATCTGAAGGTCATCGGGTCAGGAGATCCTGTCGTCGGAGCTATTATATATGTGGATAAGCTCAAAGCAGGTGCAGTAACCAATAATGCCGGTTATTATTCACTGGAGGTCCCAAAGGGACAATATCAGATTGAATACAGGATGGTTGGGATGAAGACCACCAGACGTAACGTTATTTTATATTCAGATGGCACTCTTGATGTGGGACTTGTGGAGAGTACCAATCTCCTGAAAGAAGTCACTGTCTCTGCCAGTAAGGAGAACAATGTACGTGATGTAAAAATGGGTATTGAAAAAATAAGCATGAAAATGTTAAAACAGATACCCATGGGGCTCGGCGAAGTTGACCTGTTGAAGAGCTCCCTTATGCTGCCAGGGGTTCAGTCTACAGGTGAAGCGTCGAATGGGTTCAACATCAGGGGAGGGAGCATTGATCAGAATCTTATCCTTTTTGATGGAGCACCCATTATCAATCCTTCTCATTTCTTCGGTTTCTTTTCAGCTTTCAATTCAGATATCATTCAGGACGTGACTCTTTATAAAAGCGGAATACCTGCAAGATACGGAGGACGTGTCTCCTCAGTCATGGATATCATTCTGAAAGAAGGATCAATGGAAAAATTCAATGTTAGCGGCGGGATAAGCCCCATGACAGGCAGGCTCATGGTTGAAGGACCTATTGTTAAAAACAAGAGTTCGTTCATCATAAGCGGCAGAACTACATATTCAGACTGGGTGCTCGGCAAGCTAAAGGACAATCAGTTGAAACAGAGCAGTGCGGGGTTTAATGACATTCAGGGTCTTCTGACATTCGATATAAACAAAAAGAATTCAATCTCAGTCTCCGGTTATTTAAGCACCGACCATTTTGAGTTGTATAAAGAAAGTGCAATCGAATATGAGAATCTGACATCCTCAGTTAAATGGGACCACAGGTTTAATAGCCGGTTCTCGTCTGAATATTCCGCAATATTAAGCAATTACAGCTACCGGCTTGATTCAAAGGATAATCCAATGACAGATAATTCTCTGAAATATAAGCTGGATCAAACTATTTTCCGGGCCGATTTCACTTATCTCCTTTCGGAACAGAATAAGATGGAATTCGGACTGGATGCAACGAACTATATGCTTTCACCCGGAAATCAAGTTCCTTTAGGGTTATTATCAACTAAAGAAGCAAAATCACTTGAGAAGGAGCATGCAATTGAACCCTCACTCTATTTTTCTGATGAATATGAATTTACTCCAAGATTTGTTGTTTCTGGAGGCCTCCGTTTTACTATGTTTTCATCATTTGGTCCGAAATCGGTGTACCAATATGCGGAAGGTCTTCCCCGGACAGTGGGGAACATGACAGACACACTGTTTTACAAATCTGGTCAGATCATAAAAATGTATCCTGAACTTGAATACAGGTTTTCCTCAAGATTCATTATCACACCTGACATATCTATAAAAGGAGGCTTTCAGAGAAACTACCAGTACCTTAACATGATCTCCAACACCACTTCAATGTCTCCGACGGATATCTGGAAACTAAGCGACAACTTTGTAAAACCTCAGAGGGGAGACCAATTTTCATTTGGGATTTATAAAAATTTCAACAGAAAAGGCTCAGAATTATCGATTGAAGCCTACTATAAGAATCTTAAAAATATTATCGATTACAAAGGAGGGGCTGTTCTCCTGATGAATGAACATCTCGAGACAGATATTCTTAATGCGACGGGGAAAGCTTACGGAATTGAATTTATGCTGAAAAAAGAAACCGGAAAGATCACGGGATGGATAAGTTACGTGTATTCCAGATCGTTTCATAAAGTAGCCGGTAACTCTGAGGAGGAGACAATAAACGGAGGCAAGTACTTCCCTGCTGATTTTGATAAGCCTAATGATCTGAAACTTGTAACCAATATTAAATTTCTCAGAAGGCTGAATTTTACTACAAATTTGGTTTACAGTACCGGCCGTCCTATAACATACCCCGTTGCCTATTTCAATTTCTACAATGTAACCAGAGTATTTTATTCTGAAAGAAACGAGTTCCGTATTCCAGATTACCTGAGACTTGATTTATCGGCAACTTTTAATGGCAATCTTAAAGCCAGGAAATTAAATCATTCATCATTTAATTTTACTGTTTACAATGTCCTCGGCAGGAGAAACCCCTATTCAATCTATTTCAAAATTGAGGATGGAGTAGTCAATGGTTATAAGATGTCGATTTTCGGACAGCCTATCTTCATGTTGACTTATAATTTCAGGATCAGGGGCAATGCCTCTACAGATTTTTAAGCATCCAGATATTGCATCCGAAATGGCCTGAATTTCCCATCGGGCCATCAATCATTCCGAATCCGGCTTTTTCGTATAATCCGATAGCTTTGCTCAGTTCGGGAAGCGATTCAAGATAAACCTGTTTATATCCCAATTCCCTTGCAGATTCAAGGCTCTTTTCAAGCAGCTTTCGCCCGGTTCCTTTTCCACGTTGCGAAGAAACCAGGTATAACTTAACCAGCTCGCAGCATCCTTCCGGAAGGCCTGTTGTGGAATAGATTCCGCAACCTCCTATTATCTTTCCGTTCTCCTCAGCAATCCAGTAAACCGATCCATGTTTCAGGAACAGAGAAAAGAGGTCGTCAGTTGTCGGATCAAAATATACCGTCCCTGGTCTGGCTATGTCAAATTCCCTGAAAACGGAACGTATCAGGTCAGCTATCTCCTTATTGTCTCTCTGCTCGAGGTTTCTGAAAATAGTGCTCATGAAAAAGATTATTAATAATTGAAATTTAATCAGATAATGTCGGCTGCTTCACCTGCCGGTTCTGATTTTATCTGCAGCTCTGCTGCAGCAGCAGGGTTTATATCCATCCTGTCGTAGAGAGGTTTCACCAGGGTTTTAAGTTTAGGAAGCTTTTTAAGAAAGACCAGAGCTCCTGCTACACTTGCTAAACCTCCAATAAGAATTGCAAATTGAGTACCGAAAAGCTTTGCCATGGAACCTGCCAGCAGGCTTCCGAAAGGGGCAGTTCCCATTATAGCCATCATGTAAAAGCTCATTACACGGCCACGTTTGTCGTCATCAGTGATAGTCTGCAGAATAGTATTGCTCGATGCTGTATTAAGCATCAGTCCAAGCCCGATGAAGATCATAAGTGCCAGAGTCGCCGGAAAGAAGTTTGTAAATGCCAGCATGATAAGTCCGACTCCGAAAAGAGTTGCTGAAACGGGAACTATTCTGCCAAGCCTGAGAATCGATTCGCGTGATGCAAGGTATGCTGCGCCAAGGAGTGCTCCGATACCGGCAGCGCCCATAAGGAATCCAAATGTATCAGAACCGCCATGCAGGATCTCTTTAGCAAAAACCGGCATCAGAACCTGGTATGAAGATCCCATCAGGCTAACAACAGCAAGCAGGATTATAAGATGTTTTATAGGTGCGAAACCAAAAGTATAATCGAAACCATCCTTAAGTTCCCTGAACATCCTAGTCTCTTTTCTGGCTATCTCTTTCTTCGGAACATGCATCATAAGCAGTGAGGCTATCACAAATATGTAGCTGATTGCATTTATCAGGAAGCAGACTCCCTCCCCCGTGGTTGCAAGCATTATTCCGGCAATTGAAGGTCCTATGATCCTGGCCCCGTTGAACATCATCGAATTGAGTGCGATGGCATTCCCGAGATCTTCCTTCTTTTCAACCATTTCAATTACAAACGAATGCCGGGAGGGAACATCGAAGGCGTTTACACATCCAAGTATACTGCTCAGGAGAACAATATGCCAGATCTGAATTACCCCCGTAAGCGCAAGGATAGCGAGGATGAATGCCTGGATCAACGAAATTATCTGAGTGATCAGCAAAACCTTATACCTGCTGAACCTGTCGGTGATCACTCCTGCAACAGGAGCAAGGAGAAATGTAGGGATCTGTCCTGCAAAACCGACTACACCCAGGAGGAATGCTGACCCCGTCATGTGATATACCAGCCAGGGCATTGCAATACGCTGCATCCATGTACCGATAAGTGAAACACTCTGTCCACTGAAAAACAAACGGTAATTCCGGTACTGCAACGACCTGAACATTATTTTAAACTTCAGGAATATATTGCTTTTCGGAGCCTCTTCCAAGATGATTTAAATTTGCTCTAAATGTAATAGCTTTTACTGTAGATCAGAAATCCTTTGTGTTTCATAGTGATTTCCCTATATGATCTCCTGTTAAATATTTTAATTAACCACGGAGTTTCAGGGTGTTTCATGGAGTAAGAACACGGGCTATCCGTGTAGCTCCATGAAAACTCTGTGTTACTCAGCGGTAAAAAGGATTTTTCCTGCAATCAACTATTAAAAGATATTTGCCAGGTATAGAATAATGATTCCTGCAATTGTAATTGATGATACTCCAACCGGGAACCAGACAGGCGCAATCCATGGCTTCGGTATAAGAAAGAGGACATCTATCGTCTTCAGTGAAGGAGGCCATTTTATTAAGATGTAAAGCGAGACGTAATAAAAGAGGTCCCAGAATGCGAATGTCCATAGGAAGAAAATACCCTTTTCAAGCCATGTGTTTCCGACAAGATAAGCTATAACGACAAGCATGATTATTGTGGCAGCTTCTCTTGTCATTTCAATATTAAGATACCTTTTCGGGAATTTTTCAACTGACTCTTTATTGGATTCTGAGTCAAGCATCCCCAACGCTTTTCGCAGGTAAACGACAACCACTCCTTCGAAATGTGCCATTGCAATTCCGAAAACAGCAAGCATTATCAGCTTCATTAACGTGGTTCCCATAAATCGAAGAGTTATATTATCACTTGATCATGGCCTCAACAATATTTATTGCATCAGCTATACACTTTTCACATTTAATATCAAACAGTTTCTGGTCAATTATCTTCTTGTGATCTGCAGGATTACTCATATCGAGTCCGTTAAGAATTTCCCTGCAATTTACCGATCCGTTCAATATTTTAAATTCGTTGAAAAATTCCCTGGTCTTTAAATAAGTAATGTCTTTTTTTTCTTCCGGATCGTTGAGAGCCCTCCCATACTTTAATCCGAGAACCATTATTGCGCCGGTAACAGCTCCGCATGTCAATTGTTGCCTGCCCATTCCGCCGCCGAATGCACACGAAATTTTCAAACAATCGTCTTCGGATAATCCCGATTCTGTTCTGAAAGCTGCCAGCACAGATTGGGAACAGTTAAATTTGTCTCTGAAATACTTTATTGCCTTTTCCTGCTTATTCATTTTATTCCTGTTTTTTTCATACAATTTACATAATCGGATTCAGACCAACTGAAACTTTTCAATATAGCTTTTAATATACGAATCCTTCTCCCTTGATTTATATTGCATTATAAACCGGGGATGTTCAAGCGGAACTATCTCTTTGAAAAACCCGAATTCATAATTCAGCCAGTCAAGGTATTTAAAGTTTTTGCCAGTTCCGAGGCAGAAGCACACATCGCGCTTAATTCCAAATTCCAGCTGCTTATTTAGTGATGAGACCGCAAAATCCTTTATTGCTGCAGTCATCTGCCTGCTATCATAGTAATTATAGTTGGTCTCCTTCCCCCCTTTCCCGGCAGATGTAAACCCAAGCGGACTTACAGAGCTGATGTAAAAACCGTCATAGAACTTTTCCGGTCCGCCGTACTTTTCTATCATGTCATAAATAAAAACCGATGATGTCTCAAAAGATTTAAGTCCGGGGATGGTCAATCCGCATTTCTCCTTTAACCTGACAGTATCGGTAAATGGTATGCCTGTAACGCCCGCTCCGAACCGGCCCGGGTTAATTCCCAGTATCAGGTGACGTTGCTTGTTATCGCTGTAATATTTTCTGTAAAATAATGATACAACCGTCATCACTTCAGGGTTATTCCTGAAAGGATTCATGACAGAAATACCTTCCGGCAGGATGTTTTTAAAGTCGAGGCTTAAGCAGAATGAGATTATTTTGTCGGCAAAAGTATCCATGTCCTGAACAGAACCGGATGCCTAATTCTTCACGCAGCGGACAGAGTACCTGTTCGTTTTTTCAGCGCCATGAATATCGGGCATATCTTCTTTCCTTGATAAGTCTATCACCGGCTTGTCATTTATCAGGAGATAGCTGAAATATTCAGCTTCATTCTGTCCGTACTCAGTCGATGTCCAGTAATAAGCGCTTTCATCCATTTCGGAGAATGTTCCTTCATAGTCCTGCATTCCCGCAAGCTGGACCATGAATGTGGCGGGGCCTGAACCCCGGTTCCCTCTATTGTCATTAATTTCAGACTGATCCATCAATGAACGGAATTCGGAGCCTGAAGGAAGATGCCATCCATCGGGACATGCTTTAAGTGCGGTTTTCCAGTCGTACAATGACCCGTAGGTAGCAACATTGTCCGAATTATTATCAAAACTATATGACGCTTCTCCGGTTATCTTATATTTTAAATTCTCAGCCATCCAGGTTGTACCTCCTGCTGAGATTGTTCTGTATGTATTGCCGTCACGCGGATCAATGAATTTATTCTGAGCCGACACGTTCAGTACAAGTGCTGTTACAAAAAGAGAAGCAAAGATCTTTTTCATTATAATTGATTTTCAAAATATTTAAAAATTCCCCGGCAAAAATAATGATTGTATATTAATTTAACGTTTGAAAAATGAAATTGTTATAAACCGGAGTATATTGCTGACAAGGTTTGTATGGAGGATCAACAGGTGCGCGTGAAGCTGAAATCCTTATAATTATCATATTTCAGTTAAGAACCTTCGTATAAATATGTAACTTTGGGCGCTCTGGTAAAAGGTAAAGATATGGCAGTAAAGGATCCCATTAAGCCTTATGGCGAAAAACAGATGGCTTTTGATAAGCGATACCTTGAAATGGCTCTTATCTGGGCCCGGAACTCATACTGCCTCCGGCGGCAGGTGGGTGCTCTTATTGTCAGGGGAAAGATGATCATTTCCGATGGCTATAACGGAACACCTTCAGGATTTGAAAATGTGTGCGAGGACGAAAATAATGTCACCAAGCCGTACGTATTGCATGCTGAAGCCAACGCTATTACCAAGGTGGCCAAGTCAAACAACTCTAGCGAGGACTCAACCCTTTATGTTACTACATCGCCATGCATGGAGTGTGCCAAACTGATCATTCAGTCAGGCATCAGAAGAGTTGTTTACTGCAACAAGTACAGGATAACTGACGGCCTTGACCTGCTGAAACGGGCGGGAATAGAACTGGTATATATTGATCCCGAAAATAACATTTATGAACAGGAATAACTCATCAAGAAATATTTTGCTCCCGCTGCTTCTGGCAGCAACTCTTGTAATCGGAATAATGCTCGGGTTTTACCTTCCGAGACGCACTGACATCCCCCAGCATTCAGGCATATGGTCAAGAAATGATAAGATAAACAATATTCTGAACCTGATAGAATCAAATTATGTCGACTCCGTAAACCGCAAGGACCTTGTGGAAGCAGCAATTCCTGCCATCCTGAAGAAACTGGATCCTCATTCCGTATATATTCCTGCACGGGATCTGGCCAGGGCAAACGAGCCGCTTCAGGGTAATTTTGAGGGAATAGGTATTTCGTTCAATATGGCGACTGACACTATCCTTGTAATAAGCACCATCCCGGGAGGCCCTTCTGAAAAGCTGGGATTACAGGCTGGAGATAAAATACTTTATGTGAATGATTCCCTTGTTGCAGGGAAAGGAATCAGCGAAGAAAGAGTCATGGGAATGCTAAAAGGTCCGAGAGGAACCATCGTTAAAGTCAGAATCCTCCGCAAGGGACACAAAGATCTTCTTTCATTCGATATTACCCGCGATAAAATTCCAATATACAGCATTGATGTTTCATATATGGTTAACAATACCACCGGTTATATCAAGATCAACAGTTTTGCAATGACAACTTTCGATGAATTCATGAAAGGGCTGACAGAGCTTAAAGCCCTTGGAATGAAAAAACTGATAATTGACCTGAGAGGGAACTCCGGCGGAATCATGGAAGCTGCCATTCAGATTGCTGACCAATTTCTTAAAAAGGATCAGCTGATAGTCTATACAAAAGGAAGAACCCAGCCGCGAAGTGAAGCCAGGGCGACCGGGCAGGGGGAATTTGAAACAGGCGACCTTGTAATCCTGATTGATGAATGGAGTGCCTCGGCAAGCGAGATCCTCGCAGGTGCGATTCAGGATAATGACCGGGGGATAATCATCGGCAGAAGATCATTTGGGAAAGGGCTCGTTCAGGAACCTGTTCAGTTTACCGATGGTTCAGGTATGAGACTGACAATAGCCAGATATTATACTCCTACCGGAAGATCGATCCAGAAACCATATAAAGATGGTTTTGACGAGTATTATGAGGACCTCAATACCCGCTATTCCAGGCATGAATTTGAGAATTCCGACAGTATCCATTTTGATAAACTTCTTAAGTTCACTACCCCCGGTGGAAAAATCGTATATGGTGGCGGCGGAATAATGCCCGATAAATTTGTTCCTTACGATACTACCGGTTTCTCTCCCTATTTTCTTAAAGTAAGACCGCTAATTTACCAGTTCGCACTAAACTACGCCGACAGACATAGAGAATCACTTAATAAATTCACTGAATCCGGGGAACTGGAGAAATATCTGGACAAGCAGGGACTGCTTAACCAGTTTATTGATTTTGCTGCCAGGAAATCAGTCAAACCTGCCCCGGCAGAAATAAAAATCTCAGGTGATGCCATTCATATACAGCTTAAAGCCTATATAGCCCGAAATATTCTGGATAATAAAGGCTTCTATCCTATATGGGAGCAGCTCGACACCACCCTGAAATATGCGATAGAGTACCTGAAGAATTGATGGTTTGCGGCGTGAGGCTTGCGGTGTGCGGCTGAAAAAATGGAGGAGGGTTTAACTTCTTGCGAATGTGCCCAGTATTTTTACCGAAAGTTCTTCTTCCTCGATGAATCCGAGATGGCCTGAATTCTTCAGAATTACCACTTCGGCATTAGATGGCAATTTTACTTTTGTCTGAATAATTTCACAATTGATGTAATTATCCATTTTGCCAAGAACCCAGAGACAGGGGACTTGTCCTTTCTCCATGACTGAAACCCTTGAGGGTCTTGCCATCATACCCTTCAGCACGGCAATTATTCCGCTGTCTGAAACCGAAGATGCTATCTTTTTTGATCTCTGAAGAGCAGTGTTAAATTTCTCAAGGTTCGATTTGGCAAACATCATGGAGACATTATCTGGATACATCAAATCTTTCTTGCCTGCCAGAACTAAATTAATCTCACGCTCTCTTTTATCAAGCGCTTCTGGAGAATCGGCCAATGGGTGCGAATGAAAGAGACAATATCCTGATAACATATGGGGGTACAGTTCTGTAAAAGCAAGGGCTGCATATCCGCCAAGAGAATGGCCTGCCAGGTAAACTTTTTTTATTCCAAGGTTCGTGAGAAGCTCTTTTAAAACCATGGCAATAAATTCCATGGAATGGACTTCTTCAAAGATATCTGACTTTCCATGCCCTGGAATGTCAGGTGTTATAACCCTGAAATCCCTTGCCAGCTTACCTGCATAACTTTCCCACACTTCTGAAGTCTCAAGGTACCCGTGCACAAGTACAATTGTCTTGCCTGAACCTATGTCGTTGCAGAAGATCTTTCCGTTCCTGAATCTGAAGAATTTCTCCATCTTGCTGACTTGTTAGTTGAAGCAATGAATAATAATGAGTAAAATCATAGCTTTTTATGTTTTAACAGACTAATATAGTGCAATATCGTTATTGATATTTCCTGAATTAATTTTTAATTTTATACAAACAATCATTTAGTTGAATTTCAACCTGTAAATATTTCATCTCAAATGAATAAAATTCTTTTTTCATCTCTGTCAAAAAAATTTGTCATGACGCTTGCAGGGTTTTTCCTTCTTCTCTTCCTGCCTCTGCACCTGGTAATCAATCTGATGTTGCTGAAGAGTGATCCTGTTCCTTTTAACAGGGCAGCTCATTTCATGGCAACATTTCCCGTGATAAAAATTATTGAGATTGTTCTGCTGCTGACAATATTAGTTCATATCACCTGGGGTATCTTCCTTCAGATTCAGAACTGGCTGGCCAGGCCGATAGGTTATGCAGGCGGCAATAAATCAGAAACTTCCTTTTTTTCCAGGTTCATGATATGGACAGGAGCTTCGGTCTTAACCTTCCTCGTGCTTCATTTCTTTAACTTTTATTTTATAAAACTCGGATTTGTTCCCGGGAACCCTGAAGATTTTTATTCAGTAGCTCACAGCCTGTTCAAAATACCTGCATACAACTATATATACCTTATATGTTTTGCACTGCTTGGGCTTCACCTTTTTCATGCATTCTCCTCAGCTTTCCAGACCCTTGGGCTAAATCACAGGATATGGACCCCTGTTGTGAATGTCGTTGCATGGATATATGCAATTGCAATACCGGCAGGATTTGCATTCATCTCATTAACACTCTGGCTTTTCAGATAGAAAAAACTTTGATCATGGGAAAACTTATTTCAAAAGTTCCTGAAGGTCCTCTCGCTCAAAAGTGGACCAGGTACAAGTCTTCAGTAAAACTTGTCAACCCTGCAAACAAAAAGAAAGTCGAGATAATTGTCGTCGGAACAGGTCTTTCAGGAGCCAGCGCCGCTTCATCTCTGGGAGAGCTTGGCTACAGCATAAAGAACTTCTGTTACCAGGATTCACCGCGCAGGGCCCACTCTGTAGCTGCGCAGGGAGGTATAAATGCTGCAAAAAACTATCAGAACGATGGGGATTCGGTTTACCGGCTTTTTTATGATATGATAAAAGGGGGTGATTACCGTGCGCGTGAAGCCAACGTTTACAGGGCTGCTGAGGTAAGCAACCAGGTGATAGATCACTTTACTGCTCTCGGTGTTCCCTTTGCCCGCGACTATGGAGGGACACTCGACACACGCTCTTTTGGGGGAGTACAGGTGTCAAGGACATTTTATGCCAAGGGACAGACAGGTCAGCAGTGCCTTCTTGGCTGCTATTCCTCGCTGAACAGGCAAATCAAAAAAGGTAATGTAAAAATGTTCCCGCGCCGCGAGATGCTCGACCTGGTTGTGATCGATGGCAGAGCACGAGGAATTATAACACGAAACCTGATTACCGGAGAAATTGAACGACACGGAGCACATGCTGTGGTTCTTGCAACCGGGGGCTACGGGACAATCTATTATCTCTCAACCCTTGCAGTCAACTCAAACGCTTCGGCAGCATGGAAAGCCCATAAGAAAGGAGCATTTTTTGCAAACCCAAGCTTTGTCCAGATCCATCCTACAAGTGTTCCCCAGCTTAATGAATTCCAGTCAAAGCTTACACTCATGTCAGAGTCGCTCAGGAATGACGGAAGAATATGGGTATCCAAAACGAAGGGAGACAAACGTCCGGCAAACGATATCCCGGAGGATGAGAGAGATTATTACCTCGAGAGAAGATATCCCACCTTCGGAAACCTTGTTCCGAGAGACGTGGCTTCACGGGCCGCAAAAGAAAGATGTGACGCGGGTTATGGCGTGGGTGAAACAGGCCTGGCAGTGAATCTTGACTTCAGGGATGCCATTAACAAACAAGGGAAAAAAGCCATTGAGAATAAATATGGCAATCTTTTCGACATGTACAAGACAATCACTGGGATAGATTCCTACGAGGAGCCTATGCGCATATACCCGGCCGGTCATTATACCATGGGCGGCCTTTGGGTCGATTATGAGCTTATGACAACTATTCCCGGTCTCTATGCAATCGGAGAGTCAAATTTTTCCGACCACGGGGCAAACCGCCTCGGTGCCAGCTCACTTATGCAGGCAGCAGGTGACGGATACTTTGTCCTTCCGAATACAATAAGCAATTACCTTGCCGACCAGATAAGCGTTGCAAAAATAGCGACCGACAAACCGGAATTTGCAGATGCAGAAAAAGCTGCAATGGGAAGGATCAGCAAGCTTATGTCAATTAAAGGGAAGCAGACAGCTTCTTCCTTCCATAAACGCCTGGGCAAGATAATGTGGGATTACGTAGGGATGTCACGGAATGAAGCAGGTTTGAAAAAAGCTCTTGAACTGGTCGGGGAACTGAAGGATGAATTCTGGAAAGATCTTAACATCCCCGGAAATGCAAGCGACCTTAATATGGAACTGGAAAAGGCTGGAAGGGTAGCTGATTACTTCGACCTCGCTCAGCTTCTCATCACTGATGCGCTCAACAGGAAGGAGTCATGCGGAGCCCACTTCAGGGAAGAGTACCAGACACCGGATGGCGAGGCACTTCGTAATGATGAAGAATATGCATATGTTGCTGCCTGGGAATATACAGGTGAAGGTAAACCTCATATTCTTCATAAGGAGGAGCTTAAATTCGAAGAGGTTGAAATGAAAGTCAGAAGCTATAAATAGAAGTGCAAAGGTACAACGGCAAGAAATAAAACAATCAGGCAATATTATGAACCTTACATTAAAGATCTGGCGGCAGAAGAATGCCGGTGCAAAAGGAAATTTTGCGACATACAGGATGGAGGATGTATCTCCCAAAATGTCTTTCCTCGAAATGCTTGATGCACTCAATAAAAAGATGGTAGAGGAAGATAAGGATCCGGTGGCATTTGATCACGATTGCCGCGAGGGAATCTGCGGTTCATGCGGTATGTATATCAATGGCCATCCTCATGGTCCTGTCCCGGCAGTTACGACGTGTCTCTTATCAATGAGATACTTCAGTGATGGTGATACTATTTGGGTAGAACCATGGAGAGCAAAACCATTCCCGGTTATCAAGGACCTTATCGTTGACAGAAGCGCCTTCGACAAGATACAGATTGCGGGTGGTTATATCTCTGTCAATACAGGAGCCGCACCTGAGGCGAATTCGATACCGGCTCAGAAAAAGAATTCCGATACGGCATTTGATTCATCAATCTGTATTGGATGCGGAGCCTGTGTTGCAGCATGCAAGAACGCATCAGCAATGCTGTTTGTTTCTGCAAAGATATCCCAGTTCGCTTTGCTTCCCCAGGGGCGTATTGAAGCGAAGGACAGAGTTCGTGCAATGGTCGAAAAGATGGATGAACTGGGTTTTGGAAACTGTTCAAATACAGGTGCATGCGAAGCTGAATGCCCAAAGGAGATCAAGCTGACAAATATTGCCAGGCTTAACCGTGAGTATTATAAAGCTTATTGACGGGGAACAGAAATAAGTTCCATCCTGTTTACATCAAGGGCTGAAAGAAAACCATAGCCCAGCTCCTTTTCATAAACGCATCCTGTATCAATCGGGATAATATCCGATTTCTCATTAATCAGCTTCTTCACGTAATCGACAAATTTCGGTCTATGCCCGTGAATTATAGTCTTGCCTTGCAGCAGAGGGTTCAGATACAAAGGATTGGATTCCCATATCATTGCTTCAAAATCCGAAAACGGATCTGCGATGAAGTCGTTAAAACCAGCATGGACGAACAGGAAGCTACCTGTCTCATAGTAATATTCAAGTGAACTGAAAAAATCAATATATTTTTTCTCCAGCTGGCTCGCCTCGCTTATTCCGAAACTCTCAAGTGTTGTTGCTCCATTGTTCATCATCCAGAGAGCAAACATCCCGGGATCGGAAATTGAATCGATAAGCATTGCCTCGTGATTCCCTTTGAGTATTGTTATATCAAAACCTTTCTCTTTCAGATCGATAATGAAATCTATAGCTTCCCTGATCTGGTCGCCGCGGTCAATATAATCACCAAGAAGAATGAGCTTGTCAGATCTTTTAAGGTCAATTTTTCTGACAACAAGATCATAAAATGTCTTGTAGCATCCGTGAATATCGCTTATAGCAAAAAGACGATTCATTGTATAGGACAACCAGGTTTTGGAATTCATTTTTTCCCTTTGTGTTCCTTAGTGTGCACTTGGTGCACCTTAGTGGTTAAACTTTTTTACCACAAAGGACACGAAGGATATCACAAAGGGACACAAAGGTAAATTTTATCACTCTCTAAAGAAAGAAGAGTTGGTCAGGAACAAACTATTTCGATCTCTTTAACGGTTTTTGGTATTGGTTTGCCAAGCAGTTTATGTCCTTTTTCTGTTATCATAACATTATCCTCTATTCGAATTCCTCCTATAGACATATAATCAGCAATCCTGGCATAATTAATAAATTGCTTGAATTTCCCTTCTGATTTCCAAAGATTTATCAGTTCAGGAATAAAATAGATCCCCGGTTCCACTGTGAATACATGTCCCGGTTTATAGGGAAGCGCAAAGCGGAGGAATGCCAGTCCGAACTGATCGCTCCGTTTGACTTCGTTATTGTATCCTATATAATTTTCACCCAGGGCTTCCATGTCGTGAACATCGAGCCCCATCATGTGGCCCAGTCCATGAGGCATGAAAAGAGCGTGAGCACCTGCCGCAACAGCTTCATCTGTATCCCCTTTCATCAGTCCCAGTTCCTTCATTCCTGAAGCGATTATCCTGCATGCCATGAAATGAAGGTCACGGTTTGAGATGTTAGGCCTGGTAGCATTGATGGCTTCAGTGTTGGCTTTCAAAACAATCTCGTAGATATCTTTCTGGAGCGTGCTGAATTTACCTCCAACCGGCGTTGTCCTCGTTATGTCTGATGAATAGTGAAGGTTAGTCTCAGCTCCTGCATCAGTCACCATCATTTTCCCTTTTTTCAGTATGTTGCCATGTTCATGGTTGTGCAGTGTCTGCCCGTTAATGCTTAGAATGATCGGGAACGAAGTTCCTCCTCCCTTGGCCAGGGCAATGCCTTCAATGGCTCCGAAAATCTCCTGTTCCCTGACACCCGGTTTGCACATCTTCATGGCTGTAACGTGCATCTCGCATGCAATCTCAAGTGCTTTTTCGATCTCTTCTATTTCGACTCTCTCCTTGATCGATCTCATCGATATAACTGCTTTTATAAGGTCCGCTGATGCAAGTGTCTTCATCTGGCAAGGGTTTTCCTTCAGGAGTGAGCCAAGGGTCATTTTTGTCTCTCCCCTGTAAGGAGGAAGAAAATGAACTTTGCGTTTTTTACCAATGGCATCCCTTACAATACCTTCAAGTTTTGACGTTGGCAAAGTGTCAGCTATACCGCATTTAAGAGCAAGATCCCTGACAGTAGGCTGCGGACCCATCCAGATTATATCGTCCATGTCAAAATCGTTGCCGAATATACGGTCCTTCCCGGAATCAAAATCCATTACTCCTATCAATCCCGGAAGGTCAAGTCCAAAAAAGTAAAGGAAATCACTGTCCTGCCTGAAATGGTAAGTGTTGTCCGGATAATTCATAGGAGCCTCAACATTTCCTATAAATAGTGCAAGGCCAGATTTCACCTTATTATGAAGATCTTCTCTCCTTCTGATATAAACGTCACTTTTAAACATACAGCTCTGTTTTAAATTGTTGATTTGAATGCTATAAAGGTAGCATCCTTACACTTCTGTACAAGTGAAATCCTATCATAAAAAGCAATCAATACTATTGATCTCCGAAACAATTACAACAGCTTTCCGTATAAAATCCTGAGAAAGCTTTGTTAACAAGGCTAAACCGTAAAAATTATTTACGAACTTTTTAATAATCAGCATAATTATTATGCGAATAGTGTTTGTTGTAAACATATAATTAATATATTCGCTAGGTTTATCAACAAATTATTAACAACTGATTAAAAATGCCTTACCGTCGATTGCCAAACACAGATTCTGCCCGTCTGAAAGCCATGAAGAGTGCACTGGATAAAGGTTTGGAGCTTCCACCTTACAAAATGTCATATTCGCCAAAAATTTCCGTCAGGCTCCGGCAGTTCCTGCCTCTTTTTGAGCACACCATTCAGCTCCAGAGACTATCAATTGCTTCACAAAGCAGGAAAAGCAAAGAGTACAATGAAGCTATCAGAAAAGCGCGCATGTATCTCACCCATTTTATCCGGGTAATGAATATGGCAGTTTTACGGGGTGATTTGCCGGCAGAAGCCAGGGCATATTTCGGGCTTGCCACAAATGAATCTGTAGTTCCTTCGCTCAATACCGAGAATGAGCTGGTAAGCTGGGGAAAAAGGATCATCGAAGGTGAAGAGTTCAGGATAAATAAAGGAGGGAGCCCTTTAACAAACCCTACTATTGCAGTTGTGAAGGTGAGGTTTGAAAATTTTCTGGAAACTTATAATCATCATAAAAACCTGATAAAAAGAACACTCGATTACGCTGAAAGGACAAATGATATGAGAAAGGAGGCTGATGATATAATCCTCCAGATATGGAATGAGGTTGAAGAAAAACACGACACTCTGCCTGAGGATATCAGGAAAAAGGAGAGTGAAGAGTACGGTCTGGTATATTTCTACAGGAAAAATGAACTTAAAAATGTCGGTTCACCGGAGACGCCGAGTCCCTTTCTGCAGTAAGTTCTGAAACCTGTTCATTTGTATTCATTTCATCAAATAATTCAATTTTGACAATCGGAAACATATCGCTGGGTGAGCGCCCTCTCTTCCTTGCTCCCATGGAAGATATTACCGATCCTTCCTTCCGTAACATCTGCAAAATCAACGGGGCCGATTTCATGTACACTGAATTCATCTCATCTGATGGTCTTATCAGGGATGGTGAAAAGAGCGTCAGGAAACTTGACATTTATGATTTTGAGAGGCCGATCGGCATTCAGCTTTATGGCCATCTTATTAACGCAATGGTTGAAGCAGCGCTCATCGCTGAAGAAGCAAAACCCGAACTTATCGATATAAATTTCGGATGCCCTGTCAGGAAAATCGCAAACAGGGGTGCCGGAGCCGGTATGCTTCAGAACATTCCACTGATGATTGAAATGACTTCAGCAATTGTAAAAGCAGTGAAACTTCCTGTTACAGTTAAAACCAGGTTAGGCTGGGATGATGAGAGTAAAACAATTGTAACCGTTGCAGAACAATTACAGGATAAGGGCATCAGCGCTATAACCATTCATGGAAGAACCCGCGCTCAGCTTTATAAAGGTACTGCAGACTGGACTCTGATAGGGGAAGTAAAAAATAATCCCAGAATAAAGATACCTGTTATCGGTAACGGCGACATTGATTCTCCGGTAAAAGCCAGGGAGATGTTCGACAGGTACGGTGTTGATGGGATTATGATAGGGAGGGCTACTGTTGGCAGGCCATGGATATTCAGGGATATAAGACATTACCTTGAAACTGGTGAATTATTGCCTGAGCCTACAGTGAGCGAAAAAACCGATCTCGCTCTTCTTCATCTCGAAAAATCTCTTGAATTCAAGGAAGGCAAAAGGGCTATTTATGAGATGCGCAGGCATCTTTCAAATTATTTCAAGGGGCTCCCTCACTTCAGGGAGACTCGTCTTAAATTACTTACCACGCTGGAGGTTGAGGAAATAAAATCAATCCTTGCAGAAATAAAGGAAAACTGGGGTGATTTCAGGACTGATGAAAAAACGTCGGCTTATGGAACCTGAATAATTTTATTCCGGTTAACCCGTCCAAAGATTTCAGAAAAGTTATCCCATTTAAAGATAATTTTCATTACTGCAATGATCAGCACTCCCATGAAGAGCATTGTGGATAATTCGAGCCATGGGTAAATATTATGCTGTACAAATAAGGCTTTTGTCTGCAGGGCAGATGAATCATTTGTTAACATTACGCAGAGGAAGGCATTGTTTGCGGCATGTGCCCCGATGGCTGTCTCTATCCCATCATCCATAATCGTCATGATTCCGAAAATAAGTCCAAAAAGAACATATTGGGGAAGCATGGTCCAGAATCCAAAAGCTTTAACTTCAGGATTCAGTCCATGAAATAGTCCGAACAGGATTGAAGTCATGATCAGCGGGAAGAGCCTGTTATTCAAAAGGACAGAAAAGCCCTGCATAAGGTATCCCCTGAAAAGAATCTCCTCGAAAGCCGCCTGGAAGGGAAAAATCAACACTGAAATAAGTATAAGCGGGATCAACATAGCACTCTTGTTGTTCAAAGAATAATTAGAAGGGTCTGCCTTAAGGCAAACAAACAGGTAAATTGCTGATATAACCCCCCATATCAGGGCAGAAATAAAGAATCTGTTCCAGCGGAACGAATTTGTTCCGTTGATTATTTTTTTCAGGGACCTTCCGTTCAGAGGTTCAACAAGAAGAATAAATGCAATAAGAGCTACTATGAACGGGAATAGCATCATCAGAAGTCCTGCATTAGAACTGATACCAAGAACAGTAAGGTCGTTCGGATGCTCAGTCAGTTTTGCTATTACTGAGGGATCTACTGCAGCACGAATACGCACGCTTATGAATAAGGGAATTGAACCGATTATATTTGAAGCTGCCAGTACCAACAGGATCATTAAGAGATACCTCCAAAAATCATTCTTCCCGGAATATGATGATTCAAGATGGTTCATACTTTGACTTTTTCAGAATTCCGACACTGCATTTTTAGGGTAGTCAATTGAATAGTGAAGCCCGATGCTCTCCTTCCTTATTTGTGCGTGCTTAATTATTATATACCCGACATTGATCAGATTCCTTAATTCGCATATCTTCTTTGATATGAGCGACCTTTTATAAAGACTTTCCGTCTCCTGGTAAAGTATTTCGAGACGAATCATCGCTCTTTCAAGACGGAGATTCGATCGTACGATGCCCACATAATTGCTCATAATCATTTGCACTTCCTTGATACTCTGCGTGATTAGCACCATCTCTTCGAGGTGTGTTGTCCCTTTGTAGTCCCATAAGGGTACCTTATCTTCAAAAGTGAGTTCACCTATTCTTTTGCCGGAATGCATTGCAGCCCTGTGTGCATATACAGCTGCTTCAAGAAGAGAATTGGAAGCCAGTCTGTTAGCCCCGTGTAATCCCGTAGACGATGCTTCGCCGAGAGAATACAGCCTGTCGATGCTGCTCTGGCCGTCCATATCAACTTTTATTCCTCCGCATGAGTAATGCTGGGCAGGCACAACCGGGATCATGTCTTTTGTAATATCGATGCCCTTGGCAAGACAATGTTCATAAACATTTGGGAATTGATCTTTCAATCCTTCCGGGTCAAGGTGTGTACAGTCAAGCCAGACGTGGTCATCGCCCCACATCTTCATTTCATTGTCGATAGCCCTGGCTACTATATCTCTCGGCGCCAGCGATTCGCGGCTGTCGTACCTCTTCATGAATTTTTCGCCTGCCATGTTTTTAAGGACAGCGCCGTAACCCCGGAGGGCTTCAGTTATCAGAAATGACGGCCTTGTATTCGGATCATACAGCGATGTTGGATGAAACTGGATAAACTCCATGTTTTCTATCATCCCCTTGGCTCTATACACCATTGCAATACCATCTCCCGTTGCAATCTCCGGATTCGTGGTGGTCATATAGACATTCCCTACTCCCCCGGTAGCAACAACTGTCACTTTTGAAAGAAATGTAATAACCTTCTTGTTTTTAAGATCTGCAATATAAGCTCCGAAGCATTTTATGCCGGGGTAATTGTGTTTTACGACCTCTCCAAGATGATGCTGTGTAAGGATCTCTATTGCAAAATGGTGTTCAAATATCTCGATGTTCGGATCCTTCCTTACGCGTGCAATAAGCGTTTTCTCAATGGCTTCGCCTGTCTTGTCCTTGTGATGAAGAATCCTGTACTCCGAATGCCCGCCTTCCCTGTGAAGGTCATAGGTCCCATCCTCTTTTTTATCGAAAGGAACTCCGAGTTCAATAAGGTCCTTGATTCTGTCCGGAGCTTCACTTACCACCATTCTTACAACCTCTTCATTACAGCAGCCGGCTCCTGCGATCAGGGTGTCATGAATATGTTTTTCAAAATTATCCGGTTCGCTGAATACGGCAGCTATGCCTCCCTGGGCATATCTGGTATTTGAATCTTCAAGATTTGCCTTTGTGACAACACTCACTTTGCCGAACTTTGAAGCCTTAAGGGCAAATGACAGTCCGGCGATCCCTGACCCCAGTACAAGAAAATCCGTTCTTTTTTTCATAGCAAATTCATTAAAGAACAGGTAAAGATACTAATAGATTTTTAGGATTTACCCCCCTATTTTTGAACTCGCCCCCCTGCCCCCCTGAAGGGGGAGTGAAACTCAAACTGGATTCTATTAAACTCACAACGGGTTTATAGCCCCATTTCAGAGGGGTTGGGGGTTGCATACATGAAGAAGCAGAAAAATAAGCCGGATTGTAAAAGCAAAGTTTTTAAGTTACTTTTGCCTTCCGGTTAAATAAACAAAATCAACTATGGCTCAGGATGATGTTTTTAAAAAGCTGGTTGCACACTGCAAGGAGTATGGATATGTTTTCCCCTCAAGTGAAATTTACGACGGGTTAAGTGCAGTTTACGATTATGGCCAGTATGGTGTTGAACTTAAAAACAACATTAAAAAATACTGGTGGGACAGCATGGTGCTGCTCCATGAAAATATTGTCGGCCTCGATTCAGCAATCTTCATGCACCCGACAATCTGGAAGGCTTCAGGGCACGTTGATGCTTTCAATGATCCTCTGATAGACAACAAGGATTCCAAAAAGAGATACCGCGCCGATGTTCTTATTGAAGAACACATGGCTAAATTTGAAGACAAGATCAATAAGGAAATCGAAAAGGCCAGGGAGAGGTTTGGCGATGCTTTTGATGAAAAGAAATTCAGGGAGACAAACCAGAGAGTCCTTGCAAACCAGGCAAAACTCGATGAAATAAATGCCCGCTTTTCGAAGGCAATGAATGCAACAGATCTACAGGAACTGAGGCAGATAATCATTGACAATGAGATTGTTTGTCCCGTCTCCGGTACCCGTAACTGGACAGAGGTAAGACAGTTTAACCTCATGTTTTCAACCGAAATGGGATCCACGTCCGAAGGCTCAAACAAGATCTACCTGCGTCCTGAAACAGCCCAGGGTATTTTTGTGAATTTCCTGAATGTTCAGAAGACAGGAAGGATGAAAGTACCATTCGGCATTGCCCAGATAGGGAAAGCATTCCGTAACGAGATAGTCGCCAGGCAGTTCATTTTCAGGATGAGGGAATTTGAGCAGATGGAGATGCAGTTCTTTGTGCAGCCCGGCAGCGAGCTCGACTGGTTCCGTCACTGGAAGGAAATAAGAATGAAATGGCACACGGCTCTCGGTTTCGGAGATGATAATTACAGGTTCCACGATCACGTCAAGCTTGCCCATTATGCAAATGCCGCAACAGATATAGAATACAAGTTCCCATTCGGATTCAAGGAGGTTGAAGGGATACATTCCAGAACCGATTTCGACCTGAAGCAGCACCAGCAGTACAGTGGTAAAAAAATGCAGTATTTCGATCCTGAAAGAGGAGAATCATATATTCCATATGTCATCGAAACATCTATCGGAGTTGACAGAATGTTCCTCCAGGTTATTTCAGCAGCCTATTTTGAAGAAGAGCTTAAGAAAGAAGACGGGAGCTCCGACACCAGGGTTGTTCTGAGACTACCATCATTTCTGGCCCCGGTCAAGCTTGCTGTAATGCCTTTGGTGAAAAAAGACGGACTGCCTGAGATCGCCGAAAAGATTATCCACGACCTGAAGTTTGACTTCAACTGCCAGTATGATGATAAGGATTCAATCGGCAGACGCTACAGGAGACAAGATGCTATCGGGACGCCATATTGTATAACCATTGATCACCAAACGGCTGAAGATAATACTGTTACAATAAGATACCGCGATACCATGCTCCAGGAACGTGTAGGGATCTCCGGATTAAAAGACATTATTTTCGAAAAAGTTAGTATTGCGACCTTGCTGAAAAAGCTTTAAATGAACAAGGTTTTAATCATCACTTATTACTGGCCACCAAGCGGAGGTGCGGGAGTACAGAGATGGCTTAAGTTCTCGAAGTATCTTCCGCAGTTTGGCTGGGAGCCGGTCATACTTACAGTTGATCCGGAATTTGCTTCCTATCCTGCTATTGACAATTCTCTTGAAAAGGAGATCCCGGGGGGAATAAAAGTTTACAGGACAAAAGCGACAGACTGGTTCAGGATTTACGGAAAATCAAAAGTCCCATCGGCGGGTTTTGCAAAGAACAGCGACGATACGATAAAAGGAAAAATATCCCGCTTCATACGAGGAAATTTCTTCATCCCCGACCCACGCCGGGGCTGGAATAAATTTGCATTTAAAAAAGCATGCGAAATAATTGAGAAGGAAGAGATCAGGCACATTATAACCACAAGCCCCCCGCACTCCACCCAGCTTATAGGACTGAAACTTAAGAAGAGATTCTCCGCAATAAGATGGATAGCCGACCTGAGAGATCCATGGACAGACATCTATTATTACAGTAAATTCTATCCATCACTGTTTTCAAGGAAACTGGATCTCTGTTATGAAAGATCTGTTTTGGAAAAATCTGATGAAATTATTACCGTTGGCAACACACTAAAGAACTCCTTCTCGCAGGCACAAAAAATAGACGAAAACAAAATAACCGTCATTACAAACGGGTTTGATGAATCTGACTATACTACAGTGACATCAATTCGTCCCGGGAAGCTGATAATCACTTATGTGGGAACGATATCAGAATCATACCCGGTTGCAGGACTCATCGGAGCACTGGAAGACCTGTATGAAAAGAAGATTGATTTCACTCTCAGGATTACAGGTGACTTATCCCAAAAAATCAGAAACCTCATAACTTCTGATATCCCTGCATCGTCCGTGGAATTCACTCCATACCTTGAGCACAGTCTTGCTGTGAAGTCAATCATGGACTCTTCAGTCGTCGTGCTGATCATCCCTGATCATAAAAGCAACAAGGGGATCCTTACAGGAAAACTGTTTGAATATCTTGCATCAGGTGTTCCAATTCTGTGCCTCGGCCCCGCCGATGGCGATGCGGCAGGGATCATTGCCAGGGCCAAAGCCGGTGCTACTTTCGAATATAAAGATGAAAAAGGGATTTCGTCATTTCTCTGCAGTGCAGCCGATACATTCAAACCTGATAAAGACTACATTAAGGAATTCTCGAGAGTTAACCTGACAAGGATGATAATTCCCTTGCTTGAGAGGTAACCAATCAATCGCGTTAATAACCTGTTCCCCGTTTATTTCATTATAACGCTGAATCCATATTTTAAATCCGGTCCCCTCATTTCTATATTGGTAATGCCGATATGTTTTTGAATTATGGAAGATGGCAGAGGCAAGTTCCAGCAATAGGTACCATCTTCAGGAATGTTGATAATGAAATTGTTCAAATCAACCCTATTATAAGGTACGTCCTTAAACCTGGCAGGAAATATCATGCACTCCTCAAAGCCTTTATAGTCAAGCTTCAGGATAAACCATACCGAAAAGAGCAACAGCAAAACGCAAATAGCTTTTGGCAGGACATTCTTTACTTTCTCAATATAACTTCTCAGGAAACCCGATGGAAGATACTTTCGCGAAAGAAAACTGGTAAATATCATACAGGTGAGCAGAAGATAAAAAAACAGGAAAGCATAAATGAACCTGAAATTAGGTGCGGAAATAAACCAGAAAACAACAGCAAGGAAACATATTGAAACTATTTTGAGATCGCTTGAGAAACGTTTCCGCATTTTCTCCGAAAGAAATATTAATGCAGCCATTAATACCGGTGACATTATGATGTAACACGATATAATTTTAAACCCTGTCGAGAGGTGTGAATACCAGAGAGGGAACCAATCTAAAAATGGCCTCTGCTGCCAGTCTCCCGATTGAGCATGCGCAGATATTACAGATTTCATCTCACTGACGTATTGCACAGGGATTTTCCAGTCAGGATTAAAGATGTTGAGCGAAGGATAAGGATAAATCAGGTATCCTGATAAAATGTAATTCCTGATGAAGTACGGGACAAAGACCAGTGCAACGACTATTAAGATCAAAAACAACTTTCTCCACCATGAATTATCATTTTCGGCCAGGAATAAAACAGCAATAAGAGCAATGGGAAAAGCAGATAGTTTTACCGTAACCATGAAGAACGCCATAAATAAAACTGGTATCCAGTATAATTTGCTGTTTCTTTCGTCGCTGATCCTTTTTAAATAGATTATAAATATAAACCATATTCCTGCCAGTGAAAAAATATCAGGTGTAGGAGAAGAGGCTGATTTGAGATAAAATACCTGCAGCAGCAGTAATAGTCCGGCATACAGGAATCCTCTCCAAATGTTATGGCTTAGTTTCTTGTGTACAAGAGTTATAAGGGTGACAGACAAAATAACAAGCAGGTAGCTGTTCAGGAGATGAAAAAAATCCGGCTTCAGAAAAGAGAAGTTGAAAAGCGCCTCCAGAAGGAAGGATTGATTATTAAAAGCAAACCTGCCATGCAGGTTTCCAAGCCCCGGTATAACTTTAAAATTGCTTATCCATTTAATATTCTGGATATGGTAAAGGCCGGTATCCGAAACAGTGGGAATGGATTGAGCAGCAATTAATACCAGAATTATATAAATAAAAATCAATATTTTGACAATTGACGGAAATTGTTTAAAACCGATAACCCTGCTTTTAAAATCTGAAATAATGCTCTTCCTGGCTGACAGAAAATAAATGAGGCAGAAAACAACAATCAGAAGATTTGCTGCCAGCTCTATTTTGAGAAACAGTGAAAAGAAGCTTAAAAAAATTCCAAGAAATGTTAGGCCTGTTAGGCTCATTTCAGCGGTTGAGGGTTCAGCAGAGACATCTTTTCGCAGGAGCCGTCCGAGAATTCTGAAGACAAAATGACCTGTAAGGGTTGTGATAAGAAAAATATAAATCCAGACAAGAATTGTTGAGATCATTGAAGGATCTATTTGAAAAGATTATACCTGAAAATGCAGTAAATGGCGCGGAATCCGTCTTTCCAGTTTATTTTCTTGCCGTCGTCAAATGTTCTTCCATAATATGAGATCCCGACTTCATATATCCTGATTTTTTTAATGCGCGAGATCTTTGCTATTACCTCTGGTTCAAAGCCGAATCTGTTCTCTTTCAGCTTTAACTGCTTGTAAACCTCCGAGCTGGCTAGTTTATAGCAGGTTTCCATGTCGGTCAGGTTCAGGTTTGTGAACATATTTGAAATGAATGTAAGCATCCTGTTTCCGAGGGAGTGCCAGAAAAACAAAATCCTGTGAGGGTTTCCTCCCATGAATCTTGAACCAAGGACCACATCAGCATGACCTTCGAGAATTGGCTTCAGAAGAGTGTTATATTCATTTGGATCGTACTCCAGGTCTGCATCCTGGATGATTATAAAATCGCCTGTCGCCAGTTCAATCCCTTTTCTTATTGCAGCACCCTTCCCCATATTTACCGGCTGATCAAAAAGCGAAATATGCGCCCCGGGAGAATCTTTAATATATTGCTCGATAACTGATTTCGTATCGTCGCCTGAACAATCGTTAACAACAATTATCTCCTTTCCCACCTCGTTTATTAACTGAGCTGAGCGTACTCTGTCCAGTATCTCATGGATGGTTTTTGCTTCATTATAAGCCGGAACGATTATTGAAAGTACTTTCCCCATATTTATTTTCTGGCGGTTATAATTAATGAGAGACCAAATTTATGAAATAAGATCTTATCAATTAAACGGAACACAGAGACAAAATTATCATATAATTTCATCTGGCACTCCTTAATTTGCCGGTTATTCAGCAATTTTCCGAACACGAACCAGCCGGCCACTCCTGCCGCATTGAAGTTGAAAAAATTGTCAGCTTTATAGTCATTAGCAGTTAACAGCTTTCCCAGCGATCTTCTGCTGTATCTCCTGAAATGTCCAAGTTCTCTGTCAAACCTGCAGTAGAGCCATTGATATGAAGGTACAAGTATTACCAGAGTGCCTTGATCTTTCAGAAGTTTCCTGCAGTTTTGAAGAGCTGTCGAGTCATCCTCAATATGTTCGACGACATTCAGGGCAAACAGTGAATCAAAAGTGCCCAAAAGATGGCTATATACAGTATCAAAATTCTTTTCAGCAATATCGATTCTCATAACGCCATCCAGGGATTTGCTATCCTTGAAACATCCTGACAGATAATTGCAGTATTCCGGTCTCAGATCGCTCAGCGTTACGTTCTGTTTATCTTCCAGGAGGAAACCAGAAATGTTTCCCAGTCCGCTTCCAATTTCAAGGATTTTCCCATGCAGATATGGTGAAATGGCTGAATACATCCATTTGTTGAATCCTCCTGCCTCGCTTATATTTCCAAGTGTTTCCGAACCGACAGGGTCACTGCCCGGGGTGTCCAAAGAATTGCTCATCAATAGTAAAATAAAACTCCGCTAAGATAAGAAACGGCTATTACTAAAAAGACATTAATGTTCTGAAATATCCTGTTAACCGTCAGGGTATATAACTATTTCCTAAATTTGTAGATAAATTTGCGCGGATGAAAATTCTGATGGTGCTGGAAAATTCATTTCCTCCGGATGAACGGGTTGAAAATGAAATAGCCATTCTATTAAAAAATGGATTTCAGGTCACCCTGGTATGCACCAAGAGAAGCGGGAAGAGCGAGATGGAAGAAAAGGACGGACTTACAATCTTCAGGATCCCGCTTTCAAAATTTATTTACAAATCCAGTGCCCTGGCTCTTGAACTGCCTTTTTACTTTTACTTCTGGAATAAGCAGCTTTCTGACATATTAAACCGAACCCGTTTTGATGCAATTCACCTTCACGATCTGCCACTTGTAAAAGTATGTGCCAGACTGGCCGAAAAATATAGATTGCCGCTGATTTGCGATTATCATGAGAATCGTCCGGAGATCATGAAAATGTACCATCATGTTCAGAGTTTCCCCGGTAAATGGCTCATCTCTGTCAACCGGTGGTTAAATTATCAGATGAAAGAGAGCCAGAAAGCTGACCGTCTGATCCTCGTTACTGATGAAGCAAAGGATTACTATATAAATAATTACGGCCTAGATCCCCGGAAAATAATCGTCCTGCCGAATTATATTGTCCTTGACCGTTTCAGGAAGCTATCCCCTGAAACATCCATACAACCTGCTGATCATGATAATTTAACGGTTGTGTATTTCGGCGATACCGGGTTTAGAAGAGGTACCCTTACTATACTTGAGGCAGCAGATAAACTTAAGGATAAGAATATATGCTTCCTCATAATCGGTACAAGCAGAGAACAGGATCTCCTCATGAAGGAAGCAACCATCCGAAATCTCAATAACGTGACATTTGCCGGCTGGATTCCTCCTGCTGAGGCCATGAAACTTATAAGCAGGACTGATGCAGGCATTTGCCCTTTCTTAAGGAATATCCATCATGATACTACCTATGCCAATAAAATGTTCCAATATATGGCTTTGGGAAAGCCTGTAATTGTGAGTGACTGTACAGCCCAGGCTAATTTTGTAACCAGGGAAAAGTGCGGACTTGTATTTGAGGCAGGCAATGCTGATGAGTTATGCGACCGGATAATAAAGCTTACAAACAGGAATGAATATGATCATCTCAGCAAAAATGCTTCTGCATGCGTATCAGAAAAATATAACTGGGAAAACTATGGCAGGAGATTAATTGAATTATATTCAGGCCTTCAAAATAATTAGCAAGAATATGGATTGTTTCTGTTTTGTTATCCTTCATTACCAGACAAAAACTGATACAATTGAATGTATAAATTCAATCCTTACAAATATTCTTTATCCCAACCTGAAGATAATTGTGGCCGATAACGGGTCTCCCAACAAAAGCGGCATAGAATTGAAGGAACAATTTAAGGGCAACGAAAAAGTTGAAGTTCTTTTATCTCCTGATAATCTTGGATTTACAGGCGGGAATAATATTGGTTTCCAGTATGCAAAACATACGTGCAGCGCGGATTTTATTGCCATGATCAACAATGACACTATAATCGAACAGAAAGATTTTGCTGATGCAATTATCAGTAAATACAAAAGTTCACCTTTCCATATTCTTGGTCCCGATATAGTTACTTTGTCAGGTAAACATCAGAACCCTGTCTTTAATAAATTATCCTCCCTCCGGGCAGTTCAGAACTATATAAAACATTACCGCAAGGTTTTATTCCTAAATTACCTTTGCCTTGACACTCTTCTCGAGAAAATAAAGAAAGCCTTCATTCCGAAATCGAACATTCACATTGAAGATATCTCAATAGATATTGATCACTTCTCCGAGCAGGAAGGAGTTGCCCTGCATGGGAGCGCCATTATATTCTCAGGCTTGTATATCAAAAAATATGATGGACTCTATCCGGGACCATTCATGTATGGCGAGGAAGCCATCCTTGATTATTTCGTAAAAAAAGACAAGCTAATATCAGTTTACTGGCCCGGAGTAAGCATACTGCATAAAGATGATTCGTCAACCAATTACGTTTACAAAAAAGCCCTGAAGAAAAGAAGGTTTTACTTAAAGAATTTTATCCGTTCCTTAAGGGTACTCGAAAAACTATTTAACGAAGGAAAATAATATGCCTGAAACAAGCAAATGCCGCATCTGCTATAACGAGACTAACAATAAGAGCTATTTCATAAAGGAAATGCATTATGGCACATTGGAAGAGTTTGAGTATATTGAATGCAGCAACTGCGGATGTCTGCAGATAAAATTATATCCCCGGGATCCAGGGATATATTACCCGCCTGATTATGGAGCGCATAACGTAGCTAATTCTGACCGGCCTGGTAAATTCATAGGATGGCTCAGGAAAAAGAAGCTAAAGCATGTACTGAATGAGAAGAAAAGCCTTATTGGTTTCTTTTTGAATCTTGTCATCAAACCCGGCTTTGAGCAGAAAATGCTGCCGGCAGGCATAAAAAGGGATAGTTCAATTCTCGACGTTGGTTCAGGCGCTGGTTCATTGATCCTGAATCTCAGGAATAAAGGTTTTACTGATATTACCGGAACCGACATTTTCATAGATAAGGATCTGATTTATGATGATTGCCTGAGGATCTATAAAAAGGTATTGAACGAAATTGAGGGTACTTTTGATTTCATTATGCTGAATCACTCTTTCGAGCATATGCCGGATCAGGATGTTGTGCTCACTAACCTCAGGCGGCTTATCAAGCCAGGGAAAACAGTCATGATCAGGATACCCGTAAAAACCGATTATATTTGGAACCTTTATGGCGTAAACTGGGGTTCGATAGATGCCCCCCGCCATTTTTACCTTCACACTGTGAAGAGCATGGAAATAATTGCTGCAAGGAACAGATTCAGCATCGGGAGAGTAATATTTGATTCCGGTATCTTCCAGTTTTATGCAAGTGAGCAGATCATCAGGGGAATACCATTGAGGTCGGAAAACTCTTATTATCTGAATAAAAAATCGACTCTTTTCAGCAGGTCGGAAATTAAAAAATTCCAGAGAGATGCTGATGAACTGAATAAAAGACTCCAGGGAGATGGCGCATGTTTTTATTTAAAACCACTTTGATCTGAAAGATGCTTTCAAGGATTAAATCAACGGCTAAAAACTCCATAATATACGGGCTGGGAAACCTCTCCTCCAAGCTGATTGGACTTGTGCTGTTGCCTCTTTATACCAGTGTCCTGCCTGTAGGCGAATTCGGGAAACTGGCCATGCTCGAAACGACAGCTCAGATTCTTGTGGCCATATTCGGAATGAGCCTGCATGCCGCTTATTTCAGATGGTATTGGGATGAAGAGTATAAACAAAAACAAAAATCGCTCTTCTTCACTCTTTTGGTTTTCCTTGGCGCCATGTCGCTGCTGATGGTGATCAGCCTTACCAACGCAGCATCCCCGCTTTCATCGATGCTTCTCGACAGTGATCATGATGCGCGCCTAATCAGGTTGATGGCCATTACCACTGGCTTTGATATAATGGGTATTCTGCCACTGACTCTGATGCGTCTTCAGGAGAGACCTCTTCTCTTTATAACTGCCAATGTTACAAAATTCACAACAAACCTTGTCCTTACCATACTATTCATTGTCGGATTACATCATAAAATTGAGGGTATCTACGAGGCTCAGATAATCGGGAATGTCATTTTCTTCGTTTTCCTTTCAAAGTACATCTGGAATCATCTGGAGTTCAGGTTTGAAGTCAAAGCACTTAAGGAAATGATATCATTTTCATTTCCTCTGATGCTTGCCTCCATTGCCGGATTTTTTATCACGATGACCGACCGGTACACACTTAAATTCATGAACGGTCTCGAACAACTCGGTTCCTACCAGTTTGGATTTAAGGTGTCAAATGCTATTAAGATAATAGTTGTCAACTCACTTAATTATGCTGTTCAGCCACTGATTTACAAGCTGATGAATGAACCCAATAATAAACGGTTTTATTCAAAAGTCCTTACCTATTCGGGGTTTGCCATCATGTACCTGGTGATCATCATTTCAGTATTCGGGAAAGAGATTGTTATGCTTCTTGCACAGAAGAAAGAGTACTGGGATGCATACATGGTCATACCCTTTTTATCTTTCGGCCTCTTTTTCGGATCACTCAGGGATACATTATTTACAGGGCTCAACTTTTCGAAGAAAACAAGGGTTTCGGCAATTATAACGATCTCATCTGCTACAATAAATGTAATTTTCAATATCGTTTTTGTTTTTTACCTCCATTCAATCGGAGCTGCCCTTGCCACTCTTCTCGCGCAGTTTATTTATTTTTCGCTGGTCTGGAAGTATTCTCAGAAATATTATTTCATCCCGTATGAGATGTATAAGATCTTCAAAATATTTCTTGTCGGGGCTCTCCTTACCCTGGTTGCAATGGCTGCCAACAATCTGCCTCTTCTCCCGGCGATCGGGGTTAAGCTGGTGCTTATTGCAATTTTCCCGTTCCTGCTTTACTTATGGAATTTTTACGAGGAAATTGAACTTGTCAGACTTAAGGAAATGTGGGTGAAGTGGAAGAATCCGGCTAACTGGAAAGATCAGTTAAAAAAGAAGTCCCCTGACGGGACAAACAGGAATTAATTACTTTTACCCTCGCAATTACTGGATTAATAAATTAACAATATGCAGATTAAGGATTATTTAAAACCGGCAGCTCCTCATTTAGCAGCGATCGCCATTTTCGTGGTATTGAGTTTCGCATATTTCTACCCTGTTCTTGAAGGGAAGGTACTTAAGACAAATGACTCAATGGTTGCGAAAATAAACTCAAAAGAGATTGCGGATTTCCGGGCAAAGTACGATAAGGAACCATTGTGGACCAATTCTCTGTTCAGCGGAATGCCCTCATACCTGATCTCAACCGAGTACCCCGGCAACCTGTTTAAGCGAGTTGACATTGCTCTACGGTCTCTTGGAATGCCTGTCTCCGTTCTGCTTCTTTCAATGGCTGGCTTTTATATAATGCTCCTTCTTTTCGGTGTTAATCCATGGCTCTCAATTGCAGGATCTGTCGGATATGGTTTATCTTCCTTCATGTTCCAGGTAATTGCTGCCGGGCATAATACCCAGGCAATAGCCCTTGCCTATATGGCTCCGATGATCGGGAGTGTCTGGTATGCATACAGGCGCGATGCCCTGAAGGGAGCCCTCCTGACAGCATTTTTCCTTACTCTCGAAATAGTTTCAAATCATCCGCAGATGACATATTATTCATTGATGTGCCTTCTGGTATTTGTCGTAACCGAATTCATCTTTGCGGTTAAGGGAAAAACAATACTGAAGTTTTTAAAGACATCTGCAATTCTGATTATTCCAATTATCATTGCCATTGGCATTAATTTCGCATTTCTCTATACCACTTATGAATATGGCAAATATTCAACAAGGAGCAAATCAGAACTCACAGCATCCAATATTAACAAATCATCGGGTCTCGACCGTGACTATATTACATTATGGAGCTACGGAGTTGATGAAACAATGAATCTGCTTATTCCTGATTTTAAGGGTGGCGCAAGCGAACCATTCGATCGCAATTCCGAGACAGTTAAGGCTCTGAGACAAAATGGAAACGGGTCGGCAGTCAGTATGGTCATGAAGTATTGGGGTACCCAGCCTGGAACCGGGGGCCCTCATTATGTGGGAGCAATTATCTTCTTTCTTTTCGTTCTCGGTTTAATAATCGTCAAAGGCCCTGAAAAATGGTGGCTCCTGGCTGCAACATTGTTATCGTTAATGCTCGCCTGGGGAAAGAATTTCATGCCTCTGACAAACCTCTTTATTGATTATTTTCCTGGCTATAATAAATTCAGATCTGTCACTTTTATCCTGGTAATCTCGCAGTTCTGCATTCCTCTTCTCGGAATACTTGCGCTCAGGGATATTTTTAAATCAGAGACACCTAAAAAGGATTTTCTTAAAGCATTGGCAATAGCTGCCGGTATTACCGGAGGCATACTTCTTATAATAATGCTTATCCCCGCGATTGCAGGCTCATTCGTTAACCCATACGAAAACCAGTATCCAGGCTGGCTCAGGAGTGCCATAGTAGCCGACAGAAAACATCTCCTTGAAAATGATTCATTCAGGTCGCTTGTCTTCATAATACTTGCATCCGGAGTCATTCTTGCATTCATGTATGATAAACTTCGCAAGGAATACACTGTTGCAATTATCGGGGTGCTGATCCTGATCGACCTCTGGACAGTCGACAGGAGATACCTTAATTCAGACAATTTCGAGAACCAGGCAGGATTTAAAAAATCCCTTTCTCAGACCACAGCTGATTCATATATCCTGAAAGATCCATCTTATTTCAGGGTTTGGAACCGTACAGTATCAACCTTCAATGACAATTCTCCAACATCATATTACCATAAATCTATTGGCGGATATCATGGTGCAAAGATGAAGAGGTACCAGGAACTTATTGATTCTGCAATCCAAAAGGATTTCAAAGTATTTGAGATTGTTGCTGGAACTGCAAAGACCATAGAGGAAGTGCTGCCAGCATTTGACAGGACATATGCCCTTAACATGCTGAACACTAAGTATATTATTTTTAACCCGGAAGCACCCCCAATATTAAACCCGAAAGCGCTTGGCAATGCCTGGTTTGTTGAAAAACCCGAGATTGTCGAGAATGCAGATCAGGAGATTTCGATGACCAGCAGGAATGATCCATCAAAAGTGGCTGTTATTGACAAACGGTTTAGTGATCTGGTTACCAGACAGTCCTATCCCGGGGAGGAAGGAGACAAAATTGAGCTACTGACTTACCAGCCTAATGAGCTGGTTTACAAATCATCAGCTAAATCAGATAAGCTGGCTCTCTTTTCAGATATTTATTACCCTGCAGGATGGAAATGTTTTGTCGATGGGAAGGAGTCAAAATACTTCAGGGCCGATTATGTTCTCAGGGCAATGATCATTCCGGGCGGTGATCATGAAATAAAATTCATATTCAAACCTTCTTCATATTATACCGGGAATACTGTTTCACTTGCAAGTTCGGTTATCCTTATACTTCTTATAGCAGGATATATAGCACTTAAGATAAAGAAAAAGTAACTCTTTCTCTGATGGTCCATTACTATAAGTGTCCTCTCTGCAACTCTGAAGATACCGGAGCCTGGTTACAAGTTCCCGATCATTTCCTGACCGGTGAAAAGTTTGAATTGGTGAGGTGCTCGAATTGCGGATTCCTCTTTACGCAGGATCATCCGGACATTGAAGAAATAGCCCGTTATTATGAGTCCGCTGATTACATTTCGCATAATGACTCCGCAGGAGGAATTTCTGCTTCTATATACAGGATCACAAGAGAATTCATGCTGAAAAGGAAGAGGAAAATGGTATGCAGGGTTTCCGGACTTGATAAAGGCTCTATCCTTGACATTGGAAGCGGAACAGGCCATTTCCTTTCTGTTATGAAAAATGGAGGCTGGCAGGTGAAAGGAACAGAGATCAATGATAAGGCCCGTGAGTTTTCAAAAACGGAATTCGGACTTGAAGTATTGCCTCCTGTGAACATCGGTTCCTTGCCTTCTGCTTCATTTGATGCAATATCTCTATGGCATGTCCTTGAACATTTCCAGGATCCTTTCACATATGCTTCAGAAATTGTTCGATTGCTAAAACCTGGCGGAGTATGTTTTATTGCATTGCCAAATTGCAGCTCATTTGATGCCGGTTTTTACAAAGAATTCTGGGCAGCATATGATGTGCCGAGACATCTGTGGCATTTTACGCCTGCGACTTTTAAATTGTTTGCCGAAAAAAACGGGTTCATAATACGTTCTGTCAGGGCTCTTCCTCTCGATGTCTTCTATATTTCGATATTAAGTGAGAAGTATAAGGGAAACCGGTTCTTTTTTCTGTCAGGAATTATCAGGGGCTTCTGGTTTGCGATCTTGTCACTGTGCAAAAGAAGAAACAGCAGTTCGTTGATCTATTTCCTGCGTAAAAGGGAAAAATGATTATCCTTAATCAATGATAAAGCATATAAGACAAAAGAATTTCAGTCTTATTATGCTTTTTTCCTTTTATTTCAATAAACCCCCTTTCTTATTTCCCCCAAGGGGAGGCTGGAGCGTCTGAAAATAGCCCTGTGGGCTATTTTAGCGAACAGGCCCGTTTGCCGCGATGGCCACCCTGCAGGCAGGCTCCTTCGCTAAACCAGCCCACTGGGCTGGTTCTTAACGCTCGGCCCTCCCTTGGGGGAAGGTTTGGATGGGGGTAATATTTATCCAGGAGAATATTCTAATTAGTGTGAGACCTAGTACCGGTCGAGCCAGCGGTATTTCCTGGAGGTGTCGCCGAACTTTACCGCTATGGTTATTTCATGGGTACCGTAGGTTAGACGCTGGATCTCCTGCAGAGTAAAATCGAAAGCGTAACCAAAGAACAAATTCTGGTATTTGACTCCCACATTTGCAATTAAAGCCCCGCTGGTCCTATAGGCAAGACCTGTCCAGAATGCCTGGTTATAAATATATGTAAGCCCTATATCTGCCTGGGGTTTAAGCTGTTCCGACATTACAAAAAGAAATGAGGGCTCAAGGTCTATACGGTTGTTCAGTTCAAAGTAATATGATCCGAAAAGGTAATAATGACGGTCAAGCTTATAATTTTTATAGGCGTAGTCTCCTACCTTCAATGATGCTTCAAAAAGCTGGTCGGCAGAAAAGCCGACGCTATACCTGGAATTGAGAAGATATACTCCGAAGGTCGCATCAGGTACAAAAATTCCGCGCCGAAGCTCATTATTCATCCATGGCTCATTTGCATTTTCGAAATTGATCTCTTTTTCATCTATCTTAAAATGATAGCCGGTGAAAGCTAGTCCCATCGAGAGCTGTGTTGAATTCCGGAGCCACATATGGTAAGAATAGGAGAATTGGAATCCTGTTCTCTGAATGATCCCGTTCTTGTCACTGAAGACATATCCCCCAAGACCGACACGTCCGTCAGATTTTGGCCGGTATGTCTGCCTGCCATTTCCTACATGTCTTATTGACCAGCTTCTTTTTAATAACCTCCCCTGCCCGCTGAACGAAAATGTGCGCGGGGCACCATAATATCCTACCCACTGTTCCCTGGCTGTCAGGTTGAAACTGGTATAACCGTCACTTCCTGCAACTGCCGGGTTTATCAGGAACTTGTTGTATAGATACTGACTATATATCGGCAGCTGCTGACCCGAAGCAAAATTGCAGGCCAGTAAAAACAATAATATGTATGCCGCTCTTCTCATCTTACTATTGTAACGTTGCCGACAATCGGTTTTCTTCCGTTATGCAGATCGATGATATAATGATACGAATCGATCGGCAGGTTTGAACCGTTGCTCGTACCATCCCATTTGTCAGGGTATCCTCTCGCCGATCTCCATAATGTTTCGCCCCACCTGTTGAAGATCATAATCTCAACATTCGGGTAAAGATCAATGAACCCGATATTCCACACATCATTTATCAGGTCGCCGTTCGGCGAAATTGCATTTGGAATCACAAGGCAACTCTCTTGCTGTGGATTAAGGTCAATAGATCTGCTTATAACACAGTTGTTCATATCTGTCACTGTCACGGAGTAGATCCCGGGCAGAATATTTGCCAGGGAATTCTCTGTAGAATTGTCGGACCATTTGTAGGTATAGTCAGTACTTACCACACCTCCTGTGACTGTCGCTCCAAGAGCACCGTCAGGCTTGTCAGGGCACCACGGCTCTGAAACCGAGAGCGAGAGTTTCAGCGAATCAGGCTCTGTGAGTGTGATGGCTGAATCAGCAAGGCAATTATTGGAATCCTGAATAATAACATAATATTTATCCGCTGCAAGATCTATCCTGGTCTTTGATGCAAATCCATCTAACCAATGGTAATATACCGTACCGACCGCATTTACCGGAGTAATATCGATTGAACCTGTTTTTGCCCCGGCACAGTTTATATTATACCCGCCTGCTGTACTTTCTGAAAGGTCAACAGTCATATCTAGTATGCCGGGCTCATTAAGAGAAATCGTTTCAGTTGCCTTGCATTGTAATGCATCCGTTATGGTTACGGTATATGAACCAGCGGTAAGTCCGGTGATTTCATTTGTTGTTGCACCATTTGACCAGACATATGAATAGGGCGCAGTTCCGGATGTTGGTGTAATACTAATTGATCCGTCTGAATTTCCATTACATCTGATATTAAATCCATTATTATGATAATCTGAAAGGACTTTTGTGTACTGAACCGGTGGGGGAAGGTTTATTATGACAGTATCATCCTTTGTACATCCGTTGGCATCTGTAACAGTAACAGCATATACTCCCTGGGTGAGTCCTGATAAATCTTCTGTTGTAGCACCATTTGACCAGAGGTATGAATAGGGTGCCACACCACCCGAAACAGTAAGATTTATCGACCCGTTATTGAACAATGGAGATGCGCATGTTATATGCGTCGGAACAATTGTCGTTGACAATTTGGCCGGTTCTGTCAAAGTATAGTCCATTGTTGCATGGCATCCATAAAGATCAGTAACATCAAGATGATATGTGCCTGCGGTTAATGCGGTCTGGTCTTCCTGTGTTGCAACCAGTCCGGAACCATTGCTTGTACTCCAGTTATATTGATAGGTGCCAGCTCCACTGCCACCGGTTAAAGTAACGTCAATTGAACCGGAATTTTCACCATTGCATTTAATATTGTACCCACCTAAGAATGAAGGTATAACTGAAGTGATATTCAACACTGGAGGTTCTGTTAAGGTGTATGAAGGATATACTGAAAGTGGCAGCAACTTAAGTTCGCACCCGCTCATATCCGTGATCTTGCTGACATAGGTGCCGGCATTAAGATTGCTGATATCCTCGGTCGTTTTGCTATATGATGCATAATCAGTCCAGAAATAAGTATATGGCTTGACACCACCGGTCACCGTTATATCAATACTTCCATTGTTTCCTCCTGAGCATGAAATATTGTATGCAGAATCCGTTGTGAATGAAAGCTTAGTAGGAAGGATAAGGTCCATCCCGTCTGGCTGAAATACGATAACGCTGTCTTTTATGGTGCAAAGCATCGCGTCGGTGACAGTCAGTTTATAAGTGCCAGCTGTTACATGGCTTAAACTGTCGAGATTGTCAGGCCCGGTAAAGCTTCCGTCAGTGGTTGCCCATTTATATGTATATATCCCGCTGAAAATACCGTTTCCGCCCGATACGGATGCCTTAATGGAGCCGTCGTTGTTGCCTTTGCACGTTATGTTATAACCATTGGGGTGGACTTTTTTCGTGAAATTAATTTTTATAGTATCCGGAGGAATGATATCGTCAGCAATGGATTTGGAACAGCCATTGGAATCTTTGACATAAAGCACATAATTCCCCGGGCCAAGATTACTGTAATTATATGTGACTCCTATTGCAGAAAACGTACCATCATAGAGAATGGTACTATTATGGATTAGCTGGTATTCAAAAGGAGCGACTCCTGTTGAGTATGTGCCTTCCATGACAGATAATGCACCATCATTACCATACCAGCAGGAAGTTCCGTAACCAGGACTTGGCGAAGGCTTGGGAGTGATAGTGATAACCGGATCGAGAGTGGCTCCGGCAGGGATTATTGTGTAATCTTCGTTGAAAGTTGTGCAGCCGAGGTTGTCGGTTACGTCAATATCATATCTCCCGCTGTGCAGCCCATCATGATAGGTGAGGCCATAACCCTCGAAACTGGATGGGCCAACCCATTTCAGATAATATGCTCCGGCACCATTATTGGTAGTCACCAGTATTGCTGCATCAGTTCCACCTTCGCATTTCAGGTAATTGGTAATTTGAATGTTATTAAGAGGATATGGGTGAATTTTTACTTCAGTAACAACAGTATCCCCGGGAAGGCATCCCGAAGCTGTATTCTTAGGCATTATATGATAATAAACCGACTGGATATCATTAGAAGAGTTCTGATAGGGATAGGCAATAGTGTCATTCTCTGCCTGGTTAATGGCAGTAGCAGTATTGCCTGTTACAGAAGCACTTGATTTGGTTATTTTATAATCGTAGTCAATAACTCCCTGAGTCATTGTTGACCCTTTTTTCAGAATGATATTTGTCGATTTGCCATCGCATATTACAGGCAGGTTATTAAGCGGTGTGGCGCGAGGATGAGGGTTAACCCTGATGGTCGCTGTTACGGGAAGGCCTGTACAGAAGGTTGGGCCCGGACCGACAGGAGTTATTGTAAAAGTTACTATTAACGGAGCATCTGTCGAATTATCAAATGCACCGGATAAAAAGTCGCCAAGGTTGGTATAAGTTCCGCTCATCAGGATGGCTGAAGTTATTCCAGTCGGATTATCGCGTGACCATACAAATGTCGAACCAGGGTTATCGTAATAGCTTAAACCAAGAACAACATTATCGAAATTAATATTTGAACATTCGTGCGGCTGATTTGCATTTGTTAGAGTGGCAACTGGGATTTTCATGACAGTAAGTGATGCAGAATTGCTGGTAGTGGCATTTCTGTATTTGTCAGAAACAATAATATAATAATTGCCTGCATCAACCAGGTTGATATCAATAACGGTAAGGGTCGTTGTTCTCGCTCCGCTGTAATCTGCACTGTTGGTGATCAGAACTCCGTCTTTGTACCATCGGTAGGTGAACGGCGTTGCACCTGTTGCAGTAACTGAAAAGATTGCATTAGTATGTTCGCATTGAATGACATTTTGAGGATGAACAGTTATCAGCGGCCGTGCACGTCCAAGGGCAAACTCGGTTCCGGCAGGATCAAGATCTCCAGTCAGATTGTTCCTGTAAACTACATTTCCAACAGCATCGGCATGAGTACCGTCAACAATCCAATTACCTCCTGTAGTACGTTTGATAAGACGCGTTACATCGCGTACAGTATCGGGAGGAGTAAATCCTGCGGCGTCAAGATTAATATTAAAATTTGAAGTTGAGAAACTGTTTGGTGTCAGGCTCCAGTAACCTTCTGGAAACGCATCGGCTACCTCAACCGGCGGGTCGGGGATCGGAAGGCCGTTATTGCCAGGCACTGTTGTAAAAAACTGGGAAAGGACAGAGCCAGCTGTTGTGATAGAGTTTGTCTTTAGATTTGCCGGGTTATAATGAGATGCGGTTCCCAATGGGAAGAGGTACGTGGCCATCTCATTAATCCCTCTTTCAAATTTACCCAAAACCCTGCTCTTAGTTGTGGATATATAGTTAAGAGCAGCAGCCGCAGGATTTACCAGGTATAAAAGATATGTCCCTGCATCAACATTCCCGAGCGACATCGTAAGCGTTCCCAATACTGATACATTGCTGGCAAGTCCCAGGTATTTCAGAGAAGCAGCTCCTGAATTCAAAACCGAGAGATTATAAAAAGTCTCACCTCCTGTTTTTGTAATGAGCTGGTTGTCCGAGCCGTTGAATATTACAGTACTGCTGCCCGGCAAAAAAACAGAGGTGTTTGTCCAGTTGCCGCCGATGCGGTAATTGCCATTTCCGCCGGTATTGGCATTGTTCAGATAATTTCCCGAAAGATTAATGTCCCCGTTGTTCAAGAGAGTGCCCCCGGAGTTATTTTCAGCATCCTTTGATATCACAAAAATTCCTGAAGTAACATTTACCTGTGCCCCGTTATTATTTATAACCTGGGCCGGAAGGTACTGTGAAATAATTAACAGTAAACCGGTACAGATGATCAGAGGTCTCCAGCCGAAGCTGAGGACTCCTAGTTTCATTTGTTTCAATATGTTATTCCGGTTGCTGATCATTATTATTCAATGACAATAACTTCTTTCCTTTTATCTTTTGTCTTTTGTCTTTTCTATTTAATAATGTTCAATAATTCTATATCAAAAACCACTGCCGAGTAAGGAGGAATAGCCCCTGGTACACCTTTATCACCATAAGCGAGGGCAGAAGGAATATAGATCCGCCACAGGGAACCGGCAGGCATTATCTGCAATGTCTCTTTCAGTCCTGGTATAAGGGTTGCGGGGGTGGTTTTAAATGGTTTGTTACCGGCATATGTATCTTCAAATATTTTACCTTCAGGTAGATATCCTTTAACATGAATTGAAACCGAATCAGTAATCAGGGGCCTCAATCCGGTGCCGGCTTTCACTATGGCATAGCATACTCCATCGGGTAGGGTACCAATCCCGGGCTGTCCCTTGACATTTGTAAAGAGTTGCTTTTCGAGTGCCCTGTTGCGTTCCATCACCATTTGGTTCATGTACTCATTCATCCTTTTCGGGACAGAGTCGGCACTGACCATCAGTTTTTTGCCTGTAAGCACATCATCCATTCCCTTGATAAACAGATCGGGTTTGGTAATAGCAATTCCGTTTGCACTTAGGTACTGGCCGAGGTAAGCGCCGAGGATATACTGGGAGGAATCGAGTCCGTTGGTAAGTTTAAATGTGGTTTGAGTTTTTGACTGTACTGAAACAGTTTTTTGTTGACCATATAGAAATGCCGGCACAAGTATTAGTAAAAGAAAAAATAGTTTTTTCATTAATCTATTATCAGTTTATTAAAATATCCATTTACAAATTTTTACAAGCATTTCGTTTAAAACTTAATATTGCAGTACGCTAACTCGGAAACTTCCTGACGATGGATCTTTTGCGCTTGAACTGTAATTGTTAAATCTGACTGTAACTGTATTGGCTGAGCTTACCCATGCAGTAAAGGTTGAATTGGCAGTGATAGAAGCGTTTGGAATACCTAACACGACAGCATCATTCAGGGCTGCACCTGTCACTGTAATGTTTAAATCTGAATTGCTTTGGGCTCCTGTTGATATGAAATCAAGCGTGGCAGTATTTGTGAGCGTTTTGGCAAGAGTATAGCGTTTTGCAGTATTGTTTGTAACAGAATAGTTGGTCCCATCATATTCAACTGCACCATCTTCAGGAGTAGTTAAATTTGTGCCTGCTGTAAATTTAAGAGGAGCCGTTCCGGCAGTTGCGGTTCCAGCATTTAGATGAAGCAGTGCTGTTGGTGCCGGAATGGGGACAGTTCCCGCAGGGTAATTTCCAATCCTGACTCCCTTATTAAAGGCTGCATATTCATCACCAATAGATAATGTGGGAACATCAGGGATGGTACCACCTAAATGGAAAGATGGGGCTCCTGTTTTCGCCAATAATGCACGTGCTTCAAATCTTATATTTCTCTGAACTGTGCCAGAACCGCCATCAGATGTTCTGAAAATGAAATCTACCAGGTTTGCTCCCCCGCTTGGCACTGTCTCAAAAATAGCTCCGTTCTCAGCATTTCTGTTTCTGAGCCGCAGGATCGAAGAACCCCAAAAATCACCATCCTCGCGCATAATCAGCTCCAATGTAGATCTTACTGTTCCTGAGGTTGCATCACCGATCTTTATATCACCTGTTGTGCTAACAAATCTTGCTCGTTCAGTGTTATTGACCCTGAATACAAGGTCATTATTATCCGTGGTTCCAATAAAATCATTGACAGGATTTGTTCCTGCATTCCCGGAAACCACCCAGTTTGCTCCTAAGCTCTGAAAAGCTACTGTTCCTGATGCATCAGGGAATGTAATTGTTCTTGCAGCAGTTGGATCAGTAATTGCAAAAGTAGTTTTGAAGGCATTAGAAGTAGCTCCTTCAAAAACTAAAGGATTTCCTCCCAGGATTGTTCCTGCCAAAGAAATCTTATTTAATGTATTACCTATTGTAACTGTTCCTGTATTTGTTCCAGTTCCAATATTTACACCATTCACAGTTGCATCATTATTCAGGTTGATTACCCCACCTGTTGCTGTAAGACCAGAATTAAAGGTACCAAGGTTACTCCAGGTTTTTGCACCTCCAATTGTCTGGGCAGCAGCAGTCAATACACCACCATTGGAACCATCTGCAGGTTGTAAAGTCAACACCTGTGCGGCTAATGAAGCTCCATTACCATTAGGAGAAGCTCCGATAGCAGCCAGTGTCAAATCTCCGGAGTTTGTTCCTGTCAATCCCAGATCTGTTTTCAAGGTAGCAAGCGATTGAACTTCAGGAGAACCTGCGCCTGCTGTTTTCCTATAAATCAATGAACCTGATGCCATGTCAGCCATTTTTGCCAGAGTAACCGCTTTATTGCTGATAGTCAAAGTTGGTGTCAGAGAAGTAGTCCCGGAAGTAGAACCGGTCACGTCTCCTGCGGCAGGTGCAAAATTTATCGACTGGTTACCTGTAAGATAGGTATTTGCATCAATTGAACCATCAGCTTTTAAAAACTGAGAAGCTGTTCCACCAGATTTTACAATCGTGTTTCCGGTAATGGCACCACTTGAAATGATTGCGCCTGCATTCCATGTTCCAGTTCCTATTGTACCCAGAGTAGTTATGTTTGCTGAACCGGTCCATGTCGATAATGCTGTATTTTCAACATTGCTTAATCCAACATCTGCTTTCCCTAACACAGACCATACCGGAGCAGCTGAAACTGCACCTGTCCCAATCTGCTTAAGGAATTCCGGGGTTGTTGTAATATTTCCTGCCAACCTTGTGCCTGCTCCACTTGCTCCGCCATAAATAATATCACCAAGGGTGGTCATCGGGGATAAGGCACTAAATGCAGCAGAAGCTGTAGATTGTCCGGTACCTCCATTAGCTATCAATACTGTCCCTGTCACATTTGTTGCAGTTCCGGTTGTATTTGCAGCGTTATTCGGAATATCAGCAGCAACGAGAGGACGGAATGTCGGTGAACCAGCGCTTCCGTTCGGTGCTGCAAAAACAGTATTTGCTGTTTGGCTTGCAAGCGTACCTGTCAGAACTCCGGATCCGGTTACAGGAGAATTGGTCACTGTAATAAATGATGGCAATGCTAATCCTACTGAAGTGACTGTTCCGTTTGTCGGACTTGTCCAGGAGGGTGCCAGTGTTGTGCCATTTGACGTAAGAACTTGCCCTACTATCCCGTTGGATAGCATTGCAGTTGTACTGGCTCCTGACTGATATGGGATTGATCCTCCTGCGCCTCCTGACAGATTAGTTGCTATTCCGGCCGTCGTGGCTGAAGTTGCAGATGTCGCACTGGTGGCATTACCGGATAATGTCGCAGTAATAGTTCCTGCACTGAAATTTCCTGATGCATCCCTTAATACAACGGTATTTGCTGTATTTGCACTCGTTGCTGTTGTTGCAGAGTTGGATACTTTTCCTGCAGTGCTTATTGTTGCCAGCTTGGTATCAACTATCCCTGCTGCCGGATCTACATCGGCATTGACTATCTGACTCCACGATGGATTCCCTGCCCCGCCACCATGTAAAACTGCAGTAGCGGTTCCCTGACCGGCATAATCTGCGGAAGCGAGAACTGCACTGGCCCCAGCTGTAATCAAACCTTTTATATCGTATGTGATTTTTGTATTTGTCCCTGCTGTAATTGTTGCATTAGGAACAACATAATCTGTTCCGGCAACAGCTGCCGATATTGTTGTTCCATTGGATTTTACAATACCGTTTATTGCCTTTACAATCGGGTCAGTTTCTGATGTAATAATTCCGGCGCCCGTTAATGTCTTATTAACCCAGGCTGAACCATTCCATTGTAAAATATCATTATTAGCTTTCCCGGTTATAGTAACATTTGATAATCCATCAACGGTATGGTTATGGGTTGATAAAGCAGCATCGGTAATTCCATATCCTGCCAATGTTGTGGGTTTTCCTGAAGTGATCTTCAACCAGTCAAGCGAAGGGATATCCGCAGCCACCAGAGTACGGAAAGCCGGTTGCCCTGCGCTTCCGTCAGGTGCTGCAAAAATTGTATTTGCTAACTGGCTTGCCAATGTGCCTGTAAGAACTCCGGATCCGGTAACAGGAGAATTGGTCACTGTAATAAATGATGGCAATGATAATCCTACTGAAGTTACTGTGCCTCCTAATCCGTCAGATGTAAGTGTATTGCCTGACAATGTAAGACCGCTGCCAAGAGATATTTCCTGAATTGCAGTCGTCGTGCTTGAGCTTCCCAGCAATCTGCTTGTTGTACTGACAGCCTGTATCTTTCCATAAGTGACTGCATTGTCTGCTATTGTCATAACTCCTGTATTGCTGAGAGTTGCATCACCACTTACAAAATGGCCTGCTGCCGTATTAGCAGCATCTCCAATGAATATTTGACCATTCGGTAAATTGCTGGAGGTAAAAGTCGATAGTGGTATTAGTATTGGCACTCCTGCCACATCTGTTGCATAGACCTTGCTTGCATCAACCACTCCTGATGTGCCCAACTTGGTTAAGGTTACATTAGCATCAGCAATATCCTGTGTTACGACCTGACCATAGGTTGGAACTCCTGAAGCGTTGCCATGCAGAACTGTTGTAGTCGTTCCTTTTGCTCCCTGGACTATCGAGGTGCCGTCCGACACCATGATCGATGATCCTGATAAAGCTGCTCCCGAGTTGGTTCCTCCGTTAGCTATCGGAAGTACATTCGTAACTCTGCTGGTAAGATCAATCGTGCCAATGGCTATATCGTTATTTACAATCAGGCTCGTCGACAATAACCCTGTATTATTATTATGAACTACACCTGCTGCCGTAAATGCCGGTAATGTGATTGTGTTCGATGATCCTCCTATTCTAACTGCCCCTGTCGAGGTTCCTGTGTTGATGTTCGTAGCAAAATTCGAGTTGTTATTAATATTTACTGCTCCTCCTGATATTGCAGCTCCTGCTGATCCTGTCAGCAATCC